>Ga0209261_10000250_pt1 | contig 14789 bp, 12 predicted proteins | sample DOMMetBare1Fresh_FD_187470 | JGI IMG/M metagenome (GOLD analysis project Ga0209261, IMG submission 187470) | Wetland sediment microbial communities from St. Louis River estuary, USA, under dissolved organic matter induced mercury methylation -... | ecosystem: Environmental > Aquatic >...
AAAAGTTGATTCAGTTAAAGAAATTCACGCAACAAGTCAACAGGTCAATTGTGAAACTCAGACTTTGAATTATGACTATCTGGTAGTTGCTTTGGGCGCCAGCAAAATGAATCACAAAGGCGTTGAAAACACTTTGTCGATTTGCGGAAAACCTGAAGTTTCGCTGGCCATCCGCGATGGAATTGATGCTTTGATTCAGAAAGGCAGTGGTAAAATTGCGGTTGGTTTTGGCGGCAACCCGAAAGATAAATCAGCAGTTCGCGGAGGTCCGGGATTTGAATTGATGTTTAATATTCACAATCTCCTGAAAAAGAAAAAGATCAGGTCGAATTTTGAACTCACCTTTTTTGCACCCATGGAAGAGCCTGGCGCCCGGATGGGAAAAGGCGCGCTTCCTATGCTCAACAAACTGTTCAAGAACTACAAAATCGAAAAACGCTTTGGTAAAAAGATTGCCGGATTTGAACCCGGATCGGTTGTTTTTGAAGACGAATCAAAACTTGAAGCCGATCTGATTTTATTTATTCCTGCATCGGCCGGCCACAGTGTACTCCAATCAAGCGATTTGCCATTAACCGAAGCTGGATTTATTCAGATTGACAATTTTTGCAAGGTTCGCGGATTAACAAATGTTTATGCTATTGGCGACATTGCGGCAATTGAAGGGCCTGACTGGATCGCCAAACAGGGTCATATTGCCGAATTGATGGGGCGGAATGCGGCTCAAAACATCATTGCTGCTGAGAATAAAACCTCAAACAAAAAAGGATATCAGGAACATCTGAACATTCTGTGCGTGATGGATACCGGTGATGGAGCTGCTTTTGTTTTCAGGAATAGTACAAAATCATTACTGATTCCGATGCCAGTTGTTGGGCACTGGATGAAAAAAGGTTGGGGAACTTATTCGAAATTAACCAAACTGGGCAAATTTCCACGATTGCCCGGAATGTAAAAACAGTAAAACTCTATGAGAAAAGTTTTAAAGAATTTGGTAAGAAACAGGTTGGTTATCCTTGCAATACTGGGTATTTCATTGTACATCGGAATTTCTCAGTTTCATATTTCTTTATGGTATATTCTGTTTTACGGCGTATTTCTTGGAGTCATATTCGGGAAAGTTTTTTGTCGCTGGGTTTGTCCGATGGGATTAATTATGGAAATATTAATGAGTATGGGCGGAGAAGATGGTAAAATCAAACAAATGTACCAGTACCACAAAATTGGCTGCCCGATTGCATGGATATCCGGATTACTAAACAAGTATTCCATTTTCAGGATAAAACTGAATGAGGATACCTGCAAAAACTGTGGAATCTGCGATAAAAAATGTTACATCGTGGCGATGGAACCGGTGAAATACAGCTTATACAAACCTGCAAAGGAAAAACCGGGCAACAGTTACACCTGTTCCAAATGTCTGGAGTGTGTGGCTTCGTGCCCAAATGGAAGTTTGACTTATAAAGTACAGAAATGAAAGCGAATTTCAACGAGATAATTAACGACACAAAGCCTGTTATCATCGATTTTCATGCTTTGTGGTGCGGCCCCTGTAAAGTGCAGTCACCAATTTTAAAAGAAGTAGCTACTGAACTGGGAGACCGGATAAGGGTTATTAAGATTGATGTGGATCAAAATCAGGAAGTCGCCGGGCGATATCAGATCAGGAGTGTTCCAACTTTAATGATTTTCAGGAACGGAGAGATTAAATACAAACAATCAGGCGTACATACGAAACAACAATTATTGAACGTATTGACAACTATTTTTTAATCACTAAAAAAACAAAATGAAAAAGAACATGGGTACTATTGACAAGGTAATCAGGATACTGATAGCTCTTGTTGTTATCGCTCTTTATTTTGCTGAGGTCATATCAGGAACTTTGGCAATTGTGCTTCTGGTATTATCTGCGATTTTTATTCTGACCAGTTTAATCAGTTTTTGCCCGCTTTATTGGCCATTCGGAATTAATACTGGAGCACGGCAGAAATAAAGCTTTCAATAAAAGGCAGAATTTCAATTTATGCAATTCTGCCTTTTAAAATGAAAAAAAACCTTCCTTCGGGATGAATGTTTTATCACATAGAAAAACTCATATTAAAAATTTATACCATGGAATATTATTTTAGTTCTATTTTGAACACAAGCTTTGACGATGCAATTCTTCAAGTTACCGAAGCTTTAAAAACTGAAGGTTTTGGAGTGTTGTCCGAAATTGACATGCAGGCTAAACTGAAGGAAAAACTGGGTGTTGACTATAAAAAATACAAGATTCTGGGAGCCTGTAATCCGGCATTTGCCTATAAAGCGTTGCAAGCCGAAGAAATGATCGGCGTAATGCTGCCATGTAATATTGTTGTAACTGAACAGGAAGATAAAACTATAAAGATTGCAGTTATTCATCCTATTGCTTCGATGATGGCCGTACAAAATCCCTCTCTGGAACCGCTTGCAAATGAAGTTACGGAAAAACTAAAAAGGGTAATCAACCTGTTGTAATGAAATTGCACTAATTTATTTGAACAGTAAAATACGACGTTTAACGTATTTTATAGAAGTATTCCTAACTCTATTTTTATCTCAAAATCGAAAATGAGAAAATTATGAGAAAAGGATTACTTCTGTTTTTATTGATATCGGCATTTATCCTCACCGGTAACACACAGACAATTAAACGTATAAAATCCTGGGGATATCTTGATTCACCACCTGCTCCCACCAAAGCATTTTCAACCAGTTTTGGTGGATTTCAATTGCAATATTCTTACCCAAAGTCTCAGCTGCATAATGTCAATCAGGATGGTACACGGACTTTACTTTCCAATTTAAGAAAATCGACAAGCTTTGATAATTTCAGATTTGCTGAAGAAGCCAATTGAGCGATGTTTATCAATACCGGAAGTTTGCATGAACTAATCCTTTAACTTTCTGGAATACTATAACACGTTAGCAAACATATTTAATCAATAACGAATCCTATGAAAACAAAGAGTAAAATTATCCTGATTTTAGGAATGTCTATTTTAATGGGTTTCTTTTCATGTGAAAAAATTGACGAACTACTGGAATCGGAGTCTGATAAAACCATCAGGATTTTCACCAAAGGTGGAGTCTGGAACGTTGATTCCCTTATATTGAAGACAGATGTTCTTTCAGGCGGAACCAGCAAAGTTACCAGCGATTCAACTTTTGTGAATTACGGAACCATCGAATTTAAGAGTCCCAACGAAGCTGAAAGTGGTTTTGGCTCAGGACTGATGATTCACCGGTATACAAAAAATGGCAAAAGCCGGATCGATACTCTGGCCTGGGTCCCGTATAATTTCAAATCAGTTTTTCAGGAAAAAGTGATTACCATTTTCACGATACCTCCGGTTAAAGATCCAACAGGTCATAAGTATCTGGATTTATATCTCGATCTGCAAATCAGGCAGGAAAATAAACTAAAATTTTCGGGTTGGCGGCGCGTAACCATTTCGCATGGATCAGGCGGTAGCGATGGTTGGTATCAGGCTTGGGTGCTTTCAAGAAATTAAAAAGTAATCTTTGCAGAATCAAAATTCGTCCAGGATTACTTTTTTTACTGGTTATAAGTTAATGTTCACCGTTTTCCCAACCATCCGGATATGAGCCGCAGCTTGGGCATATTCATCGGCAGTATTCAGATGTTCCATCATTAGCGGGATATCTTTTAGTCTGGCTAATTCGGACAGAAAAGCTGAATAATCCAGATTTCCTTTGCCTGCAATAATTTCATCGAGTTGAGGTATATAATTGTCCTGACGCAAAGTAATGTCCTTTGCATGACAGCTGCGGATATGTGGCCCCAGTTTCCGGAAACAATCACGAATCATTTCGCCATTTCGGTAATAAATTTGCGGACTGGTTACCAGGTTCACCGGGTCGAGATGTACTCCAAATTGCTTGCGGTCGATTGCTTTAATGAGTCTCAGATATGATTCGGCTGAATCGGGATAAGCCCAGGGCATGCATTCAAGCGCAAAAAAGGTATGTGTTGGTTTTACTGCATCTAGGATTTTCCGGGTCGTTTCAACAATCAGATCGAAGGTAGTTTCAGTCAGATTTTCCTGATGCGGGCCGGCCCAGTACTCCGGATTTCGTGAACCACTGATGTTGACGCAACAGTTGGCACCAATCTGATCCGCCAAAACCAATGAATCAATACATTTTTGAATCGCTTTTTCAGCCTCAGCCTGATTGGGCGAAACCGGATTGCTCCACGCTCCCACTTCGGCAATAACGATATCGTTTTTTGCTGCTGCCGCCTGATACGTTTTTATTGTAGCAGAATCAGCGCCTACCGTAACAGGACAATAGGCAGCCCGGTATCCCAGTTTTTTGAGCGCTGCAATCCATTCTTCCGGAGATTCAAATTTTTCAAAAACCGGTCCGCCCAGACGAACGGCAGATTTTTCAGCAGCATTGGCGCTTAATCCGGAGGGCATTACAGACATGGCTGCAACTCCCGAGGCCGATAAAGAAAGAAAGGTGCGTCGTTTCATTTTTGGCATTTTTAAAACCACATAGGCACTTGGGGCACATTTTTTCTATGTGAACGATGTGACTATGTGGTTATTTAATTATCAGTTTTCTTCAACTATCAAAACATCCCACGGACCGATTTCAAGGTTTGCACCTGAAGTTGCAGCTTTTCCTGCAGTCAGTTCAATTCCGGATTTATGCGGATAAACCAGATTTGATTTCTGAGAAGAATAATTGTAATAGTAATGTACTATTTTGCCCGAATCATTCACTCCGCTTTTAGTCACCAGCGGCCAGTGCAGATCCTGATCAATCGTTCTGATTCCGGCGCGTTCCATTTCCTGCATAATCAGTTTTTCCTGAATAAGGTCTGAAACACCGGTTCCTTCATAAAGCAAAGTTCCTTTTCCGAAGTTATTGATGGTGATGGCCGGATATTTCCCAAAGTATGGATGATCGTAATACGCCAGTGGTTTGGCAGTTTCAGAAATCAGGTATTCGCCCCAGTCGTAGACTTTATTTGAAGCTTCTGCCACCTTAAACGGATTATCCTTCAAGCTTAATTCCTTGAAATTAGTGAACTCCTGATAAGTGAAACCACAGGCTTTGCGCAACGGCCCTGGCGCCAAAATGGGACGAACCATCGAATTCTCATCACAAAATCCACTTTTGAACTGCATGATGACATGTCCTCCGTTTTCAACATACTTACTGATTTTATTCAACAAATCGTCGCTGGCAATGTACAATGCCGGAATGATGACCAGACTATAATTTTCAAACTTCGCATTTTCCGGAAAGATAAAGTCTACGCCCACATTATTTCTGAAAAGAACTTTGTGGAATTGACCAACCAGTTCATTTCGGTAAATATTTCCAGATCCGCCCCACATATCTTGTTTTCCGTTTTTGAATGGCATAATATTTAGTGCGGCATTGGCATCGTGGCTAAACAGAATCGCCACTTTATTGGTAATTTTCAGGTTCACCAGTTTCTTTCCGAATTTTTGCAACTCATGGGCCGTTTTCGAATATTCGGCATAAGCACGGTTTGGTTGCAGATCGTGCGACAACACCCCTTTCCAGTAGGTTTCCTGGCCGTAATGTATCGAGTGCCAGTGCCAATATTCGACCATATTGGCGCCTGATCCCATATGTGCATAAACATTCATGCGCAATTGCCCGTCATAGGGAGGCAGCTGCGATTTCGAATCCCAGCCGATGGTTTGTGCATTGGTTTCGGTAATAAGGTAATTTTTCATTTTCACTGAACGGAAAAAGTCACCGGCAAAGGCAATTTCATCACCGGTCAGGTTGTCCTGCGAACCATGATACACATTAACGGCCATTAAGTCCATCTTTTTCGAACTTTCAATCTGGTCGATATCCTGAACTGAGGGCATAAAACAATGGGTGATAAACTGGTCGGGCCGCCGGTATTCAGAAACAATTTTTGACTGCCAGGTGAGGTAATCAGCCACTGATTTTCGCTTAAACCGTTCCCATTCGAGCTTGTACGCGGTATTGGTAACCCCGTCCTTTTCCGGAAATTCATCCCAGTCGTTCATGGTCATCCCCCAGTAATTCAAACCCCAGATTTTATTCAGATTTTCGGTGGTGCCAAATTTCTTCTTCAGGTAATCGATAAAACTAACGTGAAAATCGTAGTTATTCACCCCATAGGAAGTGGTTTCATTATCGACCTGATAACCAATAATAGCAGGATGTTTGGCGTAATGCTCCATCATTTTGCGGATGATGCGTTCGGAATAAAACAGGAAAGTCGGATTGGTTATGTCCATGTTTTGGCGGATTCCGTAGTAGGCTTTTTGTCCTTTTTCATAATCGACCAATACTTCCGGATGTTTATGCCACAACCAGGCAGGCATCGAATAGGTAGGTGTTCCGAGAATGACTTTGATGCCATTTGCATGCAATCCATCGATGATGCGGTCCATCCAGGCAAACTCAAATTCGCCTTCGTGGGGCTCGAACAAACTCCAGGTCGATTCGCCCACCCGCACTACCGACATGCCCGATTCCTTCATCAGTTTAAGGTCATCAGTAAGACGGTCGGATGGCATATATTCCTGGTAATAAGCAGCTCCATACAGCACATTGTCCATTTTTGGAACCTGGGCAGAAATCGCTCCAGCGAACAGGAGAAGTGAGAAAAGTGGTAAAAATTTTTTCATGGGAGATTTAGTTTAGTTTTACTCGGAATCACAAATATAATCAATAGCCGGTAAATGTACCTCATACACTTATCCTGATTATTGGACTATTTCTTTAACAAAAACGATCTGCAATATTTATAATTCCTTTTCATTTTAAAAGACTAATAAAACTGAAATCGATGGAGCGGATTTTACCCGGGATAAATCAGCGGATTACTTTCTGCACAGATCAAATAAAAACACCTGGAATAATCAAAAACCAAGTTGTTTTAAATTCTGATATTTTACCAATAAATTACTCCTGATTTTGTTTTACCTTTCGATTAAATTTCGAAAACCAATTAACCTTATACCTCATTTATATGAAAAACCCAAAGCTCCAATCAATGATTTTATTGATCGTTACCCTGTTTTCTTCCCCTGTTCAAAGTAAAGAAAAGGGATTTTCGATACCCATTGAAAAGTACAACCTGGATAATGGTCTGACCGTTGTTTTGCACGAAGACCATTCTGATCCGATAGCCTCGGTTGCCGTTTATTACCATGTGGGATCGAGCCGTGAAACCACGGGCAAAACCGGATTTGCCCACCTTTTTGAACACATGATGTTCCAAAAATCGGAGAATGTTGGAGAAGATCAGCTCTTCAAAAACATACAGGGAGCAGGGGGCGAACTAAACGGGAGCACTAGTCAGGACCGAACCAACTACTATGAAGTTGTTCCGAAGAATGCTCTCGAAATGGCTCTTTGGCTGGAGTCTGACCGGATGGGATATCTCGAAAACACCGTTACAAAAACGGCGCTTGCGAACCAGCAAAATGTGGTTCAGAATGAGAAACGTCAGAGTGTTGACAATGCGCCATACGGGTTCAATTCAGGTCTTATTTATAAAAATCTTTATCCCAAGGGACATCCTTATAGCTGGACCGTAATTGGCGAAATGGAGGACCTGACCAATGCCACTGTTGAAGATGTAAAAGCTTTTCACCATAAATATTACGCTCCGAACAATGCTTTCCTGGTTATTTCAGGCGATATTAATAAAGAAGAAGTGAAAGCCATGGTATCCAAATATTTTGGCGAAATACCATCCGGCGAAAAAATCACCAGAAGAGCGCCTATGCCTGCTAAACTCAATTCCACCATCAGGCTTTACCATGAAGATAACTTTGCCAAAGCGCCTTTACTGACAATGGTATTTCCCACGGTTGAACGATATTCGAAAGAATCTTATGCGCTCAATTTTCTCGGTGAGCTTTTAGCCGGAAGTAAAAAATCTCCTTTATATACCGTATTGGTTAAAGATAAAAAACTGACTTCGCGGGTGATGGTCAGAAATGGTTCACAGGAACTTGCCGGTGCTTTAACCATTTCGGTTAACGCTAATCCCGGAGTTAATCTGACCGATGTTGAAAAAGCAATTTTTGAAGGATTCGCCAAATTTGAAAAAGATGGTTTTACCGAAGAAGATCTGGTAAGAATTAAAGCCGGAAATGAGACTGGCTTTTATAACCGTTTTTCAAGTGTTCAGGGAAAAGCTTTTACCCTTGCCGAATATGTTATGAATACAGGTGATCCGGAATATTATAAAAAAGATCTGGCCAATACCCAGGCAGTTACCATGGCCGAAATAAAAGCGGTCTATGAAAAATATATTAAGGGAAAGAATTTTGTAGAAACCAGTTTCGTTCCTAAAGGTGAAACAGAATTAATTGCTGAAGGATCAGTCAATGCAGGCATTGTTGAGGAAGATGTTTCAAAGGCTGCTGAAGTGAAAGCTGATGCCAGTGCTGAAGAAAAAATTGTAAAAACACCAACCAAGTTCGACCGGACCGTTATGCCTTCACTTGGCACCGATCCTGAAGTAACCATTCCGAAACCATGGAATGAAACACTTTCAAACGGGATGAAAATTTGGGGAATCAGACAGAATGAGCTACCCCTGGTTCAATACTCGGTGGTGATTAACGGAGGACGTTTGCTCGATAAAGTTGAAAAGGCCGGGGTTGCCAATTTACTTGCTACCATGCTGAATGAAGGAACAAAAAACAAAACGCCGGAACAACTGGAAGATGCGATTGACCTGTTAGGCGCTTCAATCCGTGTTTCGTCGGGCAACGAAGCCATTTCGGTTGATGTAACCTCACTGGCGAGAAATTTTGAAAAAACCCTGTCACTCGTTGAAGAAATTCTTTTGGAGCCCCGTTGGGATGCTGAACAGTTTGCTCTGGCAAAAAGCCGAATCATCAACGGACTAAAACGAAATGCAGCCAGTCCGGACTATCTGGCAACAAGTACGCTCAATAAACTGATATATGGCGACAACATCCTCGCCATCGATCCAAGCGGAACAGAAGCTTCTGTTACCGGCATTACCATGGATGACCTTAGGGAATTTTATACTCAGTATTTCTCTCCTTCCATTTCAAATTTTCTGGTGGTTGGTGATGTTGATCAATCGAGGGTTGTAGCCGCTCTTAACGGATTGAATCAGAAATGGCAGGCTAAAAAAGTTGAATTGCCTGAATTTAAAATCCCTGAGTCTCCTGAAAAATCTCAGATATATTTTGTGGATGTTCCGGGTGCCAAACAATCCGTTATTTCAATTGGAGCTCCTTCCATTTCCAGATCAAATCCCGATTTTTTTGCAGCTACTGTTACCAATTACAAACTTGGCGGATCATTTAACGGAGTTTTCAATCTGATTTTACGCGAAGAAAAAGGATTTACCTACGGAGCCAGATCAGGCTTTCAGGGTGCGAAAAACTTCGGATCTTTTACAGCCTCTTCAAAAGTCCGTACCAATTCAACGCAGGAATCGGTTCAAATTTTTAAAACCGAAATGGAGAAGTACCGCAACAATATTCCTCAGGAATATGTGAATTTTACCAAATCATCACTTCTGAAAGGGAATGCTCTTCGGTTCGAAACACTCCGCAACCTGATTGACATGCTGAACACCATGTCGGCCTACAATTTGCCCATGGACTACATCAGCCAGGAACAATCATTTATAAAAGGTCTAACGGTTGAAAAGGAATTGGAACTTGCACGGAAATACATCGATCCGCAAAAAATGTACTATGTAGTGGTGGGTGATGCCAAAACGCAAATAAAACCACTGGAAGAAATCGGATTTGGGCAACCTATACTGGTAAAAAAGCTGTAAATGGCGAATTTTCCCGAACAGAATGCCGCCTCTGCTGAAAAGAGAGGCGGCATTTTTTTGACTTAAAGATTCCGGCCTCCGGAAAACTTCCCAAAAGCCGGAACCGGAATTATTCGCAAAAACAATTCAATTTCATCTTTCAAAAATCTGCTTAACGGGCGAATTCCATGTATCCGTCAGCCTTCCAGCAATTGGTTCCTGCAACTCGATCAACAGCTCCAATCATGGTTACAACTCCTGATGCTCCTTTAAATTTTCCAGTACCTGAAAACATTGTGACTTCTCCAACATAAGTCCAGTCAGCCAGCGAAGTTTTCCCCCACCAGGTGATAGGATAGGAATCTCCATTGGCAGCCGTCATTGTTCCGGTACCAGTTTGCTTCAGGTAATATTGGCCATCCTCAACCAGGAACTCAAGGTTTTCAACGACACAAATGCTTTTATCAGTAATTACGTTACCCATGTGAGTCGCAGTTCCGCTAACAAACATTCTGCTGGGTAACCAACTTTTGGGATCAAGTGGGTCAAGTCCCGGAATTGGAATAAGCATAAATGGCGATTCCAGATCCGGACTTGCACAAAAGTCCGCTTTCATCGGAACAGGTACTTTGGCTTTTTTAAGTGTGAGTGGTTGTTCTTCCTGTACAAACTGGTCTTTGTTACAGGCCACGAGCATTAACATTAAAACCATGCAAAAGGAAATCAGTGTTTTCATAGTCAGAAATTTAAAGGGTTAATAAATCAGATTATTACCCAAATTTCCAACAATTCAGGATATAAAGTTTTGCCAGGAGTTCCTGTTTATTTGCTGATCGTGCCAATTTTATAAAAAGGAAAGCCCCCGAAGAGTTGATTTCGGGGGCTTGAAATAAGAAATTTCATCACCTCTTACAAGTTATTTCTTTTTTATCGTCATAATGATCTCATCATTCTCCACTTTTTGAGTGAATTCAGCTCCCATATATTCAGCAATTTTTCCATTGGCGATTTTTAAAAAGGTCAAATATTCTTCATAAGTTACATTGTATAACGGACTATTATTTTTCAAATACGGAAAGATATCTTTCGCACTGAATTTAACATGATTATCGTCCTGTTCCAAAATTTTCAACTCACCATTCGGTAAATAGCAGACCAAGTTATATTTCACACCATTGACAAGACCATTGTATCCATTTGCCTTGTTCCAGCTGATTTTAAATTGATCACCAGTAAAATTTGCAATATCTTCAACAGTTTTACCCATTGATTTCGCGTAATTAATTGAATTTAAAATGAAAGAATTTGTTTGTCCAACCATGTTTAAATATCTGTCACCCACCGGTACATTTGGAAGTCCTTCAGCAGCATTTGGCGAATAATATGATGAAACTTCAATCCGATTACGATAGACCGATTTCCATTTATTATCTCTTTTTTCGAGGAAAACCGTTGCGATAAATTTACCCGCCGACTTTCCGCTTTTATCAAATATCTCATTATCAAAAACTACCCAAGCGCTCCCGTTGTATATTTTAATTTTGTAATTGGATTTTACTTCCTTCTGAATTTCTTTTTTCTCGATAATGTATGGCTTTATACCTGCAGAGATGGAATCCCATCCCGTAATATAGTTGAATCCATTATTCCATGCTTGTGTTGAAATGTTGGTTTCATCCTGAACCTGAGTTGCAGCCCAGCGGTTATAATCGCTGGCATAATAGGAAGCCGTTTCTTCTTCTATTAAAGCAATAATTGCTGCTTTTTCTTTTTCAATGTCAACTTTTCCCTGACATAAAACGCTTAGTGGTATTGCAATCGCAATTAGAATTAATAAATACTTTTTCATAACGAGTGGTTTTGAATTAAATAAAAGGTGCAATTTCTGACTAAAGTTAAGGCCGCTAAAACTGTAAAGTTTTGCTGTGCGTCCCAATTATTTTACTGGCAATCAGATTGCTGAAAGGTTGTTATATCCTGAATTCTTTGGGGCTTTTGCCAAACTGGTGGGTGAATTCGCGGCTGAAATAAGAAAGGTTTTTAAAGCCGGAAGCAAATGCTACTTCGGTAACATTCATTGAAGTAGAAGAAAGGAGTGATTTTGCTTTATTCAGGCGTATGGATTTGAAATATTCGGCAATGGTTTTATTGCTCACCGATTTGAATTTGCGGTAAAGTTGAGTATGACTGATAGCAAGCTCCCTGCAAAGTTGATTGATACTAAACTCATCATCATCGAGATTGGACTCTAAAACTTGTTTAACCTTGCCCATGAATACATCTTCAATTTTATAGCCATTTTCAGGTATGGGTGGAAAATTATCAGGCGAAGAATATCGTTCGTGAAGTTTTTTACGGATTTCGACCAGATTTTTCAGAACAATATGCAATTCCTTCGCATCGAATGGTTTGGCCAGATAAGCATCTGCTCCGCATTCCAAACCCGAATGTCGTGATGCCACATCTGCTTTGGCTGTGAGCAGCACCACCGGAATATGGCTGGTACGGATATCGTTTTTCACCTTTTCGAGTAACCCAATTCCATCCATTTCGGGCATCATTACATCACTTAAAATGATGTCCGGAATGGAATTGATTGCCATCTCCAATCCAATTTTACCATTTTCAGCATATTCGATGCGATATTCGTTTTTCAGATTGGCAGAGAGATAAATCGAAACATCCTGACTGTCTTCAACAATCAACAATAAAGGCAGGTTTTTATTTGAATGCGCGAAATCCACCTGCAGCCTATTGGTTATTTCTGCCTTTGATGCATTCACTTGATCTGTCTTTAGTTGTATTCCAGAAAAATTTTCAGCAGGTGCGATACGACTTACCGGTAGCTGAACAACAAATACAGAACCCTGCTCGGGCTGACTTTCAACAAAAATGTTTCCACCCAGTATTTCGGTCAATTCTTTGGCAAGTGCCAGCCCAAGACCAGTTCCTTTCTGACCAATTGTTTCGTGTTCAATCTGGTAAAAGCGATCGAAAATATGCAGCATATATTCTTTGCTAATTCCAATTCCGTTATCGGTTACACGAATTGTGAACAATTTCTTTTCCTCTTCAGCAAAGGTTGAAATGCTAACTAATCCTCCTTCAGGAGTAAATTTCAACGCATTCGACAGCAGATTAGAGAGGATATGCAGCAATTTGTCCTCGTCGAAATCCATCATAAAATGATTTTCTGAAGGTGAATACCGGAGATTGATTCGCTGATTTTCGGCTAGTGATTTGAATAGTTCAGTAACATAACCGATATAAGCATTTATGTCACTTTGCACCCAATGAATTTGCATCACCCCGGTTTCAATCTTTGCCAGATCGAGCATCTGATTAACCAGATTCAATAAGATATTGCTGTTGTGTTTTATTTTTTGACTGCCTTCCCAAAGCCATTCCTCCGGATTTTTTTCAATCAGGTCGGCCATTCCCTGAATTACAGTCAATGGTGTCCGAAACTCGTGGGTAATGTTAGTGAACAGCTTATTCTTGGCCTCATTCAGCTCTTTCATCTTTTCCGATTCAAGCTTTTCGATGTGCGTTTGTTGCGCGAAAAAACTAATGGTCAGGTAAAAAATAAGGAGTGACATCGACAGGGTATTCATTACAAAAACAATAGCATTTATTCTTGGAGTAATTTCAACAGGAACGGTCAACCAGGGAACCAGCAATCCTGAAAACACTACTATAATGGTAAAAAGGAAAAACAGGAAAAAGGTAAGTTTTGCGTTTTGAAGCGGAATGGATGAGAGCACAAATGCCAGACAGGCAAAAATTAATCCCGCTGAAGTTGCAATTCCGCCCAGTTTCAATATCACATAAAAGGTAAGTAATAACAAAACACTTAGATGAAAACCCAAATAAAGATTAAATCCCTTGATTAGTTTTGGAAGAATGATAATACCAAATATCAAAAAAATCAAAAGGGAATAACCATAATTAATCAGTAAATGAAGCGTCTGTGGAAAAAAGATCAGAAAAACACCGGTATGCAGAATAACATGAAACAGTCCAAATACTGTAGCAATCCACATGGTTTTGCGTATATTCAGCGTTTTCTGGTCGCAGCCCGGATAGCCAACCAAATGCTCAATCCACAAATTTATTCTTTGAAGTAAGCGAGGTTGCATAGCTTTTTTTGAAAAGCAGAAATATAAATTTACAAAATATCCATCACATAATCGCCAGATATTCAAGACCCTTTATACAAACAATCAGTAAAAATGTAAACCGTTGGTTCAGTGAAGAGATTCCAGTTGAATATTTTCTTTATCAGCCCATTGTTGCAATCGCTCAGCCGAATCGGCAAAAACAAGAAGGAATCCGCCCCCGCCCGATCCCAACAATTTGATGTATACTTTTCGGCAATGTGCAAAAGAAATAATCCGGTGAAAATGTGCCGGAATCATCTGATGAAAATGATACATCTCGAAACGAACCAATTGTTCCAGATGCATGAAAAAACCTGCCCTGTTACCGCTTAGCAGCGACTCGATGCAGCCGTTATTGGCTGGAATAAACTGATTGTCGAAAGCAAGTTTAAACTCCGGAAGGTTAAAGAGGTCGATAAAATGCTTCACAAGAGGTTCGGTTGCCCCGGTGGTATGAGTATCCACTAATGCCATTGCCAGACCACATTTGTTCAGGTCAAAATCAACCGGAACAATTTGCTTATTCGAATCAATCAAGATTGGTTTATTCAGGTACGAAATCAATGGATCGAGACCTGAACTTTTTCCGTGAAAATAGTTTTCGAGTACAGCAAAGTTGGCCTTAAGAATTTCGGGAGAGAGGTCATTTCCCAAGTTTGACGGGAATGCGTATTTGCTAAAAAGAGCGGCTACCAAAGCACCCGAACTTCCCAATCCGTATTGCTGAGGAATACTGGAATGAAAGAAAAGTCCTTTTGAAAGATCATTTTCAAGTCCGAACATATCGAACGAAAAAT
>Ga0209261_10000251_pt1 | contig 14781 bp, 11 predicted proteins | sample DOMMetBare1Fresh_FD_187470 | JGI IMG/M metagenome (GOLD analysis project Ga0209261, IMG submission 187470) | Wetland sediment microbial communities from St. Louis River estuary, USA, under dissolved organic matter induced mercury methylation -... | ecosystem: Environmental > Aquatic >...
TCACTTCATATTTCTATGGGAAGAAAACGAAAATCTATTTTGTATTCATTTCCTTTTGTCCTCATGCCGGACTGGCTCTTCCTTTTCCAATCGATGAAAAGGAAGCAAAAATCTTGTCAAAACGAACCCTCGGCCAGGCGTTTTGACGGCCCTCGCACTCGTTTCGAACAATGTAAACGCGAACTAAGTGGAAAATTCACCGTATCCAAATGCCTTGAACCGCCTAAGGAGAATAAGGTAAAAACTATTTTTCTTAAATCAGAAATTAAAATTCCCCGCATGAATATGTACTGAACCTATTTTCTCCCCAGGTTTTCTGCTTGATCCTGATTCATTCAGATTGACTGATGTTCGTTGATTTAAATTGGCTGGAAAGTCCATGCTACAATCCGACTCTGCTTTTGTCCATGCACCATTTCAATGGTTCGTACTTCTTTTGCTCCAAATTTTTGAAGGGATTTATAGATTGCCGGAAGGTTTGACTTTTTTGATACCAGCGAAGTGAACCATTTTACGCGATCAGGAATCTCAGAACTTTGTTTGACCATCCGGCGAAGAAACTCATGTTCGCCACCATCGCAAATTAATTCGGAACTTTGTCCGCCAAAATTTAATGCCTGCGTTTTTTCAACTTTCAGGTTTAAATTGCGGCTTTTCCTCTGTGAACCTTCCGAAGCCTCTTCTTGTGAAGAATGAAAAGGAGGATTGCAAATGGACAAATCGAACTTTTCACCAGGCTTCAGAATATTGCTGAAAATATTGGATGTTTTGCTTTGTAGCCGCAACTCAATCTTACCTTTCAGCGAAACATTGGAATCGAGGATCTTTTGTGCAATACGGATGGCAGCGACGTCTATATCCGTTCCCACAAAATGCCATCCGAAAGTTTGATGTCCGATAATCGGGTAAATGCAGTTGGCTCCAACGCCAATATCGAGAACTGATACAGTTTTTCCGGTCGGGATAATCCTATTGTTACCGGATGCCAGCAAATCGGCTGCGTGAAAGATATAATCTGCCCGGCTAGGAATTGGCGGACAGAGGTATTTCTCCGGAATATCCCAGAATTCCAGTTGGTAGTTCAGTTTCAGGATAGCCCGATTAAGCATTTTTACTGCGACAGGATCGGCAAAATCAACCGACTCAATGTTGTATTTATTAAGTTTCACAAAAGGAGCCAATTCAGGACAGGCATCGATTAACTGCTTGTAATCGTATCTGAACCGATGGGGATTCTGCGGGTGAAAACCTGGTTTTGCAGCGGATTGCATTGGAATATTTTCTTTCATTGAAATTGATATCAATAAGCAAAGTTACCAAACAATCGGAAATACCAATTAACACAGAATATTCCTGACGTAACTTTTTTATCAGGCAATTTATCTACAAACTTCTTTCCATATTTTATCAACAATCCTTCTTTCAGGCAACGAAAATGGTACCTTTACTTTTCTGAAATTTATGCTTCAGAAAAAGTAACTCCGTGATATAACTTGTTGATATGATTCCTTTTACCCATTTGCATGTTCACTCTCAGTATTCTATTCTCGATGGCGCAGCCAGCGTGAAAGGCCTTATTGCAAAAGCCAAGGCTGACGGAATGACGGCGCTTGCTCTGACCGATCATGGTAACATGTTTGGGGCCAAGGAATTTTACGATGTGTGCAGAAAAGAAGGTCTCAAACCCATTATTGGCTGCGAAACGTATGTGGCAGAAACTTCGCGGCACAACAAAAAAGATGCGAAAGTCGACCGCTCGGGATATCACCTGATATTGCTGGCTAAAAATCTGGTCGGTTACCGGAATCTCCTGAAACTCGTGTCTGCTGCTTATACCGAAGGATTTTACTACAAACCGCGAATCGACAAGGAATTGCTTGAATTGTACCACGAGGGGCTGATCGTTTCGTCGGCCTGTCTGGGAGGTGAAGTTCCGCAACACATCATGGCCGGACATCTCCAGGATGCTGATGATACGATTCAATGGTTTAAATCTATTTTCGGAGAAGATTTCTATCTCGAATTACAGCGTCATCCCTCCGAATTGCCCGAAATGAGAAGGAATGTTTATGAGAATCAGGTATTGGTGAATGCTAAAATTCTGGAGTTGGCCAAAAAGCATGAAGTGAAGATTATCTGTACCAACGATAGTCACTTCATTAATGCTGAAGATGCCGATGCTCATGACCTGCTGATCTGTTTAAATACGGGCAAGGATTTGGATGATCCCACCCGTATGCGCTATACCAAACAGGAGTGGTTTAAAACTACTTCCGAAATGAATGCCTTGTTCGCCGATGTTCCTGAAGCGCTTGAAAATACTCAGGAAATTACGGATAAGATCGAATCTTATGATCTGAATTCTTCGCCTATTATGCCGGTTTTTCCTATTCCTGAAGAATTTGGGAAAGAGGAAGATTACCGGGAACGTTTTACCGAAGAAATGCTGATTGAAGAATTTACTGAAGAATGGTACAAAAACATTGGCGGATACGATAAAGTAATCAGGGTAAAACTCGAATCGGATTACCTTTCGCACCTCTGTTGGGAAGGAGCCAAACCACGTTATGGTGAACCATTTTCGGATGAAATTACTGAGCGCATCGAGTTTGAACTTAACACCATCAAAAAAATGGGTTTCCCGGGATACTTCCTAATCACCCAGGATTTCATCAATGAAGCCAGACGGATGGATGTTTTGGTTGGACCCGGACGTGGTTCTGCTGCTGGTTCCGTTGTTTCGTATTGTGTTGGTATCACCAACATCGATCCGATGAAGTACGATTTGCTGTTCGAGCGTTTCCTGAATCCCGACCGTATTTCGATGCCCGATGTGGATATCGATTTTGATGATGACGGACGACAGAAAGTACTCGATTATGTGACGCATAAATATGGAAAAGATAAAGTGGCCCATATCTGTACATTCGGAACGATGGCTACCAAAATGGCGATCAAGGATGTGGCGCGCGTTCTTAAACTTCCGCTTTCCGAAGCTGACCGTCTGACGAAACTTGTTCCGGATGCGCCGAAAATGAATTTTGCAACGGCATACAAGGATAGTCCGGAGCTGAAAGCTGAATTGAAATCGAACAACGATCTGATTTGCACTACCCTGAAGTTTGCACAGACTCTTGAAGGTTCGGTAAGACAAACCGGTGTTCACGCCTGCGGTATCCTTATCAGCCGTGATCCTTTGACCGACCATATTCCCGTCATGTTATCAAAAGACGATGAAAACCTTCTGACTACCCAGTTTGACGGAAAATATGTGGAAGATATCGGGCTGCTTAAGATGGACTTCCTCGGTTTGAAGACGCTTTCCATCATTAAGGAAACAGTTGAAAACATTAAGCTTTCCAGGGGAATCACAGTCGATATGGATCACCTTCCGGAAAATGATCCGCTCACTTTGGAACTGTTCAGCAATGGTGATACTACCGGTATTTTCCAGTTCGAGTCGCCCGGAATGAAAAAACATCTCCGAAACCTAAAACCCAACCGTTTCGAGGATTTGGTGGCCATGAATGCACTTTATCGTCCGGGACCGATGGAGTACATCATCTCGTTCATCAAGCGAAAACATGGTCAGGAAAAAATTGAATACGACCATCCGCTGATGGAGCCATACCTGAAGGATACCTATGGAATTACCGTTTACCAGGAACAGGTGATGCTTCAGTCTCGTGCGTTGGGCGGATTTACGCGTGGCGACTCCGACTCATTGCGAAAGGCGATGGGTAAAAAACAGATTTACCTGATGGACAAACTGAAAGTCCAGTTTAAGGATGGTTGCCTCGAGAATCCGAAATTTATTGAAGGTTGTCAGGGTGGAAACAAAGAACATGAGAAGCTCATCGAGAAAATATGGAAGGACTGGGAAGCATTTGCCAGTTATGCGTTTAATAAATCGCATTCGGTATGTTATGCTGCGGTGGCCTATCAGACTGGTTATTTAAAAGCACATTTTCCGGCAGAATTTATGGCTGCGAACATGAGCCGGAACCTGAGTAACATCACTGAGATTTCGAAGTTAATGGAGGAGTGTAAACGCATGAAAATGAATGTGCTTGGACCCGATGTCAGTGAAAGTTACGCCAAGTTTACGGTAAATAAGGCGGGTAACATCCGGTTTGGAATGGCTGCTGTGAAAGGCGTTGGTGAAGGCGCAGTTCAGGATATTATTAAAGCCCGGAAAGGCGGTACTTTTAAGGATATTTATGATTTTGTGGAGCGCGTGAACTTGCAGTCGGTCAACAAAAAAAATCTGGAAGCGCTTGCCATGGCCGGGGCGTTTGATTCATTTAAAAGGCATACCCGCAGCCAGTTTTTTGCTCCTGACGACAACGATTTGACCTTCATCGAAAAACTGATCAGGTACGGCAACAAGATGCAAAATGAAAGCAACAATGTACAGCCTTCACTATTTGGCGAAATCATGTCGAACCAATCGGTCCAAAAACCGGAACCACCTATGGTTCAGGAATGGGCCGATCTCGTTCTGCTGGAAAAGGAGAAAAGTTTGGTTGGCGTTTATCTGACTTCGCATCCACTCGACAAGTACAAAGTAGAAATTGAAACGCTAGCGACCAAAGATGTTACGTTTAAAGACCTGAACAGCAATATTGAAGCGCTGAAGGGAAAGGAACTAAACCTATTCGGTATGGTGACCGAAGCACGGGAAAGTTTCGGAAAAACAGGGAAACCGTATAGCCAGATTGTATTAACAGATTATACCGATTCGTATAAATGCTTCTTTTTTGCCAAGGATTATGTGGAATATGGAAAATATTGCAAACAGGGACTTTACCTGATGGTGAAAGGAATGGTTCAAAACAGGTTTGGTGGCGATCAGCTCGAATTTAAAGTAAGTCGCATCGAACTTTTGGATGAAGTTCGTGAAAAGTACTTTAAAAGCATAACGGTAAAAATTCCACTTTCTGCATTATCCGGAGACATAATTTCAGATTTGGAGAGGTTGACGCTAAGCAGTAAGGGAAAAACACAGCTTCGTTTTGATATTTATGATCTTGAAACAAATATGGTTGTGAATCTGTTTTCAAGAAATACAAGGATTGAAATTACCGACGAATTACTGACTTATTTTGAAAAACATGAGGATCTTGTTTTTAAAATTAATTAGGCTAATTTTGTGAGGATTTGTAGAATTGGATCGATTATTCACTTATAAAAATAGATAAAATGGCTTTAGAAATTAATGATGCAAATTTTGAAGAACTGGTGCTTCAGTCAAATTTGCCGGTTCTGGTAGATTTTTGGGCAGAATGGTGTGGTCCATGCCGGATGGTTGGTCCGATTGTTAATGAACTTGCTGATGATTATGCCGGAAGACTCGTTGTTGGGAAAGTTGATGTAGACAGCAATCCTGGAATTGCCTCTAAATTTGGAATTCGTAACATTCCAACCATTCTGTTTTTTAAAGATGGAGCCGTGGTTGAAAAACACGTTGGGGCTGCCCCAAAATCAACACTTGCTTCAAAAGTTGACAGTATTTTGTAATTGATATATTTCAGAAACAAAAGGCATAGGAAACCCGGTTTCTTATGCCTTTTTTATTTTTGGGGTGTCACGATTTTTAATCGTGCTTGATAAGACGGAGATTAAAAAACTTCGTACCCAATAATAATTTATTGACTATTTTTGATCCGCACTGACAAATTTCTTAATCTTGAATAATTTACTCGACATACAGGAGTTTCAGCAATTCGATAACCTGGAGTTTATCTCCAAGGAGATTGTCGAAGGATTTATCACCGGCCTGCATCGAAGTCCGTTTCATGGCTTTTCGGTTGAATTTGCGGAACACCGACTTTACAATACCGGAGAATCAACCAAGCACCTCGACTGGAAATTGTTCGCCCGCACCGATCGTTTGTTTGTAAAACAATATGAGGAAGAAACCAATCTTCGGTGCCAGTTGGTTATCGACACTTCCTCATCAATGCTTTTTCCCTTTGAAAAGGGAAAGGCCGGGAAAATGAACAAGCTGGCATTTTCAGTTTATTCCGCTGCAGCAATTATGTACTTGCTTCGGAAACAGCGCGATGCTATAGGACTTTCCCTCTTTGCAAATGAAGTCGAGTTTCATTCCGAAGCACGTTTATCATCAGTCCATCTGGATATGCTTTACAATCAATTGGCGTCACTTTTAAGATCGGATGAGCACCGGCTGAATAAAAATACAAATACCGTTGATGCCCTGCACATGATTGCCGAGAACATTCACAAACGGTCGCTGGTCATTCTTTTCAGTGATTTGATCGGACAGGCTGGTACCGATGAATTATTCGAGGCTTTGCAGCATCTGAAGTACAACAAACATGAAGTTCTGCTTTTCCATGTAACCGATCACCGGCAGGAACGTGAATTTGATTTCAGGAATCAGCCACACCGCTTTGTGGATCTGGAAACCGGCGACTCCATCAAATTTTCAACGCTTGACCTGAAAACAAATTATCAGAAAGCCATGTCGGCTTATTTTGAAGAAATGCGCGTCAAATGCGGGCAATACCATATTGACCTTACCGAAGCCGACATCAACGAAGACTTTAAACAGGTGCTGTACACCTATCTTCTTAAACGGAAAAGGTTGTTCTGATCACAGAAAACTGAGACTGGTTACTCCTTTTCAGCCGTAAATAAATCACAGCTGATGGGGTAATGGTCGGAATGGTTTATAGAAGAAACAGCAAAATTATAGCTTGTAAATTTTGGACTGTATAAAATGTAATCAATTCGGAACGAAGGCAATTTGCCGTTGTAGGTATTCGCTGTTCCTTTTCCGGATTCGGTAAATGAATCTTTCAGATCTCCTCTAACCATGTGGTAAGTAAACGATACCGGTGTATCGTTAAAATCGCCGCAAACGATCACCGGATAAGGACTTTGATTCAGATATTCACGAAGTGTGGCCGCCTGCTCTGCCCTTTTAATCAGGGCATCTTTAAATTTTCCGGCAAGTTGCCTGTAGGTTTCTTTCGTCTTTTCATCGGTATCAAAATCAAGTGTGTCAATAGCGCTGATTTCTTTTTTTCCAAGTCTGTATGATTGCAAATGACAGTTAAAAATCCTTACAGTATCCGAATTCAACAGGATATCGGTATAAATAATCATGTTCCCCGAATTGTTAAACCTGATTTCGCCCATATTCAAAATCGGAAATCGGGTGAGAGTCAGCTGTCCACCGGCATGACTGGTGTGTGCCAGCTGCATATGTGTCATTTGTGGAAGCTTGCTGTTGGTAATATCAAAAATCTGTCGTTTATTCAGTCTGACTTCCTGAAGGCAAATAATATCAGCGTTATTCTGTCTCAAATAATTCAGAATGTGATCGGCATTTTCCTTGGTCGGAAACTGATTGCTCCCCATGAAATATTTCACATTGTAACTGATAATTTTGATTCCTTTTTCTTTTGTGTGCTGTCCTGAAAATTGCAGATAAGTGCCTATTTGATTATACCCAGCCAGAATAGCACATAGCGAGAAAAGTATAAAAATCGGCTTAATGAAGATCCACAAGACCATAAATACCAGGTTGATAACCAAAATGTAAGGATAAGCCATTCCGAACAAGGCGGCAAACCAAAGCTTTTCGGGGCTTAGAAAAACTGAAACTGTGGCAAAGACCAGTGCAAATACAGCAATCAGATTTAAAAGCAAAAGCGTATATACAAAAAATTGTTTCAAAGGGCTTGTGGTTTATGTTCCGATATTTTGCACTTCTTCTGTGATTAATACAAATATATGAATTTATTGTTCGCTGATGAGTTGACACATTTACCTGAAGAATGCTGATCGGATCATCCTTTCTTTTCCGTGGATATCCTTTTTAACCGTAATGTCTGAAAAACCTTTTTTCTGTAACACGTCAGTGCATTCTTTCCCGAAAGCTTCGTTTATCTCAAAATACAACCGGCCACTATTTTTTAGGTGTGCCAGAGCGAAATCTGCTATTCGTTTATAAAAAACCAAAGGATCGTCATCGGTTACAAACAAGGCAAGATTGGGCTCGTAGTCCAACACATTTTTCTGCATCAGGCTTTTTTCAGTTTCACGAATATAGGGTGGATTGCTTACTATCACATCCAAATCAGGAAAATCAGTTTCCGGAGAATTGGTTAAAATATTATATTCCAAAATGGATACGTCCGTACTGTTCAATTCAGCATTTCGTCTTGTAGTGTCGAGGCAAACGGAAGAAATATCACAGGCCAGAACAGTTGAATCCGGAATATTTTTCCGGAGTGATACCGCAATGCATCCGCTTCCGGTTCCGATATCCAGGATTGTTGGTTTGGTCAGTTTATTTTCAAGAACGATCCATTGCACCAGTTCCTCGGTTTCAGGCCGGGGAATCAAAACTCCCGGAACGGCATAAAAAGGCAATCCGTAAAACTCGGTTTCTCCTAAAATGTACTGTATTGGTTCATGTAATTTGAGCCTGGCAACGATTTGATTTATTTCATCTATCTCTTCTGATGATAAAATTTCATCCCGTGCAAGCAGTATCCGGGTTCGCGAATAACCTTTCACCTTCCCGAAAATCAGGAAAATCAGACTCTCAGTTTCTTCTGCTGAATAGATTCCTGTCAATTCTTTTCGGATGGATGCAATTCCTGCCTTCATTTATTGTTATTTTTGGCAAAGTTAATTTTTTCGCTGATGAGTACTCATGAAAAATTTATGCAACGATGTCTCGATCTCGCCCTGCTGGGAATGGGAGACGTGGCGCCAAACCCGATGGTAGGTTGCGTCATTGTGCATGAAGGAAAAATTATTGGCGAAGGTTATCATCAGAAAATAGGAGAGCCACATGCTGAAGTACATGCCATCCGCTCGGTTCTTAACCCGGAATTTTTGGCTCAATCTACCTTGTATGTTTCACTTGAGCCTTGTACTCATTTCGGAAAAACGCCTCCCTGTTCCGATCTGATTATTGAAAACCGGATTCCGCATGTGGTGATTGGTACCATCGATCCATTTGTTAAGGTTGCCGGTAAGGGAATTGAACGGATGCAAGCCGCTGGAATTCATGTTGAAACCGGAATTCTCGAAAAAGAATGCCGCGAGTTAAACCGGCGTTTTTTTACTTTTCATGAGAAAATGCGCCCGTATATTTTGCTGAAATGGGCACAAACGCTGGATGGTTTTATTGATACCGACCGGACTGAAACACAGCATCCAACCTGGATTACGAACGATTTGGCGAAAAGGCTGGTCCACAAACAACGCTCCGAAGAATCGGCTATTCTAATAGGCACAAATACCGCCGAATATGATAATCCAGCGCTTACAGTCCGCGAATGGACCGGAAATCAACCCATCCGGATGGTAATTGACCGCAGCGGAAGACTTGATTCTGGTTTGCATATCTTCGACAATAAGGCTGAAACCTGGATTTTTACCGGAATCGAAAAACAAGACACAGGCACCCTCAAATATATCAGGCTTGATTTTGATCGGGACATACTTCCACAATTGCTTTCGGAACTGTATAAACGCGGAATCCTTTCAGTGGTGGTGGAAGGAGGAAGCATTTTGCTGAATAGTTTTCTTCAGGACGGATTTTGGGATGAAGCTTTTGTTTACACCGGGAACCAGTTTTTCGGCAGAGGAGTTGAAGCCCCTCACATTACCGGAGACACAATTGGGTTCGAAATTCTTGATGATTGCAAACTTCATGTACTGAGAAAAGTCTGAACACGATTCGAAAGATTAAAGGATAGACATGATTAATCGGGTTTTCTGAATTTGAAATCTTCTTTGTTCACCAACTTTTTGTTATAAATCCTTTTGAATTCAAGACTTACATTACCAAAATTGATTAATAATCCATCGGCCATACCATAAGCTTCAAGATAATTAATTGCCTGTGCCTTGTGAACTGCTTCCAACTTTTCAACAGCTTTTAATTCAACCATGACTTGTTCTTCCACAAAGAAGTCCACTCTGCGTGTACCAATTTGTTCGTTCCGGTAGAATATAGGCATTTCTTTTTCCCGTTCAAACGAAAGCTGATGATGGGCCAGCTCAATTGCCAATGCCCGTTGGTAAATCACTTCCTGAAACCCATTTCCCAGCATAGAATGAACCTGCATAGCACAACCTATAATTTTGTGTGTTAATTGATCAATTTTGTTTTCCATACTATTCTCTCTTTTCAGTTAATTGTCTAAATAAGATTAAATTGATTAAAGAATGGTCATAATAATTTACTTGTGGTGAGGTTCTCAGGTAATCGTGTTCATCAATTAATCGTAAAAATCGTGTTCAGACTCCATTTGTTTATTCGGGATTTTTTCGTGAAATTTAGTCGTGTTAATTCAATGTCAGAAAACGTATGGCCATTTTGTTCGATCTCTGGAAATCAATGCCTAGTCTGGTTACCATCCTTTACTTTTTAACGGTTGTATTTATTGCTATTCTGATTATTCTTGAAAACCGTAATCCGGTGAAAACAATCAGTTGGATATTGGTTTTGGTGTTGCTTCCATTCGCCGGAATCGTGTTTTATCTTTTTTTTGGTCAGGAATACCGGAAAACAAAAATGTATTCTCGCAAAGGTTTGAAGGACCTTGAAAAACTCAGGAACCTGACTCTTGAGCAATTGGACAAGCTTCCTAAAAATCAATACCGATACAGTGATCGGTTATATTCGAAGAAACGACTGATGAATCTGTTCTTATCTAATTCAAATGCAATTCTGACCAACAACAACGAAATCGAGGTTTTGAAAGATGCGAAGGAAACCTTTCCCGCAATTTTCAAAAGTATTGAAGAGGCCAAACATCACATTCATCTTGAATTCTATATTGTTGAAGACGATTCAATCGGGAATTACCTTCGTGAATTGCTGATCAGAAAAGCAAGGGAAGGCGTTGAAGTCCGGTTTATTTATGATGATGTCGGAAGCTGGGAACTTAAGCGAAAATTTCTTCGCTCAATGAGCGATGCCGGCGTAAAGGTTGACTGTTTTATGCGCGTACGGTTTCCAAACCTGACTTCAAAGGTTAACTATCGAAATCACAGGAAAATTCTGGTTGTTGATGGAGAAACAGCATTCGTGGGCGGATTGAATTTTGCAGATCGCTATCAGAACGGCGTTCCCGGAATTGGCCCATGGCGCGATACTCACCTGAAAGTTTCGGGGGGAAGTGCAACTGCTTTACAGATCATTTTTATGGCCGACTGGTATTTTGTTTCAAAAGAAATACTGAAGGGAGAAAATTATTTCAAACCTTTCGAGGCGGGTAGTGGAAAACTGGTTCAGATGGTGGCCAGCGGCCCCGATTCGGATTGGGAAAGTATCGGTCAGGCCTATTTCGCAGCCATTGCCTCGTCGGCTGAATACGTTTACATTTCGTCTCCCTACCTGATGCCTCCTTCAGACATTATGACTGCCCTGAAAACATCTGCTTTGGGAGGAATTGATGTACGCATTATTGTTCCAGGCTTGTCTGATGCCGTTTCATCCAAATGGGGAACCAATTCCTATGTGGAAGAATTACTCGAAGCAGGAGTGAAAGTGTTTTTCTACCAGGCAGGATTTATTCATAGCAAAGTGATTATTGTCGATGGTATTTTTTCTTCAGTTGGAACAGCAAATCTGGACTTTCGAAGTCTGGAAACCAACTTCGAGGTGAATGCTATGATATATGATGAAGAAACTGCCCGGATTCTTGCTGAACAGTTTATTGAAGATCAGGAAAAAAGTAGTGAAGTTGTTTTGGAAGAGTGGATTAAACGTCCCCGCCTGAACAAAATAAAAGAATCGTTTGCCCGGATTTTAAGTCCGATGCTATAAGAAATTCACAAACTCAGCAGACCTGTTTTAACAGTTGTTTTCCCCTTCCTCTTTCATATTTCTCCGCTCTGGTTTTTAGGGTAATAATCCTGCCGATTGTCTCTAATATAAACCTTAAAATCATGACCATGAACAGAAAAGAATTTTTCCGGAGTTCATTGGCAGCCAGCGCATGCGCCGGATGTTTTTTAATCCCTGCCACGAACCTCATCGCATCGGAAAGTCTAACTCCTGAACCCGAAGATGAAAAGTACAAACAACTGCTTCAGGAAAAAGAGTTTATACAAAACTGGTTGACAGATTTGCTGGAGACAATCGATGAAAATCTGGATGAACCTTCCAAAGTTTTTTTGTTGGCCGGTTGCGGTCGGGGTTGTTTTAACCGCCACCAATTTAAAAAAGACATTGCCGATAAAGGCAAAGGCAATTTGGATAAACTGATAGAAGCATACAAAAACAACTTCGAAGTCTGGAAAGAAGGAAATACTGTTCATGTGAGGTATGGAGAAGTTTCACAGGGTTGTTATTGTCCTGCAGCGAAATACCGGCCGGCAAAACCAAACGACATTCATTGCGAATGTACCCGCGCCACGCATCAAACCATTTTTGAAACCGCTTTGGGAAAACCTGTTGATGTAAAAATACTGGAATCCGTTCGCCGGGGGAATAAAACATGTCATTTCTTAGCAACAGTATAACAAAAAGCCCTGCAAACAAGCGTTTTGCAGGGCCGTGTTATAATTTGGGGGATAATTATACTCTGTTTATCCTGTAGATTATAGGCTTTCACCAAAATCGGCACGGAACTTGGCAACCAGTTTATCCACCCAATCGCCGATTGGTTTCAGTTTCCCAACAAAGAAGCGAAGTACCGGAGGCTCTTCGGTCCATTCCAGTCCGCCAACAAGTTCGCGGTTGTCGTAAAGCCACTGGATACGGTCTTCGGCATACTTAATTTGCGATAAAGTGAAAACCCTTCTTGGAAATGCCAGGCGGAGCAATTCAACATCGGCCAGCACATCGTCGCCATTGGCATCACGTACACTTGAAATAGTACCACGTTCCATACCACGAATTCCTGAACAAATATACAGGGCAGCAGCCAATGCTCCGGCAGGGTACTGTCCTTGCGGAACATGAGGTAAAAAGCCCATGGCATCCAGGTGACAACCCAAACCTCCCGAAGGAGTGATGACTGGAATTCCTTTTTGATCGAGAGAATCAACCAGGTATTTGATGAATGAAGGTGAATGACTGATTACATTGAAATCGAGTGTCTCGTTTAAACCTACAGCCATGGCTTCAATTTCGCGGACGCTCATACCTCCGTAGGTAAGGAAACCCTCATACAGTGGAACCCAGTCGCGCATTTTCATGTAAATATCGTGGTTGTTGGTACAAATACCTCCTCCACGCGTGCAGCTTACTTTACGACCTGAAAAATATGAGAAGTCGGTGTAACTCATCATTTCGTGCAGTATCGACTGGATGGTTTTATCCTGATAGCCTTCCTCTTTGGTTTTAATAAAGAAGAGATTTTCGTTAATCAAACTGGTATCCATCAACACCATAATGTTGTTGGCTTTGGCAATGGCTGATACTTCACGCAGATTGGCCATCGAAAATGGCTGACCACCAATCAGGTTGGTTCCTGCCTCGAAACGAATATAGGCAACGTTTTCAGCTCCCCATTTTTCAATGACTTTGTTTAGTTTGTTAATATCCATGTTTCCCTTAAACGGAAAATCACTTTTAATTTTCAGCGCTTCATCGGTATAGATTTCTTCTACAGCGCTGCCTATCATTTCAATGTGAGCTTTTGTTGTGGTGAAATGATAGTTCATAGGAACTACAGTTCCGGGCCGGCAAAAAGTTTTGGCAATAATGTGTTCCGCTGCACGGCCCTGATGAACAGGTAAAAAATATTTTTGGTTGAAAACGTCGAGAATTGCTTTTTCGAGCTTGGTATAACTAGCCGATCCGGCATATGAATCATCAGCCTGACTCATAGCTGCCACCTGGTTATCGCTCATGGCATTGGTTCCCGAGTCAGTTAACATGTCGAGAAAAACATCCTTGTTTTGAAGCAAAAAGGTGTTGAATCCAGCTCCGAAGATAGATTCTTTACGTTCTTCGATAGGTAAAAGATTAAGTTTTTGAACTACTCGGACTTTGTGCATTTCAAGAGGCGTAATATCGCCGCTGTAAAATTTAACGGTTTTCAGTTTTTCAAGATTCTCCATAAGTTGATTCTAATTGGGTTATTTATAGTTGCAATTAATAGTCAGCTGATCCGGTTTTAAAAATCAGGATTGCGAGTTTACAAATAATTATTTTGTAAACAAAATTGACTAAACACATTTGAATTGTAATTATTACTGTGTCTATTGTATAAAATCGAAATGTAATTACCGGAATTGCTTGCAAATAGCCTTTCATGGCAGGTCGGGGATTCTCAGGGGAAAAACTTGTATTGATAAGAATCAAACTGAAATGTGCAGAATTGAATTGAAAATGATTCGCTCCGGTAAATGTTCGTTAGGAAATATTTCAGGAAGGGCATTTGGCAATAATGAACTGGTTCACACGTTTGGATTCCATACAATGAATCAGAAGATCGAAAACATGAAGAACTTATTTGCAATATTGCTTTTTGGAATGGCAATTGTTTTAATTGCCTGTGAAGATGAAGAAGCAGACGAGGTAGGTGGACAGTCAAGTGCAACCACAACAAGTCATAATACCGGAAAAAATTGTATGGGCTGCCATCAGTTCACTGCTGCAGGTTCAGTCTATAATAAGGCTCTGACCTCTGCTTCTGCAGGAGCAATTGTAAAACTTACCTCGCAGGCCAACGGGGCAGGCACAGTGCTGGGAACATTTACAGTTAATAAAAGTGGAAGTTTCTACACCAGTAGTTCAATTAATTTTGGATCGGGTGTATATGTAAATGTAAC
>Ga0209261_10000252_pt1 | contig 14703 bp, 12 predicted proteins | sample DOMMetBare1Fresh_FD_187470 | JGI IMG/M metagenome (GOLD analysis project Ga0209261, IMG submission 187470) | Wetland sediment microbial communities from St. Louis River estuary, USA, under dissolved organic matter induced mercury methylation -... | ecosystem: Environmental > Aquatic >...
AAATAGTTACTTGCACCGCGTGATCGAGCGCCGCTGCGGCATCCCGATTTCGCTCGCCGTGCTTTATGTGGAAATCGGGCGCGCGGCCGGGCTGAGACTTTTCGGCGTCTCTTTCCCGGGCCATTTCCTCGTCAAACTTCTGCTCGCCGACGGCGCGCTGTTCATCGACGTGTTTGAACGCGGCATGACGCTGTCGGCGGAAGAACTGCGCTCGCGACTTCAGACCGTCACACGCGGCCGCGCCGAGTACCCGCTCGAGCTGTACCTGCGTGCCGCGAGCGATCGAGCGATCCTCGCCCGCTGGCTGAGGAATCTGAAGGCGGCTCACGCCGGCAAGGAGGATTGGCCCGCGTTGCTCGAGGTGATCAATCGCCTGATCCTGCTGCTGCCCGATGACGCAACGGAACGCCGCGATCGCGCTCTGGTATTCGAACGGCTGGAGTGTCCGCGTGGAGCGGCGGACGATCTGATCGCGTACCTGTCGATGACGCCCGATCCGCCCGACGCCGGGGAGATGCGCCATCGGCTGGCGCAGATTCAGCGCGCCGCACGGCAGCTCAACTAAAACCGCGCCTTCCCTCACGCGCCTGCCTGCGCGCGTGAGTAGCCGATGCACCGGACCGCGTTGCGCATCCGTGGGTCATCTGTGGGGCCTGGATTCCTACAGTGATTTCCGCCGACACCCGTTGGCATCACCCACGGAGGAAATCATGTTCAAGTCCCATTCGTACAAGCAGTTCGCCGAGTCAGGCGAGGGCAAGTCGCCTTTCGACGCCGTCTTTGCGGCCGTTCTGGTCGCCGCCTGGACCGGCTTGATCGTCATTCTTTTGCAGGGTCCGGGCACAGCGATCGCGCAGGAGGCGACCGCCGGCGAACCGACGCCTGAACAGTCGGCACCGGGCGCGGTCGAGGATCTCGCCGCCAGTCAGCCGGTCAATCTCGAACAGGCCTTCTGGCTCTGCGACTACGCTGCGACCAGAATGGCGATCGACACATACGCGGCGGCCGGCTGCAGTGAGATCACCGAGGATCTCAAGAAGTCGATGTTCAATGGCGACTTCGACGCGATGCTGACCTGGTGGCAGGAAAACAAAGCCGCCGAGCACGCCGCGATCGATACCGCGGATCCGCTTTCCACACCTTGAACCAAACGACGGCTCGCGACGTCAGCGCGCGAGCAGCGCGAACGGGCGGCATGTCACGCATGCCGCCCGCACCGCGTTCTTGCCAGGCCGGCCGCGATCGGCGGATCAGCCGCGAAGCCCGAAAGGGCAGGCGCCTGTGCTGACCAAGTCACGCATCTGTCGCTGACTCCCGATCCGCGCGACCCAACCGAAATCCGGAACCGACTGGCACAGGTCCAGCGCTTCGCGCAATGTCTGAACTGACACCAGACTGTTCGCGCGCGTTTGCCGTGCCTGATGCTTCGATCAGCCCAGCGTCGATGTCGATCTGTGGGCAATCTGTGGGCGACGCCTTCCTACCGTGAAATCTGCCGACGCGTGTCGGTATCAAACACGGAGGACATCATGTTCAAGTCTCACTCAAATGCAGAGTTGGCCACATCGGGCGACCACGACCGGTCTCCATTCAAAGTCGGGTTGGCCGCCGTATTCGCCGCAGCGTCGATCGCGTTCATCGTTGTTCTGCTGCAGGACCCGGGCGCGCCGAGCGCACGCGAGTCGGCGGCCAGCGAAGCGGAGGTACAGCATCCGATGCCAGGTGCGATCGAGGATCTGACCTTTGGTCCGCCGGTCGGTGAGTTGCCTTCACTGCGCAAGGCGCCGGCCGCTGCCGAGGAGTATCGCGGCGTCGATGTGGAAGACGTGCCGCTCGACCCGGTGCAAAGCGGCTCGAACGGCTGATCGGGCGCAAGATGCGAAGGACCAGGGGCACCGCCGGGTCGACAGTTCCCGGTCCAACCGATCGCGCTTGTCGCGGCGTCGGTCCGGATTCTGATGGCGGTGCCCGCCGCAAGGCAGGCTCGTCGTCGCCTGATGGCGATTGACGCGGTTGCGGCGCGCCCCTAGTGTCCGCCTCGGTCACAGCGCAAGGTTCGGTTTGAGTCTGCGTACGCTCCCGCATGCAATCAGGCAAGAACGCAATGGACCCGTTCAAATTCGCTCCGCCATCGCTTGACGGAACGTTGCCGCGGCGTGCGCTGCTCGAACGCCTTGCTGCCATTGCCGCGCCGGCCAAATGGCTCTGCGCGCCATCGGGTTCCGGCAAATCCACCTTGATCGCCGCCTATGCGCGGGCCGCGAAGTGCCCGGTTATCTGGTACCGCTTCGATGCGCGCGATGACGACCCGGGATTCTTCTTTCCTGCGCTTGCAGGGACGCTCAGCGAGCGCTCGCAGCGCGCCGCGCTGCCGCGCTTCAGCGACGCGGACCATGGGCACGAGACCGCGTTTGCCGCGCGCTTCTTCAACGCCGCGCTGGCGCGGGAAACGGGACCGGCATTGATCGTGCTCGATGACGTGCAGCGCGCCTCGGCCGACTGGCTGGTTGACGTGCTGGCGCGCCTGGTCGAGCAGATCCCGCCCGGTGTCGAGGTCGTGTTCATCAGCGACGCGCCGCCGTCACCGCCGTTCTTCGATGCGATCGTCGCGCGGCGGCTGGCTCTGGCGAACGATATCGACCTCAGCTTCACGGCCGACGAGTGCGACGCGATTGCGCAGCTGCTCAGGTTGTCAGCAATGCGCGGCGAAGATCTGCTCGCCGTCACAGGCGGACACGCCGGCGCGGTAGTACTTGCATGCGAATTCCTGCGCAGCAGTCGGTCCGCGCGCGTACCAGCCGAGTCGGTGACGCGGCAGATTCACACCCACCTGCTTGGCAAACTGGTCGATCAACTGCCACCGGAACTGCGCGACGTGCTGTTGCGCACCAGCAGCTTGCCGCGCCTGACCGCTTTGTTGGTCGGGCGTCTGTTGAATCGCGATGACGCTGACCGCCTGCTCGAAACGCTGGCCGAGCGCGGGCTGCTGATGCGGTTTGCGACCGGCGAGGGCATGGCGTACGAAGCGCACGGTCTGGTCCGCGCCGGCGCGCAGACGCTGGCGCAGCAGGAACTTGGCGCAGCAGGCGCCAAGTCGGTTCGCGAACGTTGCGCCGAACTGCTGCAGGCAAATGAACTGCTCGAAGATGCGTTCGCCTTGTGGGTCGATCTCGGTCAGCAAGAGAGGGCGCTTGACGTTCTTGAGCGTCTCGCGGCGCGCTTCGCGCAACAGCGCCAGTCGCACCTGTTGTTGAAGGCGATCGAGCGGCTCCCGGCCGCCACCGTCGCGCCACGTTTCTGGATTTCGTTCTGGGCCGGGCAGGCATTGCTCGGCGTCGATGAGCGCAGTGCCGTCGGCTGGTTCGGCCGCAGTTTCACGGCGTTCGAGGTGGCCGGCGATCGGTGCGGCATGGCACTCGCCGCGGCAAGCGCGCTGTCGGCGCTGAGCTACGACATGTCGGATACGGGAGCCATCGGCCGCTGGCTGGAACGATTCGCCGCAAGCAAGGCGGCCGGCACTGCAATCGAAGACAAACGTCTGCGGGCAATCTTCCTGCTCGGCTTCGTGTGCGAGGCAAATCTCGCTGCCGACGCGACCGCGGACGCGGCGCAGAACGAGGCCGCGTTCAGAGAGCTCCTCGATCTCGCCCTCGACGCCGAGGCCTGGAATTCGCGCGACCAGATGCTGACGGTGGCCACGCTGCTCGTCGAGCATGCACTGCGCTTCTATCCGCGCGCATTCGCGCACAGCGTCATCACGGCGACGCGCCCGCTCGCCGAGGACGCGCAGAACAACGCCGGGCTGCGTGCATTCTGGTGGCTCGAGGTGGCGCAGATGCACGCGGATGCGGGCGACGCGGTGCGAGTGAGCGAGTTCCTGGCCGCGGTGGAGCGATTGGCTGCAGAGGCTGACTCACGCACGCTGTGGTTTCAGTTCTGGCAATTCAAGACCGACTACGCGCTGCGCCGTGGCGAGACGATCGCTGCGGACACCGCGATGGCCGAGTTCGAGCGGCGGTGCGCCGGCGGCACGCCACGCGAATTGGCAATGTGCGCCGTCATGGCCACGCGGCTGCTGCTGCAGCAACGCCGGTTTCCCGAGGCGCTGGCGCGCGCCGAGGGGGCACGTGCCATCGCCGAAACGGCAGGTTTCGTCGGCGTCGACTTCAAGCTGTATGAGATGACCTACGCCAATGCACTGGCGGCCAACGGCCGCCTGGCAGAGGCGGCGCAGTGTCTGCATGTTCTGGCGTCGCGCGTGCCGCAGGGCCAGCGGGACTACTACCTCTCGATGGCGCATTGCCTGGATGCCTGCAAGGGTGGCGAGATCGATGTCGTATCGCTCAAGCTCGGCATGGAGATCGGCAGTTCACTCGCGTTCCTTGGCATCCTGCAGCGCACGCCGGATCTGATGAGCCGGATTTGCGCCGCCGCGCTCGAAAACGACATTGAACCGGAGTATGTCCGTCGCGTGATTGCGCACCAGCGCCTGACTCCCCCTTCCAGCGCAGGGCCAAGGTGGCCGTGGCGGGTCCGGGTCTGGGCGCTCGGGCGGTTTCAACTCGAGCTTGACGGCAAGCCGTATCGGCCTTCGCACAAGGCGCAGGACAAGCCGCTCGACCTGCTGAAGTTGCTGCTGGCTTGTCAGGCGAGCGGTGTACGCGAGCCGGAGAAGCGCTGGCTGGCTGAGCAACTCTGGCCGGACGCCGACGTTGCCAACGCGAGAAAGTCGCTGGACATGACGGTGGCGCGCCTGCGGCGTGTGCTCAGCCTTGAAGAGGCGATCGACTCCGTGGAAGGGCGACTGCTGTTGTCGAAATCGTACGTTTGGACCGACGTGTCGCTGTTGCAGGAATCGCTGGCCGCGATGGCCGTTCGCAGGGATGCGCGCATTGCCGGACGTGACAGCGAAGGCTCGATGGAGGTCGAGTTGAACGCCGCGTTATCCGCCTACGGCGGGCAGCTGCTTCCCGGCGAGGACGAGACGCCGTGGCTGCTCGGTGCGCGCACCCATCTGTCACGCGCATTCTGCGCGGCCGTGGTCGCCTGCGAGTCGTTGGTGCGGCCCGACGGCCGCGATGCGTGGCTGATGGCGCTCGAGCGGGCGCTGCTGGTCGAGCCGGCGGCCGAGGACCTGGCGCGCGCGGCGATGCGCGCATACCTGGGACAAGGTAAGCATTCCGAAGCATTGCGCGTCTATCGTCGGCTCCGCGACATGCTGTCGGTCGTGATGGGAGTTACGCCGTCGGCGCAAACCGACGCGTTGCGACAGGAGATTTACCGCGCAGCCGAAGCGGGCAAGGCTGCGGTTCAAGAGGCGAACCATGTTTCGCTGCCGCCCGCGTGAACTGATCGTCGACGATCAAGGAGCAGTTATGCCCGATGAAAACCAGACCCAGGCCGCCGGCGCGAGCCTCACCAGGAATGAACTGGACGGGATTCTCAAGAACCTCAATACGTTTGCGTTGTCGCTGCGGGACGCGGCCAAGGCAGTGGAGAGCATCAGAAACCAGCTTGACGCGCTTCGCGATCGGCTGCCTCCGGGTCCGGGTTCTCCGAATCCGGCCAACCCGTGACCTCGGGTTGCCCTTGAGGCGGTGAGATATGTAGCGCGCTTGCCCGCAATGCCGGCGCGCTGATCGATCGACGGTGCACGGAAGGCATGCATGATGAGTAGTCCACCACGCTGGCCACGCAATCCCTTTGCGCTCGCCGATCTGCTCGCCGCGATCCGGCGACGACGAATTCAATGGTCGGTGGGCAATCAGGTCGCTGAACTGGTCGATACGTTGCGCATCAAGCCCGAAGGGTGGAACCTCGCCGGGCACGGACCGATCACGCTGCTGAACGCCTACGTCGAAGGAGGCTGGCTGGAAAAAGGCTTCGAACGCGCGAGCGACGCGCTGGCCGTGTTGCGGGAAGAAGCACCGTCTCTGTTCGACAATTTCGATGCCGCTTTGCTCGCGCAGGTCGTTCCGTATCTGTGCCCGGTGCGGGAGACATCGAACCGACCGCCCGGAGCCGAAACGGATGCGATCACCGAACCGAACGCGCTGCGCTCCGCCGGCCCATCAATGCTCGATGCCAGCGGCGCATCCTTTCTCGATCCCGTGCAGGGGGTCATGCCGGATTGCTACCTGATCGCATCGATGATTGCGATCGCATGGGCACGACCGGGGCCATGGGCGAATCGCCTGCAAAAAGCGACCGCTGCAGTGCAGGCGACGTCGAATTTCGACTGGTCGTTCTTTCCTGAGCAGCGATCATTCGCGGTTGCGCCCGGCGTTCCGGTCTTTACCGATCCGCAAGACGCGACGCACCGTGTCTTCACCTACGCGCGTTCGAAGGACGCCGGTGAAGCCTGGCCGGCGATCGTCGAGAAAGCCTTCGCTTTGCGGCTGAACCACCCGGATTCGACCCCGCCCCCGGATCTGCCCCTCGATCAGTATCACGTGCTGCAGAACCGGGGTAGCGCGGCGCTCGAGAGGTTCAAGTGGCCGCAACAGGCATGCGCCGCGCTGTGCGGTGGGACGCCGCGACCGGTTGCGGGCGATCTGAAGTCGGTCGACTCTGAGGCGACGGCCGAACTTCGCACGCTGTGTGAAGACGGCGCGGCGGATGACTGCGCTACCACGCAGCCGATCATGGCGGTGACATGGGACGTCCGAGGTGCGAGCGACACCGCAGTGCTGTTCAAATCGGAGCACATTGCCAGCGGCTTGGTGCCGGAACATTGCTATGCACTGCTCGGACTGGCGCGGCGCGCGGGTGAAGAGTTCATGGTCGTGCGAAACCCGTGGTCGAAGGACACTGACCCGGCCCTGGGCAGCTACCTGACGGGTGCGTGGTCGCCGAAGCTGGGTTTGGTCGAGCGGCGCGTCGAGTTGAACCGGTTCGGTGTGTTCGCCATCTCCGAAATCGAGTTCATGCGTTACTTCCGCAGCTACTGCACGGTCGATGCGCCGCAACTGGAGTGACTGACGCCGCCCCAGCCGCGGTTACGCATCGCCCGCCGACTCAAACGTGGGCCAACATGGCCTCGGCACTGCTGACTTCGAACTTGCCCGGCGCCTCGATGTGCAGCGACTTCACCACACCGTCGACCACGTGCATGGAGAAACGCTGGCAGCGCACACCCATGCCGCGGGCCGTGAGATCCAGTTCGAGTCCGAGCTTCTTCGTGTAGTCGGCGGAGCCGTCGGCCATCATGCGCACCTTGCCTGTCGCCTGCTGGTCCCGTCCCCAGGCGCCCATCACAAATGCGTCGTTGACCGACAGGCACCAGATCTCGTCGACGCCTTTTGATTTCAGCGCATCGTAGTGCCGGATGTATCCCGGCACGTGCTTCGCCGAGCAAGTCGGTGTGTACGCGCCGGGCAGGCCGAAGATCAGGATGTTCTTGCCCTTGACGAGATCCTGCACCTTGAAGGTGTTCGGGCCCAGCGAGCAACCCGCGGATTCGACCTCGATGAATTCCGACAGCGTGCCCTCGGGCAGCGTGTCGCCGACTTTGATCGTCATTTACATCTCTCCAAAGAGAATTGGTTGGAACGCGAAGTCTATCTAGTCGCCGAGCGCAATACCCTCACGGCGCGGATCGGCGCCTCCCGCCCAGCCGGGACGCCCGTCGGGCAACTGCACGCGGACGATGCCCTGCAGGCCGCTAGTCATCTCGATTTCGCGCACTTCATGTCCGCGTGCTTTCAGGCCATCGACCAGCGCGCTGCTCACCATGCCGCGCTCGACCTCGGTCGGCCCGTTACGGCTGCCGAAGTTCGGCAGCGAGATCGCCTGCTGGACATCGAGATTCCAGTCGAGCAGGCCAACCAGCGTTTTGGTGACGTAGCCGATGATCTGCGAACCGCCGGGCGAACCGACGCTGGCCACGAGCTGATTGGTTGCGCGGTCGAACACCAGTGTGGGCGCCATCGAAGAGCGCGGGCGCTTGCCTGCCTGAACGCGGTTGGCGATCGGCTTGCCGCTCTCGCTCGGTGCGAACGAGAAATCGGTGAGTTGATTGTTGAGCAGGAAGCCGCGCACCATCATGCGCGCGCCAAACTGATCCTCGATCGTGGTCGTCATCGACAGCGCGTTACCGTATTTGTCGACGACCGAAATGTGCGAAGTTGCCACGCGCGCTGGCGAGCCATCCTGCGCCCATGCGATCCGATAGCCCGCCGGCACGCCGGGCTGCGCGCGCCCCATGCTTTTGTCGGTGACGAGCTTTGCGCGATCGGCCAGGTAATCGCGGTTAGTCAACGCGAACATGTCCTGCGGCACGAAGTCCGGGTCGGAAACGTACAGGTTGCGGTCGGCGAACGCGAGCCGTCCGGCCTCGCTGAACAGATGCACCGCGTCGGCCTGCGGTTCCAGTTTGCCGTTGACCGTCTGCGGCGGCACAACGCTGATGTTGCGGTTGGAAAAGATACCAAGCATCTGCGCCACCGCGATTCCGCCCGATGATGGCGGTGGCATGCCGCACACGCGCCACCGTTTGTAGTCGGTGCACAGCGGCGTGCGCTCCTTGGCAAGGTACGCGGTGAAATCGCTCTCGACGAGCTTGCCCGCGTTCGGATGCGTGCGCACCGCCCGCACGATGTCGCCCGCAATCGCACCTTGGTAGAACGCGTCGACGCCGTTGGAAGCGACCGCACGCAGCGTCTGTGCCAGGTCGGGATTGCGCAGGATCGTGCCGACCGCTTTCGGCGTGCCATCGGCAGCGTAGAAATACGCGCGCGCCGCGGCATCGCGACTCAGGTATTTCTCCGCCGTGAGCAACGCGTTCAGCCGTGGCGACACGGCAAAGCCATCTTCCGCCAGCTTGATCGCCGGCTCGAACAGGCGCGCCCACGGCAGCTTGCCGTGTTGCTTGTGCGCCGCTTCCAGCAGGCGCAGCACGCCCGGTGTGCCGACGCTGCGACCGCCGACGACCGCGTCGTAAAAGGCCATCGGCTTGCCGTCGATCTGGAAGAGATTCTCATCGGCCGCCATCGGCGTCGTCTCGCGGCCATCAAATGCCTGCACGCGCGTGCCGTCCCAGTGCAGCAGGAATGCGCCGCCGCCGATTCCGGAGCTTTGCGGCTCGACCAGCGTGAGCACCATCTGGATCGCGATCGCCGCATCGACCGCACTGCCGCCAGCGCGCAGGATTTCGCGGCCGGCGTCGGTCGCCAGGGGATTCGCCGAGGCCGCCATGTGCTGCGCGGCGGTCGCGGTGGTCAGCCCGGCCCGGAATCCCGACGCCGCTTCGGGCGCGCCGGATCGATCAGCCGGTGTGCTGCATGAGGCCAGCACCAGAGCCGCGCCGACATTCAGTGCGGCGGTTCCAAATCGCCTCAACATGGTGTCTCCCGACAGTGCGGTGCGCCGGTCTTGGCCGGCGCCCGCCATTTGGTCTTACTTCGGCTGCAACCGAATCGCGCCATCAAGGCGGATCGTTTCGCCGTTGAGCATCACATTGTCAAGAATCGCCTTGACCATCTGCGCATACTCTTCCGGCTTGCCGAGGCGGGCCGGGAAGGGTGCCTGCTTGCCAAGTGAATCCTGCACTTCCTGCGGCATGCCGAGCAGCATCGGTGTGGCGAAGAGACCCGGTGCGATCGTTACACAGCGAATGCCCGAGCGAGCCAGGTCGCGCGCGATCGGCAGCGTCATGCCGACCACGCCGCCCTTAGAGGCGGAATAGGCGGCCTGGCCGATCTGGCCATCAAATGCAGCCACGGAGGCGGTATTGATCAGCACGCCGCGTTCGCCATCGGCTGTGGCCGCCTGCTTCGACATTGCGTCGGACGCGAGCCGAATCATGTTGAATGTGCCGATCAGGTTGATGCCGATCACGCGTGCAAAGGCATCGAGCCGGTGCGGCCCTTCCTTGCCGACCGTCTTTTCCCCGATCGCGATGCCGGCGCAGCTCACCAATCCGCGCAATGTCCCCATCGAGAGGGCCGCAGCGACTACCGCCTGTCCATCGGCTTCGTTGCTGACATCGCACTTCACAAAGCGCGCCGTCCCGAGTTCGCGCGCCAGCGCCTCGCCCTTTTCGGCTTGCACGTCGGCGATCACCACCTTGCCGCCATTGGCCGCAATCATCCGCGACGTGGCGCCGCCCAGTCCCGACGCGCCGCCGGTGACGACAAAGACATTGTTACGGATTTCCATTTGATCCTCGCTCGTTCAACAGGCGAGGATTCTACGACCGCGGTTCAGCGCAGCGAGCAGCGTGCGTGGACCCAAAGCGTCCCGTGAAAATCGCCACTGGCGTCAACGCGTGTGCGCAGCCGGATGATCGGCGCGATGCAGTGGCTGGCTTCCACGCCCATGTCGGTCAGCCAGGTGCGCATCGTTGCGGACGTGAAGCCGAGTGCGTAGTGGGGGCGCGTGCGTTGCGCAATTCCGCCGTCGGCCGGCATTTCGACCAGGCTCATTCCGTTTGCCGACGTTTCCCATGGCGCCCAGCCGCCCGACGTAGTGGCGCCCGGCGTTGGCACCAGGCTGAACGAAGCGCTCATCAGTGGATCCATCGCATTCGAATATGCGCTGCGCAAACGGATCGGATCGATCAGCATGACGTCTGCTGGCGCGCGTAACTGAGCCGCGGCGGGGGCGGGGCAGCCGGTCGAGATCGTGGCTATTGCACCGACGATCAGTTGGGCGGTCGTTGCGTGTAGCTTCATCGCGACCTCCGACCATGGGAGTGAATAGACCTAATATCGACGCGCTCAGGTAAGCACACAACCATGCAAAAGCATTAGGAGAAGCGGCACTTTGTGCTTCAATCCCGCGTGCGTGAGGACCGGCTTTCCTGCGGATCGAATAAGGAGACCCCATGAGCATCCACGGACGCGAGCTGCTGACGGCGCTGCGCACGTTCGAGCACGGCAAGATCGTGACCGCGCGCGAAGCGGTGCAACTCATTCAGGACGGCGACGCGATCGCGACCGGCGGATTCGTCGGCATCGGTTTTGCGGAGAACATTGCAGTCGCGCTCGAGCAACGTTTCGTCGAATCGAGCGAGCTGGACCCCGACGGCATCGGTCGTCCGGAGGGCCTGACGCTGATCTACGCCGCCGGACAGGGTGATGGCAAGGAACGCGGGCTCAATCATTTCGGCCACAAGGGCTTGCTCAAGCGCGTCATTGGTGGTCACTGGGGCCTGGTACCCACCGTGCAGCGCCTGGCGGTGGCCAACGAGATCGAGGCGTACAACCTGCCGCAGGGCGTGATCACGCATCTGTTCCGCGACAGTGCGGCCGGCAAGCCTGGGCATGTGACGCGCATCGGGTTGGGCACCTTCGTCGACCCGCGCCTGGGCGGCGGCAAGATCAACGCGAAGACGACCGAAGACCTTGTCTCGCTGATGACGATCGGCGGCGAGGAATACCTGTTCTACAAGTCGTTCCACATCGATGTGGGCATCGTGCGCGGCACGACCGCCGACGTGGACGGCAACATCACGATGGAGAAAGAGGCGCTGACACTCGAAGCGCTCGCCATTGCCATGGCGGCGCGCAATAGCGGCGGCATCGTGATCGTGCAGGTCGAGCGCATCGCGGAACGCGGCTCACTGAATCCGCGCCAGGTGAAGATCCCGGGCGTGCTGGTCGACTGCGTGGTCGTTGCCGAGAAGCCCGAGTACCACCATCAGACATTCGCCGAGCCGTACAGCCCGGCGTTTTCAGGCGAGATCCGCGTGCCGGCATCGATGGTGCCGCCGATGCCGATGAGCGAGCGAAAGATCATCGCCCGCCGCGCTGCGCTGGAACTGAAGGCCAACAGTGTCGTGAACCTTGGCATCGGCATGCCCGAGGGCGTGTCGGGCGTCGCTGCGGAAGAAAGGGTCATCGACCTGATGACGCTGACCGCCGAGCCCGGCGTGGTCGGCGGCATTCCAGCGTCGGGGTTGAATTTCGGCGCGGCCGTCAACACGCAGGCGATCATCGACCAGCCGTATCAGTTCGACTTCTACGACGGCGGCGGGCTCGATCTCGCATTCCTCGGGCTCGCGCAGGCGGACCGCATGGGAAACCTCAACGTCAGCAAGTTCGGGCCGCGGCTGGCGGGGGCGGGCGGCTTCATCAACATTTCTCAAGCGGCCAAGAGCGTCGTGTTCGTCGGCACCTTTACGGCGGGCGATCTGCGCGTCGCCTTAGTCGACGGCAAGCTGGTCCTGCACAACGACAACGGGCCGAGAAAGTTCGTGCACGAGGTCGAGCACCGCACGTTCTCCGGGCCGTATGCCATCAAGCGCGGCCAGCCGGTTCTGTACATCACCGAACGATGTGTGTTCCGTCTGACGCCCGACGGAATGGAACTGATCGAAGTCGCGCCCGGCATCGACATCGAACGCGACATCCTGGCAAAGATGGACTTCAGGCCGATCATCCTTGGTGCGCCGCGCCTGATGGAGGCAGCGATCTTCGTTGACGAGCCGATGGGGCTGCGCGAGCGGATGCTGACCGTTCCGCTGTCTTCACGATTTGCCTACGACGATCAGCAGAACATCCTGTTCATCAACTTCGAACGGCTGCGCGTCGCCTCGCAGGCCGACATCGACGCGATCGAGCACGAAGTCGATGCGCATCTCAGACCGATTGGTCATCGCGTTTACGCGATCGTCAATTACGACCATTTCCAGCTCGCGCCCGAATTCGAGGACGCCTACGCGACGATGGTCAAAGGCCTGGTCGATCGCTACTACGACGGCGTATCGCGTTACTCGACCTCGGGCTTCCTGCGCGCCAAGCTGGGCGGGGCATTGAAGCGTCGGGGCGTGGCACCGCATGTCTACGAGTCGCCACACGAGGCACTGAAACACGTGCGCGACGCATAGCGCACGTCAACATTTTCACGGCGCGGCGAATCGCGCGCGTGATGGGCGATCGGTCCGATCCGCGCGCCGCTGAGGTCAATTCGACCGATACCGCGCGCTCCACCAAATGAAGGGAAACGAGCGATGACCCGCGAGCCCTACTACTGGACTGATCTCGCGTGGGTGCACCACGTTGGTTATGCGCACCACGTCGAGCACACCTGCACCGGCATCCTGCAACTGCTGCATGACGTCGCAGTTCTGCAAGGTGCGTGCGTGCTCGACGTCGGCTGCGGCAGCGGTCTGCTCGCGCGCAAGCTGTTGGATGCCGGTTTTGCTGTGCAGGGTGTGGATGCCTCGCCAGCGATGATCGAGCTTGCGCGCAACCACGCGGCCGGCGCGCGATTCGATGTCGTGCGTCTGCCCACGGGACGACCGACCGGCACAGCCGGCGCACTGCCAGCGGCCGATGCCGTCGTGTCCACCGGTCACGTGCTCAACTATCTCGATTCACGCGCCGATATCGCCCAGGCGCTGGGCGAACTGGCGCGCGCAGTGCGGCCGGGCGGACTGCTGGCCATCGACCTGATGACCGAGCGCTTTGCCCAGGCGCGCGACATCAACGCCGTGCACGCGAAAGCGGAAAAGGACTGGGCGATCATCACGCGCTTTTCGCGGCCCGAGCCGCACCGGTTCGATCGCAAGATCACGGTGTTCCGGCTTGATGGGGACCACTGGCGCCGTAGCGATGAACACCATCGCAACGTGACGTTCGAGGTGGATGAGGCGCTGCATGTGTTGAAGGACAATGGCATCGACGCTCATCCGCGTGCCGCGTTCGGGGCCGAAACGCTGCCGGAGGGACTTGCGGTCCTGGCGGGCATTCGACGCTAGGCCGGGACGATGCCGCGCGCCCATCTCTTCATTGTCCGTCTACCAAAGAGGGGTTGCGTATGGAACTGGCCGCTGTCCGCATCGACAAGCCGGCCGACATCAAAGCCGCTCGCGCACCGTGGCGTGCTCGTTGAAGAGCAGGGCGTCACCTATCTTGCCGAGCGGGATGGTGACGGCGACGATGCCCACGCTCTGACTGCGCTGCAATCGGCCACCCGCACGTACCGCATCGCTTGGGGCTCCGGCGCCGGCCAGAAGGTGGCCAGCCTGCAAGGCGCCCTGCCGCAAGCGGCGCGGCTCAACCCACCGCTGTGTGCCACCGCCCAGGGCTTCAGCCTGCACGCCGCAGTCCGTTGCGGCTCCGACGAGCGGCAGGTGCTCGAACAACTATGTCGGTACATCACACGCCCGGCACTGGCCAACGAGCGCGTGCGCTGCAACCGCGCCGGCCAAGTGGTGCTGAAGCTCAAGACCGTCTGGCACGACGGCACCACCCACCTTGTCCTGTCGCCGCTGCAGTTCATGCCGAGGCCGGCCGCGTTGGTGCCGCGCCTGCGTTTGCTCTTGATCCGATTCGATGGGGTGCTCGCGCCCAATGCCAAGCTGCGCGCGCTGGTGATTCCGGCAGGGCCGGACCATGAGGCCGAGGCCGCTTCAGCGTGCACCTCGCCCGAGCCGGGGTGCGCGCACAGACGTGTCACCGCCATCGTCGAGCTACCGGTGATCGAGCGCATCCTCACCCATCTGGGCCTGGCCGCTCGGCCACCGCCGCGGGCACCGGCGCGCTCGCATCGGCGGCTGCAGGCGGCCTGACCTGGACCACCGCTGTGTCATCGAACCGCTCGCTGCCCCGGGCGCAGGCGGGGCAGTACGTGCCCACGACCGACCCGCGCAGCGACCGGTCCTTCTCGGCTGCCCGACGACTCTGCCAATGGGTCAGTGCGATCGTTCAACGGCGATCCGCTTGCCTTCGGCCCCCTACCATGCGCCAACGCTTGCCA
>Ga0209261_10000253_pt1 | contig 14697 bp, 10 predicted proteins | sample DOMMetBare1Fresh_FD_187470 | JGI IMG/M metagenome (GOLD analysis project Ga0209261, IMG submission 187470) | Wetland sediment microbial communities from St. Louis River estuary, USA, under dissolved organic matter induced mercury methylation -... | ecosystem: Environmental > Aquatic >...
CCTCCAGGACAATCGATGTGATGTGCTCGGGGCCGTCGCTGGCGACCGCCCTCGCCACCATGAAGACAGTCGGTGACTGTGGGTTGAAAGCTCTTGACCGTCCAGTCACTCGGATGACGCAGTGTGACCAAGCTCTTGGGCTAGTCCGCAGGGGGGTGACCCTGTGTCACAACCCTCTTGGGTCATCGCCCCGTCACGGCAGGTGGGTAGCGTGTGAGGTGTGAGGCCGAGCGAGCTGGTGGAGACCTTCGGGCGCGGGTACCCCTTCCGACTCGACGAGTTCCAGGTCCACGCCTGCCGGGCGCTGGCCCAGGGGCGCGGGGTGCTGGTCGCGGCACCCACCGGGTCGGGAAAGACCGTGGTCGGCGAGTTCGCCGTCCACCTGGCCCTCGGCGAGGGCCGCAAGGCCTTCTACACCACCCCGATCAAAGCGCTGTCCAACCAGAAGTACACCGACCTGGTCGCCCGGCACGGCGCCCAGAAGGTCGGCCTGCTCACCGGTGACACCAGCGTCAACGGCGAGGCACCGGTGGTGGTGATGACCACCGAGGTGCTGCGCAACATGCTGTACGCCGGCTCGGGCACGCTGGACGGGCTCGGGTTCGTGGTGATGGACGAGGTGCACTACCTCGCCGACCGCCTCCGCGGGCCGGTGTGGGAGGAGGTGATCATCCACCTGCCGGAGTCGGTGCAGCTCGCCTCGCTGTCGGCCACGGTCAGCAACGCCGAGGAATTCGGCGCCTGGCTGAGCGAGGTCCGCGGACCCACCGAGATCGTGGTCTCGGAGGACCGGCCGGTGCCGTTGTGGCAGCACGTGCTCGTCGGCTCGTCGTTGATCGACCTGTTCGACACCGACGACGGCGCCGATCGCCGGGTGAATCCCGAACTGCGGCAACGCTTCCGCCGCGAGCAACCACCGATCGGGCGCGGTCACGGCGGCCGCGGGGGACATGGTGCGCGCGGTCGCGGTCGGGGCAGCCCCCATGCGCCGGCGGGGCTGCGCCCGGGACGGCCCCAGGTGATCGCCCAGCTCGATCGGGCCGGGCTGTTGCCCGCCATCGTCTTCGTGTTCAGCCGCGCCGGCTGTGATGCGGCGGTCGACCAGTGCCTGCGAGCCGGGCTGCGGCTGGCCGACAGCGACGAGCGGGACCGGATCTCGCGGATCGTCGCCGAGCGCACCGCGGCGATCCCCGAGGCCGATCGCACCGCCCTGGGGTACCAGAGCTGGCGCGAGGTGCTGGAGCGGGGCATCGCCGCCCACCACGCCGGGCTGCTGCCGACGTTCAAGGAGGTCGTCGAGGAACTGTTCACGGCCGGCCTGGTCAAGGTGGTGTTCGCGACCGAGACGCTGGCGTTGGGGATCAACATGCCCGCCCGCACCGTAGTGCTGGAGAAGCTGGTCAAGTGGAACGGGCAGACCCACGCCGATGTCACCCCGGCCGAGTACACCCAGCTGACCGGGCGGGCCGGGCGCCGCGGCATCGACATCGAGGGCCATGCGGTCGTGCTCTGGCACCACGGGTTCGACCCGCAGGCACTGGCCGGGCTGGCCTCGACCCGCACCTACCCCCTGCTGTCCAGCTTCCGGCCGACCTACAACATGGCGGTCAACCTGGTCGCGCAGTTCGGCCGCGAGCCGGCGCGGGAGATCCTGCAGTCCTCGTTCGCGCAGTTCCAGGCCGACCAGGCAGTGGTCGGCCTGGCCCGCCAGCTGCGCCGCCAGGAGGAGGCCCTGGCCGGCTACCGGACGGCGATGCAGTGCCACCTCGGCGATATCGACGAGTACATGGAGCTGCGCCGACGGATCGCCCGGCGTGAGGCGGAGTCCTGGCGCTCGGCCTCGGCCGGGCGCCGGCTGGACGCGATCGCCTCGCTGGAACGGCTGCGCCGCGGGGACGTGATCCGGCTCGGCGCGGGACGACGCGCGGGCTGGGCGGTCGTGGTGGACAGCGGCCGGAGCGGGGACGCCGACGGTCCCCGGCCGACGGTGCTGACCCAGGACCGGCGGGTCCGCCGGGTCGGGCTGGCCGAGCTGCCCCGAGGCGCGCAGGCCGTCACCCGGCTGGCCGTGCCGAAGAGCTTCGACGTCCGCAGCCCGCAAGCCCGCCGCGACCTGGCCTCCTCGTTGCGCGCCGCGCTGCCGGGACACGATCTGGACGACGGTGCGGACGGCGCCCAGGGCGACACCCGGTCGCGCCGGCGCGGAGCGTCGGGCGGGGCGGACGAGGAGCTGCGCCGGCTGCGGGCCGCCCTGCGGGCCCACCCGTGCCACGGCTGCGCCGAGCGCGAGGACCATGCCCGCTGGGCCGAGCGACACCATCGGCTGGACGGCGACATCGAGGCCCTGCGCCGGCGGATCGAGGGCCGCACGAACACCATCGCCCGCGTCTTCGACCGGGTCTGCGAGTTGCTCACCGAACGCGGCTACCTATCCCCGGCCCACCCGGAGTCCCGCCGCCCCGAGGCGCACCCAGATGCCATGGACGCAGCGCCCCGGCGGGAGGGCGACCTGCAGGTGACCGACGCCGGGCGGGCGCTGCGCCGGCTCTACACCGAGTCCGACCTGCTGGTCGCGGAATGCCTGCGCGCCGGGACGTGGTCAGGGCTGGACCCCTCCGGCCTGGCCGCCTGCGTGAGCGCGGTGGTCTACGAGGCGCGCCGCGACGACGCCGAGCCCTCCCCCCGGCTGCCCGGTGGGGGCGTCGTGCGCGCTGCCCTGCAGGAGACGGTCCGGACCTGGTCCGACCTGAGCGACCTCGAGCAGCGCCACCGGTTGCAGACCACCCGCCGACCCGATCTGGCCCTGGCCCGGGCTGTGCACCGGTGGGCGAGCGGAGCGGAGCTCGCGCAGGTCCTCGGCGGCCAGGCCGCCGACGGCGACGAACTGTCGGCCGGCGACTTCGTGCGCTGGTGCCGCCAGATCGTGGACCTGCTCGGCCAGATCCACCTCGCCGCGGCCGACTCCGGCGACGAGGTGCTGCGACGCACCGCCGGGGCCGCCGTCGAGGCCGTGCGGCGCGGCGTCGTGGTCTACTCGGGGATCTGAGGCGTGCTACGGGAGGAAGGGAGCCATGGGGTCGAGGGGGACAACGCTGAGCGTGCTGGCCCTCAGGGTGTCCGACCCGACTCCCGAGCGCGCCCGCGGCCTGCTGGCCTACCTGACCCGCTACGACGCGGACGTGCTCGTGCTCACCGCTGTGGGCGACGGACACGGCGCCACGGTGATCCAGGCCGGCCTGCGCACGGCTGGGTACCGGCTGGTCGGCGCCCCCCGTCCCGGCGGCAGAGAGGTCCTCGTCACCGGGCGCCGGACCGTCGTCCGGGCCGACCCCGACGCACCGGCCCACGCACTGGGTGGGCGCGTGGTGCCGGTGGTGGTCGGGACTCCTGCCGGTGACATCCGGCTGGCCGCGGTGCACGGGACCTCGGCCGACCCGGTACGTCACCACTCGGACGACCGTCACCAACGAAAGCGGGCGTGGCTGAAGGAGTTCGACGCTTGGGTGGAGAAGTGGCTGGCCGGCCCGCCGATGGCCTCGATGATCATCGGAGATCTGGAGATCGTTCCTGCCTCGCACGACACGACCCTGCGCCACGTGCTGCCCGAGGAACTGGACGTCTACACCCGGCTCACCGGCGAGTACGGGCTGAGCGACCTGTACGACCTGCGCCATCCCGGCGACGCCACGCCGTCCTGGGTCGACCGCAGCGGTCGGGGATGCCGGTACGACCACGCCTTCGCCACCGCCGAACTCAGCGCGCGACTCGCCGACTGCCGCCTCGATCCCGCGCCGCGCACCGGCGGGCTGACCGATCACTCGGCCCTGGTGGTCGACCTGCTCGACCGGCCGGACATCACTCTGCGTGAGCCGACCGACCTGCCCCCTGGGTCGCACCCGTCAGGGCGCTGACCACCCGCGCGATCGGGTTCTCCAGGTTCCAGCGGCGGGCGAACTCGACCAGCACGGCGTGGTCCGGCGGAGTGCTCGGCAGGGCGGCGGCCGGTTCGGGCAGGTCGGCGTCCCGGACCACCTCCACCACCCGCATCGCGACGTCCAGGTAGTCCTTCGCCTCCAGCAGGCGGCGCCGGACGGCGGGGGAGAGGTCGGAGTCCGGGCGGGCCGCGGCAGCGCGCAGCGACGGCAGGTCACCGTGCCGGGCAGCCAATGCGGCTGCGGTCTTCTCACCGATCCCGGGCACTCCGGGCAGGCCGTCGCTGGGATCGCCACGCAGGGCGGCCAGCACGGCATAGTCGGCCCCGGTCGAGATCCCGTAGCGATCGGCCAGGCGGGCCTCGTCGACGATCTCGAGATTGCGCACCCCCTTGCCGGTGTAGAGCACCCGGATCCCGCCGTCGTCGTCCACGAGCTGGAACAGGTCCCGGTCGCCGGTCACCACGTCGACGTCGGCCGCGCCGCCTGCCGCGCGCGCCCGGTCACGCTCGCGCGTGGCCAGGGTGCCGATCACGTCGTCCGCCTCCAGGGCCGGCCCGCCGAGCCGGGCGATGCCGAGCCGCTCGAGCGCCGCCGCGATCACCGGCACCTGGACGTCCAGTTCGGACGGTGTCTGCTCGATGTCCGGTTGCCCCGGACCGGACCGGGACTGGTTCGGCGCCAATCGATGCGTCTTGTAGGAGGGGATCGCGGCGACCCGGAACGCCGGGCGCCAGTCGTCGTCCCAGCAGGCCACCAGGCGCGCTGGGCGGCGGCGGGCCACCAGCGTCGCGATCATGTCGAGGAAGCCCCGGACGGCGTTGACCGGCGTGCCGTCCGGCGCGATGATCGACTCCTTGACGCCGAAGAAGGCACGGAAGTACAGCGAGGCGGAGTCCAGCAGCATCAGTCGATCACGCACCGGGCCACGCACCTGGCCACGCACCGGCACTTCGCCGGTCGGGGGTTCGCTCACCGGGCGATGGTGTCACGACCGGCACATCCTCCTCGCCCGCCGCCCCCGGGCGCAGGCTAGGGTGCGCGCGTGGAGGACATCGACCGCAAGATCGTCCACCTGCTCTCCCAGGACGGGCGGATGAGCTTCACCGACCTCGGCAAGGCCACCGGACTGTCCACGTCGGCAGTGCACCAGCGGGTACGCCGGCTCGAGCAGCGCGGCGTGATCCGCGGCTACACCGTCGTCGTCGACGCGGAGTCGCTCGGGCTGCCGTTGACCGCCTTCGTCTCGGTCACCCCGCTCGACCCGGCCGCCCCCGACGACGTCCCCGACAAGCTGGCCGCCGTGCCCGAGATCGAGGCCTGCCACTCGGTCGCCGGGGTGGAGAACTACATCCTCAAGGTCCGCGTGGCCACCCCGGCCGACCTGGAGTCCCTGCTGGCCCGGATCCGGGCGGAGGCAGGGGTGTCGACGCGCACCACGGTGGTCCTCTCCACCCCCTTCGAGGCCCGGTCCATCCCCACCGACGGCCCGGCCGCCTGACGACCCTCCCTACCCTTCCCGCCGCCGCCTCCACGGCGGGACGGCACGGACGGTCACTCGAACGGTCGACGCCCGTCCGGCTCAAGGCGGCAGCCGGTGCGGCCGAGATCCACCGGCATGGAGCAGGACCCGCTGCCGAGCCGACGAGCCCTACGTGACCGCGAGTCCGCGCGCCGGGCCCAGCCCGAGGGAGCGGCGCGGCCCGAGCCCTCGCGCCGCCGGCATCGCGGCAGGCTGCGGCGCCGTCCCTACGCCGCGGTGGCGGTCGTCGTGCCCTTGGTGGCGGCGGCCAGCGCCGTGGCCTACCGGGCCGCCGTGCTCTCCGACCGGAGCTCCACGCTCGTCCCGACGGACGTTCTGCGCCACGCCCTGACCGCCGTCGCGCTCGCTGTTGCCGTCCTGGCACAGGGCGCGCAGTTGCGGGCGGCGAACCGGCCGGCGCTGGCGGCGCTGCTGCCCACGCTGGTGGTGGCGGTGCCACTCACCGTCGAGCTGACCGGGACCGTCCGACTCTGGTCGTCCGGCGCGGTCAACGGCATGCTGAACGACGTCCAGGTCTGGATCGTCGACCTGCCGTACCCGGGGCTGGTCGCCGCGGCGGCGCTGCTCGTCGCCGACGGCGTTCGCTCCACCTGGACCCGTTCCACGGTGTTCCTGACCGTCCTGATCGTCGCCGCCACGGCAACCGCCGCCGCGGCACGACCGCGGTGGGTGGAACCGGTCTCGGGCTGGGACGTCGGGCCGCTGCGAGCGGTGGTGGTCGGGATGACCGTCTGCGCTGCGGTGATCGCCTCGTGTGACCTGCCGGTGCGCTCTCGCTGGACCCGGGCCCTCGGCTGCGCCGTGCCCGCGATGGCGCTGGCGATCGTGCCCACCCTGGTCACCACTCCCGCCGCGCTCGATCCCACCCAGCGCTGGACCGTGGTCATCTACCCACTGGCCTGCCTGGCCGCCGCCTGCCTGGCTGTCCTCTTGGTCGGCTGGGGCGAGCTGCTCGGACGCCTGCGCGGGCACCCCGAGACCGCCTGACCCGCCCTTGGGGCGCGATCGCCGGCAACCATCGGACGAAAGGCCTTGATCTGCTCTTTGCGGTTGTTTCAGGACACAACGGGGTAACGGGTCATTGCATTGCTCTGCCGCCCAGGGCGCGTGGCCCAGCTCACCGAGCGGCGTTCAGGCCGTGCCCCGTAGGGGCCGGACATGAGCGGGACCGCACGGAGTGCGGCCCGGGACCGAAGGAGACAGGCAAACGTGCGCATCGGAATGATCGCCGGACCGTGGATTCCCGTCCCACCCCCACGCTACGGCGGCAGCGAGGCTGTCATCGACAACCTGGCGCGAGGCCTGCAGGCGGCCGGGCACGACGTGGAGCTGTTCACCGTCGGCCGTTCCACCTGCGAGGTCAACCGGTCGTGGCTCTTCCACGACCCGGTCGAGCCGATCGGTGACGCGATCTTCGAGAGCATCCACGTCGAGGCGGCCTATCGGGCCCTCGCCGACGTGGACGTGATCCACGACCACACCTGCGTCGGACCGCTCCTCGGCAGCCACGCCGCTCCGCCGGGCGTGCCGGTCGTGACCACGATGCACGGGCCGTTCGACGACAAGGCCCGCCGGCTCTACTCCCGCCTTCCCGGGCGGGCGCACCTGATCTGCATCTCCCACCCACAGCGCATCAGCGCTCCGGAGATCCCGTGCACAGCGGTGATCCCACACGGCATCGACATCCAGCGGTACCGGCAGGGGCCGGGGGGCGGCGGTTACCTCGCCTTCGTCGGCCGGATGAACCCGGACAAGGGCGTGCACCTGGCGGTCGAGGTCGCCCGCAAGGCCGGCATGCCGCTGGTGATGATGGTCAAGATGCGCGAGGCGCTCGAGCGGGACTACTTCGAGACGAGGGTCGAGCCCCTGCTCGGCGACGACGTCACCCTGCTGTTCGAACCCGACGAGGACCACCGGGTGGACCTCGTCGGGCGGGCCGAGGCGCTGATCAACCCGATCGGCTGGCCCGAGCCGTTCGGCCTGGTGATGGCGGAGGCCCTGGCCTGCGGGACACCGGTGATCGCCCGGCCGCAGGGCGCGGCCCAGGAGATCGTCGAACCCGGCCGGACCGGCTTCCTGCACGAGGAGGTCGAGGATCTCGCCGAGTCCGTGCACCAGCTCGACCGGATCGACCGCGACGCGTGCCGCGAGGCGGCCGAGCGTCGGTTCAGCATGACCCGGATGGTCGACGACCACGTGCGGCTCTATCAGCGACTGGTCGATGCCCACCGGGTGTCGGTGCTGCCCGACCGGCGACGGGCGGAGCGGCGGGTCAGCGTGCTGGCCGGGACCGCGCCGGGTCCACGCTCAGTTGCACGATGAGCCCGTCCGGCGAGCCGGTCACGGTGCACCGGCCGGCGGCGTCCAGCGACAGCGACAACTTGCCCTGACCCAGCGGCAGATCCGTCACCTCGAGCGGGACGAGGCCTGGTGGCAGGGAGGGCGCCAACCCCACCCGGCCACCGGGCACGTCGGGGTCCAGCCCGAGCATGCTGCGCAACAGCAGCAGCGGGGTCGCCGCGGCCCACGCCTGCGGTGAGCACGAGGTGGGGTACGGCACGGGTCCGCCGAACTCGGACCGGTCGAACCCGCAGAACAGCTCCGGCAACCGGCCGCCGAACGCCTCGGCCGCGTCGAGCAGGCCAGAGGCCACCCGCTGGGCCTCCTCGACGAACCCGTAGCGACCCAGGCCGGCGATGACGAGCGCCGTGTCGTGCGGCCAGACCGAGCCGTTGTGGTACGAGATCGGGTTGTAGGCACCCATCGAGCTGGCCAGGGTGCGGATGCCCCAGCCGGAGAACATCTCCGGCGAGAGCAGGTGTGCCACCACGGACGGCGCGCGATCCTCGTCGACGATCCCGGTCCACAGGCAGTGACCCATGTTCGAGGCGAGCGCGTCCACCTGCTGCTTGTCGCCGTCCAGGGCCACCGCATAGTAGCCGCGGTCGGCGAGCCAGAAGGCGTCGTTGAACGCCGCCCGCAACTTCGCCGCCCGCTCGCTCCACTCCCTGGAGCCGGCCTCGTCCCCGAAGTCGCGGGCCAGCGCCGCCCGGGCCAGGAAGGCCGCGTAGGTGTAGCCCTGTACCTCGCACAGCGCGATGGGTGCCTGCGCGATCCGGCCGGAGGCATGGTTGACCCCGTCCCAGGAATCCTTCCAGCCCTGGTTGGCCAGGCCTCGGTCGGTGGCTCGGCGGTACTCGACGAAGGTGTCCCCGTCCCGGTCCCCGTCCCCGATCAGCCACTCCAGCGCCCGGTCGGCGTTGGGCAGCAGGGCCTGCACATCGGACGCGGGGGCACCCCAGCGCCACGCCTGCTCCAGCAGCATCACGAACAGCGGCGTGGCGTCGACGCTGCCGTAGTAGACCTCGCTGCCACCCAGCATGAACTCGGTGGCCAGGCCGGAGCGCCGCTCGTGCATGATCCTGCCCGGCTGCTCCTCGGTGACCGGGTTGTCGGTGCGGCCCTGATAGGCGGCCAGGGTGTGCAGCGTGCCGAGCGCGAGGTTGCGGTCGATCGGCAGCGCCATCCAGGCGGAGAGCAGGCTGTCCCGGCCGAACAGCGACATGAACCACGGCGCGCCGGCGGCCACCGCCACCTGGTCCGGTCGCTCGGGGTCGAAGACGCGCAGGACGCCGAGGTCCTCCTGACTGCGCCGCAGGGTGGTCAGGAACGGCAGGCACGCACCGCGCAACGTGGGGGCGTTGCGTCGCCACGCGCTCAACTCGCGGCTCGGCCCACTGGCCTCGACCGGTTCGCCGCACAGGTGACGGGGCGTGATCGGGACGTCGTCCACGCTGGCCTGCACCTGGAGGCAAGCCTGCCAGCGGCCGCGCGCCGGGATCAGCGCCTGGAAGGTGAGCACACCGTGCTGCTGATGATGCTGGTAGCGCGGTGCAGGCTCCGCCTGCACCCGCACGCCGCGCGAGTGGCCCATCCAGCGGTACTCGGCGTGAAAGGAATCCCCGGTCTGCATGCTCACCCGTCCGGACGGCGCGGGGACCCGGTTCTCCTTGACCTCGAACAGGTCGGCGAAGTCGGTCTCCACCAGCACGCTCACCGTGCAGGCCACGGCCTCACCGGAGAGGTTCTCCAGGATCAGGTCCTCGCGCATTCCCTCGCCGATGAACCGGTGCCGGCGGACCAGGACGGAGCTGTCGGCCCGGCCGGGCGGGGGCGCGGTGCGGGCCACGAAGACCGCCGAGAACGGGTCCGGACGCTCCACGGTCAGCGGCAGCGGCTCGTGGCCGTCCACCCGGACCTGCCACCGGGACAGGATCCTGGTGTCCCGGAAGAAGAGTCCGTGGATCGCCGACGGGGCGAGGTCCCCGGTCGCCGAGCCGATGCAGAACGTCGACCCCTCGAACAGGGTGACCGCGTGGCCGTGGTCGAGTGCCGGCGGTTCCCCGCTCGACGTCCACTGGTCGGTCATGCCTCGATCATCCCGGTGCGGGGCAGCCATCGCCACGCCGCTCACCGATGGAGGCAGGCGCCGGACGGCGGACCGGCTCAGGAGATGGAGTGGCTCACCGCGCTGGCCTGGGCCTGGGCAGCCAATCGGCTGGCTGCCGCCCGCTCGAACGCCTGCGCGTCGAGCCGGACCAGGTCGACGTTCTCGGCCCACCACTGCCGCCCGTCGGCCGGCAGGGTGTCGATCGGGTCGTAATAGGGGAAGGTGCGCTCGAGCGCCGCGGCGTCGTCCGCCTCGATCGAGGTCCGGTAGTTCTTCGTCCACTGCGAGATGCCGTGCACCGGGTCGTAGGAGTGCGCCTGGTGCACCCAGCGCTTGCCGACGAACGGGACGTCGCACACGATCCGCGGCGTCGCGAAGCCGGGCAGGTAACCCATGATCCCGTGCTGCAGGTCCTGGGCGTGGCGCAGGCTCACCCGCCAGTGCTCGCTGAACGGGATCATGTCGCACATGTAGAAGTAGTACGGGGTGATCATGGCGCCGTCCTGCAGCGCGAAGCACAGGTCGAGCAGCTCCGGCACGCCGGCGTTCACGCCGCGCATGAGCACGCCCTGGTTGCGCACGTCGCGCACCCCGGCCTCGAGCATCGCCATGGTGGCCTCGGCGACCAGAGGCGTGACCGACGCGGCGGTGTTCACATGGGTGTGCACGGCGAGGTGCACCCCCCGCTCGCGGGCCGTGCGCGCCACGCGCCCGAGCCCGGCCACGACGTCCGGCTGGAGCCAGTGCTGGGGCAGACCCATCAGGGCCTTGGTCGCGAGGCGGACGTCGCGGATGGTGTCGATCTCGAGCAGCCGCATCACGAACGATTCGAGGTTCTTCCACGGCATGTTCGCCACGTCGCCGCCGGAGACCACGACATCGCGCACCTGGGAGGAGCGGCGCAGGTAGTCGATCATGGCGTCGAGCCGGTCGACCGGCTTCAGGTCGAACTTCAGCTTGCTCACCTGCGGGGTCGAGGTGCCGACCAGGTCCATCCGGGTGCAGTGTCCGCAGTACTGCGGGCAGGTCGACAGCAGCTCGGCGAGCACCTTGGTGGGGTAGCGGTGGGTGAGGCCCTCGGCCACCCACATGTCGTGCTCGTGCAGGGAGTCCCGGCTGGCGAACGGGTGGCTCGGCCAGTAAGCGAGCCGGTCGGAGAACACCGGCAGCATGTAGCGGCGCACCGGGTCGGCGTAGAACGCCTCGGTGAACTCCTCGCCGGGAGAGGGCATCGCCGTGACGGTCGCCGGAACCATGGTGTTGATCATCTGCGGGGGCACGAGCATCGACATCGTCGCCCGCTCGGCCTGGTCGCGCTCGAGGTCGGCATAGAAGCGCTCGTCGAGCAGATCACCCATCACCGCACGGAGTTGGCGCACGTTCTTGACGCAATGTGCCCGCTGCCACTGGGCGTCGCGCCACTGGTCGGTAGTGACCTCACGCCACGCGGGCAGGCGGGTCCAGTCGGGCTCGACGAGGTGGGCGCGGCGATAGACATAGGGCTGGTAGGGGGCCGGCGGAGCGTCGGCGGTGGGGGAGGACCCTCGGGCCGGCACCCGGGCGGCGCCGTCCGAAGAGGGGAAGGAGGACGCCGGACCCGGGATGGACGGGCTGACCACGGTTTGAGTCATGCGACCGCACTGTACGGGAGATCCTTCTGTATTTCGAGCATGCAACCGTAGAATCTGTGTCGTGACCGCGATCTCGGAGAAGAACCTGATGAGTGCCCCCCGACTGGACGATGTCCGCCAGCCCTCGCCCGTAGGGCTGCACCGGGTGCTGGAGCCGACCGGCGTCCTGCCTCAGGCGGCCTGGCGATTGGACGCCGATCCGCAGGTGCACGCCGACGAGGTGCGGGTGCGCGTGGAGCGGCTGAACCTCGACGCCGCGAGCTTCCGTCAGCTGTGGGACCGCCACGGGGGGGACGGCGGCGCGGTCCGCGCCGAGGTGGCCGGGATCATCGCCACGCGCGGCAAGATGCACAACCCGGTGACCGGGTCGGGCGGCATGCTGGTCGGCACGGTCGAGGAGGTCGGGCCGGCCAGCCGGCTCGGGCTGGCCCCGGCGGACCGGATCGCCACCCTGGTCTCGCTGACCCTCACCCCGCTCGTGGTGACCGACGGCCTGGCCCGCTGGGACGGCCGCAGCGAGCAGGTGCCCTGCGACGGGCACGCGATCCTGTTCGGCCGCTCAATCGCCGCCCATCTGCCGCGGGACCTACCGACCGAGCTGGCCCTGGCCGTGATGGACGTGTGCGGCGCGCCGGCGCTGACCCACCGCGTGGTCGCGAAGTACGTCGCCCAGGGCCGCCCGCCCACGGTGGCGGTGATCGGCGGGGCGGGCAAGAGCGGATCCCTCGCCCTGGCCGCCGCTCGCAGGGCGGGTGCCGCGCGCACGATCGCCGTCGTCCCGCTACCGACCGAGCGCGACCTGCTCGTCCCCACCGGCCTGGCCGATGTGGTGGCCCTGGCCGACGCCCGTGACCCGGTGTCTCTCTCCGAGGCGGTGGCGAGCGCCGGGGGACCGGCGGACGTGACGGTCGTCTGCGTCGATGTGCCCGGCTGCGAGCACGGCGCGATCCTGGCCACCGCCGACCTCGGCACGGTGGTGTTCTTCTCGATGGCGACGTCGTTCGCCACCGCCGCGCTGGGCGCCGAGGGCCTGGCGGCCGACGTCACGCTGATGATCGGCAACGGCTACGCCGCCGGCCACGCCGACTTCGCCCTCGACGTGCTGCGGACCTCACCCGGCGCGCGGACGATCTTCGAGACCCGGCTGGCCAGCCACGTGGGAGCGGTCCACCCGCCGCGTTAGGGGCACGCGAGCACGTCCACGCCCGCCGACCAGTCGACCGGACCGTGCACGCCGCTGTCCCTGCAACGGTTCCTGACCGCCGCGGAGGGCGGTGACCTGCGCGAGTTGCCCGACGTCCTGGCCCCGGAGGTCGTGCTGCTCTCCGATGGTGGCGCCGTCCACATGATCCGCAATCCGGACACGCTGGCCGACCTGCGCCAGCACGCCGTGGCCCGCTGATGGCCGCCCCGGACGCCGGGTCAGTTGCCGGACTCGGTCGGCGCCTCATTGTAGGCGTGCGCCTGTTCCTGCGGTGAGATCGCGGCGATCCGGGACATCACCTCGTCGGTGATCTCGCGGCGCGCCCGGCCGGCCCCGCCCGAGGCGGCGACCGCCGCCTTCCAGGGCGCGGGATCCACCGGCTCGCCGAAGGTCACCCGCACCGGGGCCGGCCGGGGGACGCGGGCGCCGATCGGCTGCACCTTGTCGGTCCCCACCAGAGCAACCGGGACGACGGGCGCCCCGGACTCGAGGGCGAGCCAGCCGACGCCGGTGCGGCCCTGGTACAGCCGGCCGTCCCGCGAGCGCGTGCCCTCGGGATAGATGCCGAACGCGGTTCCCTGGGCGAGCACGTCCATGGCCAGGCGCAGCGAGACCATGGCGTTGCGCTGGCTGTCACGGTTGACCGGCACGGCGTCGACCGCAGTGAAGAAGGTGCGGTTGACCCAGCCGCGCAGGCCCGCGCCCTCGAAGTACTCCGCCTTGGCCAGGAAGCGCACCCGGCGGGGGACGACCAGGGGAATGATCACGCTGTCGATGAAGCTGAGGTGATTGCTGGCGATGATCACCGGCCCGGTGGCGGGAATGTTCTCCAGACCGAAGATCTGCGGTCGCCAGACCAATCGGAACACCAGGCCCACGAGGTGCCGGGCCAGTGCGTATCCCACGAGCGGACACCCTAGACCAGGCCGCCGGACGCTCCGCGGAGCTTCGGATTTCCTGCGTGAGAAGTCGCCCTTCTCGCCAGTTCTTCCGGCCGATTCTGGAGAGCAGCGGAGAATCTTCGTACACTCGACCTCATGCGCGTTGATTCTCGTTCGCGGAAGCGGCCCGCCCCGCAGCCCCGGATCACGTTGGAACCGGCCACGGTGCGCCGGGCCCGGACGCTCGCCCGCCGCGCGGGGCGGCCGGTGGTCCGGCTCGCCCGCACGCACACCACGGTCTCGGTCGAGCGGGCGACCTTGCGGCTCGCCGGCCTGGCCGGCGCGGACGCCGAGCGGGTGCCGTGGGTCAACCACCTCGTCGATGCCGTGCGCGGCCAGACCGGCCTGTCCCACGGCGTGGCCCTGCCGGTGTGGGACGCGTTGGCCCGTGGGGAGGCCGAGGACCTGCTGACCCTGGCCCAGAAGGCGGCCGCCGGATCGGTGCGGTTCGACGTCCCGATCGGGCGGGCGGCGGCCCGCGCGGCCCGGACCAGCCGCGCCGCCGTGGCGCGGGGCATCCGCCGGATCGACGCCGCCCGGCGCACCCGGGAGCGGCTGATCGCGCGCCTCGGCGACGCGCCGCGCCGACCCTGGATCTACCTGATCGTGGCCACCGGCGACATCTACGAGGACATCCCGCAGGCCCAGGCCGCGGCCCGGGCGGGCGCCGATGTGATCGCGGTGATCCGCTCGACCGGTCAGAGCCTGCTCGACTTCGTGCCCGAGGGCGCGACCCGGGAAGGGTACGCCGGCACCTACGCCACCCAGGAGAACTTCCGGCTGATGCGCGCCGCCCTCGACGCGGTCAGCCGCGAGCTCGGCCGGTACGTCCGGCTGACCAACTACGCCTCGGGCCTGTGCATGCCCGAGATCGCCACCCTCGCCGGGCTCGAGCGGCTCGACATGATGCTCAACGACTCGATGTACGGGATCCTCTTCCGCGACATCAACCCGATCCGGACCTTCGTCGACCAGCGGTTCAGCCGCCAGGTCCAT
>Ga0209261_10000257_pt1 | contig 14401 bp, 11 predicted proteins | sample DOMMetBare1Fresh_FD_187470 | JGI IMG/M metagenome (GOLD analysis project Ga0209261, IMG submission 187470) | Wetland sediment microbial communities from St. Louis River estuary, USA, under dissolved organic matter induced mercury methylation -... | ecosystem: Environmental > Aquatic >...
GGAGGCGCGACCGTTTCTTGGAGGTATCGATCAGCGACGACGGCAGCGGGTTCTCCTCCTCGCCGGACCTGCCGGCCCGGCCCGGTGGCGTCGGGCTGCTGTCGATGCGGGAAACGCGCCGAGGAACTGGGCGGATGCCTCCAGGTCCACCCTGCGCCGCACCGCGGTCGCCTGGTCCTCGCCGAGCTGCCCCTGGAGCTGACGTGAACGCCGAGGACGCTGATCGAGATCGCAGAACCTGCAGATGCCGGACCTGGACCGTGTCGAGGCCACTCGGGCAGTCATGACCGCTCTGCCGGAGGCGGCGATCCTGGTGCTGACCATGTTCGGATCGAACGACCGCGTGCTGGCCGTCGTCCGCGCCGGGGCGCGCGGGTACCTGCTCAAGGCGTCCGGCCACGGCGACATCAGCCGCGCGTTGACCGCCGTGGCGCGCGCCGAGGTCGTCTTCGGCCCCGAGGTGGCCCAGCACGTGCTGAACCGTCTGGCTGGGGTGCCCACTCCGGGTGGGGTGATGGACCAACTGACCGACCGGGAACGCGAGATTCTCTCCCTCCTCGGCGACGGGCTCGGTACCCACGCCATCGCTTGCCGGCTGCCTCGGCGTTCCTGGATGACCTGGCTGACGGCTCCACGTCCGCCCCGTCTACCCTGCCCTCATGCCCCGCCCCCTGCGACGGCTCCTGATCGCCGCGGCGGCCGTCGTCCTGCTCGCGCCCGCCGTCGGGCTGGTCTACGCCCGCCCACTGCTGCTGACCGGCACCGGGTACGCCGCGCACAACGCCTGCGCGGTCGCCTTCGTCGCGGATCGGCCCGCCGCATCGGCGGAGGACGACCTACCCGGCAACCCGCTCGTGCCCTACGTGCGCACCACGGTGTCCACCGAGACGTCGACCGCAACCACGTCGATCCTCGGCGCCCTCTTCCGGCAGACCGCCCGGTACGCGGAGGGTCGCGGCTGCACCCTGCGCGCCGGGTCCGCCTCGTCGTCCGCCGGCGCCGACCGCCCGAGCGCGGGCGGAGAGAGCGCCGCCGGGGCGCTCCCGATCGCCCCGACCACCGATCCCGGGATCCGAGCCGCCGTGGACGCCGCCTTCGGGAGCGACCCGGCGCAGGCCGCTGCCCTGGGCACCCGCGCCGTCGTCGTCGTCCACCAGGGTCGGATCGTGGCCGAGCGCTACGCCGACGGGTTCACCCCCCAGACCCGCCAGCTGGGCTGGTCGATGGCCAAGTCCGTGACCAACCTGCTGGTCGGTCGGCTTGTCGCCGACGAGCGGTTATCGGTGCGCGAGGACCACCTGCGACCGGAGTGGACCGACGATCGCGCCTCGATCACGGTCGACGACCTGCTCCGGATGACCGCCGGTCTGCAATGGGACGAGACGTACGACCTCGGCACGCCGATCACCGAGATGCTCTACCTGCGCGACGACATGGGCGGGTACGCGGCCGGGCTGCCCGCCGTCCACCCGCACGGCACCTACCAGCAGTACTCCTCGGGGACGACGAACGCGCTCTGTGGCGTCCTGCACGATCGCACCGGGCTGGGCCCCGAACTCGCCGACCGGCTGCTGTTCGAGCCGTTGGGTCTGGCTGGACGGCCGACCGCACCGGTGTGGGAACCGGACGGCGTCGGGCACCTGGTCTGTTCCTCCTACCTGTGGGCCACCCCCCGGGACTGGGCCGCGATCGGGCAGTTCGCGCTCCAGCGGGGTCGTTGGGACGGTCGAGACCTGCTGCCCGCCGACTGGATGACCTACTCCACCACGAACGCCGGACCGAATGGTCCGATCGCCGGCGAGGAGGACGGGTACGGCGCGCACTGGTGGGTCAACCGCCGAGCCGACGACAGCCTGGTCTCCCCCGACATGCCGGCCGACACGTATTGGGCATCCGGACACGACGGCCAGCGCGTGATGGTCGTTCCTTCGGCCGACCTGGTGGTGGTGCGGCTGGGCTTCACCCCGACGGAGGCGGACCTCGGCGTCGACCGCTTGGTCGGCGATCTCGCCCGCCGGCTGTGAGGCTGCGTCCGGCCGCTCGTGGTAGACACACGCCCGTGAGCCGCCGTCACGCCGATCGACTCGAGGTCTCCCGCCGTGCCGCGGTGGCCTGCGGACTCACCATCGTTGCGGTGGCGGCGGGCGTCGGCGCGATCACCACGCGCCGCTCGCTCGACCCGCCCGAGACCAGCACGGCCTTGGAAACGTCGCCCTCGAGCGCGACGAGCCCCAGCCGCAGGACGCCAACCTCCGCCACCCCACCGACCACCGGCCCCTCCCTCCGTCCGACACCGACCTTCCCGGCGCCTCGCGCGGCCAGACCTGTCGCTGGGTTCAGCAAGGACGTCGAGGAGTACCTGGAGCACCGGCCCGGGAGCGCCGGGGTGGCGGCGGTCAACCTGACCACCGGCGCCTGGACCGAGCACCGCCCGACCGGGGAGTTCCTCGCCGCCAGCATCGTGAAGCTCGAGATCCTGATCGCGCTGCTGCTCCAACTCGAAGCGGACGGACGCGAGCCGAGCGTCGCCCAGACGCGCCGAGCCCGGCAGATGATCACGGCCAGCGACAACGACGCCGCGGACGAGCTGTGGGGGGACATCGGCGGACGTTCCGGGCTCGGCCAGGCCTGCCGGAAGCTGGGGATGACCCACACCGTGCCGGCCGGCGGCGGTTACTGGGGCGCCACCCGGACCACTCCCCGGGACCAACTGCGCGTCGTCCAAGCCCTGGTCGACCCCGGTGCGCTGCAGCACGCGCACTGTGGCTACGTGCGCGGTCTGATGCACGACGTCGCGCCCGAGCAGCGCTGGGGGATCTCGGCCGCCGGCGACAAGGAGACCTGCGAGCTGAAGAACGGCTGGCTGCCGTCGAAGACCGACGGCGGGTTGTGGGTGATCAACTCGATCGGGCGGGTGGTCCTGCCGCGCGGGGACGTCGCGCTGATGTCCGTACTGTCCCGGCGCTCGCCGAGCATGGGCGCAGGGATCGCCACGGTGGAGCGGCTGGCGAAGATGGCCGGCGAGGCGCTGGTCTGACGGGCGCGGGTGTCAGGCGTTCCAGCGCAGCAACGCGCGCCGGTCCTTGAACCGACCGAGCACTCCGATTCCCGCCGTGCCCAGCGGGTAACTGTCACCGCGCTCGAACGGGACGTCGAGCCAGATCAGGGTCATCACCCGTAGCGAGTGCGCGTGGCCGATGCAGATCACCCGCTCCACCCCGCTCGCCTCCACCCGGTCGATCACCCGGGTGAGCCGGGCTCGGACCTGCCCGCCCGACTCACCGCCCGGCACCGGGGCGGTCCACACCGTCCACCCGGGGACGTGGCGCTGGATCTCGGCCGAGGTCAGACCTTCGTAGTCCCCGTAGCCCCACTCGGCCAGGTCCTCGTCGATCGCCACCCGGGTCCGATCGAAGCCGGCCAGGGCGGCGGTCCGCCGCGCCCGCAGGCGCGGGCTGCACAGCACCAGGTCGAACGCGGCCGGGTCGGGGAGCCGGTCGCGCAGGTCGCGCGCCTGCCGCACCCCCTCCTCGGTCAGGTCGAGGTCGGTGACCGACGTGTGACGCTGGTCGCGACTCCAGGCGGTCTCCCCGTGGCGGACGACATAGATCTCCGGCATCGGCCCATCCTGCCGTGACCTGGCTAGGCTGAGCGCCCGTGACCGCACAGACGGGCCCATCCTCGGCGTGGGGACCGCGCTGGCTCGCCCAGGGGGAACGCCCGCCCCGGCTCAGCGACGTCCCGTTCGGGGACCTGCCGGCCGCCGTCCGGTTGCTGCTCGTCTCCGAGGGCACGCTCGCCTACGCGCTCGAGGCCTATCAGCTCGGTCCGATCCTCGCCGACGTCGAGGGCCACGAGCAGATGGAGTTGGACCCCGTGACGGCGCGCTGGCTGCGGGCCCATCCGGGGGACTCCGCGCTGAGCCGGCGGACCGCGCTGCGCTCGGGCACGACCGGGCGCCTGATCGTGCACGCCGACTCGGTGCTGCTGCTCGACCGGCTGCCCGCGAACTTCCTCGACGTCCTGGCCGCCGAAGCGACCGGCCTCGGCGGCGCGTTCGCGACCCTCGAGCTGGAGACCCGCCGCGAGCTGCTGTGGTTCGGCCGCACTCCCCTGCGGGGGCTGCGCGCCGGGGACCGCGCGCTGGCCGGGGACGTCGGTGTGGCGCGCTGCTACCGGATCATCGTCGAGGGCACCCCGGTCTGCTGCATCGAGGAGACCTTCCCCGACCCGGTGATCAACCTCTGAGGTCGGCCCGGCTCAGGCGCGGGTGACCAGGACGAGCGCCCGGTCGTCGTCCACGGCCGCTCGCACGCCGGCCACGATCCGGTCGGCGGAGCCGGCCAGGCCCTGGCCGACCACTCGCTCGGCTGCACCCACCAGCCTGTCGATGCCCAGCACAATGTCGCCGCCGCGGCGCTCCACCAGTCCGTCGGTGTAGAGGAGCAGGGCATCCCCGCGATGCAGGGTGCCGACGTGGACCGGGAACTGCGGACGGGACACCACCCCGAGCAGTGGGCCCTGGGCGGATTCCACCACCCGCCACCGCCCGTCCCCGCCGTGATAGTGCGCCGCTGGCGGGTGCCCGGCGCAGCGCAGCTGGTAGGTCCCGGTCGCCTGGTCGATCGCCACGTGGACAGCGGTGGCGAACCCCTCCGGCCAGCGCTGGCGCAACAGGTAGCGGTTCGCCTCGACCAGGCACTGCTCGCGCGGCAACGACCCCAACAGGCCCCCGAAGGCACCGCTGAGCAACAGCGACCGCGTCCCCGCGGCCTGTCCCTTGTCGGAGACGTCGACCAGCACGATCTCCAGCCACGCCTCGTCCGGCGAACCGGAGGCGACCAGGAAATCCCCGGAGAAGCTGTCACCGTAGGCGGACTGGAGCACCGTCTCGACCTGCCAGCCGGGGCCGAGCGGCGGGATGGCGGCCTGTGCCAGCAGGCGCTCGCGCAGGTCGACCAGCATCGAGTCACCGAGGTTGCCCTGCACCCCCACCCGCTCCCGGCCTCTGGCGTAGCCGAGGACCAGGACGCCGGCCAGGATCAGGGTGAGGATGACTCCCGGGTTGGGGGGCGCGGCGTCGCGCAGCTTGACCGCGGCAGCGAGCGCCAACGCCAGCACGATGTAGTAGACGATCAGGTAGCGCAGGCGCAGGAAGAAACCGCCCAGCATGATCCACAGGCTGATGGTGGCGGCGGGGAACCAGGTGGGCAGCAGCACGGCCCCGACCGTGTATCCGGCCGCGATCACGGTCAGACCGGCGAGCAGCGCCGGCTGGGACGTGGCCATCCTGCGCAGGCGTGCGCCGCGCCTCAGCCAGCGCGCGAGCCCGCTGCGCTCCCGTCGTCCTCTCGCCATCCGGGCGAGACCGCGTCCGGCGGCCAGCTCAGCCGGCCGCCTTCGGCAGCGGCGGCAGGGCGCGGCTGCGCTCGTATCCGGTGAGCATGTCGATCCGGCGTTGATGCCGCGGATCGTGCGCGTACGGCTCGACCAGGTAGGCGTCGACGAACGACGTCGCCTCGTCCGTGCCGTGCATCCGTGCCCCTACGGCGATCACGTTGGCGTCGTTGTGCTGCCGCGCCAGGCGCGCGGTCTCGATGCTCCAGGCCAAGGCAGCGCGCACGCCGGCCACTTTGTTCGCGGCGATCTGCTCGCCGTTGCCCGACCCGCCGATCACCACGCCCAGACTGCCGGGGTCCTCGGTGACGGCGAGAGCCGCGCGCAAGCAGAACGGTGGGTAATCGTCCTGCGGGTCGTAGTCGTGCGACCCGTGGTCCACCACCTCGTGCCCGCGGTGGGTGAGGTGCTCGACCAAGTGCTGCTTGAGCTCGAAGCCGGCATGGTCGGCTCCCAGGTGCACGCGCATGTCTGCAGTCTGTCAGCCGGCTCGGCCCCGATGGGACTACCCACGCTGATGTGGTGGCCGCCGGACACGCGGGCCCGATGTGCCGTGCGGCCGTCAGTCGAAGGTCGGTCGTTCGGTGCGACTGCGCTTGATCTCGTAGAAGCCGGGCACCGAGGCAACCGCGAGCGTGCCGTCCCAGAGCTGCGCGGCCTGCTCGCCCCGAGGCGCGGGTGTGACGACCGGCCCGAAGAAGGCGACGCCATGGATGGAGATCACCGGAGTGCCGACGTCGTCCCCGACCAGCTCGAGGGCGCGATCGGTGCTCTCCTTCAGGTACTGGTCATGGTCGGTGCTGTACGCGGCCTCGGCCAGGTGGGCCGGCAGGCCGACCTCGGCCAGCGCCTCGGCGAAGACCGCGGGGTACTGCTCGGCCTCGCCGCGCCCCCCCGGGTGGAACCGGGTGCCGATCGCGGTGTACAGCGGCAGCAGCACCTCGTCGCCGTGCTCGGCAGCGGCCGCAGCCACGACTCGGACCGGTTGCCAGCCCTGCTCCATCAGCGCGGCGTAGCGCGGGGAGAGCTCCCGACCGTGGTTGAGCACCGACAGGCTCATCACGTGCCAGCGCACGTCGACGGGCCGCAGCCGGGTGACCTCGAGCATCCAGCGGGAGGTCATCCAGGCCCAGGGGCAGATCGGGTCGAACCAGAAGTCGGCGACATCTCGCTGGCTCATCGTCGGTACGGCCTCTCCTCGTCGATCACGGCTACGCCCGGTGGCAACCGGACCGGCGGTCGATCCATTCCGCTCGTCCACACCGCACCGACCGTGCGCCCGACAGCGCCTCGCGACCGTCGATGGCAGGATCTGTCCGTGCCGGAGACGAACCTCACCCGCGACGAGGCAGCCGCTCGTGCCGAACTGCTGCGCATCGACGCCTACCAGATCGATCTCGACCTGACCGGCGGGGAGGAGACGTTCACCTCCCGCACCACGGTCCGCTTCGACTGTGCCGACCCGACAGCTTCGACCTTCGTCGACCTGATCGCGGCGCAGGTGCGCGAGATCTCCCTGAACGGCCGCCGGCTCGACCCGGCCGAGGTGGTGAGCGAGGGGCGGATCGCCCTTCCCGATCTGGCCGCCCGGAACGACTTGGTCGTGCTCGCCGACTGCGCCTACATGAAGACCGGGGAAGGGTTGCACCGCTTCGTCGATCCGGTCGACAAGGAGGTGTACCTCTACAGCCAGTTCGAGGTGGCCGACGCCCGACGGGTCTTCGCCTGTTTCGACCAACCCGACCTCAAGGCGACGTTGACCTGGACCGTCACCGCGCCGTCCCACTGGACCGTCCTGTCCGTCAGCCAGACGCCCGAACCGTCAGCGGCGCCGTCCGGCGCGCCCGACGGAACCGCGACCTGGCGCTTCACGCCGTCACCGCGGCTGTCCACCTACGTCACCGCCATCGTCGCTGGGCCCTACCACCAGGTGAGCTCGCAGGTCCGCCTGCGGGACGGGCGGGACCTGCCGCTGCGGGTGCTGTGCCGGGCAACCCTGGCCCAGTACCTGGACGCCGACGAGGTGTTCGACATCACCCGCGCCGGGTTCGGCCACTTCGAGGCGCTCTACGACGTCGACTACCCGTTCGCCAAGTACGACCAGGTCTTCGTGCCGGAGTTCAACGCCGGGGCGATGGAGAACGCCGGCTGCGTGACGATCCTGGAGGACTACATCTTCCGGTCCAAGCCGGCCGCGGCCACGGTCGAGCGCCGGGGACTGACCATCCTGCACGAGCTGGCCCACATGTGGTTCGGCGATCTCGTCACCATGCGCTGGTGGGACGACCTGTGGCTGAACGAGTCCTTCGCCGAGTACGCCAGCACCCGCTGCCAGGCCGAGACCACCCGCTGGCGCACGGCCTGGACGACCTTCCTCTCCTCGGAGAAGTCGTGGGCCTATCGCCAGGACCAGCTCAGCTCCACCCACCCGATCGTCGCGGAGATCCGTGACCTGGCCGACGTCGAGCAGAACTTCGACGGGATCACCTACGCCAAGGGCGCCTCGGTGCTCAAGCAGCTCGTGCACTGGGTGGGGGTCGAGGCGTTCGATGCCGGGGTGCGCGCCTACTTCCGGCGCCACGCCTGGGGGAACACGTCCTTGCGCGACCTGCTGACCGAGCTCGAGGCGACCAGCGGGCAGGACCTGTCGCGCTGGTCGGGGCAGTGGCTGGAGCAGGCCGGCGTGACCACGCTTCGACCCGAGATCACCGTGGACGACGACGGCGTGATCACGGCGGCTCACGTCGTCCAGGAAGCGCCCGAAAGCCATCCCTATCTGCGGCCGCACCGGCTGGGCATCGGCGGCTATGACCTCGAGCACGGCGTGGTGCAGCGCAGCTGGCACCTGGAGCTGTCGGTCGACGGGCCGCGGACGGACGTGCCGGAGCTCGTCGGCCGGGCCCGCCCCGGACTGCTGCTGCTCAACGACGACGACCTGGCGTACACCAAGATCCGGCTGGACGACGCCTCGATGGCGACGGCGGTGCAGCACCTCGGCCGGTTCTCCGACTCCCTGGCCGCCACCCTGATCTGGGGCTCGGCGTGGGACATGACCCGGGACGGAGAGCTGGGTCCGCGCACGTTCGTCGACCTGGTGCTGGGCAACGTCACCGCCGTGGCGGATGCCAGCGTGCAGCAGACACTCCTCGGTCAGCTCTCCGCGACGCTGACCTTCTATCTGGCACCGCAGCACCGGACGGCGACGCGGGAGTCGGCCGCCGACCGCCTGGTCGGGCTGCTCCGGGAAGCGACTCCCGGCAGTGACACTCAGCTGCTGCTCGCCCGGGCGCTGGCCGGTGTCGCGCAACGAGCCGATCACGTGGACCTCGTGGCGCAGTTGCTCGACGGCAACCTCGACCTGCCCGGGCTGGCCGTCGACACCGAGATGCGGTGGACCCTGCTCGGCGGGCTGGTCGCCGCGGGACGAGCCGGTGAGGAAGAGATCCGGGCGGAGCTGGATCGCGACGACACCGCCTCGGGCCGGGTCCGGGCCGCGGCCGCCCGGGCGGCGATCCCCACTCCGCAGGCCAAGGCCGCAGCCTGGGCCAGCGTGGTGGACGGCGACGAGCTGCCGAACGCGGTCCAGGCTGCGGTGATCCGCGGGCTGGTCCGGGTGCACGACCTGACTCTGCTGGAGTCCTTCGTGGATCCGTACTTCGCTGCGCTGGAGCGGGTCTGGAAGGAACGCACGAGCGAGATGGCCACCCAGATCGTGGAGGGCCTGTTCCCGGCGCAGCTGGCCAGCGAGGCCCTGCTCGCCCGGACCCAGACCTGGCTCGACACTTCAGCAGCCGAGCCCAGCCTGCGCCGCCTGATCGCCGAGGGACGCGACGGCATCCAGCGCGCCCTGCGCGTCCAGGCCCGCGACGCCGCCGACTCCTGAGCACGACGTCACACAGTGCTCGTCCGCTGAGCACGGTGTGACGTCGTGCCCGTTGGGGACGGCGCCGCGGCCGGTCGGCTGCTCCAGGCCTGGGAAGGTGCGGTACAGCGCGCGTCGGACGCTGCTCGACCAGGTGATCCGTGATGTCTGCGAGCGCACTCGTTCGGCGAGCTCGACGTCGCGCTATGGTGTCGCGCTGGAGGCCGACCCGAGCCGACAGGCCAGGCGGTGCGCATCGGTCCCGGTTCTCGGATCCACCTGGACGTCGAGTCGCGGGACGTCGAGCTGGTGATCGAGATCGACGGCGGTCACCACGCCCGGGCGTTGCATCCGGTCGATGATGCGTCGCGCCAGAACGAGATCACCCTGGGACGGCGGATGGTGCTGCGGATCCCGCTGCTCGGACTGCGCCTGGCGCCCGACCGGCTCCTGGACCAGGTCGTCCGAGCCCATCGGTGGCGCGGGGGCGGGACCCGGGCGAGCCGGTCAGCGACCGTTGACGGTCCGGGCCAGGGATGCCGACCGCACGGACGCCATCACGTCCTCCAGCAGCACCGGCCGGCCCACGCCGTCCGCGAGCGGCAACCGCCAGTTCGGGTACTCGTGGTCGGTGCCCGGCTGGTTGATCGTGCGCCGGTCCCCCACCGCGTCGGGCAGGGCGACGCCGATCAGCTTCGCCGGCGTCCAGGTGAGGAAGCGGTACAGCGCCTCGACCCGCTCGCGCTCGCTGGACTCCTCCCCGAGCAGTCCGAGCTCCCGCAGCTGCGCCAGCACCGAGGACCGCTGCTCCTCGTCCGCCGCCATCTCCTCGGCCACGTCCCGGGTGAGCAGGCCGAGCCGGTTGCGCAGCTCGACGTGCTCGCCCGCCAGGTAGCCGGCGGTCGGTGGCAGATCGTGCGTGGTCAGCGTGGCCAGGCAGAGCTCGCGCCACCCCTGCGGGCGCAGCGGCTTGCCCTGCTGGTCCCGCTCCCACCACAGGACCGAGGTGCCGAGCAGGCCCCGCTCACGCAGGTAGTCCCGCGCCCACGGCTCCATCACGCCCAGGTCCTCGCCGACCACGAACGCCCCGGCCCGATGTGCCTCCAGGGCGAGAATGCCCACCAGCGCCTCGTGGTCATAACGCACGTAGGTCCCCGCCACCGCGCTGGCGTGGCGCGGGATCCACCACAGCCGGAACAGCCCGAGGACGTGGTCCACGCGCAGCCCCCCCGCGTGCCGCAGCATGGTCCGCAGCATGTCCCGGTACGGCGCGTACCCGAGCTGGGCGAGCCGGTCGGGTCGCCACGGCGGCTGGCTCCAGTCCTGGCCCTGCTGGTTGAAGTCGTCCGGCGGGGCACCGACGCTCACGTCTCCGGCCAGGACGTCGGCCAGCGCCCAGGCGTCGGCGCCGTCGGGGTGCACCCCCACCGCCAGGTCGTGCACGATGCCGATCGACATGCCGGCCTCGCGGGCCTGGCGCTGCGTCGCGGCGAGCTGCTCGTCGAGGCACCACTGCAGCCACATGTAGAACTGGACCCGCTCGGCCAGCTCCTGACGCAGCTCGCCCACAGCGCGGGAGTGCGCGTCGAGGGCGTGAGCGGGCCAGGTGGTCATCGGCAGGCCGTACCGCTCCGACAGCGCACACCAGGTGGCGAAGTCGAGCAGACCCTCGCCCTCGCGGTCGCAGAACGCCTCGAACGACGCCTGTCGCGAGCGCGAGCGGGGCTGCGAGAAGACGATCTCCAGCGCGGCGCGCTTGGCCTCCCACACGCCGTCCCGGTCGAGCTCGCCCGGCTCGGTGTTCAACCCCCGCATCGCCTCGGCCTGCCACTCGATCAGGGCCCGGTCGGTCGAGGGCATGTAGCTGACCTCGCGGATCTCCTCGACCCGCAAGTAGATCGGGTTCACGAACCGCCGGGTGGTCGGCAGGTACGGCGAGGCCTCCATCGGCGGGATCGGCTCGGCCGCGTGCATGGGGTTGATCAGCACGAAGTCCGCCCCGTGGTCGCGCGCGCTCCACGAGGCGAGTTCGGCCAGGTCGGCCAGATCGCCCAGGCCCCACGAGTATTGCGACCGCACCGTGTAGAGCTGGGTCATGAAGCCCCAGGCCCGGGAGTCCGCCAGCGCCGCGGGCAGCCCGACCCGCTGCGGGGTGACCACCAGCGGACGCTCCTCCTCGCCACCGGCGAAGCGGGCGCGCAGCTGGTGCCATCCCAGCGGCAGGTCAGCCGGCAGCGCGAACGCCGCCTCGCCGATCAGCCTGCCGTCGACCACCCGAGGGTCGACGCCGTGCTCCTCCTGAGCGAGCGGGACCTGGCCGCCCAGCTCCAGCTCGATCCAGACCTCGACGTCATGGCCGTGGTCGACGTGCACGAGCACCCGCGACCGGACCCTCTCTCGCAACACGACCACGTCGGGCAGGACCTGGCGCCACGGCCGGTCCTGCACCTCGACCAACGACCGGGCGATGGCGGCGTCCGAGGACGCGTCGACGTCCAGAGCGGCCAGGACGGCGAGCACGGTCGAGCGCGGCACCATGGTGTGACGGCCCTGCCAGTCCCAGAACTCGGTGGCGACGCCGTACGCCTGGGCCAGTTCGACCAGTTCGGGGAACAGCTCCTCACCGCTGTGGGTGGCCGACGGCGGGCTGGTGGGCCGAGCGGCGGTCGCAGCCGGTGTCACGGGCGACGGCACCACCTCCGGCTGAGCCTGTTGAGGCTGTTGTGGCGCTCGGGGCTGCTGCTCCGGGGAATCCTGCGCCTCGGCGACCGGCTGCGCCTTCGCCGGCTGTGCCTTCGCCGGCTGTGCCTTCGCCGTCCGCTTGGCTGGCCGGGACGTGACCGACCGCTCCTCGTTCGATGCAGGGTTCGGCGCGCCGACCGGGGCGCTGCCGGGGGCACCGTCCGGGGCATTGTCGGGGGCACCGTCCGAAACAGCAGCCGGCGAGGCGTCGCCCTGCGCCGGGTTCGAGGCGTGGGTCGCTGGTGCGTCACTCACGCTTGGGCATCCTGCCAGACATCCCGGATCGATCCGAGCCCCGCAGGGGGACGCGTTCGTGCGGATGTGCGAGCGAGTCGACACGCACGGTCAGAAACGCGGGCCCCTGAGTGGTGTGTGAGCACATGGGCTCGGCCCGTCCGCGGCACCCTGGGACCCGCAGGGCCGCCTAGTCTTGGCGGCCATGAGCCCGCTTCACACCGTGCCGGCGTCCACGGGCGAAGTGCCTCGGCAGGACGTCGTCGACATGATCCACGGCCAGCCGGTCGCAGACCCCTACCGCTGGCTCGAGGACGCCGACGCCGACGCGACACAGGCCTGGTCGAATACCCAGGCCGCGCTCTACGCCGACCAGCTGCGCACCTGGCCGGGGGTCGAGCGGGCGGCGGCGCGGATCCGCGAGCTGATGTCGGCCGGACTCGTCGGTGTGCCGATCTGGCGCGGGCAGCGGTACTTCCAGATGCGGCGCGAACCCGAGCAGGAGCACGCCGTCCTGCTGGTCAGCGACTCGGGCGAGGACGGCGAGCGCCACGAGCGCGTGCTGCTGGACCCGATGGCCCTCGACCCGACCGGCCTGACCACGCTGGACTCCTGGCAGCCGAGCAAGGAGGGCGACCTGCTCGCCTACCAGGTGTCGGTCGGTGGGAGCGAGGAGAGCGTGCTCCGGGTGATCGAGGTGGCCACCGGCCGGTCCGTCGACGGGCCGATCGACCGGGCCCGCTACTCCCCCGTCGCCTTCCTTCCCGGCGGGGCGGCCTACTACTACGTAAGGCGGTTGCCGCCGGAGAGCCTGCCCGAGGGCGAGCAGCAGTTCCACCGCCGGGTCTACCTGCACCGGCTGGGCACCGACCCGGCGAAGGACGTCGAGATCTTCGGCGCCGACCGGGACATCCGCAGCTACTACGGCGTCGGGGTCTCCCGGGACGGGCGCTGGCTGACCGTCTCGGCCGCGACCGGGACGGCGCCGCGCAACGACCTGTGGATCGCTGACCTCACCGCGGGACCTGCGGGGCACGCCGCGGCGTCCGCCTCGGCGCTCGAGGCGCCGCTGCTGCGACCGGTGACCGTCGGCCTGGACGCGCAGACCGACGTCCAGGTCGGCCGCGACGGACGGCTCTACGTGGCCACCGATCTCGCGGCGCCCCGCGGCCGGTTCGCGGTCACCGACCCGACCGATCCCGAACCCTTCACCTGGCGCACCCTGCTGGCCGGGTCCGAGGACGACGGGACCGTGCTCGAGGACGCCGTGATCTGCGACGGGGACCAGCTCGATGCCCCGCTGCTGCTCGCCTCATGGACCCGGCACGCGGTGAGCGAGCTGACCGTGCACGACCTCGCCACCGGCGAGCAGCTGGACGGCCACCGTGGCCGGGTTACGCTGCCCGGCCTGGGCAGCATCGGCGGCTTGGTCGAACGTCCGGACGGCGGCCCCCTGATCTGGTTCTCCTACACCGACCACACCACGCCCGCGCACATCCACCGCTACGACGCCCGCTCGGGCGCGCTCGAGGTGGTGGCCGGCCCTCCCGGTACGGTGCCCCGGCTCGAGGTGCGCACCCGCCAGGTCGAGTTCACCTCGACGGACGGCACCACGGTGCGGATGTTCGTGATCGGCTCCGGCGACCACAGCGCCGACGACCCGGACGCCGGCCGGGCACCCGCGCCGCGGCCGACCGTCCTGTACGGCTACGGCGGGTTCGGGGTCTCGCTCACCCCGGCCTACTCTGCGTCCGTGGCCGCCTGGGTGGAGGCCGGCGGCTGCTACGCCGTGGCCAACCTGCGCGGCGGCAGCGAGGAAGGCGAGGGCTGGCATCGCGCGGGCATGCTCGGAGCCAAGCACCGCGTCTTCGAGGACTTCGAGGCCGCGGCCGAGCACCTGATCGCGACCGGGGTCACCACCGCTGAGCAGCTGTGCCTCAGCGGAGGCTCGAACGGCGGACTGCTGGTCGGCGCCACCGTGACCCGCCGACCCGACCTGGCTCGGGCGGTGGTCTGCTCCGCTCCGCTGCTGGACATGGTCCGGTACGAACAGTTCGGGCTCGGCGCCACGTGGAACGTCGAGTACGGCTCGGCCGAGGTGGCCGAGGAGTTCGGCTGGCTGTACTCCTACTCGCCGTACCACCACGTGCGGCTGGGCACGGCCTA
>Ga0209261_10000258_pt1 | contig 14376 bp, 11 predicted proteins | sample DOMMetBare1Fresh_FD_187470 | JGI IMG/M metagenome (GOLD analysis project Ga0209261, IMG submission 187470) | Wetland sediment microbial communities from St. Louis River estuary, USA, under dissolved organic matter induced mercury methylation -... | ecosystem: Environmental > Aquatic >...
GTGATCGAGTCCCCCGGAATGCCGAACACCAGCGCCGGGATCCAGGCGCCGGCCAGCGCGCTGTTGTTGGCCGAGCCGCTTTCGACGATGCCTTCGACATGCCCGGTGCCGAATTTCTCCGGCTCCCTGGAGAACTTCTTGCTGATCGCATACGACATCCACGCGGCGATATCGGCACCGGCGCCGGGCAGCGCTCCGACCAGCGTGCCAACCACACTTCCGCGCAGGATCTGCACCGGGTACTTGACCGTCAGATGCCACATGCCCTTGAACACATTGCCGATCGGCCGGTCGACGATATGCAAGGTCGGATTGACGTCGACCGCGAAGCGAAGGATCTCGGAGATCGCGAACATGCCGATCATCAGCGGGATCAGTCCGATGCCGCCCATCAGTTCGACATTGCCGAAAGTGAAACGCGGGATCGCGGCAGGATTGCCAAGACCGACCGCGGCGATGAGTAGTCCAAGCAGCAGCGATACAAAGCCCTTCAGCGGCCGATCCGAGGTGATGAAGACCGCGCAGGTGAGTCCGAGCAGCACCAGCCAGAAGTACTCGAACGAACTGAAGCGCAGCGCGAAATCGGCGAGCGCCGGCGCCGCGACCATCAGCACCGCCGTGCCGAACAGACCGCCAACCGCCGAGAACACGAGGCCCGCGCCAAGCGCGGTTTCCGCCAGCCCCTTGCGCGTCATCGCGTACGCCTCGTCGGTGTAGGCGGCCGACGCCGGCGTGCCCGGCATGCGCATCAGGCAACCGGGAATATCGCCGGAGAAGATTGCCATCGCGGTCGCGGTCACGATCGCCGCGATTGCCGGGATCGGTGCCATGAAGAACGTGACCGGCACCAGCAGCGCGGTGGCCATCGTGGCGGTGAGGCCGGGTACCGCGCCGACAAAGAGTCCGAACAGCGAGGCGGCCACCATCACGAGGATCGTGTACGGATCGAGCACCATCGAAAACGCCTGTGCCCACGCCGAGCTCATCGTGGCTCCCCGTGCCCGTTTGCCGCTACCACGCGATGCCCTGCAGCAGGCCCCACGGCAGCGGCACCCTCAGCAGCTTGTAGAAGACGTAGTGGATCACCAGTGCCACGGCGAGCGCGAGCGGCAGCGCGTTGCGCAGTCTGACGCCTAACACCGCGAAAAGCGCTGCAAGGTAGATGGTGGCGGTCGGAATGAACCCCAGGACACCGACCGAAAGGATGTAAAAAACGTTGACACCGACGGCGATCGCGAACGCGAGCACGCGCCGAGGCATTCGGGTCCAGGCCTCGAAGCGGATCCAGTGCAGGTGCTCGCCGGCGCGCCGGATGGCAAGACCCTTGATGACGAGGAGCAGGCCGCACACCGCCAGTCCGACGCCAACCACTCCAGGCAACAGGGCAGGACCGTACTTCTGCCCGGGGATCGTCGGAAAGGACTGGATGTGCACGAGCAGCGCCGCTGCCAGCAGCAGCAGCAGCGCGCCCCAGACCGCGTCGTTGACCTTCAATGCCTTCTGTCGTCGAGCGTCAACTGCCGCGCGGATCGCGGCTCACCACGATGCGGCGCATGTCGGTGGCGGACCGCCGGCGCGACCCGCATGCCGCCCTCCGCGTCACTTCGCGACGCCGACCGCCTTCATCGTCACGCCGAAGTCGGCGTCGGACTTGGCCATCATCTTCGCGAATTCCTCGGGCGGGGCATAGACGACGCCGTAGCCGAGCTTCGCCATGTGTTCCGTGTACTCCTTGCTTGCGACGATCTTGCGCAGCGCGGGGGCGAGCTTCTCACGCGCTTCGGCCGGAATGTTCTTTGGCGCCGCGATCCCGCGCCATGCCGCCATCGTCCAGTTGCTGCCGGTCAACGACTTCAGCGTCGGTACATTGGGGAACAGCGGCGAGGGGGCATCGGCCATGATGGCGAGACTTCGAACCTTGCCGGCGTCGATAAGTGCACGCGCCTCGGGCTGCGAAACTGGTGCGATCTGAACGCCGCCGGCAAGCATGTCCTGCAGTCCGGGTGCTGCGCCGTTCGACGGTACCCACGGCACGGACGCAGGGTCGATCTTCAGGTCGCGCAGCATGCCGGCGAGTGCGATGTGCCAGATGCCACCCTGTCCGGTGCCCGATGCCTTGAGCTTGCCCGGGTTCGCCTTGATCGCTGCGATCAGGTCGTTGGCCGTCTTGTAGGGCGAGTCCGCGGCGACCTGCAGCGCCGCTGAGTCGGCGTTAACGAGTGCCAGCGGTGTATATGACGTGCCGCTCAGTTCGGTCAGTCCCTGCCAATGCATCATGCCGATCTCGACGGTGATGATGCCGATCGTGTAGCCGTCCGGCGCCGCCGAAGCGATCGCCGAGTGGCCGACCACGCCGCTGCCGCCGGTGCGATTGACGACATTGACCGGCTGGCCGAGCTCCCGCTCGAGCAGGGTGCCGATGATGCGAGCAGTTGAATCGGTGCCGCCTCCCGCGGCCCACGGGACAATCAGCGTGATCGGGCGATCTGGATAGGCCGCTTGGGCTGATGCAGCGACGAGAAGTGAAGCAAGCGCGATGGCGCGAATGAATGCGCGGGCGATACGTGTCATTGGACTCCTCCAGATACAACGCGTGGATGTGACTTTCTTGTGGCGAGGTCAGCCGCGTGGCGCGAGCGCGACTAGTGAAACCAGTTTGGCAGCGGTGACAGGGCCGGTCAAGTGGTCTGACCAATCCGGAGCCCTGAATCTGGACAGCTCGCAGCGCGGTCCTTTGGGTGCTCCGTCATCGATGGCAGAAAGGCGCGGAGGAAGGAGATGGTTTCTTGCTGACTTGGGTGAAGCGCCAGCACGTGCCGGTGGTCGAAGCGAAGACGCAGGAGGGCAACGGCAAAGAGATTGTTCGAGATCAAGATCAGCGCGCCGCGCGCCTACAATTCCGAACGATCATGATCCTTGCTTGCACCGCTTTAGAGAGATGACGCGTACCGAAATGCATATAGGCGTCGCCCGATGAAGTTGCGGGCGCTTTTGACGCAGTCCTTGCGCATGACGCTGCGGGACTGGCGCGCGGGTGAGCTGCGGCTGCTCGCTGCCGCGCTGGTGATCGCGGTCGCGTCGGTCGCAAGCGTCGGTTTCTTTGTCGATCGTATCCGCCTTGGGCTGGAGCGCGATGCGACGCAACTCCTCGGTGCTGATGTCGTGCTCAGTTCCGACCGGCCCGTGGCGGAAGCGGAGCGAGCGCGTGCGCGCAGCGCCGGACTGCAGGTGGCCGAGACGGTTGTGTTCCCCAGCATGGCGATCAGCGAGCGCAATGCCGAGAATTCGACGCTGGCCGCAGTCAAGGCTGTGTCGCCAGGTTATCCGCTGCGCGGCGCCTTGCGCGTCACCTCACAGCCCGACGCGCCGGACGCAGCGACACGGGACATCCCGAATCCCGGAACGGCGTGGGTCGATGCGCAGACGCTGCAAGCGCTGCAACTGAAGATCGGGGATCGACTTCGGCTTGGTGAAAAGAGCTTCAGCATCGAGCGCATCATCACGATCGAACCCGACCGCGGCGCGCAGTTCATCAACTTCGCACCGCGCGTGTTATTGAACCAGGCTGACCTTGCAGCCACGCAGCTGATCCAGGCCGGAAGTCGTGTCACCTATCGGCTGCTGGTCGCGGGCGAGCGCGACGCGGTGCGTGCCTACTCAGCCTGGCTGCAGGAAAACCTCGCGCGCGGACAGCGGCTTGAGTCGCTTGAGGGCGGGCGACCCGAGATGCAGCGGACGCTCGAGCGCGCAGAACGTTTCCTCGCGCTGGTCGCGCTGCTGGCGGCGATGATTGCGGCCGTTGCAGTGGCCGCTGCGGCGCGCCGCTTTTCGCTGCGGCACCTGGATTCGTGCGCCATGATGCGTTGCCTTGGACTCGCGCAGCGCGACATCTTTGCGCTGTTCGCGCTCGAGTTCGTCTTCATCGGTGTGTCCGCGTGCTTGGTCGGCATGCTGCTCGGCTACGGCTTTCATTTCGCGTTGCTCGAGGTGCTGCGCACGCTGATCCAGACGCAGTTGCCACTGCCATCCCTGTGGCCGGCGCTGCAGGGCGGGGCGGTCGGACTCGTACTGCTGCTCGGCTTTGCGCTCCCACCGCTGATTCAGTTACGGCAGGTGCCGCCACTGCGCGTGCTGCGCAAGGACATCGGGCCACCGACAGGGCGCGCCGCGCTCGGCTATCTGGCCGGCTTTGCCGGCTTCTTCGGCTTGCTGCTGTGGTCTTCGAATGATCTGCGGGTCGGCAGCATGACCGCAGGAGGTTTCGCAATCGGCATCGCGTTCTTTGCATTCGTCGCGTGGCTGGTGCTGAAACTGCTCGCACCACTGCGCGCGATGACGGGTCGCCTGGGGATCTCGTGGCGTTTCGCGATAGCGGCCGTGCAGCGGCGGCCGGTGGCGACCATCATTCAACTGGTGGCGCTCGCGGTCGGCCTGATGGCGCTGCTGCTGCTGACGGTGACACGCACCGATCTGGTCGATGCGTGGCGCAAGGCGGCGCCGGCGGATGCGCCCAACCGGTTCGTCATCAATATCCAGCCGGATCAGACCGCATTGATCGAGCGACGGCTGAAGGACGCGGGCATCGCGGACGCGACGCTGTACCCCATGATCCGCGGCCGGCTGATCGAAAGAAACGGCAAGGTAATCGGGCCGGAGAGCTTCGAAAACGAGCGCGCGAAGCGACTGGTCGATCGCGAGTTCAACCTGTCGTACGCCGACAAGGCGCCTTCGCACAACCCGATCGTCGCCGGCCGCTGGTTTGCGCCGGGCGCGGCCGAGCTTTCGATGGAGGAAGGAATCGCGAAGACCCTTGGCGTGGCGCTCGGCGATGAGCTGACCTTCGATATCGCCGGCACAAGCATCAAGGCGCGCGTGACGTCGCTGCGCAAGGTCAACTGGGACTCGATGCGCGCCAATTTCTTCGTCATCATGCCGAGCGGACTGTTGCAGGACCAGCCGCAGAGTTTCATCACGGCGTTTCATTTGCCGCCGTCGAAATCAGCGCTGACCGCGGACCTTCTGAGGGAATTTCCCAACCTTACCGTCGTCGACATGAGCGCGGTGCTGCGCCAGGTACAGGCGGTGCTCGATCAGGTGATTGCAGCGGTCGAGTTCCTGTTCGTCTTCACGCTGATCGCCGGCGTGCTGGTGCTGTACTCGGCGCTGGCCAGCAGTCGCGACGAGCGCGTGCGCGAGGCCGGACTGCTGCGAGCACTGGGCGCGTCGCGCAGGCAGCTATCGCAGGCGCAGGTGGCGGAGATGATCTGCCTTGGTGGGTTGGCAGGGTTGCTCGCGGCCGCGGGCGCAGCGGCGATCGGCTGGGCGCTGGCGAGGTACGCGTTCGAGTTCGAGTACATCGTCACGCCGTGGGTGTTCGTATTTGGCATTGGCGGCGGCGCGATCTGCGCGCTGGTTGGCGGATGGTTCGGCCTGCGCAGTGTTCTGAAAACTCCGCCATTGACGACGCTGCGGGAAGCATGAGCGTGCCTCACCCGACGGCGGCTGCGCAGATCGAGGATTCGCCGTACATGCTGCTCGGCGGCGATGCGGCGGTGCGTGCCCTGGTTGATCGTTTCTACGACCTGATGGATCTGGAGCCGGCGTATGCCGGTATTCGCGGGTTGCATCAGCCCGATCTGGCTCACGCGCGCGACAAGCTGTACTGGTTTCTCAGCGGTTGGCTGGGCGGCCCGAATCTGTATATTGAACACTTCGGGCACCCCAAGCTGCGCGCGCGCCATCTGCCATTTGCGATCGGCCTTGCGGAGCGCGACCAGTGGATGACGTGCATGAACCAGGCCATGGTCGAGCGGGGCGTCGGCGAGGGTCTTCGCCTGCGCCTGCTACAGGCGTTCTTCAGCACGGCCGACTGGATGCGCAACCGCGAAGGGTGATTCGATCGTCGGCGTTGGGATTAGCCGATCGGCGCGGTACCTAACCTCTTTATGCGCTGCGATCGGCAGCGCGCATTTCTTATCATCGGTATCACTCACGTAGAAGCATAGGAGAACCCATGAGATTTTCGCGGAGTATCGGCGCCGTCGTGGCGCTGGGTGTGATTGCTGGCTGCGCCAACATGTCGGAGACGCAGAAGGGAACCGCATCCGGAGCGGGAATCGGTGCGGCAGTCGGCGGTGTGCTGGGTGCAGTGACGGCCGGAGGACATACCGGCAGAAGTGCGGCCACGGGGGCGGCGGTGGGTGCCGCCATCGGTGCGGCCGGCGGCTATGTCTGGAGCAAGAAGATGGAGGACCAGCGCCGTGCGATGGAGACGGCGTCCCAGGGCACGGGTGTTGCCGTGTCGCAGACGACGGACAACCGGCTCAAGCTCAACATCCCGGCCGACGCGTCATTCGACGTCGGCCGTTCGGACCTGAAACCTGCGATGCGTAATGTGTTGACCAAGTACGCGACCACATTGAATGAGCATTCCGTGACGACGATCGAGATCATCGGTCACACCGACTCGACCGGGTCGGACGCCATCAATGATCCGCTCTCGGTCGCGCGCGCCCAGGCGACCCGCGACTACCTGGCGCAACGAGGCGTGGCTGCTACTCGGATGTCGATTGCTGGGCGCGGCGAACGCGAGCCGGTCGCAAGCAATGACACCGATGCGGGACGCGCAGCGAATCGACGTGTCGAGATCTACGTCGCCGAGGTGGCACCGAAGAAATAGCGTCGCCGCAAGGGCATAGCCAACTTCGGTGGAGCGAGAGTCCGGGGTGACGCCGGGTTTCCGCGTCAAGGGGATTCCTACCAAGGTTTGTCGGTTTCCTGACACCCGCGCGCCTGACATCCTTGTATTCTCACGCTCGCATGCGCGCAGTTCGGCTGGGTCGGCGCTGCGCATGCACCTGGCGGGCTCATGAAAAGACTGACCAAACTCATCCTCTTCGTCGTGGTCGGGGCGGCGGCCCTGGCGGGATTTGCCTGGACCCAGATGCCGAGGGAGACGCGTTCGACACAGAACGCTTACGTGGGTGCCGATTCAATTCCGGTCGCAACACAGATCGCAGGCCGCGTAACGCAGGTCCACATCAAGCCGAATGCCTCGGTGGCGTCGGGTCAGCCCCTGCTCGACCTGGACGATCGACCCTATCGAGTTGCGATCGAGCGAACGCAAGCCAAGCTCGCGCAGGCGCGACTGCAGGCGCGCGAGAGTCTGGCCGAGGTGACCGCAGCGGAAGCTGAAGCCAAGCGCATCGAGCACCTGATCAGCCAGTCGCGCACGCGGCTTGCGCGCGCTACCAACCTGGCGCAGCAGGGGTTCGTTTCCTCGCAGGGGGCGGAAGACGCGCAAGCGCAGTTGTCGATTGACCTGGCGAGCCTTGATGCGGCGCGGGCGCGTGTGATTCGCGCACGCACCGAAGCGTATCCCGACGTTGACAAGCATCCCGGCGTACTGGCGGCGATGGCGGAACTGCGGCAGGCCGAACTCGATCTCGACTACACGCGCGTCAAGGCACCGGCGCCAGGACGAGCCACCAATCTGCGCCTGACAGTGGGCACGCAGGTACAGGCTAACGCGCCGCTTTTCATGCTGGTTTCCGAGCAGGGCTATTGGGTCGATGCGAATTTCAAGGAGGGTGAGCTGCCTGGCATTGCGCCCGGTCAGCTTGCAGAAGTGGAACTCGATGCAATGCCGGGCACGCTGTTCAAGGGCGTCGTTGAAAGCATCAGTCCTGGTACGGGTGCGGCATTCGCGCTGCTACCGCCGCAAAATGCAACCGGTAACTGGGTCAAGACGGCCCAGCGCGTCCCGGTGCGCATCCGCCTGACCGGGTTGGCGCCCGGCACCGGGCTGCCGATCGGCGCAAGCGCAAACGTGACGGTCCACGTCCGCTAGGCGCGCAATGCAGTCCCCGCAGAGCCGCGCACTGCTGGTCACGGTGGTGATGGCGAACATCCTGCAGGGACTTGACCTCACGATCACGAACATCGCGCTGGCGACGATCGCCGGGCAGATGAGCGCGACGCTGAACGAGGCGACCTGGCTGCTGACGGCTTACGTGGTTGGTGCCGCACTTGGATTGCCGTTGACGGGGTTCCTGCATGACCGGTTTGGGCGGCGCACGCTGTTCATCGGCACGGTGGCAGCGTTCACCGCCACGTCCTTCTTCTGTGGTGTGGCTACGGCGCTGCCGGCGCTCGTTCTCGCGCGCTTTCTGCAGGGTTTCTTCTCTGCGCCGATCGCGCCGATCTGCAACGCGGTGATGGCCGCCTCTTACCCGTCCGAGCAACTGCCCAAGGTGATGTCGTACTTCAACATGAGCATGCTGGTCGTGCCGATCCTTGGCCCGGCGTTCGGCGGCTTCATCACCGAGCTGTACGGCTGGCGGTGGCTGTTCCTCATCAATGTGCCGATCGGCATCGTGATTGTGCTCTCAGCGTTGCACTTCATGGAAGAGACGCCGCGCGAGGCGCGTCTGATGGACTGGACGGGCTTCATAGTGCTGGCGGCGGCGTTGGTGTCGTTTCAGTTGATCATCGATCATGGCAACGACAAGGGTTTTGACTCGCCGTTCATCATCGCGTGCGGATTCATGCTCTTGGCGGCGCTGGCGATGCTGATCGTTCACTACGCCAGTCGGCCGGCGGCGCCGATCCTAGGGCTGGCCGCGTTGCGCGACCGTAATTACGCGATCGCGCTGCTGGCGTGTATTCCGTTTTCAATCGCGCTCTGGGGTGGGCAGGTGCTGCAGCCGTTTCTGTTTCAGCAGCAATATGGGCATGCGCCGGTCGACGCCGGTCTGCTGCTGATGCCGCGCGCGCTTGGTGCGTTCTGCACCATGTTCCTGTACAGCCGGATCGCGCATCGATACAGTCCTGCGACCTTCCTGCTGGTCGGGGGACTGCTCGCGAGCGTCGGCTGCCTGTGGATGACGCAGATGTCGCCGGACATGACCGGGCAGTGGATGATCGCTCCGCTGACGGTGCAGGGGCTCGGGTTGGGACTGATGATTACGCCGATTGTCGTCATGGCGTTTGTCAGTCTTCCCAAGGAGCTGGCGGCGGAGGCATCGACTCTGTACTTCCTCGTTCGCACCGTCGCGTCCGCTGCCGCGATCGGCGCCGTTTCCGTTTATACGACACATGGCTTCGACCGCTACTGGGGCGAGATGCGCGGGCTGATCGACACGATGTCACCCGCGGCGGCCGAGTACCTGGCGCGGCTCGGCCTCGCTGCGGATACCGCCGATGGTGCGGCAGTGCTGGCAGCCGAGCTGGCACGCCAATCGACGATGGCGGCGTTCATCGACAGTCACTGGCTTGCGGCCGCAGCGACGATCGCACTGCTGCCGCTGGTATTCCTGCTGCGCACGAGTGCGCCGCGTCCCGTTCCGGCCCATTAGTTCTCGGTCCGCTCAACCGCGCCGCTGACGCTAAGATCAGCGTCACTGTCGCGTCTGGAAACCCAATGCTGGAGATCGCTGTGATCGTGCTCGCGATCGCGCTTGTCATCGCGCTGATCGCACTCGTGCTGATGCGGCGCGCGGGGCTTGCCGAAGTCGAGGCCGCAGTGCTGCGCCTCAAAGACGAGCAGGGACAGAGCAACGAGCGGCTGGAGCGGGAAATGCGCTCGGCGATCGACTCCGCGGCGAGTCAGACGCGCGTTGAAACCGGCGCGCGCTTCAGTGATCTGCAGTCGTCGTTCAATGCGCAAGCGGCGCAGTTGAGCGGCGTACAGACGCAGAGCCTTAACGCGTATGGCCAGACGATGCAGCAGCAGCTGGCGGATCTCACGCAGGCGATTCGGTCGAATCTCGCCGAGGTGCGGACCACGCTGCAGTCGCAATTGCAGACGCTGCAGCAGGGCAACGAGGCCAAGCTCGAGCAGATGCGCGCGACCGTTGATGAAAAACTGCAGGCCACGCTCGAAACGCGTCTTGGCGAATCATTTCGTCTCGTGTCAGAACGGCTCGAGCAGGTGCATCGCGGCCTGGGCGAGATGCAGGGGCTCGCGCAGGGCGTTGGCGACCTGAAGAAGGTGCTCGGCAATGTCAAGACGCGCGGCACATTCGGCGAGGTGCAGTTGGGCGCGCTGCTCGATCAGGTCCTGGCGCCGGATCAGTACGCGATGAATATCGCGACCCGGCCGGGATCGAGCGAGCGGGTTGAGTTTGCGGTGCGGATGCCGGGGCGCAGCGGTGACGGCGAATCAACTTGTTGGTTGCCGATCGACGCCAAGTTCCCGAGCGAGGACTATGAGCGCTTGCTGGCGGCGCACGATGCCGCCGATCCGGTTGCGGTGGAGACCGCAGCGAAGGCGATCGAGGCACGCATCCGGCTGGAAGCAAGGACGATTCGCGAGAAGTACGTCGAGCCTCCGCATACCACGGACTTTGCAATCCTTTTCCTGCCGACAGAAGGCCTGTTCGCTGAAGTGCTGCGCAGACCAGGGCTGACCGAGGCGCTGAATCGCGAACTGCGCGTTGTCATCGCCGGGCCGACCACGCTTTTTGCGATGCTCAACAGCCTGCAGATGGGGTTTCGCACGCTGGCACTGGAGAAGCGGAGCGCCGAAGTCTGGCAGGTGCTCGGCGCGGTGAAGTCCGAATTCGGCAAATTCGGCGAGGTGCTCGGGAAGCTGAAGGCGCAACTCACCACGGCGTCGAATACGATCGACCAAGCCGAGACGCGCACACGGCAGATGACGCGGGCGCTCAAGGACGTGGAGGCATTGCCGGTGGAGCAGGCGACAAGACTGCTGCCGCCGGACCGGAGCGACGAGGGCTAGAAGGCGCCGACTACGCGCGCTGCAGCCGCCGCAGCGCCTCGTCCAGCGTCTCGTTCTTCTTCGCGAAGCAGAACCGCACCACGCGGTTCTCGAACGGTTGCTGATAGAACACCGAGACCGGAATCACCGCCACGCCGTAGTCGACGATCATCTTCTGCGCGAACTCAGCTTCGGGAAGATCCGAAATCGCCGAATAGTCGGCGAGCACGAAGTACGTTCCCTCGCACGGCAGCAACCTGAAGCGCGTCTGCGCCAGGCCGGCACGAAACCGATCGCGCTTGGCCTGGTAGAAGTAGCGCAGGCCGAAGTAAGGCGCCGGGTCCTCGAGATATCTCGCAAATGCGTGTTGCCCGGGTGTATTCACCGCAAACACCATGAACTGGTGCACCTTGCGAAACTCGGCACTGATCTCTTTCGGCGCGAGCGCATAACCGATCTTCCAGCCGGTCGTGTGAAAGGTCTTGCCGAAACTGGAAATGACCACGGTGCGTTCGGCAAGCCGCGCCGACGTGGACAGCGACCGATGCGGCTGGTCGTCGAACACGATGTGTTCGTAGACCTCGTCACTCAGAAGCAGGATGTTGGTGGCGGCAACGATCTCTTCCAGCGCGGTCAGGTCCTCATCGCGCAGACAGCGGCCGGTCGGGTTGTGCGGAAAATTCAGCATCAGCAGCCGTGTCCTGGGCGTGATCGCCGCGCGCACGCGCTCCCAGTCGGGCGCATACGCCCGGGCGGCGTCGAGCGGCACGTACACCGGTACGCCGCCAGCGAGTTCGATCGACGGGACGTAGCTGTCGTACACCGGCTCGAGCACGATGACTTCATCGCCCGGCCGCACCAGAGCAAGCACCGCAGTCATGATCGCCTGCGTGGCGCCCGCGGTCACCGTGACTTCGGTATCGGGGTCGTAGCGGTGCCGGTAAAGGCGCGCATGCTTGGCGCCGATCGCCTGTCGCAATGCCGGCACGCCCGCCATCGGCGCGTACTGGTTATGCCCGGCTGCCATGGACTCAGTGAAGAACTGCTGCAGCTTCGGATCGCAATCGAAGTCTGGGAACCCCTGCCCGAGATTGACCGCGCCGTGCCTGGCCGCCAGCGCCGACATCACCGTGAAAATTGTCGTCCCCACATTGGGAAGGCGCGACGGGCCGATGACGTTGGCCAGTGCGCGCAGGGGCAAGGGGCGATGTTCCATGCAGAAAGTTCGGGTCCAAAACATGGGCAGAGCGTCGCTAAAAACTATACTCTGCGCGACAGTGCGGCCGGGCCCAACGCGGCCGCCAATATGCCGATGATCATCGCCAGCAATTCCAAAATCGCTTTGCGACGCGCCGTGCCGGGCGATCGCCTGCGCATCTACGAGTGGATCGCGCGCAATGATCTGTCGCTGACGATGACCGGCGGGACGCCGGCGTTTGAGCACCGCGTGCCGACCTTCGATGAGTTTTGCATGCGGCACGGAAAGCATTTCTTCACCGGCGCACGGCCGTTGTCCGGAAGGGCGTTGATCATCAGCAACGACACGGACGACGTCGGCTTTGTCGCCTATCGCAATATCAACCTGCTGAAGGATGTGGTCGAGCTTGATGTCTGGCTTGCCGGTCGTCGCTTTCAGGGCGAGGGCATTGGCTCCTCTTCGATCGTGCTGACGTGCAAGTGGCTGCAATCCGAGTTCGGAGTCAATCAGTTCCTGCTGCGGCCGTCGCGTCGTAATGTGCACGGCTTGCGGGCCGCGCGTCGCGCGGGTTTCCGCGAAGCCAGCATCGATGGAGCGGAGGTGAGGGGCAAGCTGCGCCTAGGGCCGGGCGAGTACGCCGACGAGGTGCTGCTGTTTCGTACGCTGTCGCTGCCCCCCGTCGCGCTTGAGGCTGACATGTCGCGGACCTTCGTGTTCTTCGACAGCGAATTCACCAACCTTTACGATCCGACGCTGATCAGCGTCGGTGCAGTGGCGACGGACGCGACGGCGTTCTATTGCGAGTTACGCGATTGGCCCGAGGAGCAGACGAGTGAATTCGTGCGCAGGATCGTTCTGCCCCTGCTCGACGGCGATGCGGTTCCCCTCGCGATGGCGCGCGAGGGGTTCGCAGCATGGCTCGCTGCGCGGGCGCGCGACAAGCCGGTCACCATCGTGTGCGACTCCGGATTCGATCGGCTGTCGCTGATCGCGCTGCTCGGCGCCGAGGACTTGCCGTCGGGCATCACGTGGCGGCGCGTTCCGGTCGCGTACGAGCGGCTGGATGAGATCACGCGTGCGCTCAATCTGCGACGCCATCATGCGCTCGATGACGCGCGCGCGCTGCGGCATGCGCTGCTCGCGCCGGGGCAGTAAGAAGCTACGGAAACGCCGGCATCAGCGGTTCGACGCCGCGATCGGAGACTTCCGGGTGGCGCTTGGCGACCAGCGCCTTGACCTCGTCGATCCGGCTCGGTGGCACGTCCACCATCAGCAGGATGCGGCCGGCGTTCATGTCCGCTGCGAAAGGCCTGAGCTTGTGATTCGGCGCGGAGATTCCGACCAGAGTTGACGCCCAGCCGCCGAACAGCGCGCCGGCGAGCGTGGCGATGATCACGGTCCCGACATCGAACACAAAGCTGCCGATCGTTCCCAGTGCGAGCTTCAGGAAGACACCAACCAGCAATCCGCCGATCGTGCCGATGAGTGCACCGACGAAAAGGCTGTGGCGGAAGTCGGATTTCTGCAGGAAGTTTGCTTCGTGCAGTTCTCCCAGCGACATCCCGCGGCGGCCGAGGAAGTGCATGTGGCGATCCTCGATACGCGCAAGCAGCAGGTCGTTGGCCGTCTGGATCGCGCTGGCGAGATCGGGCAGGATGAAGTACAGGCGTCTGCGCATGAATCCTCCCTGCGGTGAGCCGCGATGATCAAGCACTGATATCTATAGGCCTCTCGCGTACAACAATCAAGCCCATCAGCGCGCCGGGTCTGACGATCCTCAAATCAGCGGATCGCGCCTTTCGGTCGAGCCGAAGCAGCGCTTTGTCCTTTGTGACCAGCACCTGCGCGTGCGCGGTCAGGGCGAGGTCGAGAAACGGCTGGTCATGGGGATCCGTGCATTGCCACGGCGCAGGAAGAACGCGCTCGGTCAACAGAGCGCGCCGGCGCCACTCGACCATCGGCTATCTCAGCCCGGTCGATTTTTTCTGGCACCCGGGCACGACGTTCTACCGCATCATCACGTCGAGCACGGTCGAGCTGTCGACCGGCATCTACGGCATCTACGGCCAGCTCGCGCTGACGCTCATCAACCTGGGCAGCGGCAACCTCATCAACCTCGAGCTGCAGGCGCTCGAGTCCGACGCGCGCGGCAAGGTCGTCTCCAGCCCGCGGGTCGTCACCCAGGACAACCAGAAGGCGCGCATCGAGCAGGGCACCGAGATCCCCTACGTGACCCCGGGCTCGGCGAACTCGCCGGCGACCGTGCAGTTCAAGAAGGCGGTGCTGCTGCTCGACGTCGTGCCGCAAATCACGCCGGACAACCGCATCATCATGACCGTCGAGATCCGCAAGGACTCCGTCGGCCAGTACGTGCAGCTGGGCGGCGGATTCGCGGTGCCCTCGATCGACACCAAGAACGTGACCACGCAGATCGCGGTCAACAACGGCGACACCGCGG
>Ga0209261_10000259_pt1 | contig 14376 bp, 6 predicted proteins | sample DOMMetBare1Fresh_FD_187470 | JGI IMG/M metagenome (GOLD analysis project Ga0209261, IMG submission 187470) | Wetland sediment microbial communities from St. Louis River estuary, USA, under dissolved organic matter induced mercury methylation -... | ecosystem: Environmental > Aquatic > Freshwater...
ATCAGCTCATAGCTCAGCAACGCGATGAAGTAATTGAACTGAATAAAAAAGTAAGTCTGATCAACCAGCTTCGATTACGTTTTTTTACGAATATTTCGCACGAATTCCGTACTCCGTTAACTTTGATACTCGATCCGCTAGAATCACTGATGAAAACCATGGAAGGAGATTTGCAGACAAGCCAGACGCTGAAACTCATCAACCGGAATGCACAGCGGCTTCTTCATTTAATCAATCAGTTGATGAATTTCCGGAGAATAGAGACTGGAAAAATTGAACTTAGGGTGGTTAACGGAGATTTACCAGGATTCCTGAAGGAGATTTTTGATTCATTTCACGATTTAGCTTCCCATCAGCAGATAAATTATTCGTTTCAGGTAGAACCTGATTTCCAAAGCAGTTGGTTTGATCCGGAAAAACTGGAAAATGTATTTTATAATTTGCTTTCGAACGCCTTTAAATTTACTCCTGCAGGAGGATCAATCTCGATGAAGGTTCAGTTCCAAACACTCAACGGAAAAATTCAGGAACTTTCCTTTCCATTCGTGCAGGTTGATATCAGTGATACAGGCAAAGGCGTGGCTCCCGAGCATTTGCCCTATTTGTTTGACCGGTTCTATCAGGCAGACAGTACCGTGGATAACCGACAGAAAGGTTCGGGCATTGGTCTGGCTCTGACACAGGAATTGGTTCAGGCGATGCATGGTAAAATAACGGTGACAAGTGAACTCAATAAGGGAAGTACTTTTACAGTTGTATTGCCCTATTGCCGCGAAGATTTTGCGGAAAATGAACTTGATTTTACCGGAAGTGTGGCTACGATAAACCTGAAATCAAAAGTGGATGTGATTAGTGAGGAGATTTTACAGACAGAGTCACTTGATAATCCGGAACAACATCTGGCTGATAAGTCAAAATCACTGATTCTGATTGTGGAAGATAATTATGATTTGCGCAATTTCTTACTGCATTCAATGAATTCAGAGTTCAGGGTAATGGGTGCTGAGAACGGGAAAGAAGGATTTGAACTGGCAAAAAAATATACTCCGGATTTGATTGTCAGCGATATCATGATGCCGGTTATGGATGGACTCGAATTATGCAGCCGGCTGAAAAAGGAGTTGCATACCTGTCATATTCCGGTAATTCTGCTGACAGCTAAAGTGATGATTGAACATTGGATTGAAGGATTGGAAACAGGTGCCGATGATTATATTCCGAAGCCATTTAATATTCAGATTCTTCATCTTAAAATTACAAATCTGATCGAATCGCGAAAGCGGCTCCGTCAGTTATTCAGCAGAGTTGAGCATCCCACACCGGAAGAATCGACAGTTAACCAACTCGATCAGCAATTTATTGAACGTGCTTATGCGATCGTTGAAAAAAACATACAGGAACCGGAACTTTATGTCGACCATTTTGCCCGTGAAATGATGGTCAGCAAAAGTTTACTCTTTAAAAAAATAAAGGCCATCACGGGCTATTCCATTGTCGATTTTGTAAACATGTATAAACTCCGGAAAGCAGTTTCGTGCCTGGCGGCAAATCCTCAACTCAACATATCTGAAATTGCTTTTGAAGTTGGATTTAACGACCCTAAATATTTTAGCCGGATTTTCCGAAAAGTATTTGGCGTAACTCCCAGCGAATATACCCGTACACTGCATAAATCAAGCGTCATTCAGGAAAATTAGTTTTCCCTGGTTTTTGCATAAAAGACCCTTGCGATACTTCTGTTTTTGCTTCGGCTCCCTGGTCCGGATGATTTGTGTAATTACACAACTACCTAAAATTTAAGGCATTTATTCAATACGGAGAAATTTATTTTTACTGATTTGTCTACTTCGTTTGCTGAATTATCCACCCATCGACGGTGCGTTAATACCTAATTTTGAAAGTAAATGTTTCAAACAAAATTTTAAACTTATGAAAACAACCAAACTAATGAGGTGCGCTTTGTATGTAGCAGTTTTGGCAGCATTTGGTTTAGTTGGGTGCGAGAAGTTGGATATTTATTCAATTGACGCGCCCTCCGATCTGCAACACAGGATCGACTCCATTGCAGCTGCGAAACCAAATACAGGTGACACTACCTACATCACCATCACAACACCGATAGTCGGTGCTGAAAATAACAGTTCCGGATGGTGGTCTGCATTCTCCGATTACTTCGCAATTCCTTCAAACAAGCTATTGCATTTGGAGTTTATTAACCATGGAACTGGTGTTAACAACTGGAACAACTGGAATCTTGCCGTCACCAATGAGATAGCAGATCGTGCAGCGGCTGACTACAAAGAATACTTTGTTATTCGTGCTGATGCATGGGGCTGGGGTGGCAAAATGGCAAATGATGGTTTTCCTTTCGACATTAAGATGATGACCCAAAACTATCCAGACATCAACGGAAATGGAGATATTTGGGACGACTTCCGCACTACCATGCAAGGTGCTAAAGTTACTATTGAAATTGATCACTCTGCTACCGGAAATGTATTTGTAACAGCTACTGCCGTTGGAACTAATGGTGTAACACTGGTCGAAACATACAAACAGGAGGTCTCAGCCACTGCAGATATCGTTTCTTTCCTAATTTGCGATGGTAGCTATTTTGAAATGAAAAAAGCATACCTCATACCATCTAAAGTCACTGTGGTGGAAGATGTTAATCCGGTTTCAATCACAGTTGCCGGAACTCCTAAATTTATTGAATTTGGTAATAAAAACTTCTGGGGTGATGCAAAAGCTACAGTAACCTTCTCTGACGGTTCTTCTGCACAAGTTGATTCTACAGATATATCATTTAACGTTATTCCTGATATGACTACCCTCGGAATCAAAACAGTGGTTGTAGCATATAGCAAAACCAAGCAGGGTGCATATACCAAGGCTATATCAACCTTTTACACGCTTGAAGTAACCAATCCTGTTGTTAGCCTGGAGGTTACTACTTTGCCAGAAATGACCAAATACTATTACTTCAACAACAATCCGATTCTGTTTGATAAAAAAGGTATTGTTGTAACAGCTACTTATTCCAACGGTACAAAAAGTATTATACCAAACGAAACGCTGACGTTTGGCAAGATTCCCGCTGCTTCAGGTACTCAAAATGTTGTCATTTCATATGTTGGTGCAACAAAAACAGTAACTACAACTTGCCCTGTAACTCTTATCAAGGGTATAAGTCAGGTAGGTGCTACTGACTTCTCTTCCGCATGGTGGACGGCATTCTCCGATGATTATAAAGTTGCATCAGGTTCGAGTAAGACAATAACAATGTACTGCTATTCAGACAATCTTGCAAACTGGCACAGCCCATGTACAATTCTTCGCAAAGCTGACAAGACTGAATATGGTGTAGTTCGTATGGACAGCTTCGGATGGGGCTCCGGATATGGCACAGCCATCCTAACATCTGACTGGAACTGGGATATATTCCGATCAAACATAAGTGGTTCCAAGGTAGTCATTACAGTTACAAACAATGGCAACAATACCGCTGATATACTTTATAATGTTACTTACGCCAACGGCGAAAAGCATTTCCAAAAGTATGCGGGTGTAACGGTTGACAGTTCTGATTTGAATTGCGCACTCGTAACAGAGGTGTCTTATCTCGTAATTGTTGAATAATCAATAAGATAAAAAATATATACGATGAAATATTCATATTTAATCCTGTTGGGATTGCTGGCACTAGCAACAGCAACATACGCAGAAGGCAATGGCAAAGGCAACCAGATGTCACTGACTCAAACAGGCAACATAACAGTAAAAGGTAAGATTGTTGACGAAAACGGAGAACCGCTTCCTGGTGCTACCATACAGCATAAAGGTACATCCATTGGTGTCATATCCGATTTTAATGGTAATTTCTCCCTATCTGTTCCTTCAGATGCTACGCTGATAGTATCTTATATTGGATACAAAAGTATGGAGGTAACCGTTGGAGGAAAAACTGATCTCGGCAATATCACCCTGGTTTCGGAATTAACAGAACTCGACCAGGTAGTAGTAATAGGTTACGGTACACAACGAAAGGTTGACCTCACGGGTTCAGTTGCCATTGTCAATACTGATGAGATGAAGAAATTATCAAACTCAAACATCTCAACCATGCTCGAAGGAAAAGTAGCCGGTGTTCAAATTACTTCCGATGGACAACCGGGAGCTGATCCTACAGTCCGTATTCGTGGTATCGGTTCATTCGGTAGCACTGCACCTCTCTATGTTATCGATGGAGTGCCAATGGGAACAACCATTCGCGACTTTTCGCCAAACGATATCGAAACCCTTCAGGTGCTTAAGGATGCTTCTGCAGCAGCAATCTACGGTTCGCGCGCAGCCAACGGCGTAGTTATCATCACTACCAAGCAAGGTAAGAAGAACGAATCCATGAAGATAGACTATCGCGGATACCTTGGTCTCGATCAGGTGCCGGGCGGTGTTTACGATGTGATGGATTCTAACCAATATGGTCAATACGTAAACATGGCATTTAAAAACAGCGGGATGGACGTTCCTGCCGGATACAATTCTGCAAATGCAAAATATATTGATCCAAATGAAGTTAACACGAATTGGTTCGAAGAAGCGTTCAAAACTGGTGTGCGTCAGAATCACAACATCAATCTTTCAGGAGGTGGCGCAAACAATACGTACAACATCGCTCTCGACTACTATGGTCAGAAAGGAACCATGGAAGGTGCAGGTCCAAACTTTGAACGATACACAGCCCGTATCAACAATTCGATGGATGTTAAGTTTATCAAATTCAAAACCAACATCGTTTATAGCCACAGCAATCAGGATAATATGGCTCTCAGTAATGCGAATGAGTACGTTCAGGGACTGTATGGTGCTCAATTTCCTGTAATGGCTTCAGCTCTGCTTTTACCGCCAACCATCAAGGCATACGATAAATCGACCTGGGTTCTCGACGATAAAATTTCGGCTGCATCAGAATACAATTACGACTCTTACGGTTTTGGAACATACTATGACGATGTTCATGGGGATTTACGTGTCACAAACGTTTTGCTAACCAATAGTTTACTGAAGAGGAACTCAGTTGTTGACCGCATTGTTGCTTCAGGATCTGCAAATGTCGACCTCATAAGCATGATTGGCCGCAAGAGCAGCAATCATAAGTTAGAGTACAACCTAAACTTGTCGCAAAGTAAGACCATTGCAAAGGACTTTACATTCGTTCCTGCATTTATACAGAGTACAACAAACTACTTGTCAAAGAGCAATGAGAATCTGGCAGAGGGCTATCGTAGCTATAGTGATGCATTGATAGAAAACACGATCACTTACGATGGTAAATTTGGTCTTAATCACATCAATGCGGTTGTTGGTCAAACATTCGAGCACGAAATTTTTCACACTCTAACAGGCAGAGGTGTTAACATGCCTGAACCATACTATCTGCAGGTAAACAATGCAGAAGAGACAGCGGCAACAAGTTTTGAAACTGAACATGTACTGGCATCGTACATCGGTCGTGTCAACTACGATTTCGATCAAAAGTACCTTATTTCGGCAACAGTACGTCGTGATGGTTCAAGCCGTCTTTCCTCCAATGATCGTTGGGGTTGGTTCCCATCCATATCAGGAGGTTGGCGTATCGAACGTGAAAACTTCTTCCCGGTAGCCAAATCGACTATTAATCTACTCAAGATTCGTGGTAGCTATGGTGAACTTGGTAATGAAAACATAGGCGATTACCAGTATATGGATGTTATGTCGAGAGGTAATTATACCTATAGCTTCGGAAATACCAAGGTTACCGGCTCAGCAGTATCAAACTATGTAAACACAGCTATCAAATGGGAAAAGAAGAGAACCGTTGACTTTGGTCTCGACCTCGGTATGTTCGACAATCAGTTGGAATTTACTTTCGACTGGTATAAGTCAACATCTGAAGACCTTCTTTATAGTGTAGCAGTTCCAACCAATGCCGGAGTTACCAACGGAACAGTTACAATGAACGCAGCAACAATGGAAAACTCAGGTCTTGAGTTCCTGCTTGCATATCACAATCATCAACACGCTGTTAAGTTTGACCTTTCCGGAAACTTATCAACCCTCAACAACAAGGTAACCAAGTTGGGCGTTTCAGGCGAACCTCGTTCCGATGGCTTCAGCCGCACAGAGGTAGGTCGTGAAGTTGGTTCATTCTATGGCTATGTTTACGAAGGCATCTTCCAATCGCAGGCAGAGATTGATAACCGTGTAAATTCAGAAGGCATTCACATCAATCAGAGTGGAGCACAACCGGGTGATGTTGCATACGCCGACCTTAACAACGATGGAGAAATTACCAATGAAGACCAAAAATTTCTGGGTAGCGGTTTAGCAAAGATTCATTATGGTTTGAATGCGCGTGCTGAATGGAAAGGTTTAGACTTGAGCATTTCGACCTATGGAGCTGCAAATTTCAAGGCTGTGGATTTTGTTGATGTTACCTTGCACAGTTCATATGGTGCACTCAACAAAAGCGTTGATCAATTGAACGCATGGACTATTGACAATACAAACACCAATGTTCCTCGTGTAGCATATAAATCAACAGGTTCAATTACCAACGATATGTTCAGCGAGCGTTTCATTCAAGATGCATCCTATCTGAAAATTGCCAACATCGAATTGGGCTATAACTTTCCGGACAGATGGTTTGGTGGCTATGTGAACGGTGTTCGCTTATACGCATCGGCTCAAAATCTGGCCACATTATCTAAATACAAAGGTTACAACGTAGACTTCGCCGGAGGTACATTCACTCCCGGTTACAACTATGCTTCGTATCCAACACCACGAACCGTAATGTTCGGAGTACACTTCTCATTCTAAAAAATATAATCTTAAAATAGAGTAACCATATGAAAAGTTTAAATATAATTCTAACAATGTTGGCGCTTATTGGAGGCATTACAGCCTGCAATGACGAACTCGATGTTAAGAACCCGAACAGTCAGACCACCTACGATTTTGGAAACACAGAGTCAGATCTTCAGGAGGCTATTATCGCGTGTTACAACCGTATACGCCTCGAAGGTACATTTTCACGCGTTGGATATACCCTTGATGCTGTACGTGGCGACGAAGTCTGGAACTCATCTCAACAGTGGTATTTGGAGTACGATAACCTCAATTCTCCGGGTACAATCGGAATTGGTGACGAGTGGATATGGCGCGACAACTACCATGTAGTAAACCGCACAAACTTCGTATTGTGGAAAGTCGATGGTGTTGAAATGTCGGAAGAATCACATAATCAAATTGCCGGACAGGCTCTTTTCCTTCGGTCTTTGGCTTATTATGAATTGGCTACCTATTACCAGACTGTTCCATTGATTACAGACTATGCCTCTTATTCAGACATCAACACCATGTATGCATCCAACAATACGCAGGATGAAGTGTTTGACCAAATTGAGAAAGACCTCACCAAAGCGATGCAAATGTTGCCGTCGCGCGATAAAGGTGGCGAATGGGCTAAAGGTCGTGCTACAAGTGGTTCTGCAGCTGGCTATTTGGCACGTGCATTAATGTTCCGTCATAAATATGCTGAGGCGAATACTGTACTGAAAGACATCATAGCCGGCAAGTACGGACATTATGAACTTATGAAAGACTATGGTGACAATTTCAGGGAAGGTGCGCCATATGAAAATAACTCAGAGAGTCTCTTCGAAGTTCAATTTATGGACTATGGTACAGGTGGCACCGATCAGGAGTGGACTCCGGTAAATATTAGCTCACAAGCAACACAGGGTCACGCTGTTGAAAGTAACTACGCCTCGCAGCAAATGGGTAGCTGGGGCGACTTGGCTGGCGCTCCCTGGTTGTATAACCTGTTCAAAAAAGAGAAAAGTACTGATGGCCGTCTCGATCCTCGTTTATATTGGACATTGGTTACCTATGAAGCTGAATATAACAGCTATAACGGGCTGAAAACAGACGCATATCCGAATGGAGATCCTCGTTGCAACACAATTTATAAACAAGACATAACTGCAACTCCGGTATCAAACACAGCCCAGGGAGGTATATCAATAGCTAAGTTCACCAATGCGAGAAACAACATCTATAAATCTATTGATGTCGGATTGCTTTGTGGAATTAACCTGCGCCTGATGCGCTACAGCGATGTTTTACTTCGTGCAGCAGAATGTGAAAATGAAATCAGCGGTCCAACACAAACTGCTATCGATTACATCAACCTTGTACGTCGGCGTGTTGCTCTTAAAGATCTTAAAGTTTCCGATTTCCCGTCCAAGGATGCTCTTTTCGAACAAATAGCAAATGTTGAACGTCCAAAAGAATTCGGCTGCGAAAACGGACGTGGTATCGACCTGATCCGTTGGGGATTCTTCTACGATGCAAGTCGATTGAATCAGTTGAAAGAACATGCTTATTATAAGCTCGATGGCAAAGCCTCAACAGAGGAGCTTACTGCTGCAACCGCAACTGCTTCTTCGTTCCAATACTACTATAAGGGACATGAATATTTTCCAATATTTCAATCTACTTTGAATGCCAACACTCACCTGGTAGGTAACTCGGCAAACAAGAATGAAGATAATGGACCTGCTTTCTTAGCTAAATGGACTGTTCATCCTATAGTAAAGTAGGATCAGTTTCAAAATCAGAGACTTCCTTTTCGGCATATTTTTTTAGTGTTGATAAGGAAGTCTCTCAAATAAAAACATAATGAGTATTCGATATCATTCCTGATTTCCAAAAGCAGTCATTAAGTGGTCATTAGTAGTCATTTGTTGTAGGTTAAAAAACAATTAATGGCTATACATGACAATCAAATGACAAAGTTTTTGAGCGAAAATCTCATAAGGTAATGATAAGGTCATTCATAAAATACTTAGTAGACATGAAACTAAAGGATATACTGATTATATCTATCAGCATAACTGCTCTATCGTTGGCAGGGTGTAAAAAAGAGGTTGTAGAACCTAAAGATGATAAGCCTGACACTGGTAAAAATTTCACCATTCCAACCTATGCCGACGACTATTCATCAATAGCATCGTGGTCAAACCGAAACAAATGGAATCTGTCCAATGTTCATGATCCGTCGGTTGCTTACTACAAAGGATATTACTATATGTATGGCACCGATGCCTCGTATGGTAATGAGGCTGCTGGACATGGGCATTTTCAAGGGAAACGATCAACCGATTTGGTGAATTGGGAATGGGTAGGCGGACCTTTTTACCAGGCACCTACATGGGCAGCCGACTCGCTCAACGCCATTCGTTCGCGCATGGGTCTCCAAGTCATTGCCAAAGAAAATATCTCATACGGTTACTGGGCACCGGTAGTACGCCGGGTCAACGTGGGCGGACAAGAGGTATTGCGGATGTACTACAGCATTGTGATCGATAACTACATCAAAACAGGCAAAGCCAACACCTCCGCCAATTTTGATGGAAGCTGGACAGAACGCGCCTTTATCGGTATGTGCGAATCGACCGATCCCGCCGGAGCTGTTTGGACCGACAAGGGGTTCGTTACCAGTTCATCGTCTGACCGTGGTAAAAACTACAGTCGCACCAGTTTATCGGATTGGAGCGCCTATTTCTACTACAACGCCATCGACCCTACCTATATAGTAACACCAGCAGGGAAACATTACCTGATACATGGCTCGTGGCACAGCGGATTCGCGCAATTGCAGGTCGATCCAACAACAGGAAAACCTCTCACCAAACTCGGTGAGCCATACGCAAACAGTGCAAGTGAGCTGACAAGTCGATATGGTGTGAGGATTGGTACACGCACAGCATCGTCGCGTTGGCAGGGCAGCGAAGCTCCTGAAATAATTTACAAAGATGGTTTTTACTATTTGTTCATTGCCTATGATGGCCTCGATATACCCTACAACACGCGGGTGGTGAGAAGCGCAAACATTGAAGGTCCGTACCTTGACATCACCGGCCGCAATTTTACAAGCGGAAGCGGTGACAGCTATCCAATTGTAACTCATCCATACAAATTCAATCTCAGCTATGGCTGGGTTGGTATATCTCACTGTTGTATATTTCAGAAAGAAAACACCAACGAATGGTTCTACATGTCGCAGGGACGTTTACCGGCCAACGTCGGTGGTAATGCCTATTCCAATGCCATTATGATGGGGCACGTCCGCCGCATTGTTTGGTGTCCGGCATCACCGGGAGAACCCGACAATCTGTGGCCAATCGCATTGCCCGAACGGTATGCCGCTGTACCTGATTATGGTACGATAACCAAAGACTCGATTGCAGGAACCTGGGAACACATAAATCTGAAATACAGCTATGGACAACAAAATGGAGCCACTGCGCTTACCCTAAAGGCCGACGGCACAATGTCGGGGGCACTGACAGGTAACTGGAGTTACAATGCTTCAAAAAAACAACTTACATTGGGTAGTGTCGTTGTTTGCGTCGAACGCGAAGTCGATTGGGAAGCTACTCCACGCCGTGTAACATTGGTATATGCCGGAACTGAAAAAAGTCTTAACACAACCTATTGGGGTAAAAAGTCAAAATAATTTTCACAAGAATGCTACGACAAATGAAAGCACTTAGACTAGTTGTATTTGCCCTACTTGTATTTCCAATTGGGGTTCAGGTTCGGGCACAATCCATTATCGTGCACGATCCTGTAATTATTCAGCAGAACGATACATATTATGTGTTTTGTACCGGAATGGGAATTTCAGTTTTTTCTTCTCCGGATATGAAAAACTGGAAAAGCGAAAAACCGGTATTTGCGTCTGCTCCACAATGGGCTGTTGAGGCAATCCCAACTTTTAAAGGACACATTTGGGCACCCGATATTTCTTATTTCAACGGAGAATATTACCTGTATTATTCAGTATCAGCCTTTGGGAAGAATACCTCCTGCATTGGACTGGCAACCAATAAAACGCTTGATCCAAATGATCCTGAATTTAAATGGGTCGATCATGGAAAAGTTATACAATCCATTCCTGGAAAAACAAACTGGAATGCCATAGATCCAAATCTGATCACCGATGAGAAAGGAGTACCTTATCTGTCGTTTGGTTCGTTCTGGGACGGATTAAAACTGGTTAAACTTTCACCCGATGCAAAAAGTGTTGCTGAAGACATCCGGAAAATTCCAACCATTGCATCACGAAAATCGAATCCAAAACTACCAAATCCACCATCGGTAGATAATAATCCGGTTGATGCCGGTGGAAATGCCATCGAAGCTCCTTTCATTTTCAGGAAGGGAAAGTATTACTATTTGTTTGCTTCCATCGATTACTGCTGCAAAGGCCCAAAAAGCACTTATAAAATGATTGTTGGCCGGGCTAAAAAATTAACCGGACCTTATGTGGACCAATCCGGAAAGCCTATGGCAACCGGCGGAGGAACCATTCTTCTTCAGGGCGATGCGAATTGGTATGGTGTTGGACACAATGCAGCCGCCAGTTTTAAAGACGTTGATTATCTGGTTTATCACGGATATGATGCCCGCGATGGCGGAAAACCAAAACTTATTATCCGGAAAATGAACTGGACTCCGGAAGGATGGCCTGAAATTGAAAAAGAAAACTAATCTAAATAAACTTATAAAGACATGATAAAAATAAATGAAATCAGGAAAATGGGATACCAAACTTTATTGGTTCTTCTGTTAATTGGAACCGCTTATGCTTCCGGAGCTCAAAATGCCCGGATAAAGATTGATATTGAGCGCAAAATTGGTGAAGTTGACAAACACCTTTACGGAAATTTTGTGGAGCATCTGGGACGTTGTGTTTATGGCGGAATATATGAAGAAGGTTCTCCTTTGGCTGATAACAAAGGCATTCGATTGGATGTGCTGGATGCAGTTAAAGATTTAAATGTTTCAATAACCCGATATCCGGGTGGAAATTTCGTGTCAAACTATCATTGGAAAGATGGCATTGGCCCAAAAGATCAGCGGCCTGCCCGTATGGAACTGGCCTGGGCTAGATTGGAATCGAACCGCTTTGGTACCGATGAATTTGTTGATTTCGCCAAAAGGATGGGTACTGAACCCTATTTTTCAGTAAATATGGGAACCGGAACCATTGAAGAAGCTCAGCAATGGGTGGAATACTGCAATGTAAAGGATGGGCCATATTTTGCTGAGCTTCGCAAAAAGAATGGATATCCAGAACCTCACAACATCAAGTACTGGAGTTTGGGTAACGAAATGGACGGTTTCTGGCAAATGGGACATTTAAATGCTGAAGACTACAGTAAAAAAGCCCGCGAAGCTGCCAAGCTGATGAAACTTACATCTCCGGACATAAAACTGATTGCTGCGGGTTCATCGAATTACCGGCCCAATGCCGACCCAAACGAGTGGAATGCCACCGTTTTACACGAATTACGCGATGTGGTTGACTATCTGGCCCTGCACATGTATGTGGGAAATACTGAAAACAACTACTATGATTTTATTTCAACACCCAGGGTTTTGGAAGAACGTACCCGGGTTGTTAAAGGCATGATCGCCCGTGAAATGGAAAATGCCGACCGGGGAAACCGTCCTCCTATTTACATTGCCTGGGACGAATATAACATTTGGTACCGTGCCCGGAATGAGGACACCATGGCCGGAACCCGTGCTTTGGAAGAACACTATAACTTGGAAGATGCACTGGTAATTACAGGTTTCCTGAATGCCTTCATTCGTAATGCCGACATTGTTAAAATGGCGAACATGGCGCAATTGGTCAACGTAATCGCTCCGATTTTTACCAGCGAAAAAGGAATGTTCAAGCAAACCATTTATTACCCACTGCAGTTGTTTGCCAAAAATGTACATGGAACGGCACTCGATGTACATGTCGACTGCGAAACTTACAATACGGATAGGTTTCCGATTGGATTGGGTGAATCAACTACACAGCAAACCAATGTTCCCTTTCTGGATGTTTCGGCAACATATAATAATGGAGAAGTAATTCTTTGCGTGGTCAACCGTAACAAAGACAAGGCAATTACTACCGATCTGATATCGCAGGAAGGTAAGTTCTCAGGCGATTTTGAGGTCTTCGAAGTAAACGGACCTGATATTAAATCGGAAAACGATTTCGGGAAAACTACAGTTCAAACTGCTAACAAGCCAGTGATCAAGGTAAAATCTGCTGATAAGATAACTTACAGCTTTCCTCCACATTCGTTTACAATGATCAAAGGAAAGATTCAATAGTTCTGGTTCGATCAGGCTAGTGAAAGGGTTGATGCTGTTGAGGCATTGACCCTTTTTCGTATTGTCTGCTCTTAATTTATTTTCAGAATATTTAGTAAAGAAATGAAAGCTCCTTATTTTCCTTAATCTGAAAATTATACCACCGAAACGAACCAAGAATATGAAGTGAAATTATTGTGGATTAGTGTCTGATTTTTCAGGATTCATGTTTCAGATATTGTGAAATAATCAAAATGTATTAGCTTTATTGTTCCGTAAAGTATACGAATTGAAAAGTAAGATTAACTTTTTGTTTCTGACAAGTGATCGGAAATTCTAAAGATAATAAATTGGCGCATGGGTAAATTCGAATCAGTGAAAATTAAAGTATTTGGTGATACGGACCAAATAAGCTCTGAAAGATACTTCATAACTATAATTTCACTTATTGCCGCCATTTTCTTATTGGGACTTTGTTTTGTGCATATTTTCATGGGACTTAAAATAGCTCCTGTTTTATTTGCCGGAAGCAGCTCAATCGCCATGATTTGTCTCTACTATTTTGTGAGATTTCGTAACTGCCTTTTTATTCCAAAAGTTCTTTTATCTGTTCTGGGGTTGGTAATGCTTGATTTCACCTGGTATTCGAAATTTTTGTCGAACGGGCCTGTTCTTTTTTTTATTTTAATTTTTGCAGCACTTATTATTTGGGTGTGGGAAGGAAGAGGTTTGGCAATTTTACTGGCATTTTATTTTCTTAATCTTAGTGTATTGTTTTATGTAGACTATTCTGCTCCTGACTATCTGTTCAAATATCCTGACACAAAATCAAGAAGTGTCGATATCTATCTGAGTTTCTTGCTATATTCATCATTATTGACAATCCTGTTGTATATTATTAAAAGAGAATTTATACGACAAAAGGAGAAAGCTTTGGAATCTGACCGATTGAAATCTGCGTTTCTAGCTAATATGAGTCACGAAATACGAACACCGATGAATGGTATTCTGGGTTTTGCAGAGCTGTTAAAAGAGCCTGATCTTTCAGGAGAAAAACAGCAGGAATATGTTGAAATTATAGAGAAAAGTGGACAACGTATGCTCAATATCATAAACGATATTATTGATATTTCAAAAATTGAATCTGGTCAGATGAAAGTGCATTTG
>Ga0209261_10000260_pt1 | contig 14309 bp, 13 predicted proteins | sample DOMMetBare1Fresh_FD_187470 | JGI IMG/M metagenome (GOLD analysis project Ga0209261, IMG submission 187470) | Wetland sediment microbial communities from St. Louis River estuary, USA, under dissolved organic matter induced mercury methylation -... | ecosystem: Environmental > Aquatic >...
GAAACGAATAGTTGATAAGGAGGTAAGTCATAGATTTAAGCCATTCCGCATTTTTTATAGCCGGGTTCTCATCCTCCTTGTATTCCTCTACAATTTCATTGCGCAACGGTTCAGCCAGATCCCATTTACCTTTCCCTCCTTCCTGAACGATTTTCATCATCTGCTTCCACAGCTCGTTATTGAAATCATCTGACTCCTTCTGGATATCGGCAGCTTCATCCCTGGTCATGCCATCCACAGGCGCGCCGGCATTGGGCTTGCTCTGCCGTAAAGCCGAGGTGAGTTTAGCCGCCAGTTCCTGAATTTTAGCGTTGGCTGTTTTGGCTGCTACCGGGTCGTTCCAGTTGGTGCTTTTACGGATAGCCGACATCTGGGCGCGTATGGAAGCAGCATCAGTGCCCGTATTTTGGGCAAAAGCCGAAATACTCATTATCAGAAACAGAAGAAGGATTTGTAGTTGTTTCATTGGACAATCTTTTAAGTACCGCGTTTCATTGACCTCAATTTATTCGAATTTACAACACCAATCCTGATGTCGAACTCTGGTAATCAGGCCAAAGTTATTCCGCGCCTATATACACTGCTTCAGGCCTGATTTCATTATACTTGTAGGCACTGCTTAGTTTTTGCAGATAGGCACGCACCTGTTCCAGTCCCATCAGTCCGGGTTCCATGTTTACATCAACTCCTGTTTGCCTTGAATTAACCTGGTTGGTAAGTTTTTCGAGCCGGTAATACGCGTTTAACGATGACATTAAAAAAGATTTATACCCGGAAAGAATAGCCAGGTACTTTGGGCTTTGCAGGTTGCAGTAATTGATTTCAATGTTGCGAATGGCATTCAACTTTTCCCTTACCTCGCTGTCTTTCACCTGTTCTTTTTTGTATAATTCGTTCAGTTCTGATTCAAGCTGGGCAATTTGGGTTTGCATTTCCAATGCCGTTTTATCTTTATCCAGATCTTCAATCTGCTTCATATATTTCATCAGCCTTCCGCCCAAACTATCGGCCAGTTGTTGTTGTTTCTGCACAAGCTCAACGTCTCTTTTCATACTAGTAGCTTTATCCTGATAAGCTTTTGGATCGGCCATCACCTCGGCTTTCTTCTCGGTGGCATAAGCTTCAGCCCATGCAGTTTTACCAGCTTTGTCCATTTTTTTCAGGTTTTCGATTTCGCCCATCGAAATATTCGTGCTTTGTTCCATCATTTGCCCGGCAAGGGCTTTTTTTTGGGCATCGTATGCCTTTTTCTGATCGCCGGTTGCTCCTTTGCTTGCCTTTTCGATGGCCATCATTTGCTGCATTAACTGAGGCGATACACCCGTTCGGGCTAAAGCATTTTGCTTCATCTTATCCTCGTTTCTCTCAAATTTTTGTTCCATTTTTTCCCGTCTTTGAGAGATTTCCTCGTCAAGTTCCTGATCAATCTTTCCAACCCTTTCCATAAACGCTGCCTTTCCTGAATTATCGCCGGTAGCGCAAACATCTGCTGGTGGGCTGGGCAGTTTCCCTATAAAGGATTCGGGCATAACTTGTGCATGAACCAGATAAGTAGCAATAAAAAAAAGATATACCATGAAACTTGTTTTCATAACAGTCCTATTTTAATGATTTGGATTTAGTAGGAAAAGTAAAGGCAGACTCTGGATTTAGAAGTCTGCCTTTTTGTAAAATACCGCTATTGTTTAATAAATTCTACCCTACGGTTCAGGGCTTTATTTACAGGAGTGTCATTGGGGGCAACAGGCTGTGTTTCGCCGGCTCCATCGGTTATAAGGCGGTCGGCATTTACTCCAAAGTTTTTTGATAACTCAGCTTTTACCGAAGTGGCACGGCGTTTCGACAAATCGAGGTTTGCAGCATCTTGTCCATCAGAATCAGTATGGCCAACAATCATCACTTTTACATCCGGAACTTCGTTTAGAATTGTGGCAATTTCCTTTAGGGTGCCATACGATTCTGGCTTTACCACATCTTTGTTTACATCGAAGTAGATACCATAAGTAACCAGTTTCCCTTCAGCCATCAGCTTGTTGCGCATATCAGGCGCACCCACTGCTATGCGGATATTCGAAACCATGGCCGCTCCCTGTTGAAACCTTATTCTGTCGGGTTTTAAACAATCAGTTGCAAATGCTTTCGGCAGGTCAAAAACTTTATTCTCATTTTGATACAAACGGATCCTGCTTTTTTGCACCCAGATTGCAATGTGATATTTCTGATTAATTTTTTCTTTCAGGTTTTCATCATCTTTGTATCCGCTTAAATCTAATTGCTGGCATGCTTGTTTTAAAAACCAGGTACTATACCTTGGCGTACCGTAGTATTCAACTTTAAACTGGAATCCTCCCTCACCTGGTGTAGAACCCGAATCCCATGCCTTCACATTTCTTGCCTGCATCAATTGCAGATGATAGCCACTCATTCCCGCTCCTTCCAACCCACCTATCGGAATTACATCAAATTCTATGGTGTAATTTTCCGGCAGCTTCAGTAATTCATCTGTCCAAATACATTGATCAGTTACAAAACGCATCCAGTTGCCAGGGAATAAATTGGTGGTTACCACTTCTGCTGAACCATTGGTATTCCACAGTGCCGGGAAATCACCAACAGCATCCTGGCTGAAATCTTCGTAGAAAATTACTTTTTCGCCGGGAACAAAATCAAATTTTGAATAGGCCGCCAGGGAAGGACTGGCATCTTTTGATGGCTTTTGTTCTTGAGTTGTCTGCTGATTCTGATTTACAGCAGTACTGTCCTGTCCATCTTTCTTTTTCTTTTTGAACAAATCTTTTACACCGTTTTCTACGGCATCCAGTCCTTTGTCAATTCCTTGATCGACCTTGTTGTTGGCCCTGTTGTTGGTCTGTCTTTTCAATTTATCCTTTATGTTGATCTGACCTTCAACACTAAAAAATCCAAGACAAAAAATAAGAACGAATAAAAATTTAAAAGTTTTCATACTATTGATTTTGGGTTTTTATATTGATTGTTAAATATTCCGCTTGCAAAGTCCCAAGCTCCCACATCAAAATCATACAAAATCACTCACTTTCAATCTTCCTATTAAAGTTAATGAACTTTTACTTCACTTGCATTTCATCCGGAATATATTTTCAGGTAAATTTAGGAAGTCGAAAAGGCCTGCATATCCCCTAAAAAGGTGATTTTAAGTGCTGGATTAAAATCCCCTTTTTCGGTGATTGGTATGACTTCCATTTCGTATAGATTTGTTAACGAATAATTGTTGACCCATGTCAAAATCTCGATTTAAGCTGAATTGTATTGTAGCACTATTCTTGTTCTTTTCAGGAACAATACGAGGAATTTCTCAATCGTCAGAAGAAATTAATCTGCTGATAGAAAGTCTGTTAAAAAAAGAATTTACTCAAGTGCAGGTCGTTGAAGCCGATACTGCTTTAATCAGGAATCTTCTGAGAAATGCCAAACGATGCACTGAAAACCGGAATGATTCGGCCCTGATTTATTCACTTCAGGCCATTTCAAAAGCAGAAAAAGCTGGATTAATTTCAGAAATGTCCCTTTCCCTGGAGCAGCTGGGAGACTTTTACATGACGAAAGAGAATTTCCCGCAAGCCATCAACTGGTATATTTATGGATTAAAACTGGAAGAAAAACAGAAAAATATAAGCAGAACTGCTGATTTTTATGATCTTCTTGGAGCCGTTTATTTTTATCAGGAAATCTTTCCCAAAGCGCTTGAATACAATCAAAAGGCACTGTCGATCTATCAAAATCTGGAAGACGAGATTAATACTGCAAAAATCCTTAATCATCTGGGTTCACTGTATAACTCGCGTGAGTATTGCGAAAAAAGACTTCCGGAGCAATCAAAATCTGATTACGAAACTGCATTGAATTATTATCAGCAATCGCTTACTATTCTTGAAAAACTAAAAAATAAGGAGGGAATTGTAAACTCGTGGTCGAATATAGGTAATGTTTACAGGCGTATGGGAAAATTGGATCTGGCTCTGGAATATGTTCATAAGGCAGTAAATTATTACCGCGAAACGAATAATTTAAACCGGCTTCCAATAACAATCCGAACACTCGGTCAGATTTACAACCGGCAAATGAAATATGATCAGGCTTTGGCCTGTTTGCTCGAATCAAAAGAAATTGGAGAGAAGCAAAAATTAACCGACGGTATTCAGTTTCTATATGAAGACATAGCGCAAACATATGAGAATCGTGGCGATTATAAGAACTCATTAAAATATTACAAAAAGTACATGACTTTGCGTGATTCGGTTTACAACAACGAAAAATCGAACCAGATTTTTGAACTGGAAACAAAATATCAGGCCGAAAAAAAACAGGCCGAGATTGAAAAACTAACTCTGATAAAACAACAAAGCAGGCTGTTGATATCCATTCTTGTGGTGACCCTCATGTTGGTTTCGCTATTTGGTTATACTTATTTCAGAAATATCAGGAACAAGAAAATTATTGCTGATCAAAAGCTTGAAATCAAGGAAAAACAACTGCAGGAACTCGAAAAAGAACGACAACTAACAGCAGCCAAATCGGTGCTACAGGGCGAAGAAACTGAACGCTCGCGTCTTGCCGGCGATTTACATGACGGTTTGGGTGGTTTGCTTACAAGTGTCAAATTAAAACTATCATCCATGAAAGAAAATTCGATCATCACCAGCGAAAATCTGGCTCATTTCAATCATGCGCTCGATTTACTTGATACTTCAATAACTGAAATGCGGCGAGTGGCGCATAACCTGATGCCTGAAACCCTGATGCATTATGGTTTGCGGACGGCTTTGTCTGATTTTATCAAACAGGTAGAACCTGAAGGAATTCCGATTATTCGGTTCAGCACTTTTGGTGAAGATCTTCGTTTTGAAAAGGAAATAGAGATTACGCTGTACCGGATTTCGCAGGAACTGGTTACCAACGCCCTTAAACATGCGCAGGCCAGACAGATCGATATACAATTGTTTACTGAAAAGGACCGAATCTGTGTGCAGGTAAACGATAACGGGATTGGTTTCGATCCTGAAAAGCATGAATCGCTGGAAACAGGAAAGGGATTAAAAAACATTAGAGACCGCGTAACTGCCTTTAATGGCAGGTTCGAATTAATAAGTCAATCAGGAAAAGGAACGGAATGTACAATCGAATTTTTAATAACTTAGGGCGATTGAAGTACATCAAATCCGTCGCCGATGCCACATCATGTTCTGATTGTTGAAGACCACCCCATTGTTAGCGAAAGCCTTGCCCGTATCATTACTGATTCCAACCTGGATGTACAGTGTGTACAGGCCCCAACGGCAGCGAAAGGATTGGCCTACCTGAACGGAAAACCATTTGATCTGATTATTCTCGACATTAATTTGCCCGACATGAATGGAGTTGAATTCTGTAAAATTGCCAAATCACGATTCCCCGGACAAAAAATTCTGGCGATAACCACCATGGCTCAGCGTCATATAGTCGAAAAAATGCTCGATCAGGGCGCTGACGGATTTATACTGAAGACTTCGGATATTGATGACATTATTGGTGGTATCCGGCAGATTCTTAATGGGAATCAGGTGTACCTGGGCAAAGGTGTAAAAGATCTGATTAAAGGAATTTCGCAGGGGAACAGCGATTTACCGATGATTACCAAACGAGAAAGCGAAATTCTGAAACTCATTGCAGATGGGCTTACCAATCAGGAAATTGCCGATAAACTCTTCATCAGCACCTTTACGGTCGACAGCCACCGTAAAAACCTGCTACTGAAATTTAATGCCAAAAACACGGCCATCCTGGTTAAAATTGTGGTGTCGAAAGGGATTATAGAGGTGGATTAAACTCTTTCAATTTAGATCGAAAGTCACGATTACTGGCATATGATCGCTATGCTGGATCCAAAAATCATATTCACCAATTTCTACTGAGTGAAGTTTATCTGTCAGTTCTTTTGACGCAAAACAGTAATCTATGTGGTAAGGTTTGTTCTTGTTACGGTACATAAAAAGCGTTGGGTGTATTTCATTACCTTGTATTTGATTGTGAATTAAGTGATAGGAACTATAAATCCCTTTTTCTTCCAATCGTCTCACAACATCTGAATGTGTACCGACCCTATCCTTGTAGTCCCATATTTTATTACTATTGAAGTCTCCAATTATAATAGTTGAATTATTCAATAAGTCTTTGTAGTAATTAATTGCAAGCCAAACTTGTCCTATATAACGAGCTGCGTGATTTTCTTTATTGTCCATTGCCCAAATTGCTAAAAGAGTAAAATCATTGCCACCACCCTTTACAGCTATAGGAATAACCATTTGGAATATAGGGTTGTGAGAGTCCAATAGTGTAAACTTAAACTCGCCATATGAAAAGATACCAAGGCCTTTATTTTGGTTTTTTCCAAACCACAAAATGTCATTGGGTTTCGGCGTATCGACATTGAATTTTAATTTATCCGGATGTTCACATTCAGGAACTATTAAAATATCTGGCTTGTAGGCCAGGATATAATCTGCTTTTTTTCGAAATGCCATGTTACAGTTCCAAGTGATTATTTTCATTCCGGAATATTTGGATTAAAACATTCTTCTCGCTAATTCTTCTGTCAATCTGCCATTAAAAATATCTTTATCAAGACTTCCCAACACATCGTTCACTTCCTTATAATCGTGTCGGCAACCAATCAGCATTTCGCCAATCTTTTGGCTGAGTTCGGGCGAAATTGAACCAACAAGAGAAACTTCAACTATACGCCCTTTTTCCACCAACAAACTGATCTGGATTTCGCCTTTTTCGGTTTTAAACTTATTGGCAAAACGGTATCGGGGTGAGTACCCAAAAATCCAATCCCAGGTTTGGTATTTTTCGATGCTAAGTTGTTCTATTGCTTCCAAATCTTCTGAAGTTGGTTGGTAAACCTGAAATTCCGGATAGTTTTGTGTGATTTCGCAGAACAGGAAATCGGTAAATTCTTCCACCGAAATCGGATTTGGCAGATAATTCGCAATGTTGGTCACTTCGCTTCGGTTACTTTGAACTGCTTTGTCTTCAAACTTCGACAAATCCACTTTCAACGCACCTTTCAACTCTTCCAGATGGCTATCAAACAACAAGGTCCCATGATGCAGAACCCGGTTCCGGTGAACATGTTCGGCATTTCCTGAGATTTTTTTGCCATCAATCAGCAAATCGTTTCGTCCGGTGGTATATGCTTCAACACCAAGCTTTTTCAATGCTTCTACCACAGGAACAGTGAAAACCTTGAAATTGACTTCCGAAATCTTCTCCACATTCCGGATAAAGGTAAAATTCACGTTCCCCGGATCGTGAAAAACGGTTCCTCCTCCTGAAAGCCGCCTTGCGACCGGGATATGATTTTCCTGCACAAATTCATGATTGATTTCGGCCAGTGCATTCTGGTGCTTTCCAACCACTACCGATGCCTGACTTCGCCAAAGCATAAAAAAATCTTCCTGAAAGTTCTTCAGGAAATACTCCTCGGCCGCCAGGTTAAAATACGGATCGGTGTTGAATTGATTGATGCAAAGAGTGATCATGTAGGCAAAAGTAAGAAATGCAGAACCACAAAATACACAATGGTCACATGTAAATCAGATTTTTAGTACCTTCACACAAGTTTTCATTATAAGAAAATGCCAACTGTATTGAGAATTGGACCTTTTCGGTTTCATTTTTACTCCGATGAGTACAATGAACCGCCTCATATTCATGTTGCAACAGCCGATGGCGAATGTAAATTCTGGCTGGATCCTGTAAAGCTAGCCAGCAACCGGAATTTAAATCCAAAGGTTATCAGGCAAATTGAAAAATTAGTTTTCGAAAACAGCGTATTTTTATACGCAAAATACAGAGAATACCATGTACGTTGATACTTCAATCCTGGCAGAACCTATTGCACTAAATGCATGGAGCATCGGTAGAACGATTTATATTGAGCTTACAGATGGCAGAACCATTTCTTTTCCAGCCGACCGATTTATAATTTTGTCAAAAGCAACTGAAGATGAGTTGAAAGAAGTAGAAATTCGATTGAATGGATTTTCTCTCAGATGGGAAAATCTGGACGAAGACATTACTGTAAAAGGGATTATAGCTGGAAATTTTCAATTGCCTTTACCCGAATAGCTGCATTTTCAATAAACCTCCTAGAATTCCACTTGCACCCCAATTGTTGGCAATACCGTTCCTGAATTGTTTTTCACACTTCTAAGTACATATCTGGTGCCGCTATCTGCCGTCAAAAAGTTACCATTGGCATCGGTTTCACGCAATACCAAATCGGTCGATTGTGACTGAAAATTATACAGGTTTTGTATATCGAGATAGAATTTCAAAGTCATCTTTTTCAGATAATAAGCCTTGTCAACACGCACGTCTAGCTGATGAAACACGCCAAACCGGTTGGCATTCAGCTTTGAATAATCCAGATAAGGTCCTCCTGTCAGGTTCCAGGCAGAAATGAGCGATGATCGGTTCAGATCGTATGGTGTGTAAGGCAATCCGCCCACATACCTGAAACGAGTACCAATTTGCCATCCTTTTTTAAGCGAAGCGCTTCCGGTGAGACTAAGAATTTGTTTACTGTCCCAGGCTGAGACGAAATAGTTGCCACTTCCGTCCTGAAATTCGCTGCGCACCAGTGTATACGATAGATTCAGATTGTAACCTTTTGCAGAACTGATTCGCGCCTGAAATTCTGCTCCGTAAGCTCTTCCTTTTGATGTGGAAGTCACCTCCTCGTCGCCAATTACACCGTAATCGGCGCCCTTGTTGGCCAGCGAAATACCGTCCTTAACTGAGAAAGGATAATTCCGGTAATTTTTGAAAAATCCTTCCAGGGAAAACTGCATGGCAGTCACTGGCTTAAATTCCAGACCACCAATATAGTGATCTACCGAAATGTATTTCAACAGATTCTTTTTGTTGACAAACTCGTTGTTCTGCTGGTATCCCAAAGTCGTGTAAGCTGGCAACTGAAAATAGCGACCGGTATTCAGGTTCAGGCTCCACTTGGGAGTTAGCAGGTATGAAGCTGAAACGCGAGGCGAAAATTGTTTCAAAGGATTATTCATTCCGGAAGAATAGTTGTTGGCATCCATCCGGAACCCGGCTGAAAGCACCAGTCGTTCTGCCAGAAGTTCATGGCTGATTTGTCCGAAAAGTCCGTACTTGACCAGATTTAGCTCTGTATCGTAATTGACATTCAGGATATTTCCATCGTAAAAGCGTTTCTGCAAAGTTGTATTGCTGTACTTTGCAAAGTCAATATTGGCCCCGATGTTTGCCTTAAAGCCGTCCATTCGCATGTTGTTTTCGAACCTGATTTTGTTCTCCAGTTCCTGCGAAGAATAGTCTAGAATTTTGTTGTTGGGAGAACTTTCGTCATTTTCCAGATATTTGGTTGTAGCATTGTTCAACTGGCTTCGGCTGACGACCAGCGTTTGGTAGCTTTTTTCCCTGAAATGCTTGTATACAGCACCAAGAGTATAGCTCCACTGATTATTAACAGGCAACTGACTTAAAATATACTTCTGCTGATCGTCCGGATTTTTAATATCCAGGTTCAATTCATTCTGATCAATGGCACCCAAGCCGATAAGAGTTAATTCATTTTTGGCATCGAAACGTGTTCTGACTTTGAACTGCATGTCGTTGAATGTGGGCAAAAATGGCAACTTCAACGCTGTAAAAAGCAATTTCAGGTACGAACGCCGGGCTGAAACAATGAAAGTCGTTTTATCGTTTAGCGGACCATCAAGGGTAGCCGAAACCTCTGCAGCTCCAAGGCTTCCCTTGAATTTAAGTTTATCGGCATTTCCATCGACCTGTGCAAACTCGAAAACACCGCTCAAAGCATTGCCCCGGTTGGAAGGAAATGCTCCGGAATAATAATTCACTTCGCGGATCAAGTCAGCATTCAGAATTCCAACTGCTCCGCCTGAAGCGCCCTGCGTGGCAAAATGGTTGATGTTCGGAACCTCGATACCATCCAGATAAAACCGGCTTTCGGACGGCCCGCCACCACGGATAATAATGTCATTTCGGAACGAAGGAGACGATAAAACCCCGGCATACGACTGTATGACTTTGGAAATATCGCGGTTGGCACCCGGGCTTTTTTCAATCTCGGCAATTCCAATTGTTTTGAGCGATACAGGACTTTCCTCCGTTTTGCGAAAAGGGGAAGTGGTGACCACGACTTCTTCAATTTCGGTATCGCGTTGGTCCATTTTAATTTCGACAAAGGCCACTTTGGCATTACTGATTTCGATTTCAGCAGAAAGTGCGGAATGATAACCGACAAAGGAAGCCTGAATACGAATGAACCCGGGTTTAAGTCCAGAAAACCTGAAGTTTCCATCAATATCAGTTACGGTTCCTGTAGTCGTGCCTGAAACGATAACATTTACGAAAGGCATTGGTTCATTGCTCAGAGCGTCAACCACTTTTCCTTTCACCGAAGCTTGTTGTGCCCAAGTAATCGCAGGGTAGCCAAGAATCAGAATGAATACACCAAGCCAAATTCTACTAAATGACATTTGTTTTTGTTTAATTATTGAATTGTAAACTTAAACAAGATAAGCGGTTCAAAGTTTATTTGTCCAGCTCATTTTTCTTATCTTGCTTAAAAATTATTGTTATGAGGCTAGTTATTCAACGGGTAAGTTCGGCTTCAGTGGAAGTAGAAGAATTTGTTGTTTCTGAAATTGAAACCGGTTTGCTGATTTTGGCTGGAATTGAAGAAACTGATTCGGCAGAAGACATCGACTGGCTGGTAAAAAAGACTTGTCAACTCCGTATTTTCAACGATTCGGAAGGAGTCATGAATTTGGATATTCAGGAAATTGGCGGAAAAATGATTGTGGTGAGCCAGTTTACTTTGCATGCCTCCACAAAAAAGGGCAACAGGCCATCGTACATTCGGGCAGCAAGGCCTGAAACCGCCATTCCGCTTTACGAGCAACTGATTGATGAATTTAAAAAAGTACTTGGTGGGAAAAAGGTTCAGACCGGAATTTTTGGCGCCGATATGCAGGTTTACCTGGTGAACGACGGCCCTGTTACGATCATTCTGGATTCGAAAAACAAGGATTTTTAGTCATTGATCGTCATTTGCTTCGCGTCATTCGTTGTAAGGAAAGCGTCAACAATGAATAACTACCAATGACAATTAATACCCGTTTAAACTTATACTATCAAAATTTCAAAATATGACAACTAAAGAAGTCACCCTTCCCGAAGCTCAGCAATTGGTTGATCAGTGGATCAAAACTATTGGCGTGCGCTATTTCAGCGAACTGACTAACCTGGCTATACTGACTGAAGAAGTTGGTGAACTGGCGCGCATTATCGCTCGGAAATACGGTGACCAGTCGTTTAAAAAATCGGAGGAGGGAAAAGATTTAGCCGATGAAATGGCTGATGTGTTATGGGTGTTGATTTGCCTTGCCAATCAAACCGGAGTCGATTTGAATGAAGCCTTTCTGAAAAATATCGAAAAAAAAACCAACCGCGACAGCGACCGGCATCAGAACAATGAAAAACTAAAATAAAGCATCCATAGAAAACGAAGTTCCATGGATGCCTTTTATTTTGTTATTGTTTTTTCTTTTTCATGAAAAAGAAAGCTGCTCCGCCAACAACAATGATTCCGCCAATAATAGCGTAAGTCATACCATTGGATGATTCTTTTGTTTCTTCATCAGCATAATAAACCGAAGGATCCATTGTATCGATCGAAATCGTATCTTTTGGTTCTTCTGCAATTGTTGCCGAATCCGCTGGGATTGAATCCTGTTGTGCAAATACATTCATTCCACCTAAAACCATCAGGCCCAAAAGGACCACCATCAGTAATTTTTTCATTTTTTCAATTTTAAAAGTTATTTTATTTTAAGTATCATTTTATCATATTTGGCCGCTTTTTCCGGATCCGATTTCCGGTATGTTTCGGCCATAACCTGAAGAGCAGGCTTGTATCCTGAGTTAAGTTTCAGACAATCTTTCAATACTTTTCGGGCTTTTTCCGGATTGGATGCTACATAAATTTCAGCCAACTTCGGATAAATACTGAACGCTTTTCGGTTTACCTCAATTGCTTTCTTGTAATACGTGGCAGCTATTTCAGCATTTTTATTCTTAACAGCCAAATCACCCGACAGTTCAAGCGCCTTTTCATATCCAGGGTTCAAATTTAATGCTTTTTCAAGCATTTCTTTCGCTTTTGTTTCTTCTCCTGAAGCAATCAATGATTCGGCAAATTTACAATAGATCAGCTCATTCTGAGGATCTGACCCGAAAGCTTTTTGCAATAACAACGCAGATTTAATATTATCGCCCTTTTTAAGCTCCTGAATTCCACGAAAATCATCTTTTGTAACCCGTTCAATGACTGCACATACCGGCACTCCATCGGCCAAAACAGTATGAATGGTATTGGTTGGAGGCCATAATTTCTTTTTCAGCTGTAAGGATGAAATATAACTGTTTGCCACAATGCAATAATCCCAATCGTATTGGCTTCTGTTCTGGTAGGGGAAATACACAAATTGTATCTTTTTTTCGTTCCTGAAATACCATTGAATTGGGAAATTGGCGCCAACAATTATCTGGCCGGTATCAGGCTTGTTTTTCAGATATTCCTGAAGCCATTCAGCTCCCTCGCGCATGCTGTGGTAATAATAATCGGTTTCATAATTGCTGTAAGCGCCTTTCAGTCCTCCAACAAATTGGTTGTAATAAAGGTAATAATACGGATGGTTGGAAGCCATAAACCTGACTGGATGAATAATCAAAACAAGTAGTAGAAGAATAGCCGGAATCCGGATGAATCGTTGTTTAAACCGAACTAAAAAATCATAAATGCCTAAGGCTGAAATCAGGATTATCCCGGGGTATACAAAAAGAAAATGCCGCCACGAGCCATATAAATTCGAATTTTTCAGGATCACAAAAACTACGGGAAACAGAATCGTAAACGCCAGCAGTATTATTTGGATTTTCTGATAGGTGCTGTATTTCTTCCGGGCATTCAGTAGAAATGCTGCAATTCCTGAAAAAACCACAATTGGAATGGTTATGGCCATGTATTTGGGCAAATAATACCAGGGATGAAAATCCGACCAGTCAAACTTACCTTCAAAAATCTGTCTGACAGTTGTTGGAAAATGAGTCATGACCTGGTATGATTTCCAGGGATTGACAATTGGATTTTGCAGGGCATAGGGCCATAAAATCAATCCGGCCAAATATCCGGCGATTGAAATTCCTCCTAGTAAAATCAACTGTTTTTTCAACTTTTGGTAATCCGGTTTTTTGTTGGTAAACCAATCCAACCCGATTTTGAGAAGCACAAAAAAGCCCAGATAAAAAAGAACCAGAAGGCCACCCGGACGAATGCCGATGGAAAAGCCAATGCTTAGAATCAGGAGAACTATTGTTTGTCTCGAAGGCTTAGTTTCAGAGAAAGAGAGTTTAAGCGAAAAGAAGATACTGGAAATATAGGCTAAGGCAAATGGAATATCTTTCAGGTTATTTTGTGAATGGCCAAAAAATGCAGGTGAGACGGCAAAAAGGATCAGAACCAGAATGGCTGCTCCGTATCCCGAAAAATAGGCGGCAAACAGGGCAGTAATCACTATGGTCAACCATCCGGCTACGCTGCACATCAGGTGCCGGAAGGAATATATATCATCAATTCCAAACAGATGAATCAGTCCGGTAACCAGGTTGTCGAAAGCTTGTCCGTAATATTTCAGATGTGTTTTGGGAGTATTGAGCGCCGACTGATCCTTTCCAAGTGTGCTGAAATAGTGATAAACCATTTCGGATTGTTTGTAATGGACTTCTTCGTCGCCCGAAATGCCGGCATCGCGACTGATTATCAGCATGGCTAACAAAATGAATGCAGCCAGCACCCAGAAAAGTATCTTCGTGTTTTTATCTGTCATTTTCAGGCTCGGCATCGTAAAACTTTTTGACCAGATAGATCGGCCTGTTTTGCGATTCTTTGTAGATACGGTAGACATATTCGCCGACCACTCCCAAAAAAATAAGTTGTATTGATCCAAGGAAATAGATGCTTAAAACGGTTGATGACCATCCGAATAAGGCGAATCCGAAGATTTTGGCAATGAGTGCATAAATTCCTGCAATAAAAAAGGCAATGGTTCCGATTGTTCCCAGAAACAGGCAAACTTTAATGGGAAACTTCGAAAAGGAGAATATGGCATCGGCACCCAGAACAATCAATTTTCCAAAGGTCATTTTTGGCACCCCTTCAA
>Ga0209261_10000262_pt1 | contig 14295 bp, 13 predicted proteins | sample DOMMetBare1Fresh_FD_187470 | JGI IMG/M metagenome (GOLD analysis project Ga0209261, IMG submission 187470) | Wetland sediment microbial communities from St. Louis River estuary, USA, under dissolved organic matter induced mercury methylation -... | ecosystem: Environmental > Aquatic >...
GGTCGACTACCTGGCCGACAATCGGGTCCGCGTCGTCGTCATCGGTCGGGAACGGGTGCGGCAGATCCTGCACACCCATGAGATCTCCTTTCCAGCGGACCCGGACCTGGAAGGAGTCCACCGACCCGGACGCCGAGGCCAAGCTGGACCGGATCGAGCAGGTGCTCGGCAGGTGGCCTGAGCGCTGCTTCGCCTTCGACCAGTTCGGGCCGTTGTCGATCCGCCCCTGTCACGGGACCTGCTGGGCCCGGCGCCGACATCCGGACCGGATCCGCGCCACCTACCACCGCACCCACGGGATCCGGTACTTCCACGGCTGCTACGACATCTCCCGGGACCGGTTGTGGGGCATCACCCGGGCGCACAAGGGTGGCGCGAACACCCTGGCCGCGTTGGTCTCGATCCGCGACGCCCGCCCCGACCACCGCAAGATCTACGTCATCCTGGACAACCTGTCCGCGAACAAGACCCCCGCGATCCGCGCCTGGGCCGCCGCGAACCGGGTCGAGTTGTGCTTCACCCCGACGTACGCCTCATGGGCCGACCCGATCTCCGTTAACCGGCCCTCGGCGGGATGACTCGCCGGGTCGCTTGTGGGTCCCACGTCTGGGGATCGGCGGCGGCCAGACTCGGCTGGTTGTCCCTGGAGGGACCGTGGAACTGCATGTCATGTCGACCGGCGATGGTCACCGCCTGGCGGGGGGCGGCCCGGACGCCGCGCTCGTCAACGAGTTCTTGTTACATCTGGGGTCGCGGGCGTTCTCCCCGGCGACCGTGCGGGCGTATGCCTTCGATCTGTTGAACTTCCTGCGCTTCCTGGCTGGGCGACGGGCAGGACTGCTGGACGTGGTGGCCACTGACCTGTTCGACTACCTGGCCTGGCAGCAGCGTCCTGCGACCACGACGGGCCGGACGGTGGTGCGTCTGTCGGAGCGCCGCGGCGCCGCGGCTTCGACGATGAATCGGCGGATCGCCGCTGCACGGGGCCTGTTCGAGTACACCGTGATGGTCGGTGCTCGACAGAACAACCCGATGCCGGCCGCTCGGCGTTCCAGTGGGCTGCGGGCCAAGCCGACCGGTCTGCTCGCCCATGTCGGGTCGGGCCGCTCGCGCGGAGGTGGACGGCTGGTCCGTCAGCCGCGGCGGCTGCCGGAGTCACTCGCATCGGACGACGTGGCTGCGTTCATCAGCGATCTGCGGACCTCCCGCGATCGGGCGATCACCCTGCTGATGCTTCTGGGCGGGTTGAGAGCCGCAGAGGTGCGGTCGCTTCGTCTGGCCGATGTCGACATGGGTATGCGCCGGGTCCGGGTGACCGGTAAAGGCGGGAAGGAACGCGTCGTCCCGGTCGACGGGGTGTTCTTCGGTGAGCTGGCCGTCTATCTGAGGGAGGAACGACCGCCCGGGTGCGTGAGCGGCGAGTGTTTCGTCGTGCTGCGCGGCCCGAGCGCCGGGCGGCCCCTCACCGAGGCCGGGCTGCGTCGGGTCTTCCGCACGCATCGAGCTTCCTCCGGGGCGGTCCGGGTGCGGCCGCACCGACTACGGCACACCTACGGCACCGAACTCGAAGTGGGCGGAGTTGCATCGGATGCAACGTCGCCGAGCATTCGGCGGATCGCGTAGTCGTTGGCGTTGAAGGGATTGACGTTCTGGGGTTGGGCCTTGCCGGTCCCAGGTTGGTGGCGACACGCGTTGTGAGCTGCGGCGTTCGCGGGCTGTTGCGTGCGGTGCCACGATGTGTCATCTGGTGATGTTGCATCGTATGCCGCCGTGTGGCGTCTGATGCCTCACGGAGCGGCGGGAGGGCCGGGCAAGGGGTGGAGGGGTCGGGCCGGACGGGCTCGACCGCGCTGATGCTGGCGGGCGGGGCGACGCCGCTGCGGGTCGAGCAGGGGTTGTTCGAGGAGATGCTCGCCGGTTGGGACCGCCAGCAGCGGTCCCGCCGCCTGTCGGAGGGCATCATCCGGGGCCGGGCGCAGGTGGTGCGCCGGTTCGCGGCGCACACCGGGTCGTGGCCGTGGGCGTGGACGCCGGGGATGTTCGAGGCCTGGGTCGCTGAGGGTGGGTGGGCGTACTCGACGGTGCGGGGCTATCAGGGTGCGGTGGCCGCCTTCCTGGACTATGCCTGCGATCCGCGCTACGGGTGGGTCGAGGCGTGCCGGGCCCGGGTGGGTGCGGTCCCGGTGCAGGTGTGTCATCGGGACAACATGGCGGTGCACGCCGCCGACTACGAGGGCCGCCCGGACCGGCGGCCGTTGTCCCGCAACGAGTTGCAGGCCTTCTTCGATGCGGCCGACGAGCGGGTGGAGCGGCTGGCCGGTGGTGGCCGCAAGGGGTGGTTGTCGGCGTTCCGTGACTCGGCGCTGTTCAAGGTGATCTACGGGTGGGGGCTGCGCCGGCGGGAGGCGGCGATGTTGGAGGTGGAGGACTTCACCGCCAATCCGGCCGCTCCGGAGTTGGGCCGGTTCGGGGTGGTCGCGGTGCGCTACGGCAAGGCGATGCGTGGGTCGCCGCCACGGCGGCGGTGCGTCGCGACGGTGATGCCGTGGGCGGTCGAGGCGCTCGAGCAGTATCTGAGCGAGGTCCGGCCCCGCTACCCGGTGGCAGCCTCGTGCCCGGCGGTGTGGTTGACCGAACGGGGCCAGCGGATCTCGCCGCGGTCGGTGGACGAACGGTTCGCCACGGTCCGGGCCGCGGCCGGGCTGCCGGCGGTGCTGTCGGTGCACTGCCTGCGGCACTCCTACGTCTCGCATCTGATCGAGGACGGGGTCGACCCGTTGTTCGTGCAGCAGCAGGTCGGCCATTCCTGGGCCTCGACCACCGCGGTCTACACCTCGGTCGGGACCGATGCGAAGAACCGGATGCTGCGCGCGGCGCTGGCCCTGGCGTTCGACAACCTGTCCGCGGTGTCGTCGTCCCGCCTGCCGGAGTGCGCTGGTGAGGAGGACGAACGGTGAGACGGGTCGGCTACCACTGGCATCTGCGGCGGATGATGGCCGAGCGGAACATGTTCGCCACCACCGACCTGCGACCGCTGCTGGCCGACCGCGGTGTGGTGCTGTCCCGCGAGCAGGTCTACCGGCTGGTCACCGGGACCCCGCAACGGCTGAGCCTGACCACGCTGGCGGCCTTGTGCGACATCTTGGCCTGCGCCCCGAGCGACCTGGTCGAGCCCTACCGCACCACGAACGCGACGACGTCACGGCACGACCGCCGCACCGTGAGCGGGTCGCCAGAGGGGCCGGCAGAGGGGCCGTCGCACGGATCGTCACCGCCGCCGCGTCCGTTGCGGGCGCGGATCATCAGGGACACCCCATGACCGGCAACGGGAGCGGCAACGGGACCGACAACCGGCAGCGGGTGATAGCCGCGGTGGCGCAGGTGGAACGGTCGCTGTCGGTCGAGGCGGTCGCCGCCGCCGTCGATGTGGTGGCCGATCACTTCGCTCGGCGGCGGAGCCTGGCCGCTGCGTTGGACGCTCACCCCGACGCCCTGACGGTTGGGGCGCCACCGATCGTCGGGCGGCTGGTGGAGGAGCTGATCGCCCGCGGCTCGAGCGTCCTGCAGACGCCGACGTGCGCCGGTTGCGGCGTGGTCGGCCGGCCACTGACCCGCACCGACGCCGGGGCCATGTGTGAGCCGTGCGCGCACCGCCACAACACCAAGGTGTGCAGCCGCTGCGGGATCGACAAGCCCGTCGCGGGCAAGACCGGTGACGGGCAACCGATCTGCGAACGCTGCCGCCGGCACACCCGAGGCCATCGCCGGTGCGGGATCTGCGGGGAGACCACCACGATCGTCGTGCGGGCCCACGACGGTGCCCCCGACATCTGCGCGAACTGCTACCGCCGCCCGGAGGCGACCTGCAGCCGCTGCCGACGCCATCGTCGGTGCTCGTTCGCCGACACCGACACCCCGATCTGCCCAACCTGCACACCACGGGCGACCGCCGCCTGCGCGCACTGCGGGCAGTCCCGGCCACCGACCGCCCGCTGGCCGGAGGGACCGGTCTGCGACCCCTGCTACAACGCTGCCCTGAAACGTCGGGGACCGTGCGCCGGCTGCGGCACCGTCCGGCGGCTGATCGCCCCACCCGGCCCAACCGCCAGGCTCTGCGCTGACTGCGCCGACATCCCGGACCCGATGGCCGGGCACGTCTGCGGCGACTGCGGCCGGGAGGACAAGCTCTACGAACCCGCCCGCTGCGCCTCCTGCGTCCTGCGCCGACGGGCCACCCTCGCCCTGGCCGGCCCCTCCGGCCAGATGCCGGCCGCCTACCTGCCGGTGCTCGAAGCGATCGTGACCGCCCGCAACCCACGGACCGCGCTGAACTGGCTGCGCAACGGGGCCGGCGCCGCCGTCCTGGCCGAGATCGTCACCGGCCGCCTCGAGATCAGCCACGACGCCCTGGACGCCCACCCCAACCGCGGCGGCGCCGACTACCTGCGGCACGTCCTGGTCGCCGGCGCAGTCCTGCCCGACCGGGACGAGAACCTGGCCCGCGTCCAGCACTGGACCAGCAGCCTGCTGGCCGACATCGCCGACCCCGCCGACCGGCGCCTGGTCCAGGCCTACGCCACCTGGCGAGTCCTGCACCAGCTCCGGCAACGGGCCGCCGCGCGGCCCCGGCCCCGCACACCCACCCGCAACGCCCACGTCCGCATCACCGCCGCCGCCGACTTCCTGGCCTGGCTGCGCGCCCGCGACATCACGCTGGCCCAGGCAGGCCAAGGCGACGTCGACCTCTGGCTCACCACCACCGGCCCGGCCGCACCCGACGTGCGTGACTTCCTCACCTGGGCCGCCGACCACCACCACGCCCGACGCCTCAGCGTGCCGGCGCCACGTTCCCATGACGGACCCGCCACCGACCCCGACCAACGCTGGGCGCTGCTCGCCCGACTGCTGCACGACGACACTCTCGACCTCACCGACCGCGTCGCCGGCGCCCTCCTGCTCTGCTACGGCCAGCAGCTGTCCCGGATCACCACGATGACCCGAGACCAGATCACCCACCGCGGCGACGCAACCGTCATCCTGCGCTTCGGCCGCGGCGAGATCACCGTGCCCGAACCCCTCGCCGGACTGCTGCTCGAACTCCTCACCCGCGGCCGCCCCTACGTCGGTGTCGGCAGCCCGCCCGCCACTACCTGGCTGTTCCCGGGGATGCAGCCCGGGCGCCCGCTGACCGCGGCCCAGCTCGGGAACCGCCTGCGCCGACTCGGGATCTACGCCATAGCCGCACGGCGCGCCACCCTGACCCAGCTCGCCGCCACCCTGCCCGCAGCCGTGCTGTCCGACCTGCTCCAGATCGCCCCGACCACCGCTGTCCACTGGGTCAACCAGGCCGGTGGGGACTGGAACCGCTACGCCGCCGAACTCGCCCGAGACCGCATCCACCAACCCTGACGAATACCTGTCCCCGAGCACGACGCCGACGACGAACTCGACGTGTCTGGAACATCGCTCACTACCAGTTTCAACTCTGGGATGTCGTTGCAAGCGCTGATGGCCCTGCTCGGCCACGTCTCGACCGAGATGACGCTGCGCTACGCCTCGCTGGCCGCCCCCACCATCCGCACCGCCTACGAGGAGGCCATGAACAAGGCCCGCACCCGACTGACCTTGACCATCGCCCCCGTCGGAAAACCATTGGTGCCCAACCGCATCCAATGGCTGCACGCCGAAATGCTCAAGACCCGCGTCGCGCATGGCTACTGCTCCCGGCAGCAAGCCGCCGACCCCTGCGCCTACGCCAACATCTGCGAACAATGCGACAACTTCGTCACCACACCCGAGTTCGTCCCCGCACTCGAAGACCAGCTCACCGATGTCACCGCCCTACGCGACGATGCCGCCGAACGCGGCTGGGACACCGAAGTAGCACGCCACACCCGCGTCATCGACAGCATCGAACGCCACCTCCAACGACACGCTCACCAAGCCCCCAGGAGTTGACACCACCCCCGAGGGCCGGTTAATCGAGGCCCACTTCGGACCGTTGCGATGCTTCGTGATCGGCAACTCCGACCACCCCAACCACCTCACCCAGGCCAGACAACTGCAGGCATACCTGCGCTGGCGCAACGCCCACCCCCGCGACCCCGACGTGCTGGCCGCCCAACGCCGTGAACGCGCCCGCGTCCGCAGCGAACGCCACCAACGCTGGGGCCGACCAGCACCAGCGACCGCCACAGCAACCCGGTGATCACGAGCGGCCAGTCCACTAGCCACGCGCCGGTCGGGGGTCAGTCTTCAGCTGTCGTCGACACACACGAGCAACGTCGGTCCGAGCCGTGACGCGGGCGTCGGGCACATGGTGTGGACGCCCGACTGCGGCAGGCACGGAGCGGACGGCCCAGCGGACTCGGCTCCGAACCGGCCGTCGGTCCAGGCTGCTCAGGTGCCCGAGGCGTAGTCCCCGAAGGACTTGTTCCACTCGGTGTAGCCGTTGCCCCACTCCAGGGCCCGCGGCGAGCCGGTGAACACCACGACATCGCCGACCCTCGAGTTGTCGTAGAGCCAGCGAGCGTTCGATGTGCTCATGCCGGTACAGCCGTGGCTGACGTTGGCCCGGCCCTGGGATCCCACCGACCAGGGGGCCGCGTGCAGGAACTCCCCGCTGTAGGTCAGCCGCAGCGCCCAGTTGACCAGCAGGTTGTAGTACTCCGGGTCGTTCTTGTCTGTGCCGAGGGTGGAGGCGTCCATCCGCACCCGGGACTCACGACTCATCACGACCTTGATCCCGTTGCGAGTGCGGAAGCCGGCCTTGCCCGTGGTCACCGGGATGGTTCGGACGACGCTGCCGCCACGCCGGACCGTCAGGGCGTGCCGCACCGTGTCCACCGTGATGATCTGGGATCGCCCGATGGTGAACGAACTGGTCGTGGTCCGCTTGCCCCAGACCCCGTCGGCCAGCTCGACGTCCGACATCGCCGCCGTCACGTGCACCTTGGTGCCGCTCGGCCAGTACGCCTTGGGCCGCCAGTGCACCTCCGTCGCAGAGAACCAGCGCCAGGCGCCCTCCACCGCAGGCGTACTCGACACGGTGAGCGCCGCCTGGGCGGCCTTCGTGTTCTTCACCGCGGAGGAGAACACCACGATGACCGGCATGCCGACCCCAACGTTCCAGTCGTCGCCGGGAATCAGCGTGGTCGATACCAGCCGTGAGGCCTTCAGGGTGCTGAAGGACGACCTGCCACTCACCGCACGTCCGCTGTCGCTGGTGCCTGCGGCGTCCACCCGGTACGTCGTGCCGGCCACCAGGGCGTCGGTGAGCCGCCAGCCGCCGGCGGGGTCCAGCTTCCCCTTCAGCGCCTTGCCGTCCGAGCTGGTGACCTTCACCGAGCTGATCGTGCCGCCGGTGATGCCCACGGTCACGGGCGCGTCGGGGCGTACCTTGCCGCTGCCGGGAGCCGGTGCGAAGCTCAGCACGGCCGGTTCCGGCGTGGGTGAGGACTGCACCGACCGGGACGACGACCCTCCAGCTGCCGAGCCGACCGAGGCCGGCTGGCACCCGGCCAGGACCAGAGACGCCAGGGCCACCAGGGCCGGCAACATCCCCTTGCGCACGTGAGGGCCACTCCAAGTTCCATCAGCGGAGGCACAACGGCTCACCGACGACACCGACACCACGCAGACGCGTGACGCACTCTCCAGGTTGCATCGGCACACCGACCAGCAGAGCCTATGCGACACGCCACCCGCCGCCGGTGCACCCGGGGTACTTCGGCGTGTGACCCCGCTGACGCCGTGTCAGTGCGCGTGCTGGCCGCGGTAGTACTCGAAGACCCATCCGACCAGCGCCACGGCGGCAATCGGCACACCGATGAAGAAGAGCCACCAGCCGGCCGCGAGCCCGGCGAAGACACACGCCGCCGAAAGCCCGAGGAAGAAGGGCCAGATCGAGTACGGCGGGAAGAAGCCGAGTTCCCCTGCCCCCTGGGCGATCTCGCCGTGCGGGTCGTCCTCGGGGCGGGCGTCGACGTGCCCGGCGGTGTAGCGCAGGTAGAACGCGATCAGCAGGGACATGAGCGAGGTCAGGTACAGGGCGAGGAAGCCGAGCGGCTCGTGCCACTTGGTCATGAACCCATACACCGTCCCCACCGGAATGAAGAACAGCCCGAGCAACAGGAAGAGGCGGGTCTCGACCTTCACGGACGCTTCTCCTCACGCGGGTCCTCGACCTCGGCGGGACCGTAGATCTGGGTCAGGACGCTGTCGTCCGGGGGGGTCACCGCCGCGGACGCGGCCTCCGGATGGTGCAGGTCGAAGGCCGGCCGCTCGCTGCGGATCCGCGGCAGGGAGTGGAAATTGTGTCGTGGCGGCGGGCAGGAGGTGGCCCACTCGAGCGAGGATCCGTACCCCCACGGGTCGTCCACGGTGACCTTCGGCGCGCGGGTCATCGTGATGAAGATGTTCCACAGGAACGGGACGAAACTGATCGCGAGGATCGCGGCGCCCACCGTGGACACCTGGTTCCCGAATGTGAACCCGTCCTCGGGCAGATAGTCCGCATAACGCCGAGCGGCACCTTCCACCCCGATCCAGTGCTGGATCAGGAACGTGGTGTGGAAGCCGACGAAAGTCAGCCAGAAGTGCCACTTGCCCAATGGCTCGTTGAGCATCCGGCCGGTCATCTTCGGCCACCAGTAGTAGAAGCCGCCGTACATTGCGAACACCACGGTGCCGAAGACCGTGTAGTGGAAGTGCGCCACGATGAAGTAGGTCTCACCGACATGGAAGTCGACCGGCGGGGTGGCCAGCATGATCCCGGTGACGCCACCGAAGAGGAACGTGACCAGGAAGCCGAGCACCCAGAGCATGGGTGACTCGAGGGTGATCGAGCCGCGCCACATGGTCCCGATCCAGTTGAAGAACTTCACCCCGGTCGGCACGCCGATGAGCATCGTCATGAAGGCGAAGAAGGGCAGGTTGACCTGACCCGTGTAGTACATGTGGTGCGCCCAGACCGCCATCGACAGACCGGCGATCGCGATCGTGGCGAAGATCAGGCCCTTGTACCCGAAGATCGGCTTACGGCTGAACGTCGGGATGATCTCCGAGGCGATGCCGAAGAACGGCAGCGCGAGCACGTAGACCTCGGGATGGCCGAAGAACCAGAACAGGTGTTGCCACAGGATTGTGCCACCGTTCTCGGGCTCGAACAGCTGGGCCCCGAACCGTCGGTCGGCGCCCAGACCGAGCAGGGCCGCCGCCAGCGGCGGGAAGATCATGATGACCAGGACCGACGTGATCAGGATGTTCCAGGTGAACACCGGCATCCGGAACATGGTCATGCCGGGCGCACGCATGCAGACGATCGTGGTGATGAAGTTGACCGCGCCGAGGATGGTGCCGAAACCACCGAGCGCCAGACCGAAGATGCCCAGGTCAGGCCCGATGCCGGGGGTGTATGTCGAGTTCGACAGCGGCGGGTAGAGGAACCAGCCGAAGCCGGCTGGGCCTTGCGGCACCAGGAAACTGGCCGCCGCCACCAACCCACCGAACAGGTAGAACCAGTAGGCGAGCATGTTCAGCCGCGGGAAGGCGACGTCCGGTGCGCCGATCTGCAACGGCATCACCGCGTTCGCCCAGCCGCTGAATGCCGGGGTGGCGAAGAGCAACAGCATGATCAGGCCGTGCATGGTGAAGAACTGGTTGTACTGCTCCTTGCTGCCGAAGACCTGCATGCCGGGCTGGAACAGCTCGGCCCGCATCGCCAGGGCGAGCAAGCCGGCGATCGCGAAGAAGAACATGGACGTGGCGAGGTACAGGTTGCCGATCACCTTGTGATCGGTGGTGGTGAACCAGCGGACCACCATCGTGCCCTTGGACGGGCGCGGCGGGACCAGGGTCGTCGAGGTCGGCGGCTGGGCGATGGCGGTCATCAGTTGCTCCCGGTCGTCGTGTTGTACGGGACGGCGCCGCGGCCGGGCCTGGTGTTCGTGCGGCCCAGGTTGGTGTCCAGCTTGCCGACGTTGCCCTCGCTCTCGAGCTGCGCCATGTGCGCGTCGTACTCCGCCTGGTCGACCACCTTGACGTTGAACAGCATCTCGGAGTGGTACTCCCCGCAGAGCTCGGTGCACTTGCCCCGGTAGGTGCCCTTCTTCTGCGGCACGACCTGGAACTTGTTCGTGACACCGGGGATGTTGTCCAACTTGTACAGGAAGGCGGGGACCCAGAACGAGTGGATGACGTCCTGCGCCTGCAGGGTGAACTCGACCCGCTTGTTCACCGGCAGGTACAGCGTGGGCAGGGTCTTCTCCACGCCGGGCTTGCCGTCCAGCTCACCTTGCAGACCCACCTCGTAGACATCGGAGTCGAGGTAGTTGAAGTTCCACGACCACTGCTTGGCCACGACGTTGACGTGGACGTCGGCTGGCTTGGAGGTGTCGGTGATGTCCGACTGGTACCGGATCGTGTAGACGAACAACACGCCGATCATCATCAGTGGGATGACCGTGTACATGATCTCGAGCGGGATGTGGTACCGGACCTGGTCCGGCAGACCGGTGTCGGTCTTGCGACGGCGATAGGCCACCACGCACCAGATGATCAGGCCCCAGACCAGGACACCGACCGACATGGCCGCGATCCACGACCCGACCCACAGTCGGGTGATGTTCGGCGTGTGGTTGGTGGTGTCGGTCTCGCCGGGCAGCCACACCCGACGGATCGGACTGTCACTGGCGCAGCCCGAGAGGACCACGAGCAACGGGAGCGCGACGAGCGCGAGGCGGCGACCGGATCGGCTCCGGATGCTGTCCATCCGCGTGCGGCGCCGGGGGCCGTCTTCCTTGTGCACGAGCAACGTCGGCCTTTCCACGAAAGCTTGCCCGGCGGCGTGAACACACACCACCGGGGACACGATCCTGCCGCGCTCACCCTATCGCCTGGCCAACGCGGTGTTGAGATGCCCCCGAAGCGAAACGCCGCGGGTGCCGCCCCCGTCGCCCAGCGGTCGAGCTTTCGGGGGGATCAGCGTGGGGGGGACATCCATGCAGGCTCGGGCAGGTCCAGCGCGATGGCCAGCCGCTCCAGGTACACCTCGCGCGGGATCTCGATCGCCCCGAGGCCGGCCAGGTGGGGGGTACACCACTGCACGTCGAGCAGCCGATCGGCGACGCCGTCCGCAGTCAACACCTCGACCAGGGCGACCAGGGCGACCTTCGAGGCATCCCGGCCGATCGGGGACGGGTCGTGGAACATCGACTCCCCCGCGAACAGCCCGCAGAGGCCGACGCCGTACAACCCCCCGACGAGTCCACCGTCCCGCCAGCACTCCACCGAGTGCGCCCGGCCGAGGCGGTGCAGCTCGGAGTAGGCGTGGGCGATCTGCGGGGTGATCCACGCCGCGGGACGGGCCGGGTCGGCGCACCCGCGCACCACGTCGGCGAAGGCGGTGTCCACCCGGATCTCGAAGCGCCGGGTCGCGGCTCGCAGCGAGCGCGACACGTGCAGACCGTCCAGCGGCAGCACGCCGCGCGGGTCCGGCGACCACCAGCCGATCGGCGGCGCGCCGCGCTCGCCCAACCCCATCGGGAACAGCCCGCAGCGATACGCCGAGACCAGGGTCGCCGGCTCCAGATCGGCACCCACGGCGAGGAGGTCCTCCCCCGGCTCGGCCCGGGCGAGCGCCTGGGCGAACTGCCACTGCCACCGCTGCTCCGACCGATCCGACCGATCCGACCGGCCCGACCGGCCCGACCGGCCCGATCGGTCCGGACCCACCCCCACCGGCCCGGCCTCAGTCGCGCACGTGGTGCAGGTGGACGCCCACCTCGGCGGCAGCCTCGTCACCGTAGGCGTCGGCGAGGCGGGCCAGCGCCTCGCGCCGGCGTAGCACGTACTCCTGGGTGCCCACCGTCTCGATCACATGGGTGGCCAGGAGGCAGCCCACCTGGGCGCACCGCTCCCAGCCCATTTCCCACGCCAGGCCGGCCAGGAACCCGGCCCGGAAGGCGTCGCCCACCCCGGTGGGATCGGCGATGTGCCGCGCCGGCACGACCTGCACCTGGATCGGCTCGGCGTCGCCGGCGTCGATCACCACCCCGTCCTTGCCGTGGGTGGTGATCCGGACGCCGACCCGCCGGAGCACCTCGTCGGCGTCCCAGCCGGTCTTGGAGTGGATCAGTTCGGCCTCGTAGTCGTTGGTGAACAGATACGTCGCGCCCTCGATCAGGTCGCGCACCATCGGACCGTCCGACCAGGCCAGCTGCTGGGAAGGGTCGGCGGCGAAGGGCAGACCGCGCTGGCGGCACTCGCGGGTGTGCCGGACCATGGCCTGGGGATCGTTGGGGCTGATCATCACCAGGTCGAGCGGGGACTCGGCGTGCAGCGGGCCCAGCTCGATGCCGCGGGCCTCGCTCATCGCCCCGGCATAGAACGAGGCGATCTGCGCCTGATCGACGTCGGTCGTGCAGATGAACCGTGCCGTGTGTGCGAGCTCGCTGGTGTGCACGGCGGAGCAGTCGACCCCGTGCCGCTCCAGCCAGGACCGGTAGTCGACGAAGTCCTCGCCGACCGCGCCGACCAGGAGCGGGCGCAGGCCGAGGCTGCCCAGACCGAAGGAGATGTTGGCTGCCACGCCGCCGCGGCGGATCTGCAGATCCTCCACCAGGAACGACAGCGCGACCCTGTCCAGTCGGTCGGAGAGCAGGCTGTCGGCGAAACGCCCGCTGAAAGCCATCAGATGGTCGGTGGCGATGGACCCGGTGACTGCGATGCGCACGCCGGGCACCCTACCGGGGCGCGTCCCGGCCGAACCTGCCGGCCGCTGACGCGTTCCCAGCGAAGCGTGCGCAGGGGCGAGGCGCGGTCGGTAGGGTCAGCAGAAGCTGTCGCCGCAGGCGCAGCTGGCCTGGGCCGAGGGGTTGTCGATGGTGAAGCCCTGCTTCTGCAAGGTCTCGACGTAGTCGATCGTGGCGCCGACCAGCTTGTCCTTGCTGAAGTCGTCCACCACGAGCTCCATGCCGTCGAAGTCCCGCACGTGGTCGCCGTCCATCAGCTGGTCGTCGAAGGTGAGCTGGTAGGACAGGCCACGGCAGCCACCGGGGGCCACCTCCACGCGCAGCCGCAGATCGTCGCGGCCCTCCTTGGCCTTCAGCTCCTTGGCCATGGCCACGGCGGCCGGGGTCAACAGGACGCCGTGTCCGGCGGTCTCCTGCACGGTCGTCTCGTTCTGGACGGTCATCCCAGACCTCTCGTTGTCAGGTATCCACTCGGGTCTTCCACCGACCGAGCCCAACGCCGACGGTGGGCCAGGTATGCCTTACCTGTCTCGTCCACCACGATACGACGCCGCTGGCCGCCGGGCACCACCGCTGGTGCCAGCGTGTGGCACCGCTCTCACCCGCCCGGCTCGTCAAGATCGCCCCCCGGTACGCCGAGACACATCTCGGCGTCACGGTCAGGAGGTCGGCGATGGAGTTCGCGCTGCGCCCCGGCATGCGCCTGATGCGCCGCCTGGGAGTGGCGGGCAAGTTCGGACTGATCGCCGTCCTGCTGCTGGTGCCGATGGTCACCAGCATGGCCGCCTCCTACCGCGAGTCGACCGGTCAGATCTCTTTCGCCGATCGTGAGCGGCAGGGTCTGCGGTACGCCGGACCCTTGGTCGAGCTGGTGATCGAGCTCGCCCAGACACGCACCCTGGCCAACCACGGCCAGGCCCCCGGGGATGGCTGGCTGCACCTGGTCCGCGAGCTGGACGACGTCACCGCCAGCTACGGCGACCGGCTCGGGGTGCGTGCCGATTGGGCCCGGCTGCGAACCGACGTGCAGGACGTCCACGTCACCGCCCGGGCGGCGGCCGACCAGGGGGTCCGCGCCGACGCGGTGGCCCGGCAGGCCCGCCAGCTGCTCAAGAAGGTGGCCGACTCGGCCAACCTGGTGCTCGACCCGCAGCTGGACAGTCACTACCTGATGAGCATGCTGGTCGACCGCCTGCCCCGGCTGGTGCTGGCGGCCGCGGACGCCCAGGCGGTTCGTGCCGCGGCGGAGACCGGCACGCTCGACTCCCTCGCCCTCCAGGTGGCGGCCCAGGACTTCTCGGACGCCGCGCGGCGGCTCTCCCTGGACCTGACCACCGCGGTGACCGCCACCGCGTGGCGGGGACTGCGCGAACAGGTGAGCACCGAGGCGTGGGCGTTGAGCACCGCCTCCTCGCGCTACTCCGCCGCCCTGATCGCTGCCGCGGCGGGCGGCTCGGACGCCCCGACGCCGAGCTCGGTCGACACCGTGAACCTGGCCTCCTCGTCGACCGCTCTGAGCGGCGTCCTGGTGAAGGCAGCCGAC
>Ga0209261_10000263_pt1 | contig 14281 bp, 9 predicted proteins | sample DOMMetBare1Fresh_FD_187470 | JGI IMG/M metagenome (GOLD analysis project Ga0209261, IMG submission 187470) | Wetland sediment microbial communities from St. Louis River estuary, USA, under dissolved organic matter induced mercury methylation -... | ecosystem: Environmental > Aquatic > Freshwater...
CTATATTTTGTAGATACGCAATTTCTTGCGTTCAAATTTTCAGGTTAATTCTTATTTAGATTCTTCAATTCGTCTAATGCTTTCTGTCGTTCCGCTTCAGCCTTCTCAACCAATCCTGCCCTGAAAATATTTCGTCTCAAAGCTGATCGCTGGTTCAGTGTTGAGATCATATTTATGTCAGTCGCCAGGACTTTGGATTTTACTTCTGTTCCGGGTTCGGCTCCTGCCAAAACACCATTCTCTTTGAGTCTGGGGAAAATGATGGCTGATGTCGGACAATTTCTTCCGCAGGCCGGACAATTGTTCTTACAAGCCAGCGGTTTCACAACCTTCAAGTGTTTTTCGGCAAATGAATAAACGCCGAATAAACAAAATTTGAAACATTTTCCACAATCAATACAAAGTGGCCGATCAACCACAGGATACCATGCAGGAACTTCCAATCCACTTACTATCAAATTTATCTGAGCTTTTCCTTTACTTAAATTATCATTCTCCTGAAGTTTCGATTCAATTTCGCTGACCGATAATTCCCTGAAATTTAATATTTCGAGCCCTGAAATTTCAAGATCGTTTTGTGAAAGCAGGTTTTTGATTGCCCGTGGATAGCAGGCGATCATGATTTTCCGTGTATATTTCAAATTGATTTCCCGAATAAAATCCTTACGATTCAGTACGATTCCACAGAAATCATCCAAACGATAAAGATCTGCCTCCAGCGTTTCAAGCATCGAAATGATTTGTTCTGATTTGCCGGCTGAAATTACCTCGGCTCCACAAGCGCAGAATAAAATACAGGTTTTCTCCATAGCTTAAAATGTTCCATCACAGAATTCACTTTAAATAAACCAAAAATAGTTCCTTCTGAAAAGAAGAATGCCTCTTAAATTGATTTCATTAACAAACTTTAGAATTTAGAGCTGTAAAATCTTCCGGCAAACGATTTTGTCGAAAGGAAGTACCCGATTATTTATATTTACATTGAAAATCTTAAAATTACCATTTCAAGTGAATTTAAAAACATTATCGCAATTGCCAAACATTGGAAATGTGCTGTCTGAAAAGCTCAGACAAATCGAAATTACCACTCCTGAAAAACTATTACAAACTGGCACTGAACAGACATTTATCCGATTAATGACCGTCGATAAATCTGCGTGTCTCAGCGAACTTCTGGCATTGGAAGGCGCTATACAGGGAATTCGCTGGCATAATTTGCCCAAAGAAAGAAAAGAAGAGTTGAAGGTGTTCTTTCGGATGAGGAGTATTTGAAAACTGGCAGTCGCTGTTTTCAGTTTCAGTGTATACATTTCTGAATACTGAGACTGAGCACTGCAAACTTTTTCTAAGTTGGCGGATGAAGCCTTTTCTGAAACCACACACGCACTTTATTCATGGTTGCCAGTTGGCTGGCAGGTACACTACGTTTACAGGTTGAACGCTCTGCACTGTTTTCGGGTGCACCCCAGCGAATTTCAGCTCCGTCGTTCGGATTATAGGCCATTTCAAAAGAGTCCTTTCTTTTCAGGATCTCCGCAATGGTGAGGGTTTGTTTACTTCCATCAGAACGGGTATAGGTAATGGAAAGTTCATTTACTTTTTTTTCCAGTAAAGCTTCCAGATTTTTCTTCACATGTTCAGGCGACTGAAGCATGGGCAGCTTAAAGTCTTCCGGAGAACGAACAATTTTATCCGGAAAATCCTGCACAGCATCCATCGCGATCAGAAGTCGAAGGTCGCGATTCGGAGTTGAAAAGTCTTCCCATAATCCGCCTGCCTGAAATACTCCGGAAGTACCTCCCGGCATTGGGACTACTGCTCCGGGATGGGATTTCATGTATTCTTCGCCATTGCCAACCGAAGTTACCCGCACATTGAGTTGTTCATTGAGGGCGTTGATCAAATCGAGCATTGCCATTTCCGGGTCGAGCGGTTTTGGATTGATTATCCGTTCGATGGTGTGATAGAATTGGTTGATTTCCATTCCCTTTTGCTGAAGTGAAAAGGGAATAAACGCTGAATTTGCGCTTATTTCATCCGATTTCAACAGCCTTATTTTTCCATCTTTTTGAACTATCGGTCGAAAGGCTTTAAAACCAGGTTCACCTATTACTTCCTTTTCATTCGTATTAAATAAGAAATTTCCTTTCCAGAAGCGTTTAATCCCAACAGTTCCGTCAGGCTGGGCGTCTACTGACAGAAGTACTCCCGGACTGTCACTTGTTTGTGGTATCTGTCGGACAAGTATCAGGGTATGGCCATAAGGATCAGCAAATACAACTCCAGGTCGCAAAGTTGCATGAGTCAGAGGTACAGGGTAATAGTCGGAGTTTTCGTTTGCAAAAGCTGTCCGTGCAGATCCTGAATGAACACCATTCATGATCATTCGTGCAAAAGTATTGAATTTCTGTGTCGGATTAGTTTTGGATATGATAGTTTCATTTGTGATCCATCTGCCTGTTCCGGGGGCTTTCCCCAAATATCCACGATCACATTCATGATAACCAAAAGGTAGTCCAAGTTTCCAGGAGAAGTAAGCGCGCAGGTAATAAGGATTATCGGCGCAATCGGGCTGCATCAGAACCTTGTTTTTTCCGGTTGGGTCGTCTTCTGCCAGGGAAAGATGATTGTACAGAAAGTTGTTTTCCTTATTCTGGGTAATTTCGTTCAAAGCTTTCCATGATGCACGTTCGTCGGCATTGTAAAACAAGGCATTAACCCAGGCTGAATAGAGCGCTTCCATTTGACTGTCCCATCCCTGTTTGGTTCTCCAAACAATCTGAGTTGTTTGTTGGACGAGCTTTTCGGTTACAGTAAAATCCAGATGTTCATTGGCATCACCAGTGGTTAATTCTACATGATAGGCTCCTTGTGCGCCTGCAATGTATTCATCGATTCGCCAAAATGGCAATCCTTCGCCAGTTCGTTTTTTTTCAGGTTCAATGCTTCCGGCCGGACCTGTAATTTTTAGATCTGCTTTTCCAATTTTTTTTCCTCCTGTGACCATGATGCGAAATGCCTCGCCGGGTTGTGGATTTTCCGGAGAAACAAGAATCGCTGTTATGGTCTGTTCCTCAGCTGAATCATCCGATTCTTCATCGGGACCTACTGAAGGATCGTTCTCAGCCTTGCTTTTATTTTCTGCTGATCGGTTGTTACAGGAAGTAAATCCGGGAAAAACAGCGACAATTAAAATGGCCTTCAGGATCAATCGTACTAAATAACCTCTCATGTTATTTCCTATTTCATTTGGATTCCAAAGATAAACGTAAAACGATAAACCTGAATGAATATTACGGGCGAATACCCGGATTTACTGAACTAAGCTCATTTACTGGCTTATCCAATATTTTTTTTGTGTTAAGACAGGTCAGCTTTGAGGTGTAAAAGCAATCCTCCAAATCCGGATTAAAAAATAAAACTACCTTTGCGCCAGATTTTAGGGGGTCGGATAATTTCCTTTTTGTCTGGTTTAGGACAGGAGCATCTACCCAATCTCCTTCCATTGACCCGTTCCTGCGTTTTGCCGGAGCGTAATTTTAAAAGGACATTTATGACATTTGAAGAAACCGGCCTGAAGCCGGAAATCTTAAAGGCGATCGCTGAAATGGGGTTTGTTAACCCTACGCCTATTCAGGAAGTAACCATTTCTCACCTGATTTCATCAACACAGGATTTAGTAGCATTAGCACAAACCGGCACAGGTAAAACTGCTGCATTCGGACTTCCCGTGATCAACAACATCTCGATGCAGATTAAAGAGGTGCAGTCGTTAATACTTTGCCCAACACGCGAGTTGTGTCTGCAAATAACGCGCGACCTCGACAATTTTTCCAAGTTTATACCAGGCTTTAAAACAATTCCGGTATACGGAGGCGCTGACATTACCAAGCAAATCAGGGAGTTGAAATCCGGAGGACAAATAGTGGTCGGAACTCCCGGACGTGTGCACGATTTAATCCGCCGGAAAATTCTCAACATTTCGGCCATTCGATGGCTGATTCTGGACGAAGCCGATGAAATGCTGACCATGGGTTTCAAGGAAGAACTTGACGCAATTCTATCGACTACACCTGCAGAGAAACAAACGTTGCTGTTTTCGGCTACCATGCCGTTAGGAATTTCTGAAATCAAATCGAAATACCTAAATAATGCACTGGAGCTTTCTGTTGGAAAACGGAATGCCGGAGCTGAGAACGTAGAACACCACTATTATGTGGTTCATGCCAAAGATAAATACGCTACTTTAAAACGTATTGCTGATAATTACCCTGATTGTTATGCCATTGTATTCTGCCGTACCCGAATGGAAACACGCGAAGTAGCAGAGCAATTTATGGCCGATGGATACAACGCCGACGCTCTGCATGGCGATCTTTCGCAGGCTCAGCGAGACCAGGTAATGGCACGTTTTCGAGGCAAACAGTTACAGATGCTGATTGCAACTGACGTGGCTGCCCGTGGTTTGGACGTAACTGAATTGAGCCATGTCATCAATTATTCGATGCCTGACGATCCGGAAGTGTATATACACCGCAGCGGACGTACCGGAAGAGCTGGTAAAAGCGGAATTTCGGTGACCATCATCAACATGAAGGAAACTGGTCGCTTGAAGCAGATTGAAAAACTTTCGCGTAAGAAATTTGAACGCAAAATGGTTCCGGGAGGCGAAGAAATTGTTGAAAAACAATTGTTTCACCTGATTGAACGGGTAAAGAACGTTGACATCAGCAGTGGTCAGGTCGAAAAATACATTCCGCAGATTCTGGAACAATTTGATGGCATGAGCCATAGCGACATCGTCAAACACTTTGTATCACTCGAATTCAACGAATTACTCGATTACTACAAAAATGCACGCGATCTGAATATTAAAGCTGAAGTTCCCCGTGATCCATTCTCACGCAATGACCGTGGAAGTGACCGTGGCGGAGATCGTTTGAAATTTACCAAGCTGTTTATTAACGCCGGAAAGAAACAAAACCTGAATGCTTCGGGATTAATCGGTATGATTAATGAATATTCAGGCCGACGTAACATTGAGATTGGTAAAATTGATATTCAACGCAAATTCTCGTTTTTCGAAATTGATAGTAATTTCGAACGTGATTTGGTGAAATCATTAAATAATGTGGTGATTGAAGGCCATGTGATCAGTATTGGCCGGGTTGAATCAACTGCAGGTCAGGAAGCCAGCAGCGAAGGAGGATCGTTCCGCAACGAAAGCCGGGGTGGTGGTTATCGTGGTGCCGGAGTCCGCGATGGTCGCCGTGAAGGCGGATTTAACGACCGTGGTGATCGTCCAAGACGGAGAAGAAACTAAGAATAGATAATTTCAAATTTCAAGTTCCAAATTTCAGGTTGATTCAGCTTGAAATTTGGAACTTTTGTTTTGGAACTATTTCTTCTTTCCTTTTCCTTTTTCCAGATTTTCGATTACACGAAATTCAACAATTTGAGAAATAAGATCCAACGGCATGGGTTGGTCAATCGGGAACTGGACAGAACCTTTTCCCTGTTTATATTTTGAAAGTTCATTTGCAAATGCCAAATGGCCTGTTGGAGTGGCATAAAAGCCAATGTGATTTTTAAATCCGGCAAAATAGACCAGCGGTCTTCCGCATAATTTATACGCGGGCATTCCGTAGCCTATTGATTCTTCAGCATCCGGTGCCGCATTTTGGATAGTTGCCCTGACCTGATTCAAAATCTGTTGTATATTATCCGGAAAACCTGCGATATACTCGTTAATGGTGGTTGGAACAAATGAAATCATTTGAATTGCAATTTTTGTATCTATAATTTCAACCTTTTTATAAACGCATTGATGTCAAAATTCAGATTGATTTTTGGCAACCGGAACCGGCCTCCAGGCTGATTTTTTTGTACTGAATAGATCTCATCAATAATGGATTTGTATTGATTGGCAACATAATTTCGTTTCAATTTTAGTGTTGGCGATAATTCTCCGGTTTGCGGAGTCCACTCATCACATACCAGGCGAAAGCGTTTAATTTCTTCGTGTTCGCCCAGTGTTTTATTGATTGCTGCTACTTCCCGCTGGAATTGGGCAAGTACTTCCGTTTTTTGAATAAGATCCTGATTATCCATGAAATGGATCTTCCGCTGACTACACCAGTCATGCAAATACACGAAATTGGGTGAAATCAAAGCACTGGCAAATTTTTCTCCAGCCCCGATAACCATAACCTGTTCAATAAAAATGGATGCTTTCAGTTTATTTTCAATCATTTGCGGAGCGATGTACTTTCCTGCCGAAAGCTTAAACATTTCCTTTTTGCGGTCAGTGATTTTCAGAAATTTACCATCCTCTAAAATGCCAATGTCACCCGTATGGAACCATCCTTCCTTGTCAATAACTTCATCGGTTAAATCCTGGGCTTTATAATATCCTTTCATTACACCGGGCCCTTTTACCAGAATTTCGCCATCTTCAGCAAAACTCAGTTCCACATTATCCAACACTGAACCAACTGTGCCAATTTTCATTTCACGAGTGGCCGGATTATTAACTGCAATAACCGGTGAAGTTTCAGTTAATCCATAGCCTTCAAGGTTAAGCATTCCGGCCATTCCTAAAACGCGCGCTATACGTGGCTGCAAGGCGGCTCCTCCTGAAACTACATATACAATGTTGCCGCCAAGCGCTTCACGCCATTTCGAATAAATCAGTTTGTCAGCCAGTTTTATCCTGAATTTCAGAAAAAGATTGTATTTTTTGTTGTATTCAAAATGTCGGGTGAGGTTTAGAGCCCAGAAATAGATCACTTTTTTTATACCGGTCAGTTCCTTGCCTTTTGAAACAAATCCATCGTAAACCCTTTCAAGTAAGCGTGGCACGGAATTAAACATGTGTGGTTTGATTTCCTTTATTGCAGTAACAATTTGCCCCAAATTTCCGACATAATATATGCCCATTCCTTTATACTGAAAATGATAATTCACACTACGTTCATACACATGGCATAGAGGCAGAAAACTGATGACCCTGTGCTCTGTTCCCAAATTGTGCATTTTTGAATGCGCTACAAAATTCGATACCAGGTTCGTATGAGTAAGCATAACGCCTTTTGGAACTCCAGTTGTTCCGGAAGTATAAATAAGCGTTGCCAAATCCTCAGGATCAACCTCATTCTTAATTTTTTCAAGCTTCGATTCTAATTCTGCCTGATGGTCCTTTCCCATTTGCAGAATTTCTTCATAACTGGTTGCACCTTCAACCTCATCAAACGTATAAACATGGGTAATGGCAGGCAGATTCGCGGCTATTGGACTAAGTTTTTCATAAAGTTTTCGGTCGCCAACCAGTAAAATACGAATTTCAGCATGTTCAAGAATATAGCTGTATTCTTCGTCGCCAATGGTCGGGTAAATCGGAACATGAACCATACCAGACATGGCTAGACCCATATCTGCAAAATTCCATTCAGGACGGTTGTTGGTTACTGTGGCTACTTTATCACCTTTATTCAGGCCAAGAGCCAGTATTCCTAAAGCAAACTGATTTGATTTTTCGACGTATTCAGCTGTGCTGTAGGTGTACCAGTCATTACCGTTTTTTCCACCTAATGCATCTTTTCTTGGGAATTCCTGAAGATACTTGTCCAGAATATCAAAAGTCCTTTTTACCTCGATCGCCATAGTTTTATCATTTAGTTAGAATATACAATCTAAATATATAACTATTTTGAATTTTGGCAGAAGTACAAATATTCAATATTTATCAAATTCGGTCAACTTAAGTTTTTGTTTCAGGATGTCATATTGACTATCAGTAAATTATAATCAATATTCTACTGAAATTTTTGAATAGTGATTTTTTTTGCTTTAGCTATTTTTCAAATTCCAGATTCTTTTGTTTGAAATTTGAAATAATCATGATTCCGGCGATCAGTCCTAATATAACAAATACCGACCAATGTACCGATTCCACCGATCCCCGACCATAGGAATGCAAGCCGCTTAGATAGTAATTTACGCCAAAATAGGTCATTAATACTGAAGAGAATCCCAGAACGGAGGCCACCGTATAATTGTATATTCCCTTCAATCCTGGTATGAGTCTCATGTGTGCAATAAACGAATAGATAACCACTGTAATTAATGCCCAGGTTTCTTTGGAATCCCAGCCCCAATATCGACCCCAGCTTTCGTTGGCCCAAACGCCACCCAGAAAAGTTCCGACTGTCAGCATGTACAAGCCGATGGTTACAGACATTTCGCTGATGGCAGTTAACTGAAGAACCAGATTCTTTATGTTTTTACTATTTTCCGGATTACTGATGCAATAAAGTACCAAGACCAGGAGACCAATAAAGGCGCTCATTCCTATGAATCCATAACTTGCAGTTATAATGGCCACATGGATCATGAGCCAGTAAGAATCGAGTACAGGAACCAGGTGTGTTATTTCAGGATTCATCCAGTTTAGATGGGCAACGAAAAGTATAATCCCTGCAAGCATGGCAGCAGTTCCAATGACCATCGGGTATTTCCGGCCAAAAATCATTCCGGCCAACATCGAAGCCCATGAAACGTAAACCATCGATTCGTATCCATTGGACCAGGGTGCATGACCGGAAATATACCAGCGCAAAGCAAGCCCAACAGTATGAACCAAAAATCCGAGACCAATTACCACAGTGAAGGCCAGGCGGATTTTTGAACCCATCGTTTTTCTTCTGAAAATGTTGACAAACAAAACAGTGAGCAGCGTGAATCCGGCCAGTAAATACAATGGGAAGACTCTTTTGAAAGGATTTGCCGAGTTATAAAAAATTTCGACTTTTTTCTTGCTTTCGGTAGGGAGATATGCTGAGGCATATTTAGCCTGATATGCAGCGATGCTGGCTATTATTTGTCTGCTGTTTATTTCACTATTTTGTGTCAGCGATTCTTTAAGCATTTGAAATCCACGATTGATAAAAAGGGAATCTGCCTTATCAAGTCCGGAAGGGGAACTACCTGCAGCCAGCCATTTGGCCTCTTTTGAACGGCCAGGAAACAGAGCAAACATATCTCCGTTAACGATCATAAAGCAAATATTTACTCTTTCATCTATGTTGATGATTTCTTTTTCATACACATTTCGAAATGCGGGCATTTTATTGAATGCAGCTTTTGCCTTTTCAAGCAGTTTATAATTTCCGGCCTGATCAAAAAATGCTGTGAGAGGTATTCGTGATTCAGTAACGCCCAATTCACTTTTAATCTGTTCATTGTCAACTTTAACCAGCGAAACGTTACGCCAGAGTTCAGGACTTAAATACAATCCAAGCATGACTTCTTCGGCCGATCTGCCATAGTAATCCGACTTTCGACAAACTTTACGGAGAAGTTCAGATGCCAACGTTGAGACTGGTTCAATCCTTCCATCCGGACCTTGAATCCACAGTTTCGAAAAATCATCGATCGTAGCCTGGTCAATTTTTGGTATTGATGCTATCTCAGAACTGTCGGCGAAAGCTGAAGAAGTATTTAATGCGATAAGTGCAAAAATGACAAGTCCTGCTTGTTTTGAATATTGTTTTAACCGGTGAATCTGCAATTGAAAATACGATTTTTTGCTGAACAGGGACAGAATCATCCCGAGTGTCAACAGGAAATATCCGGTATATGTTACACCCGTTCCGAGCATGTCAGCGTTAACAGAAAGTACAGTACCTCCTTCATCCTGATCATAAGACGACTGGAAGAATTTATATCCACGATAATTGAGTGTATTATTCATAAAAACCCTGACATTCCGATTGACATTTCTTTCGCGATCAATTAAAACCAATTCGCTCGCAAAGGATGAAGGACTGTCAGATCCAGGATATTTTTCCATCTGGAAATCGTTTAGTTTTAAGGAGAAGGGGAGGTAAATCGGTTCAGCTCCGTATGTAAATTCAACCGGTACATTACCGATGGTGGCCATCATTGGCTCACCTTTTTGTCCATGACGTCCCAAAACATGCACAATCTGTTTATTTGTTCCATCAGAAACTTCAAGCGCCACAGCGTCTTCCGAAGCATTTCCGGAAGCATCTTTCCCAACACTCATTGAGGCGTGAGTGTAAAAATTCTTGACCAACAGCATATATCCATCAAAAGCATATAATTGCATAGTTTCCACTTCAAGCGTATCGTTTGGTTCAACTAATTTGGTTTCGCCACCGGTCATTGAGCGAATTTCAACCTGTCTGTCCGATACAAGGTAAAGCTTGTCGGCACGATTGAAGAACTGGAAATTTGCACCCGATTTTTCATACCCTAGCAGAATATTCCCAAGACTGATCTGGTCTCCTTTGGAAAAGACTAAATTCTCCCTTCCCTGTCCCTGAGAAATTACAAAATCAATCATTTCCTTTCCGGCTGGATCTTCGACCACATTTCTTGTGGCATTTTTTACAAAGCCAACCGATTTAATCCGGTATGACCGGCCATTGATATTCATCTTTTCATTAAACCCTTTGTAGGAAAGCTCGGAAAGAAGCACATCGGAACTTATCGTTTGATTGCCGTTCTTAATGGTCAGATAATCTTCTGAAGACATAATAAAATCGGACGACTGACCTTCACGGATATGCATAACACCTTCAAAACTGATATAGCGGGTTATGGCCGCGCCAATTACGATAATGATAAACGAAATATGAAATAATCCCATCGCAAGACGCTGTTTACTATACATTTTGTGTCTGATAAAATTGACCAACAGGTTAACAGCCAGCAAAAACAATATCAGGCTAAACCATACGGATTTGTATATCAGTCCCTGTGCGGCTTCTGTTCCGTAACTGTTTTCAACAAAAGTGGCAATCGCCATCGAAAATGCCAGAACCAGCAGCAAAAAACCCATAAAAGGGAAGGAGAAGAAGAAATTCATCAATTTTTTCATGAATACTGAATTAGATTTTGATATCAGCAAAAAGTCCGTTTTTAAAACGGACAACCTTTATAACAGATGTAAGCGCATTCTGTTGTAGTTTTAAAGGATTTTCAGAAAAAATTGTTTGGTATCGGATGTAATATGAGGCCGAATGTTAAACTGGAAAGGCAATTGATAAATTTTATTTTCCCAAATTTAATGTTCCCCATTGGCCCATTTGTCCAACAATCCAGCCAATTCGTTCCTGAACATATGGACCTGGAGGATTGGCGCTGTATTTCCGGGGATTGGGCAATACCGCTGCAATGGCTGCCGCCTGAGTTTTGGAGAGGTTTTTGGCGGATGTTTTCCAGTAAAAATTCGCAGCAGCTTCGGCTCCATAAATGCCATTTCCCATTTCAATGGTGTTGAGGTAAACTTCCATAATGCGTTCTTTGCTCCAGAAAAACTCAATAAGTACGGTGAAATAGGCTTCAAATCCTTTGCGGATCCAGCTTCTTCCCGGCCAAAGAAAAACGTTTTTGGCTGTTTGTTGAGAGATGGTACTGGCACCCTTCACTCGTTTCACGCCTCTTTTGGCGGCATTAACAGATCGTTGAATAGCGTCCATGTCAAAACCTGAGTGGTTCATGAAATTCTGGTCTTCGCTGCAAACAACAGCCAATGGAAGGTTTTTGGAGATTTCGTCAATAGATACCCAGTCGTGTTTAAGTTGAAGTTCTTTTCCCGAGAACAATTGTTCACCACAGCGAATAACCATTAAATACGTAAGAGGAACAGGAACAAACCGAAATAAAATCACCAGGAACAGAGAGATTCCTACAAACCATATGGCGATTTTCCATATTAACCGAAGGATAAATTTACCTACTGAATATTTCATTTTATGACTTTCTGATTTGTCGGTTAAAATTACAAAAAATGCGTTGTGTTGAATAAAAAAGACCTGTCAGGATTTATTTTCCTGACAGGTCTGATATTTTTTCAAGCACAAACAATTGTGCTGTCTTTATTTGACAAACGATTTCGCTTTATCAACGGCTGCTGCAAGTCCGGAAGCATCTTTGCCACCCGCAGTGGCATAAAACGCCTGACCACCGCCACCGCCCTGCATTTCCCTGGCAGCTTCACGTACAATGGTTCCGGCATTCAAGCCTTTTTCAGCAACCAGGTTTTCGGCAATCATGACCGAAATCGAAGGTTTTCCGCCAATCACCGTTCCCAAAGCAAGGAAAAGATTTTCAACTTCTCCCTTCAGCTGAAATGCCAAATCCTTTACAGCCTGAGCTGAATCCAGATGAATTACTTCAGCAATCACATTCATTCCGTTAATAACCTGAACTTTATTTTTAAGTTCATCCTTAATGCCTGAAGCAGCTTTCCGCTCAAATTCTTCAATTTGTTTTTGCAGACGATTGTTTTGCAAAAGCAGATCCTCAACCGATTTTTTCAGGTTTTGCGAGTTATTCAGAATTCCTTTGACTTCAGAAAGTTCGTCCAGATGTTTTTTTACAAATTCCTCGGCCCGATCTGCAGTAATAGCTTCAATGCGTCGAACTCCTGCAGAAATGGCACTTTCAGAAGTAATGATAAATGTACCGATTTGTCCGGTTGCAGAAACATGTGTTCCGCCGCACAATTCAACCGAGTCTCCGAATTTGATCACGCGAACCAAATCGCCATATTTTTCGCCGAAAAGAGCGATGGCACCCATCGATTTCGCTTCATCAAATGTCATGGCGCGGTTTTCTTCCCTGACATTGTTTTCCCTGATTAGGTCATTCACCCGGGCCTGAATCTGATCGAGTTCAGTCCGGCTAACTTTCTGGAAGTGCGAAAAGTCGAAACGCAGGTATTCGCTGTTAACCAATGAACCTTTTTGTTCGATGTGTGTGCCTAAAACTTCGCGCAGTGCATGGTCGAGGAGGTGAGTGGCTGTATGGTTATTCATCGTCATCTTCCGTTTTTGTGCATCAACAACTGCTGTAAATTTAGCAGATGGATTTTCCGGAAGCTTTGAGGCAATGTGAATGATCAAATTGTTCTCTTTTTGGGTATCCAGTATTTTGGTCCGCTGTCCATCGGCAATAATGTAGCCCGAATCGCCGGCCTGACCTCCGGATTCGCCATAGAACGGTGTTTTGTCGAAAACCAGATGATAGAATTCCTTATTTTTTTGTGTGACTTTTCGGTAGCGTGAAATGAAAACTTCCACTTCCATCAGGTCGTAGCCTACAAATTCAACCTGTTCTATTTTTTTCAGTTCAATCCAATCTTCTGTTTCCTGAACAGCCGCATTCCGCGAGCGTTCCTTTTGTTTTTCCATTTCAGCATTGAATCCGGCTTCGTCAACGGTGAGGCCCTTTTCGCGAAGAATCAGGCTGGTAAGGTCAAACGGGAAACCAAACGTATCATAAAGGGTGAAGGCATTGTCACCACTGATTTCTGTTTTTCCGGCGACTTTGGCTTTGACAACCAAATCGTCGAGTAAACGAATTCCGGTTTCCAATGTCCGGAGGAATGATTCTTCTTCTTCCCTGATCACATTTTCAATCAGGACCTGCTGTGAAATCAATTCAGGAAAAGCATCGCCCATGTTGTTCTTTAGCACTTCAACCAGTTTCCATATAAATGGCTCTTTGAATCCAAGGAAAGTATATCCGTAACGGACCGCGCGACGCAAAATCCGCCGGATAACATAGCCTGCCTTGTTGTTCGAAGGCAATTGTCCGTCGGCAATTGAAAAGGAAATGGCACGTAAGTGATCGGCAACTACCCGCATAGCAATATCGGCCTTTTGGTCTTCACCGTATTTTTTATGGCAGAGTTCTGCGATTTTTGTAATTGTGTTCTGAAAAACATCGGTATCGTAGTTCGACTTTTTTCCTTGCAGAACCATGCATAAACGTTCGAATCCCATACCGGTATCCACATGTTTATCCGGAAGTTCTTCCAGTTTGCCATCTGCTTTCCGGTTAAACTGAATAAAGACGAGGTTCCAGATTTCAATTACCAGCGGATTATCTTTGTTTACATGGTCGCGACCGGGCGATTTTGCACGTTCGTCGTCATCGCGTAAATCGACATGTATTTCGGAACAAGGGCCGCATGGTCCGGTGTCGCCCATTTCCCAGAAATTATCTTTTTTACTTCCGTTAATGATTTGATCAGCCGGAAGGAATTTCCGCCAGAGATTAAAGGCTTCGTCGTCACGTTCGAGTTTATCGTCGGAACTGCCTTCAAAAACCGAAGCATACATGCGGTCTGCCGGAATTTTCAATACGTCGTGCAGCAATTCCCATGCCCAGTTAATGGCATCTTCCTTGAAATAATCGCCAAACGACCAGTTGCCAAGCATTTCGAACATGGTATGGTGATAGGTGTCGT
>Ga0209261_10000264_pt1 | contig 14254 bp, 10 predicted proteins | sample DOMMetBare1Fresh_FD_187470 | JGI IMG/M metagenome (GOLD analysis project Ga0209261, IMG submission 187470) | Wetland sediment microbial communities from St. Louis River estuary, USA, under dissolved organic matter induced mercury methylation -... | ecosystem: Environmental > Aquatic >...
GTATTTCAGTATATCTTGAATGCGGGGCCATAAACGTATCGTCAAAGCCACGAACAAGAGGCAATTTGGTATTTAAAATATCATGTTCAAAAACACCAAACATTTTTGTTTTCAACGGATATTTTGGAATATTATAAAAATGGTACAGCCCGGCCTGTGCAGCCCAGCAAATAAACAGCGATGATGTCACATGATGTTTCGACCAGTCAAATATTTCAGTCAACTCCTTCCAATAGGTCACTTCCCCGAAAGGTAGCATCTCTACCGGTGCCCCTGTAAATATCATGCCATCATAATTCCTGTTTTTCAGCTGATCAAAGGTTTTGTAAAAGGCCTTCATGTGAATATCAGGCGTATTCTTTGATTCATGTCCTTTCATTCTCAGAAAATCAATTTCTATCTGAAGTGGTGTATTCGACAGCAGCCGGATAAGGTCTGTTTCTGTGGTAATTTTAATAGGCATCAGATTGACGATGATAATTTTCAACGGACGAATATCCTGGTGCGAGGCACGGGATTCGTCCATAATGAAAATGTTTTCTTTTTGCAGCAATTCAATTGCCGGCAGCCGGTCAGGAACATTTATTGGCATGATATTCAGTATTTTCGGTTAAAATAGCTGACCAAAAGATCATTGAACTTGTCATCCTGAACTTGTTTCAGGAACCTTACAAATTAATAGTCAGACCCCGAAATACATTCGGGGTGACTGGTTTGCTGAGTATCAATGACCTTTTGGACTGCTAAAACAGGCGTTAAAATTAAGCAATTTGATTCAGGGCCTGATCAAAATCGGCGATAATGTCATCGATGTGTTCAAGTCCTACCGATACACGCAAAGATGTCGGGAAAACACCGGCTGCAAGCTGTGCTTCATCTGATAGTTGCTGATGCGTTGTGGCTGAGGGTTGTATGATCAGTGTCTTGGCATCACCCACATTGGCCAGATGGCTCACCAGTATCAAACTGTCGACCACTTTAATGGCTGCATCTTTGTCGCCCTTCACATTGAATGAAAGTACACCACCGGCGCCATTGGTCAGGTATTTCTGAGCCAGTTCATACGATTGATTACCTTCCAGTCCCGGGTAATTAACGCTTTCAACCTTCGGATGTTTTTTGAGCCATTTGGCCAATGCCAATGTGTTCTGAATGTGGCGTTCCATACGCAGTGAAAGTGTTTCGAGACCCTGCAATAAAAGGAATGAATTGAACGGACTCTGTGACGGGCCAATATCGCGAAGACCTTCGACACGTGCTTTAATGATGAAAGCCAGGTTGCCAAACGGGCCATCAAAATGGAATATATCCCAGTACTTCAGTCCGTGGTAACCTTCTGAAGGCTCAGTAAAACCAGGAAATTTTCCATTTCCCCAATTAAAGTTTCCGGCATCTACAATCACGCCGCCAATGCTGGTTCCATGACCTCCAATCCATTTGGTGGCCGATTCAACCACTATGTTGGCTCCATGTTCAATCGGGCGAAAAAGATATCCTGCAGCGCCAAAGGTATTGTCGACAATGAACGGAATATCATATTTTTTAGCCAATGCGCCAAAAGCATCAAAATCAGGAATGACATAACCCGGATTGCCGATTGTTTCCAGATAAATGGCCTTGGTATTTTCATCAATCAGTTTTTCGAATTCAGCAACTGATAAATCCTTGGCTAAACGTGCCTCAATTCCAAGCTTTTTAAATGTAACAGTAAACTGGTTATAGGAACCGCCATACAAAAAAGGAGAACTCACAAAATTATCGCCGATACCCATGATGTTGGTAAAGGTTAAAAACTGTGCCGAATGACCCGAAGCCACACCCAGAGCAGCCACTCCACCTTCTAGCGCCGCTATTCGCTGTTCAAATACGTCAGTGGTGGGATTCATTATTCGGGTATAAATATTTCCGAATTCCTTTAATGCGAACAAATTTGCCGCATGTTCGGCATTTTTGAACACGTACGATGAAGTTTGGTAAATTGGAGTTGCCCTCGAATTTGTTGTTGGGTCAACTTGTTGTCCTGCATGCAACTGCAGCGTTTCAAAATGTAATTTTCTTTCAGTCATGATTATTTAATTTTAGGGATTTATGAACTAATTAAAAAATATCCGATGTATTTCGATAATCGCTTTTCGTGTATCTCTTTGGTCAATAATGAGGTAGCTAACCAAATCAGAAGCGCCGGAACCACTTAGCAGAACATTGATTTTATGCTGGGCGACCGCAGTAAATAGTTTTGCCGAAACGCCATGATGTTGCTGCATGCCATGGCCAACAACTGCAATAAGCGAAACCTGTTCTTCAATAACAATTTCACTGACAGAACTTAGCTGAAGATGCTGACAAATCTGACGAGCTTTTTCAATCTCATTCTTGTTTAAAATGATATTGATGCTTACCTGCGAAGTAATAACTGACCGGATATTGATGGAAGAATGATGAAAAGCGGTAGTAACCTTAGCCAGAATTCCGGGTTTAAAACCAACTCCGGGGCCATTCAGTTTAAGCACCGCGATTTCTTCGGTATGAACCACACTTTTAACCACATTCGGTGAAACGAACGATTCGGAATTGATGATGGTGGTCAGTTCTTTTCCTTTGTTTTTCAGACGGTAAACCCGAATCGGAATATGCTTGCTGATCAATGGTTCCACTATTCTGGGATGAATAGAGAGTTCACTGAAGTAGGATAATTCGGAGGCCTCGGCATAGGTTAAACGTGGTATTAACTTCGATTCGGGAACATATTCTGAATCAGAAGTACGGAATTCCTTGTCGAGTTCCCAAAGTTGAAGACACTCTGCACCAATTAGCCTGGTAATTGCTGCCGCAGAATAATCGGCCGATCGTTTTCCGGAACGGGCAATTTTCCCTGAAGATGTAATTCCATAGGAACCAGGTATCAGGTTTATGCCATCCGGAATCAGGTCTTTCAGCTGACTTGATTCTTCTAAAAGAAAAGTAGCATTTCCATATTCCTTGGTTACCTGAAACGAAATATTTTCAGGATAAATTATTGAACAAGGTATCTGGTTTTTTACCAGGAATATATTCAGAATGCTTGCAGTTATTCGTTCAGAATAGCTGATTACCTGATCTTTCAGAGCAAGTGAAAAGTCGCCGGTAAACTCGATTCCCTTTAATAAATTCTGAAGGTTATTCCTTTCATTGTCAAGGATCTCATCAGATTCTTTTTGATCGAATACACCTAGTTTTTCATTGATAATATCGTTGACTTTGCTAAAAATCTGATCGGAAGTGTTGTGATGACCAATCAGCAAATCGATTCCCTGTTCAATGGTTTGCTGTAACTCCGGAATTGCGGAAACTACAATGGTCAATTTTTTTCCTGGTTCGGCCAGTAAGTTGGCAAAAGCTTCCAGAACTGAAAAATTGGACAAACTGTTTCCGCCAAATCGTACGACACAATTTGACATGATATAAGTTTAAAATAATAATTTGGAAATGAAAATAGTTTGGATTTCAGCCTTCAAACAACATGAATAATCATACTGCCTAAAGGCTAGCGCATTATCATAGACATGGAAGACATCATAGAATCATCGCATCCCAAGAACGGGGAAGTAAGAAGTGCAATATTTTTTGCCTGATGATTCATTTTCGATATTCGTGTTGAATTGAGTGCAAACATAAACAGTTTTTCAAAATAGACAAAGGTATGCCAGTTTTGTTTAGCTTAATTCAGGTTAAATAATTGTTAAGTGCCTAAAATATTGAATTAATGTATTGTTATGTAGTTGGTTATATGATGAAAGTAGAAAGTGGTGTGCGTTGAATATTCATCCGGAGTACCTGTATAATTTGAATAATATGCATTGATTCTTCGATTTAATCCGCATTTCCAAAGATGCTTTTGAAGGTGTTTGAAATATTTTCAGTCAGATTCCCAGCCTCCATGTCAAGAATTTGTGTGGCCATGGTATAAATTTCCTGTATCGGAGTATCCTTTTCATCCGTTTCGAGGAAAAGGCGATTGACAGGTATTGACTGAATAATTTGGTGCATTTTTTCATTTTTTAAATAGGATTCGCCAAGTGAAAAGTAAAAATCCTGATGGATCAGGTTTCTGGTAGTTTCCAGGTTTCCTTGGTAACCGTGGATGATCCACGGAAGATTTGTTTTGGCTTCTTTTTTAAGTTTCCATAAATCTGAATAAGCCCGAACACAATGGATAATCATTGGTTTGCGATATTCTTCAGCTAGTTCCATTTGCATTTTAAAATATTTCAGCTGAATTTCAAAATCGGTAGAAATGGCCCTGTCGAGCCCGCATTCCCCAATTGCCAGCATATTCTTCTGTCGGGCAGCAAGTTCAATGGCCGTCAAACAGTTTTCGGGGTTAACTTTACCGATGTGCCATGGATGTAGTCCGGCAGAATAAAACTGGTCGGAAGCTTCAAATGGTAAATCCTGGGCAAAAACATTCAATATTTGAATCTGATCACCTGTTTGTTGCCGATGTGTATGAAAATCAATTTTGAGCATAAATTATCGTGCCGTTCGGTTTGTAAATAAAAATACTTTTCAGGAATCATTGCAAATAATGAGTCATGCGTAATTAAGCCGATCAAAATTAACTGCTTTACTGGTAAAATTGTACCGAGAATAATATTTTATCTTATTTTTGACTGCCTTAGGAGACTGATTATGAAATTTAGGGAGATTCTTATTAAAACGCTCATTCTGCTTATCTTTTTACCTTCCGTGGTGCGAGGGCAGATTTCCCGGTATGGAATTCCTATTCAGATTATTCAGCAAAAGTCAGCCAATCCGAATACCGATCTCGTTTTGATGCCGACGGTGGACAATCAAAAACTTAGGCAGCTTTATAGTCGGCATAATTCCGATGTTTTTAAATCCCTTCATTTTGCTCATACTTTTGATGTTTCTCTAACACCTCAAAACTCCGGGAAATGGTATGCTACAACCGCGGTAAATGTCTGGCAGTTACGGATTCGATCTACTGATGCTTATTCTCTCAACCTGATTTTCGATCAGTTTCATTTGCCGGATAACGCTCGTTTATACCTCATTAGCTCTAAAACAGGAGAAGTAAAGGGAGCCTATACTTCAGAAAATAATTGTGACAGCCAGATATTTGCTATTGAACCGGTAGAAGGTGATGAGTTAACGGTGCAATACGAAGAACCGTTGAATGTTTCTTTTCCTGGTAAACTCCGGATTGCCAAGGTTGCCCACGATTTTTTAGGCTTATTTGCTTCAGATCCACGTATTCCCAGAGGAGTCTCCGGATCATGCAATGTAAATGTGAATTGCGATCTGGTAAATGGAACTGAAAATATCAGGGATGCTGTTTGCCGGATAATTATTGAAGGAAACGAAATTTGTTCCGGAACTTTATTAAACAATACTTCGTTGGACGGAAAACCTTATTTATTAACCGCTTATCATTGTATCAACACTGCAAGAAGCGCACAGTCAACTGTTTTCCTTTTCAATTTTGAATCGCCCTATTGTTCAACCATTATAGGAGATGTTTCGCGCACTTTATCCGGAAGTACTTTAAAAGCTTCCTATAATATGCTCGATTTCACGTTAGTAGAATTAAACACCACACCTCCATATAATTACAGGCCTTATTTGGCAGGCTGGAACAGGAAAAATACCGCACCACTGTCAAGTTTGAGCATTCACCATCCGCAGGGAGATATTAAAAAAGTGTCAACTGATAAAGATCCGGCAACAACGGGAAGTTTTAATTCTAGCTATCTAACCAATGGTTTCTGGCAAATCAGCCGGTGGGATAATGGAACCACTGAAGTCGGTTCTTCGGGAGGCGCTTTATTTGATCAGAACCAATATGTCATAGGCACATTAACCGGTGGTGCTGCAACTTGTACACTTCCCACCAACGACTATTTCGAAAAATTTGCACTTTCATGGGATCAAAGAAAAGATTCCATGTCAAGGCAGCTGAAATATTGGCTCGATCCAACTAATTCCAATACTGAAAAGTTAAACGGAATGTCGATGTATTCGGGCAAAATGTTATGCAAACCCTTTACAAATTTCAAGGATAAGGATACGCATGCTGCGATTCAGATTTCGAGTGGATTAACCAAAAAGGGATATTGGAGCGGCTCTAACCTTGTTGGATATACTGAATTTGCCGAACAATTTAAATTCTCAAGAAATTGCGAAATACAAGGTATTACGCTCGGTGTTGCCAAGATGAAAACCGTTTTCCCAAATTCATATATCGATGTTCAGGTTTATAGCGGAACTGATAAACCTGAAATCCTTTTATACTCTGAAAAATTTGATGCGAAAAAGTTCTGGAGTAACGGAATGAATTATCTGCCATTCAAGAATTCGGTTAAAACTGTCGGTACTTTCTATATTTCATATAACATTACTCAGATGAATAACGGTGATACGCTGGCAGTTTATATGGCTAATCGTACCGCTGATATTTCCAATAGCTTTTACCTGAAGAATGCATCAGGATGGTCAAAATTCAATGCAACCAATGATCCGGGTAATGGTTCGGCTTTGTTGATGGAAATAGTGGCCTGTAATGTGGATGATCCAAATGGAGTTAACGAATTAAAATTCGATCAAAAAGGGGCGCATTTTTTTCCAAATCCGCTTTCAGGAAGCTCCATGCTGACGGTTCAAACCGAAAATCAGGTTGACTGTCCGGATGAAACGGCTGTTTATGACCTACTCGGAAAACAGGTAAAAGTAGCGGTAACTCAAACAGGACAAAATAATCTGGTTTTGAATTTTCGTGGACAAAGACCTGGTATTTATTTTGTCCATGTTGAATCAGCAGGCAAGACCTTGATTGGCAAAATCGCGTACGTTCCCTGATTGAATATCAGAATAATAGATTTATTTGAATTTGCATTAAACTGCCAATAATAGCAGATTAAGGTTTCGCGGGTTCAAAGAAACCTGCCATTTTGGAAGCATCTCTGCTATTTACAAAATCAGCCTTCGAGCTTTGAATTAATTCTGCAATAACCTTGTTCGAAGGACAATTCGTGATGCTTATTTTCTTCTTCTGAGCATGCACTTTAGCAACAACATCTTTTACTTTCACAAAATCTTCAAAGGGAATTGTTCCAATACCTTTCCAATTGGTAAGCTGAGAAAAATCTACTTCTATCAGGGGCATTTTTTCAGAATCAACATTCTTATCAATATCGCTCAGGTTACCAACCAAATTGAGAAAACTTGGTTTAATACTGTTTATTTTGGCGAGATAATCTTTGTCGGCAATTAATATTTTAACTTTTCCCTTGTGTTCGGTTCCGTTTATTTTAAAACTAAGCATATCCGAAAATGGTCTCATTTCACTTGCAAGTTCCTTATAAATCTGCACGGGCTGGTAACTGAATCTCAATATCAGAAAAATATCATCTTTTATCCCCGGCAGAATCTCTCCATTGTTCTTTTTAAACTGACTATAAAGAGGGAAGAGGTATGCATCCGTAAGAGTAGGTATTTTATGATTGGCGCTGTCAGGCATTAAATCAGTAACGTAAAGCTTTCCGTAGATATACATGACATCCGCCTGAAAATTGACAATCCCATGGCCGATCGATTCCCATAATTCGCTGTTGGCAGTAAAGTTTTGTGAAGAAATAATCGGTTTCACATTTTTTTGAGCTTGCGAAAACAGAACCGATAAAATCAATAAAACACTAATGAGAACAAGCTTTTTCATGATATTCCAAATTATCAAAAGATTTGAAGAAGAGTAAAATTAAGCAATAAAATTGTCTGGGCTGAAAAGTAGTTTATTTTTTAATGTAACAAAGAATTGGGAGTAAAAATCGTATTTAGCTGCTTCCAAATTTCTCCCAATGAACCATATCTTCAAGAGGTTTTCGTATTTTCAAAGGCGCTTCAGCTGCCGAATAGCCAAGCGAAACTATGACTACAGGCTCTATTTCATCGGGTAATTGCAGTTTCTTTCTGGCTAAAGAGACATCAAAATTACAAATCCAGCAAGTGCCAATTCCCAGATCAGTTGCTTTTAGCACCAAATGGTCGACTGCAATTGCAATATCAATATCTGCAAAGTCTTTTCCATCCGATTTCCGTTTCCACGATTTGGAATGATCGGAACAAATGACAATACACGCAGTAGCCTCCTTAAACCACGATCGTTGATAAACCTCATGAAAATCATTCAGGTTTTGTTCCTTTGTGATAATAATAAAATGCCAGGGTTGAAAATTTACTGCAGAAGGAGCCAGTCGGGCAGCTTCCATGATTTCGAGTAAATGTTTTTTGTCAATTTTTTGCCTGATATATGACCGGACAGAATACCGTTTTGAGATGACCTGGTCAAATTCCATGATTAAATGTTTAATGTTTTTATGAATCTTCGGTTATATACAGCCGCACACAAATCCATCAGCCAGTCCTTCGTTTAATTCCTGAATAACTTTTTGCTCTTGTTCAGTATTTATGCAATCAGAACAAACAGGAAGATTAAGAATAATATTCCTTTCTGTGACTGCAGGATCCACTTCAGTTCCGCAAACAAAACACTGCATCAAAAAATCGGCCATTTGGACTATTTCTGGAAATTCCGGATCAAATGTAAGTCATTTTCTTAGCATTCAAAAAAATCAATATGCCTGATTTTGTCATTTAAATTGGATTCAAAAAGCCTCTTTTCCTGATTTATTGGCAGTTATTTGCATCTGGAGTGTAATTGTGGCTGATCTTTTGGTCATTAGGCCGATGGCACGATTATCGTAAAAACCAATTCAAGATTTAAACATTATAACTACATTTGTGACTCAAATTTTTGATCAATTAAAACCGGAATAATGGCATTTTTAAATAAAATTCTAGGCAAATTTTTAGGTTCAAAAGCTGATAAGGATATGGCTGAAATTAAACCTATCCTTGAACTTACCAAAAATGAATATGAACGCATTAAACTTCTGTCAAGCGACGAGCTTAGGGGAGAATCAGCCCGATTAAAAGCGATAATTAAAGAGCGGATTAAACCTGAGGAAGACCGTATTGAAGAACTGAAAGAACTTGTTGAAACAGTTGATATACAGGAAAGTGAGAAATTATACCAGGAAATTGACAAACTGGAAGAAAAGATTGACGATAAGCTGGAAGCAGTTTTGAACGAAATACTTCCGGTAGCTTTTTCTGTTGTTAAAGCAACAGCAAAACTGTTTACCGAAAATGAGAGGGTAATCGTAAAAGCAACTGATTTCGACCGTGATTTGGCTGCTGTGAGAAACAGTATTCTGATTGAAGGTGAGAACTCCGTTTGGATGAATAAATGGATGGCTGGCGGAAACCAGATTACCTGGGAAATGATTCATTATGACGTTCAGTTGATTGGAGGAATCGTTTTACATCAGGGCAAAGTAGCGGAAATGGGAACCGGAGAAGGAAAAACACTGGTTGCTACACTGGCCGTATTCCTGAATGCCCTTACAGGCCGAGGCGTACATTTGGTTACTGTGAACGATTACCTGTCGAAACGTGACTCGGAATGGATGGGACCAATCTTTGAATTTCATGGTTTAAGTGTTGATTGTATCGATAAACATCAGCCAAATTCTGATGGTCGCCGCAAAGCCTATATGGCCGATATTACTTACGGTACAAACAATGAATTTGGTTTCGATTACCTCCGCGATAACATGGCTATCAGTCCACGCGACCTGGTTCAACGTAAACATCATTATTCTATTGTCGATGAGGTTGACTCGGTTTTAATTGACGATGCACGTACTCCATTGATAATTTCAGGACCAATTCCAAAAGGCGAAATTCAGAAGTTTGAAGAGCTGAAACCTAAAGTTGAAAAACTCAATGCTGCACAGCGAAATCTGGTTAACCAGTGTCTGTCGGATGCCAAACGAATACTGAACAATCCAAACGCAACAAAAGACGAAAAAGAAGCCGGTTCTATCCTGCTTTTACGGGCACACAAAGGTTTGCCAAAAAATAAAGCGCTGATTAAATTCCTGAGTGAAGAAGGAATTAAGGCGATGATGACCAAGACGGAGAATTACCATATGCAGGACAATAACAAGCTCATGCATATCATTACCGATCCGTTGTTCTTCGTGATTGACGAAAAACAGAATTCAGTTGAAATGACCGACAAAGGTATTGATTTGATTTCGGGTGATGTGGATGATCCAACTTTCTTCATTTTGCCGGATGTAGGTTCAGAAATTGCTGAAATTGAAAATAATAAATCCTTGACCAAAGAACAGGTTCTGGAGAAAAAAGACGATTTGTTAACCAATTATGCGATAAAATCGGAACGTGTTCATACCATTAACCAGTTGTTGAAAGCTTATGCGATGTTTGAAAAAGACATCGAATATGTGGTGATTGAAAACAAAGTGAAAATCGTTGACGAGCAAACCGGCCGAATCATGGAAGGCCGCCGTTATTCAGATGGTTTGCATCAGGCGATTGAGGCAAAGGAGAATGTAAAAGTGGAAGCTGCCACGCAGACTTTTGCTACCATTACGCTACAGAATTATTTCAGGATGTACCATAAACTGGCCGGTATGACCGGTACTGCCGAAACTGAAGCAGGTGAATTATGGGACATCTACAAATTAGACGTTGTAGTTATTCCAACCAACCGGAAGGTCATTCGCGACGATCGTGAAGATTTGGTATATAAAACCAAGCGCGAAAAATACAATGCGGTTGTTGAAGATATAGTAGCATTAAATAAGCTTGGAAGACCAGTTTTGGTAGGTACAACTTCGGTTGAAATCTCCGAATTATTAAGCCGGTACCTGAAAATGCGGGGCATCAAACACAATGTACTGAATGCTAAATTACATGCACGTGAAGCTGAAATTGTGGCCGATGCAGGGGTAAAGGGCATGGTTACCATCGCTACCAACATGGCTGGTCGTGGTACCGATATCAAGCTTACTCCTGAAGTGAAGGAACTGGGTGGTTTAGCTATCATTGGTACCGAGCGCCACGAATCACGTCGTGTCGACCGCCAGTTGCGTGGACGTTCAGGACGTCAGGGAGACCCGGGTTCTTCTCAGTTCTTTGTTTCGCTGGAAGACGATTTGATGCGTTTGTTTGGTTCCGACCGTATTACCGGAATCATGGATAAGATTGGCCTGAAAGAAGGTGAAATGATTCAGCATTCGATGATTACCAAATCAATCGAACGTGCACAAAAGAAGGTGGAAGAAAACAATTTTGGTATTCGTAAGCGACTGCTCGAATACGATGATGTGATGAACTCACAACGTGAAGTTATCTACAAGAAACGCCGCCACGCATTGTTTGGAGATCGACTGGAAGTTGATATTCTGAATACTATGTATGATGTCATTGAAAATATGGTGACTGAATATCAGGCTAATGGCATGTTTGAAGAATTTAATCTTGAGCTGATCAGGTTAATGTCGATGGAATCGCCCGTGTCGGAGCAGGAATTCTCGAGAATGAATGCCGACGAACTGGTTGAAAAAGTTTACCATGAAATGGTTGCTACCTATACCCGTAAAACAGAAGTCATTGCAAAGCAGGCATATCCGGTTATCCGCGATGTTTATGAGCAAAAAGCACATCTCTATACCAACATTATTGTTCCTATTTCAGATGGGAAACACATTTTTCAGATCATCACAAACCTGGAAAAAGCCTATAAAAATCAGGGTAAAGAGTTGGTGAAATCGTACCAGAAGCAAACCGTATTGTCGACCATTGATGAAGCCTGGAAGGAACAACTCCGCGAAATGGATGATTTGAAACAGTCGGTTCAGAATGCGACCTATGAACAGAAAGACCCGCTTCTGATTTACAAATTTGAGTCGTTCAATCTGTTTAAAATCATGATTGTCAAGGTAAACAAACAGATTGTTTCTATTCTGGCGAAAGGACATATTCCGATTAGCGAACCGGAACAGGTGCGTGAGGGTCACGAACGCAGAGGTTTGGATATGAGTAAATTATCAACTTCAAAATCTGAAGTGCCAACCAGTTCAAGTCGTCCGAATTTGCCCCCACAGGAACCTAAACACGAACCTGTTCGGGTAGAGAAAAGGGTAGGGCGCAATGATCCATGTCCATGTGGCAGTGGCCGGAAATTTAAAGCATGTCACGGTAAAGATCTGGCAGACTAAAAAAACTTGAAAAGAGGAATGAGGAAAAAGGAATATGGCTTGCCAGGTTCATTTTCCTTTTTCCTCTTTTCTTTTTCCTTATTTCTGAACTTTCATTTTCAAAGCAATAACCCAATTTAATGTATGGACATTCTTTCATTTATTCACTGGAACGTTAGCCCTGAAATTTTTTCGCTGGGACCAGTTCATGTTCGCTGGTACGGATTGTTGTTTGCGGTAGGTTTTCTTTTTGGATACCATCATGGCGAAAAAATGTTCAAACACGAAAACATTGATTTGAAGTGGCTTGAAAGTCTGTTCATCTACCTGATTGTGGCAACTATTTTAGGTGCGCGTTTGGGTCATGTATTCTTCTACGGATGGGAATATTACTCGAAACATCCAATTGAAATCCTGTTCGTATGGCAGGGCGGATTAGCAAGTCATGGCGGCGTTCTAGGTATTATTATTGCCATGTTTATCTGGAGTAAAAAAGTATCAAAGCGTTCCATTTTATGGGTTCTGGATAGGGTGGTGGTTCCCAGTATTTTTGTTGGTGCTTTAATTCGCTTTGGAAACCTGATGAATTCCGAAATTTATGGCAATCCCACTACTTTGCCGTGGGGTTTTATTTTCGAACGAAACCACGAAACAGTGGCCAAACATCCAACACAAATCTATGAATCGTTGAGTTATTTGGTCGGGTTTGGAGTCTTGCTATACATGTATTGGAAAACCAAGGCCAAAGATTATCAGGGTTTACTGGTTGGGGTGTTTTTTATCATGGTATTTACAGCCAGGTTCTTCATCGAATTCATTAAGGAAGTACAGGAACCCTTCGAAAAAGGAATGAGCCTTGTAATGGGGCAGTGGCTGAGTATTCCGTTTATACTGACCGGAATAACACTGGTTATACTGGCTATCAAACGAGGACCGGTATATTATCAGAATAAGGTTGTTCCGGGCAAAAAATAGATGCTGCAATAAAATTGATAATCCTGAAATTGATGACAAAAAACTTCAATTTCAGGATTATTCATTTTTAATAAATCTCCAGATTATTGCCTGATTTGTTTTTCCAAACTTTCGATTTCTTTTTGGCGTTTCGTCAAAAGTTGGATGTATTGGCTGCATAAAGTTTCGTGATTTTTCAACTGGAATGATTTGGACTTGTATAGCCAATCGATGGCAACATCAGTTTTTCCCTCCATTTCACAGGCTAAAGCCATGTTGTATGTTGCTTTTCCGGCAATTTCGGGGTTCTTATTCGTTGTTTGTTTATTCCATATTTCAGCAGCCAGCCGCCATTCATTTTTAAGGGCATATTTTTCTGCCTGAAGCATTTCCGGATTCTTTGAACGATAGAACAATCGTTCAACATTTTGCCATGCAGGAATTAATCTGCTTCCAAATAGAATGCTCAGATCTTCAGCTGCCTGATAAATAAAGGGTTTTATTTTTAAATGAGATTCAAACAAATCCGGAAAATCACTTTTAAAAAAATTGAGGGTATCTGTTTGGTGGTACAGGTATGATAAATTGTCATTCTTAAACTCTACTGACCAATACAGGCTTGGTTCACAATGGACCAGGTTTCGATAATAATTAATGATTGGCTTTCCAGGCTGGTATAAGTTTAAGAATACACAAACATCAGCCTTCGATTTTTTGAAGTATTCTTCAGCGCTGTATTTATCCTGAATAAGAGCTGAAATACCATCAAGGCTATCTCTTAAATTGACCACATTTTGAAAATATCCTTGATCTTTTATGAATCGAGCTAAAACATCAACACTCCGGTTTGAAATTTCTCTGTATTTTATTGATTGGTCAGTGATTTTTTTGGACCCATTGAAATATCGAAAAACACATGTGTCGGAATGGTATAAATCACGGTTAATAATAGCAATGGTTTTAATATCCTTTGGCAGTTCGAAAATACCTGGTTTATAAACCTCGATGTGCAGACTTCGTACTTCCCTGTTAACCATGCATGAAGTAAGGCAAAAAAGAAGGAAAAGGATTAAACTATTTTTTGTTAGATAACTCAAAATATGGGTTTTTAAATTAGTTTTCCGGTTTACCGATCTGTTTTTCCAATCGCTCAATTTCCTGTTTTCTCAATGTAA
>Ga0209261_10000265_pt1 | contig 14225 bp, 11 predicted proteins | sample DOMMetBare1Fresh_FD_187470 | JGI IMG/M metagenome (GOLD analysis project Ga0209261, IMG submission 187470) | Wetland sediment microbial communities from St. Louis River estuary, USA, under dissolved organic matter induced mercury methylation -... | ecosystem: Environmental > Aquatic >...
GATAGAAAAAACGCTGATCGTTTTACAGTAAAAAAAAGAACATTGATCAGTTGTCTTAAGTAATTCTAAATCTTTCATTAAAGGATGAAATGCAGTCTTTGAAATGAACGTCATTTGAGACTTAAATAAACAATTTGAACAGGAACAAATTTTAAGATTAATAATTACTTTTAGAGAATTCGATAGACTTTGAATTTACTGATTCTGACTTTGAATATTTTAAAAGATCACAAAATGAAAAATATTGCTAAAAAGAATAATCTTTTCCTGATTTTTTACTGCACTTGTCTTTTGGCATTCTTATCAAACTGTAGTAAAGACGAAATTTCCGAAGTAGAATTCAACTCCATTAAAACTGAAAATCCGGGTACAGATATGTTAAAAAGTGCAACAACAACTATTTCTTTTTCAGGCTATGAATGGTATGTAAAAGATGCGACTGCTTTTGGACCAGGGCCGAATAATTGGAATCCTAATAATGTTTGGGTTGACTCGGATGGAAAACTGCATCTGACTATCACTTATAATTCATTGACACAAAAGTGGGATTGTGCAGAGGTTTGGAGTACTACCTCAATGGGATTTGGTAAATATGAATGGTTTGTTGAAGGACGAATCGACTTGTTGGATAAAAATGTCGTATTTGGATTGTTTAATTATCCAACTGCATCTATCGGTCCGGATGGTACCAATGAAATTGATATTGAGTATTCAAAATGGGGAGATGATGCCAGCAACATTGGTAATTATGTGGTTTGGCCAGCTAAATTAATCAATAGATACACAAAATGGTCTGCTTCTTTTCCTGTTTCACTCACAGGTACTTATACAACACAAAGATTCACATGGGCTTCAAATAGTGTAAATTTTCAAAGTCTGCATGGATGGACCACAGAAAATAATAATCTCATCTTTTCAAAAACATATTCACAATCAAATACAAAAGCAAAAAGCTATATTCCTCAGAAAGCCGAACCAGTACACATGAATTTGTGGTTATTTAGAGGCAATGCTCCTTCCAACAATACTCCGGTTGAAGTTATTATTGCCAAGTTTAAAAAGTACTAATCGAGAAACATTATACTCCATTTTCTTATACAGTGTAGAGGTATAATAGTTTTTGTAAGGTAATTATTCAATTCAGTGTGCCATAAAATTTATCGTTGTCGCCAATTTTAAGCGAGATTCTTCATGCTTCGGAATAACTATTTTCAATTCAAACAATTCAGGATTAATCAGGAGCGGTCAGCCATGAAAGTGGGTATGGATGGTGTGTTGCTTGGTGCATGGGCGGATGTTTCAAAATCGGACCGAATTCTGGATATTGGTACTGGTACCGGATTGATTGCTTTGATGTTGGCCCAGAAAAACAGTTCCGCACATATTGATGCGATTGAAATAGATCATGAAGCGTTTGATGAGGCTGTTCAAAATATTCAGCAATCTGCTTGGTGCGACAGGATTCAGGTGGAATGTTGTCCGTTTCAGGTCTATGCAAAACAAACCAGTCGGAAATATGATCTGATTGTAAGCAATCCGCCGTTTTTTTCGAATAGTCTGAAAGCCCCAAATTATAATCGGGCACAGGCCCGACATTCCGATTCATTACCTTTGGAAGAATTGATTTCTGAAGCAGTGAAAATACTGTCAGAAAAAGGAAGAATAGCTCTCGTTTTACCCATCGAAAGCCTCACTGATATCGAAAAACTGGCCAATTTGAACTCGCTTTTTATTTCCCGTTTGTGCCGGGTAAAACCCAATCCACAGAAACCTGTTTTCAGGATATTGATTGAATTGACCAGAGAGGAATGTTTTTTTCAGGAGGAAAACCTGATGATTGAGTTCGAAAAACATCACGATTATACTCCTGAATACATGGCCTTAACGAAAGATTTTTACCTGAAATTCTAAGAAAAAAAGAGTCGGAAAAAACAATGCATTTCCGACTCTGTAATGGTATGGTTTTTCAGGTGAGTTCTACACTAAAAACATAAATGGATGGTAGGTTTTTTCCATCCGGACGGCAAACCGGTCAATGGTTTCAGTATCTAAACTGGTCACATGTTCACGAACCAGCGCTACTTTTGTAACCAAAATTCTCTTTGCCAGATTCATTTCGTCCAGATTAATTTTTCCGCTAAAAATTGCTTCCGTTTTAGCCATTTGGTGCAGTTCTTCAGGAAATGCATTTTCAATGGCGCCCCGGGCTATTTCAGGTTCGTGCGAACAGCAAATAAACAGTCCAATTTCTTTTGTTCTTAAAATATGCATGTGTGTCAGACAAAAGTAATTGATACGCTGTTGGATTTTTCCGCTATGAATCGATCCGCCGATAATGATCCGATCATATTCATCCAGATTTGGTGAGTGATGGTGCATCAGGTCTACTGTTACTACTTCTCCTGACAGTTTTTGCGTTAACTCGCGAACAGCCTGCTCTGTACAACTGTTTGATGTGGTGTAAATAATGATTGTCTTCATGTTTCTGTTTTTTGGCTTTCATTCAAAATTAAGGAAATGGCGTGATTAAATTGTCTGGTTTTGTCATAATTTTCAGTTTATTCCCCAATTTTTTATTAAAAAAATGAAACAAAACCTAATGACAAGGGTTTCTTTACTAAAGTGTTAAAATAAAAGAGGATAAAGTCTGAATATTAAAATAATGATTATTTTTGCAGTCCAAAATTTTTGAAGCCATGATGAGTTTAATTAAACATGATATAAAGATCGACGAGAGTTTTTACAAAGTCGAAGAGATCAGACAACTTACCGGGGAAACTTTTTCCCTGAAATTACCCAAAGCACGTTTTGCTTTTAAAGCCGGACAGCATATTTCGCTGGGCATTCACGGTGATTACCAAAGCAGGGAATACTCCATTTACAGCGGAGTGAACGATAATCATCTGGAAGTTTTGGTGAAAGAAGTAAAAAACGGGTATTTCACGCCCAAACTTCGTAAGCTGAAAGCCGGAGATCTGGTTGAAATTCATGGTCCATTCGGAAATTTCGGGATTGATTCGAAATCGGCCTCATCCGGAAAATTTGTTTTCATTGCCAGTGGTACAGGCATAGCGCCATTTCGCAGCATGGTGCATTCTTATCCTGAAATTGACTATACTCTTATTCACGGAGTTCGGTATGCAACTGAAGCATACGACAGCCATGAATATCCGGCCGATCGGTATATTCTTTGCTCCAGTCGCGATGCCAATGGAATCTATCAGGGAAGATTAACAGGGTATTTGAAAAATTGTACATTTGCAGCCGAAACTCAGTTCTACCTATGTGGAAACAGTGACATGATTTTTGACGCACTGGAAATTCTAAAGGAGAAGGGTTTTGAACGCGATCAGATTCACTGCGAAGTGTATTTTTAGGGAAGCCCCATCCCAACCTTCCCCGAAGGGGAAGTAATTTTATCTTTAAAATGGGGAAAATTATTTAATCACAATTTGCATGATGATTATGAGATACAATTCAAAAATGCTTTTTGAAGCCTCCCCTCTTGAGGGAGGTTTGGAGGGGGCGATATAATGAAATACCACCTGATTACTTTGGGTTGTCAAATGAATCTTTCCGACAGTGAACGAGTTAGTTCGGTGCTCGAAAGCATGGGCTATGTGCGCACTGAAAATGAGGAAGAAGCCAACTTGCTTGGCATGCTTGCCTGTTCGGTACGACAGAAACCCATCGACAAGGTTTACAATAAAATTGCCCATTGGAACAAATGGAAAAACAAGCGCAACCTGATTACTTTCGTTTCAGGATGCATTTTACCTGCCGATAAGGAAAAATTCCTGAAATCGTTCGATCTTATTTTCCAGATGAGCGAGTTGGCGCAATTGCCTGAAATGATTCGTGAATATGGCGTGGTCACACCTGCCGGACTCAAAGCTCCGCAGCCGGTAATGCCTAAAAATGAACATATTTCCGAAATGTGGCATATCAAACCCAAATATCAATCGACTTACGAAGCCTTTGTGCCGATTCAAAATGGATGCGATAAGTTTTGTACCTTTTGTGCCGTTCCATATACCCGTGGCCGTGAAGTTTCGCGACCTTCCTCAGAAATTATTGATGAAGTCCGCCAATTGGTGAGTCAGGGCTACAAATCGATTACTCTTTTAGGCCAAAATGTAAATTCATACGGACTCGATAAAAAAGGAGAGGAGATCAATTTTTCTGAATTGCTCCGTCAAATCGGCGAATTCGGCAAATCCTCCGGAGAAGAATTTTGGGTTTATTTCACCTCGCCACATCCGCAGGACATGAACCGCGAAGTGATTGAAGTGATTGCTTCTTATGACTGTCTGGCCAAACAAATTCATTTGCCCATGCAAAGTGGCGATGAGCACGTCCTGATCAAAATGAACCGCCGCCATTCAATGGACAAATACCGTCATATTGTGGCCGACATTCGCGAACTGATTCCTCAGGCTACTTTGTTTACCGATATCATTGTTGGATTTTCAAGCGAAGGAGAAGCCGAATTTCAGCATACAGTAAAGGCGATGAACGAATTCAGGTTTAACATGGCCTACATTGCCATGTATTCACCAAGGCCCGGAGCAGCCAGTTTTCGCTGGGAAAACGAAGTTTCGTCCGATGATAAAAAAGATCGCCTGCACCGGCTTTCGGAAGTTTTGAAAAATCATTCCAGAGAATACAACGAAACCATGGTTGGAAAAACCTTCCGCGTTCTGGTAAATGGAACTGATCGTAAAACAGGATTTTCAACCGGACTGACGGAAGGGAAACTCATCGTTCGGCTTGATCGTCAGGATCATTCGCTGATGGGCAAAATTGTTGATGTGAAAATTACGTCAGCTGCCGATTTCTCGCTGAGTGGAAAGTTAAAAGCCCCTCTTGATCTCCCCGAGGGGGAGACTTTCGGAAAGCTGGGATACAGTACAGTTTAGTTTTAAATTAGAATCAATGTCAAAAAATATATCTTCAGCTTCTGGTTCTTTCGCCCCTCCTTCGGAGGGGTTGGGGGAGGCTCGCCGGGTTGCATTTAAAACCCTCGGTTGCCGGTTGAATCAGTATGAAACTGATGCATTGGTTACCGACTTTGACAATGCCGGTTATCAGCTTGTCAATTTTGATGAATCTCCAGACGTGGTGATCGTAAATACCTGTACGGTGACCAATCAAAGCGATCAGAAATCACGGACGGTTATCAGTCAGGCTGCACGGAAGAATAAAGATGCCGTGGTGGTAGTAACCGGCTGTATGGCGAATAACTTCAAGGAAAAACTTGAAAGCCAGGACAACATCACTTTTGTGGTGGAAAACAACCGGAAAAGTTCGGTGCTGGCGCTTGTCGATGCTCATTTTTCAGGAGAAATTATGCATCCAAACCAATTGCCACAGGATGTGTTTCGCTACGAACCGGTGCAAAAAAGTTTGCACACACGCAGTGCAGTCAAAATTCAGGATGGTTGCGATAACTTCTGTACCTTCTGCATCATTCCGATGGTTCGAGGTCGGGCCGTTTCGAGGCGTGTTGCTGAAGTATTGGAAAGCGTGAAAAAAACGATTGAAAATGGCTTTAAAGAAATTGTAATTACCGGTGTAAATATTGGAAGATACCAGGATGGAGAATCCCGTTTTGAAGATCTTTTGGCACAGATTCTTGAAGTTCCGGGCGATTTTAGGGTTCGCATTTCATCGCTTGAACCGGATGGATTTGGCGATCGCTTTGTCGATCTTTTTTCGCATCCCAAACTAATGCCACACCTGCATTTATGTCTCCAGAGTGGCTCCGAAAAAACACTTTTACGAATGCGCCGCATGTACGATGTGGAACAATTCCGGAAAACCATCAGCCAGTTTCGTTCGGTTTATCCTGATTTTAATTTCACCACCGACATTATTGTTGGCTTTCCGGGTGAAACCGAAGAGGAATTTCAGCAAACCATGGATGCAGTGAAAGAATTCAATTTCAGCCATGTGCATACTTTTAAATACTCAGTCAGAAAAGGTACTCGTGCCGAGCGGCTCGAAAATCATATTCCCGAAAAAATCAAGTCGGCACGCTCCTTAAAAATCCGTGAACTTTCCGGGGAAAACAAAAAAGCGTATTTCAGCCGATTCATTGGCAAATCACAGGATGTTTTAATTGAAAAGATATCTCAGGGTATCGCGAACGGATATGGACCTCATTATGTACCGGTTCGCTTCAGAGTTTCCGGACTTCAAAAAAACACTGTTCACTCTGTTCGGCTCACCGAAATAAGGGGTGATGGTGAAAATATGTACTTATTCGGTGAACTAAACGATTAGTTTTTTTGTCTATGGTTAGACAATTCTGTTTAATCAAATGACAACAAAACTTAAACAAAGTGAACGGCTAAGTTCTTCGCCTGAATTCCGTGAGAATTACACAAAATACACCGGAATCCTGAATGAATTTCGCGAGAAATTGGCGCTGGTTTCCACGCACGGACCAGCCCAGGCAATTGAAAAGCATCATTCCCGTGGGAAAATGCTAGCCCGTGAAAGGATCAATCTGTTAGTCGATGAGCAAACACCATTTCTTGAACTTTCCTCTTTTGCAGCATACAATCAGTACGAAAATGCCTTTCCTTCTGCCGGAATTATTACCGGAATTGGAGTTGTACAGGGGCGTGAATGCCTGATAATTGCCAATGATGCCACTGTAAAAGGCGGAACATACATTCGCGAAACCATAAAAAAACATGTCCGGGCGCAGGAAATTGCCCGTCAGAACAGATTGATATGCATTTATTTGGTCGATTCCGGAGGTATTTATCTTCCTGAACAGGCCAATGTTTTTCCCGACCGCTTCGATTTCGGACGGGTTTTTTACAATCAGGCCCGCATGTCCGCTGAGGGAATTCCGCAGATTTCAGTAGTGATGGGATCTTGTACCGCTGGTGGTGCGTATATTCCTGCCATGAGCGACGAAACGATCATTGTACGGAATCAGGGAACAATTTTTATTGGTGGTCCGCCACTTGTACTTGCAGCAACCGGTGAAGAAGTTTCTCCGGAAGAACTGGGCGGTGCCGAAGTTCATACTTCAGTTTCAGGTGTGGCCGACCATATGGCTAATGATGATTTGGATGCAATTCGGATTTGTCGTGAAATTGTATTCGGACTTCCGGTTCAGGAGAAACAAAAAATTGAATTACAACCGGTCAAAGAACCACTTCATCCTTCAGATGAATTGTATGGTTTGTTGCCAACCGACCTGAAAAAACCGATCAATGCATATGCCATTATTGAACGATTGGTTGATGGAAGCGAATTTCAGGAATTTAAGGCCAATTACGGAAAAACATTGGTAACAGGCTTTGCCCGAATTTGGGGGTTTCCGGTCGGAATCCTTGCCAACAACAGTTTTCTGACTTCGGAAAGTTCGCTGAAAGGCGCACATTTTATACAATTATGTGTTCAACGGAGAATTCCATTGCTGTTTCTTCAGAATATAACTGGCTTTGTGGTCGGAAAAAAATACGAACAAGGCGGTATTGCCCGTGATGGAGCCAAACTGATCAATGCGGTGGCCAATGCAGCGGTTCCAAAATTTACCATTGTAATCGGTGGTTCGTTTGGCGCCGGAAATTATGCCATGTCAGGCCGTGCTTTCGATCCTCATTTTCTGTTTATGTGGCCACATTCACGCATTTCGGTGATGGGTGGAGAGCAGGCTTCCGGAGTTTTAAGAAGCATAGGAAGTCATGGTTCAAGTGATTTGCTTCAGCAATTTGAAGAAGAAAGTTCGGCTTATTACAGTTCTTCGAGGTTGTGGGATGATGGAATTATTGATCCGGTTGATACCCGGAAAGTATTGGCCATGGCCATTTCTGTTTCACTGAACCGACCTTTCGGAGAATCAAGGTACGGAGTCTTTCGCATGTAGAGTCATCCTGAACTTGTTTCAGGATCATAATTTATAAGCAGATCCCGAAATAAATTCGGGATGGCTGAAGTAAATGATAAAATAACAGAACTTGAAAACAGATTATCAATACATTGAAGTGAAGCTGGATGTGCGGCTTTTGCGGATCACATTGAACCGCCCGGAGCGCCACAACACCATTATTCCGGGCTTGATTCAGGAATTACACAGCGTGCTCGACGAGGCATCCCTCATGGATGAGTTGTTATTTGTGGTGCTGTCGGGCAATGGAAAATCGTTTTGTGCCGGTGCCGATTTGCATTGGTTTTCGGACGCCGAAGCACACACGCTTAATGAGAAAACCGAACAATACAAGCAATTAGCCGATTTATTACTCAGGTTGTTCCAATTGCCTCAGATCACCATTGCCACTGTTCGGGGGAATGTGTATGGTGGCGGAATCGGACTTTTGGCAGCTTGTGATTTTGTGCTGGCGGAAGACAATACCCGCTTCATGTTCAGCGAGGTTAAACTGGGACTTTTACCCGCGACAATACTGCCATTTGTATCCAAACGATTATCAGTTCAGAGTTTGCGGAAATGGATTTTAACCGGAAATCTTTTTGAAGTAAAGGAGGCTCACAGGATCGGGCTGGTGGATGAAATAGTTCCTGAAGGACAAATGGAAAGTGAACTGACCACATTTTTAAATTTATTCGAAACAGGCTCACCATCGGCTGTCAAAAAAGCCAAACAACTGATCAATGAAATTATTTCGGGAAAGATTGATATCACAGACACCACCACTACATCCGCAATTTTGGCTGAGGCACTTATTTCAGTTGACGGTCAGGAAGGAATTCAGGCATTTTTAGAAAAACGTAAACCGGGATGGAAGAAATAATCAGTTGCATTAATCAGTTTTCAGAATGAAGCAATTCAAAAAAATACTCATTGCCAATCGGGGTGAAATTGCAGTACGGATTATTCATGCTGCACGAAAAAATGGCATTCATTCTGTTGCAGTATATGCCGAAGATGATATTGATTCACTGCACGTTTCGAATGCTGATGAGGCATTTTTACTTTCCGGGAAAACACTTGCCGACACTTATCTGAATCAGGATAAAATTATTCAGATCGCTTTAAGTTTGGGAATTGAAGCCATTCATCCGGGTTATGGATTTTTATCGGAAAACGCCGTTTTTGCTCAAAAAGTAGCTGCTGCAGGTATGGTTTTTATTGGTCCATCTCCTGAGAACATTCGTTTGATGGGCGAAAAAAACCGGGCGCTCGACTATGTTCGCACATTGGGAATTCCGGTTTTGAAATCGTTTCGGGGAACCACAGATGAAATTCTGAAGCATGTTTCAGAAATGGATTTTCCGGTTATGGTGAAAGCTTCGGGAGGTGGAGGCGGAAAAGGAATGGTGATTTGCCAGTCAGCGGAAGAATTGGTGCCTGCTCTTGAAAAAGCCGGTCGTCAGGCGATTGACTATTTCGGAAATGGAGAGTTGTTTGTTGAAAAATTTTTACCCCGTGTACGACATATCGAAGTGCAGTTGATGGCCGATCACTACGGAAATGTGTTGCACTTTTTTGAGCGCGAATGTTCCGTACAAAGGCGGTTTCAAAAGATTATCGAGGAAGCGCCTTCGCCGTCAGTCGATGAAGAATTGCGTAAAAAACTGACAACAACTGCTGTTCAGATTGCCCAATCGATGAATTACCGCAATGCCGGAACCATCGAGTTTTTGCTCGACGAAAACGGGCAGTTTTATTTTCTGGAAATGAACACCCGAATCCAGGTGGAGCATCCGGTAACCGAAATGATCACCAGGTCTGATTTGGTTTCGTTGCAATTATTGGTCGCGGCAGGCAATCCTTTACCTATTCAGCAAAATGATATCCGCATTTCAGGACATGCAATGGAAGTGCGGCTTTGTGCCGAGGATGCCGAAAATCAGTTTCATCCATCAGCCGGAAAACTTGTTCTTTGGCGAATTCCGGAATCAGAACATTTGCGCGTTGAAACTTTTGTGAAGGAAGGAATCAGTATTTCTCCAAATTACGATTCCTTATTGGCTAAATTGATTGTTTGGGGCGAAACACGTTTAAAAGCGATCTGCCAAATGCAACATATTTTATCTCAAACCGGGATTTCAGGAGTGCATACCAATCTTTCTTTTCTTTCCGGATTGATTGACACAGACACGGTGCTGTCGAATCAGGTTTATACCCGATTTGTGGATGAGAATCTGGACCAGATTAACTCACAAATCAGCAAAAAGAAACAACAGTCGGACAAACACAAGTTGGTGGTTGCTTATCTCATTTTTCATTTTCAGCAACAAAAAACTTCAGGGAATTCGGTATGGAATCAGATTGGTTTCTGGCGGATGATGCCAATGATGGAGGTTTTTGCCGATGAAGAAAAATTTGAATGCATTATCAGTTTAAATTCAGATCATCAGGTTTTCACTATCAATGAGGTGAAATACGAAATCAAAGAAGCGCAGTTGTATAATAGCTTACTTAAAATAACTATAAATCAGCAGATTGAATCTTTTTTTTGCCAGGATACCGAAACACATACACTGGTCATTTCCGGAGGTTTTACATATGTTTTACGAAGCAATTTATTGAGAAAACAGGTACTTACGCTACGTAAAATTGAATATGCCAGGAAGGTTTTTCAAAACCTTATTTGCGCCGATTTGTTTGGAAGGGTATTGAAATTAAATGTAGTCGAAGGCGATCTTGTTGAGACGGGACAAATCATGCTCACTTTAGAATCGATGAAGACAGAAATTCATGTTCTCTGTCCGACTGATGCACGGGTGAAAAAGATTCATGTAAAAGAAGGAATAGCAGTGGTGGAAAAGCAAATACTCCTCGAGCTGGAGGAAAACTGATACGCGTTTCGTGTTACGAATTTAACTCGAAACCTATAACTTGAAACGTGCAACAATTTATTTTTGATTTTTTTGAAACTTGGAAAGATATAGAATGAACGCAATCTTAGAAGAAAAACATCATCAGATCAGGGCGAAAGTAAGGCAATTTGCCGAAGCGGTCATTAAGCCTGTGATCGATGATTTTGATGAAAAAGAAATTTTCCCGGTGGAACTCGTTCGCGAAATGGGCAAAACCGGTGTATTGGGAATGACTGCTCCTGTAGAATTTGGGGGACAGGGCAGCGATTATCTTTCGTATGTAATTGCCATTGAAGAAATAGCGCGCGTCGATAGTTCGATGGCAGCCACTCTGGCAGCCCACAACTCGCTCGGAGTAGGACCAATCGTTGAGTTTGGCACTCAGAAGCAGAAAGAAACTTTCCTTCCGGCGTTTTGCACGGGCGAAAAACTTTGGGCATTTGGACTAACCGAGGAAAACGCAGGTTCCGATGCACAGGGTGTGGAAACCACTGCAACGATTTCAGGAAATGAATTTGTAGTGAATGGTTCCAAAAAATACATCACCAACGGAACCTCCGAAATTTCTGCCGGAATGACCACACTTGCACTTACAGGAGAAAATAATGGCCGTAAAGAATTTACCGCCATCCTGATCGAAAAGGAACGTGAAGGATTCATTCGTGAAACCATGAAAAGCAAGCTGGTATGGCGAGCTGCCGACAACGGAATGCTTTATTTCAATCAATGCAGGGTACCAGTCGAAAACCAGTTGGGTGAGCGCGGTTACGGGTTTAAAATTATGCTGAAAACATTGGATTCAGGTCGACTTTCGATTGCAGCCATCGGTCTGGGATTGGCGCAAGGTGCTTTCGAAATGGCCAAATCGTATTCCAGGCAGCGAAAACAATTCGGTAAATCGCTTAGCGAATTTCAGGTAATTGCTTTTAAACTGGCCGATATGGCGTTGAAAATTGAAAATGCACGAAATACTTTATACAATGCTTGCTGGCTGAAAGACAACCATTATCCGTTTGCACAACAGGCCGCCATGGCAAAATTATATTGTGCTGAAATTGCCCGTGAAGTGGCCGACGAAGCTGTTCAGATTTTGGGAGGCGCCGGACTTTTCAAGAACCGTGAGTGGCCGATTGAGCGTTTCTACCGTGATCAGCGCCTGTTGCAAATTGGCGAAGGAACCTCCGAAATTTTGCGCATGGTGATTTCAAGAAATATTTTGAAAGAATAGTCCGGATTGCCTAAAAATTCGGAGTGCCTAAAGTTCAGTTCACAACTAAAAAACTGTAATTTGCAGGATGTTTTGGCATTCATCATTCATCATTCCTAATTCACTATTGTCAATGGCTTCCGACCGCAAACTTGAACACATCAAACTGGCACTTGAGTCACAAACCAAACTGGCCGAACAGGATCTTCGTTTCAACTATGAACCAATGCTGGCCGCTCATCCTGAAAATATGGATTTAAGTATTCAGTTTCTGGATAAAACCATGCAAACTCCCATTTGGGTTTCGAGCATGACAGGTGGAACAGGTGTAGCCAGAACAATCAATAGAAACATTGCACGCGCTTGTCGTGAATTTGGGATGGGAATGGGACTGGGCTCGTGCCGGAAAATTCTGTTCGACAAAAATGACTGGGCCGATTTCGATTTTCGGAATGAGATTGGCGATCAGCCATTTTGGGCCAATTTAGGCGTTGCGCAGATTGAAGAATTGCTCGCATCTAAAAATATTCAGGCAATAGTCGATTTGGTTGGAGAGCTGAATGCCGATGGACTGATTGTGCATGTGAATCCATTGCAGGAATGGTTTCAGCCTGAAGGAAACCGTTTGAAACAATCCCCGTTGCTGACTATACAGCAGCTTTTAGATCAGGTTTCGGTAAAATTGATTGTGAAAGAAGTTGGTCAGGGTTTTGGGACCGAAAGTTTGCTGCAATTGCTTGCTCTGCCCCTCGAAGCCATTGAATTTGGCGCCTATGGCGGAACCAATTTCTCGAAACTGGAAATGATTCGTGGTAATCAGCAAAAACTTGAGGCCAGTTTGCCTTTTGCGTTTGTTGGGCAATCGGCCAGCCAAATGGTCGATTCTGTCAATCAACTTCTGAAGGAAAATCCGAATTCGGCATGCCGCCAACTGATTATTTCCGGAGGCATCCAAAACTCACTGGATGGTTATTACCTGACTTCCAAAAGCCAGCTTCCGGCAATCTTTGGAATGGCTTCGGCTGTGTTAAAACATGCTTCGGAAAGCTACGAATCGCTTCAGGATTTCCTGATAAATCAGATTCAGGTGCTGAGTTTGGCTAAGGCATATTTGAGATTAAATCCCAATTATCATGGATAAAACCATCATTAATGGATTTTCAAAATACAATAAAAAACAGCGCATTGAAGCGCTGATTCAAAAATATGGTTTTCAGGATGACCTGGCGCACTGGTTGGCAAGCTTTGAAAACTCCAATGAAACCATACAGAAAATCATCGATGATCTGAGTGAAAACCCAATTTCCACCTTCCCTTTTCCTTTTTCGATTGCTCCGAATTTTGTGGTCAACGGTAAAAATTTGTTTTTCCCGCTGGTTTCAGAAGAAAGCTCGGTTGTGGCTGCGTTGGGCAATGCTGCAGGTTTTTGGGCAAAACACGGAGGTTTTCATGCCGAGGTTTTGGGTACTGAGAAGAAAGGTCAGGTTCATTTTATCTGGCTTGGAAATCCGGAGTATTTGCAATCGCTTTTTCCTGAAATCAGGAAGAAGTTGTTGACTGAAAGCGCTTTCCTGACTGCCAAAATGGAAGCACGTGGCGGCGGAATTACGGGGATTGAACTGAAATCATTGCCGCATGTTTTAACGAATTATTTCCAGTTGGATGCAAGTTTCGAAACCTGTGATGCGATGGGCGCCAACTTCATCAATTCCTGTCTTGAGCAGTTTGGGAAAAGCCTTCAGGATTACTTCATGACCAGCGAAAAGGTGTCAAAAGGTCAGCGAGATTGCGAAATCATCATGGCAATTTTATCTAATTATACTCCTGAAAGTCGGGTGCATGCCTGGGTAGAATGCCAGGTTTCCGAGCTTCTTGATGGCAAATCACTGCAGGAATGTGAGTTTTTTGCACGAAAATTTGAGCAGGCTATCCGCATTTCTCAAGCTGAAGTTTCGCGGGCAGTGACACACAACAAGGGTATTTTTAACGGCATTGATGCATTGGCCTTAGCCACCGGAAACGATTTTCGGGCCATTGAAGCATGCGGACATGCTTTTGCAGCAAGGAATGGCCATTATTCCGGATTAACTGATGTTCAAATTCAGAATGGGAAATTTCTGTTCAGCATCGAACTGGCTATGGCTGCCGGTGTGGTTGGTGGTGTAACTGCTGTTCATCCGTTGGCTGGACTTGCCATGCAAATTCTGGACAACCC
>Ga0209261_10000266_pt1 | contig 14162 bp, 5 predicted proteins | sample DOMMetBare1Fresh_FD_187470 | JGI IMG/M metagenome (GOLD analysis project Ga0209261, IMG submission 187470) | Wetland sediment microbial communities from St. Louis River estuary, USA, under dissolved organic matter induced mercury methylation -... | ecosystem: Environmental > Aquatic > Freshwater...
CTTGTTGCTGCTGGATCGGGCATGCGCATTACCGTTTCGGCAACTGCATCTGCTTCTTTTTCCTGTGGATCGTCGGGGCTGCTAACCGCTAATTTGGCTTGGACGGGTGCATTAAAAAACGATGCTTGCTCGTTACTGCCAAAAAATGACTCATCCTCCGCCTTTCTGAAAAAGGGTTGCTGCTGTGCTTTTTGTTGAACAACAGTTGCGGCCTGATTTGTCTTTTCAGTAGTTGAAAACATAGCTTCATTTTAAGCCCATTCAGTTTTTAACAGGTTTTTCATCCATGGCAATTTAATCATCGAAATACTCCATGGTAATTGCAGGAGCAACATGTCATAAGACTTTTGTTCCACCTGAAGCAGCCATTCTTTATTAACTCTGGTTAGTTTGCCGTTTCGTTTAAGGAATGAATCTCTCAAACCATCGATCGAAGTATTTTTTAGTACCGACCAGTATTCGATTAAAGAGATCAGCATTTCATCAACTTCTCTTTTCTGATTGGCTGTTATTTTGATATTTGTGTTCACCGGAAAATCGATTTCGATTCCGCTAAGAATTTTAGGAAGTACCAAATCGTATTCGGAAATTTTTGCATTTCCGGTAACACAGTACTGAATAAGCATTGCTGCTAAATCTGGATTTTGGAGTAATCCGTTTTTTTCTATTTCCAATTGTTTAAACAGGGCTGGAAGAAAAGCGGCAAAAATTACCGCGCCCGCATTGTCAACATAAATGCCTTCTTTAAGTTCTGCGGCCAAATTTTCCTCCATTTTTTCTGAAAATTCAGAATCGGTAAGCCGATCAATAAGTTTATTGTATTGAAACTTTTTAAAGGTTCCGGCTACCTCATCCATTTTCGTTTCTTCAGGAATTAGCTTTGAATCTGAGTTCATATTAACTTCAATGGATGGATGTAGCTTACCTTCAATTCCAGGCCGCAGTTCTTCCTGAATTACCATTTTCTGCCAGACTTCGTTTATTGGATTCGCTGCTTCCCCTGTTTTTCGGGCAGCTGGAAATGAAGTCTTTGGTAAAGTTTTTAGCTTTTTTGCTTCTTGGTAAATAAACTCCACGATCGGTTCGATATGAATGATTTCCTCATTTTCGATCAACATGCCTAACAGAAAACCATTAACTGAGGCTGTAATAGCTTTTTGTTTTGAAACAGATAAAATATTTTCCAGCAATTCATTCAAGAAGGATTTTATCTGATTAATGATTTCAGACTCATGGCTGTAAATTTTGAGAATCAGAGGAAAGAAAAGCTCCTGTGGTACTTGATTTTGAATTCTCTTAATCAGGTTTTCGGAGGCAGTTTGTTTCATTTTATAGCGAATAAATTCAGCCTGTGAATTCGAAAAATCCTGCCTGATCCAATTTTGCATTACGATTTTAAAATCGTCGGAAATTAGCGACTTGCCCCACCATGGCAGGTGCCCGGTCGCAAAATAATAAAGTATAAGCTCGTCCAGTTTTTGGTCTCCGGATACCAGTTTAACCTTCTCCTTTTTTTCGAAATTTACACCTGAAATTAAAATACCGTCTTCTTTCTTAAGCTTCGGTTTCAGGTCGTTTAATTTTTGTTTCAGACTAAAAATTAGTTCATCCCGAATTTTTTGCTGCCAGTCATTGTTATTCGCCGTTGCTTCAATTTCGAGCTTGTCAATGGTGAAATAATTATCACCCAATTCCAATAAATCAAGTTGCTGTTCAATTTCAGGAATCAAATTAAAATTACACCAGTCGCTCACCTCTTTTTGCAGGGCAAAACCATCCGCTTTTCCATTGTACTGAAATTTGAGTGTTTGCCTGCGGATGGTATGAAGAGGGCTCGTCATGTTATAAATTCATTTTGATGAAAATGCTCAGAATTTTTTCCAGAATGTCAACATAAACTGGCTTTACACCTGCTTCTTTATTGCTGTCTACTCTTTTCCTTTCTCCTTCAGTAATTGAATGTAGGGTGCGAAGAACTGTCCGCAAATTATCAGGGAAATTAGCCACAACTTGCTGAATACCATCTAATAAGTTAATTATTGAACTTAACGCTTTTTCCATTTTTACTGCTGCTTTATTTACATCGTCTTTTTGAATACAAGCGATGTAGTAGGCAAGTTCAGTATGTATATTAAGCATTAGCAGAGCAAGCAATCTGATATTTGTATTCTCCAAAATAAATGGTTTCAGATCATCAATCCAGACAGGAAGTTTTGCCTCAATTTCCTGCTTGACAAAGAATTCAATCTGTCCGTCAACTGGCAAACTTTGAATATTGGAAGAAATCATCAAAGCGTAAAAAGCTTTGATATCCTTAAAGTCAGCGTAACGCGAGACAAATGATTTGAAATTCTCAGGTGAATCTGATCCCTGGAGTTTCCCAAAGTCAGAAATGATACTATCGAGCGGTGCACAGGTTTTTTGAACAATTATCTCTTGAGTGACAACTACCGTTGCTGTTGTTTCATCTTTTGCACCTTTATCATCGGTCACAGTTAATTTGAATGAGTATGATCCTGGCTGAGTGAAAGTAACTAAAGTGTTTTCACTGTCAGGATTACTAATGACAGAACCACTTGTGGGACCGGTTGACAATGCCCAGTTAAAACTTGCAATTTTTCCTTCCGGATCAGTAGAACCTTTGCCGCTTAAAGTGGCAGTAACTTGTTTTCCCGGAGGCAGAATCAATGATGAAGGTTCAGCGCTGGCAACAGCTACCGGAGGCTTATTTTCCGGCGGTGAAACTGTAACAGTTACTGTTGTCGTATCAATTGCTCCTTTGTCGTCTGTCACCGTTAATTTAAACTGATATGCTCCAGTCTGATTAAATGAAACCTGAGTGGTTGAACTGTCCGGATTACTGATGACCGAACCACTTGTGGGGCCGGAAGATAACGACCAGTTAAAACTTGAAATTTTGCCTTCAGGATCGGCTGAACCACTGCCATCGAGTATTGCTGCAGCTGGTTGCCCCGGATTTAATATTAATGAAGATGGAGTAGCACTGGCTTTGGCAACCGGGGGCAGATTTTCCTTTTGAACTACGATTACACTCACAGTGGTAGTATCGGTGGCTCCCCGGTTATCGGTAACCGTTAGCTTGAATACATAAACACCTGGCTGAGTAAATGTTACCAGACTTGATGCATTCGTTGGAGTGCCAATTACAGCTCCACCGGTTGGCCCGGATGAGATGGACCAGTTGAAGGATTTGATTTCACCGTCAGGATCTTTTGAGTTAATTCCTGAGATTTCAGAAACTCCTGTACCATTTTCTGAAAGGGTAACCTGATCGGGTTTTGCAAATGCAATTGCAACCGGAGCAACATTGGGAGGAGGCAAAACGGTTACTGTAACAATAGCTGAAGATGTTGCTCCGTCGTTATCGGTTACAGTAAGTTTGAAAACATAGGTGCCTTCGGTTGATACTGATATGTTGGTTTTACTTTCTGTCGGGTTTTCAATCTTGGCTTCCGGCCCCGATTGGATTTCCCACAAATACGATTTTATAGTACCATCCGGGTCAGAAGAGGAGGTGCCATCAAGGGTAACTGAATTTGTGGGTAACTGGATTGAAACATTGTCGCCGGGACGGGCAACCGGTGGCTGATTTGGTTTTTCAGGTTCGCCGGTAACAATCATTTGAATAGGCGGACAATCGGAACAGCAAAGATATGGAAGATAAAAATCGGCAATTACCACTCCATCGTTAAAATCGGCAATTGCTTCATCCAGTTTATCGGCTTTGCGATTCTTCAGATAGGCAGCAGCATCAGCGAGATAATTTAAAATGCGCTGATTAATTTCCTGTGATTTTTCGGCTGTGGTGTTTGGTGAGGCAGTAACAGTTGTTCCTACAGAAACCGCCTCTGTAGCCGATAGCTTGGCCTCCGTTACCTGTGCGGTAAAACGATTTTCTGTTTTTAAGTTTTCAGTATTGATGGTTTTCCTCAAACCTGTAATGATTCGGTCCCTGGCAATTCCAACTTTTTCTTCAACATCAGCAGATAGCACCTTTAAATGATCCTGAGTAGTGGAATCAGCTCTTAAATTTTGTTTGTCCGTATTGAATTTGACGGATTCAACTGTGTCTTCATTTTCTTTAAATACCAGTTTTTCCTTTACATTCAGATTCGTTATGGGAGGAGTTACAGTTTTATCTGCTTCATGATAAACCATTATGAAGGTTCCACCAAATGGTACACCTGCCTTATGCTGAATTCCGGGATGGCTGATGGTATAAAAACCAGCCTGTTGCATAATTTTGATCTGCAAAATCCGGCGAAGGAATTCGATATAAAGCTGCACCATCCTGTTGTCGGCTGAAATGGAAAGAATGGCATCGAGATGATCGTTTTCTTCCTCGCTTAAAGGGAACCGTTCAGTAAATACCTTGTTTAAAAGTTTAATGTATCTGACTGCCTGAATTAAAGTGTAATAGCGAATGTAAAAATTATAAAAGGTAAAACTGCTGAGGGTTGTTGTAACTGTTTCGTAAAGCATTTCGATGTAGTAAAGAACTGCTTTAAAAACAAAATCCATGATATCGTTATTCCCATCCTGTCCGAATGACTGAAAAAATACCGGTAACGAAATGAACGGAAGATCTTTAACATTTTCATAAAACAGTTCAAACTCGTGCCCAATGCTGTTGTTTGTGAACCGGAATGTAGCATCAGTCTTTTTCAGCAAAGGTACCTGCGGAACGTTACTTGTGGCATCAGGCAATGGAGTTCGCTTTGCATCCCGTTTCAGATCGTAAAAGAATTTCATTTCATTGCTCAGCTTTCCGGTGAGCTCGGCCATAATGGAATCGTAGAGTAATTCGAGATCGTTGAAATGGCAGCTTGTCCCGATGATCGTTTCGAGGGAGGCCTGTGCATCGGTGGTGCCCGAAGTCATCACTTTGGCCAGTTCTTTAATAAATGCAGTGATTGCCGAAATATCTGCATTGAGGGCCACAATTTCGAATGGCAGCCGGTTTTTATCCCGCAGGTTGGTGATGTTTTTAACTGCATGCTGATACGATTTGCCAATATGTCCTTCAATCCGTAAAAAATTATAAGGCTCTAAATCATAAAATAAAGGATCATAAATTTCCTCATCAGTGGTATTGTATTTTTTTGCATGATAGGATAGGTTTCTGGTGCTTTTGCCTTGTTTCAGCTTTAGGGGGTTCCAGTTTTTTAGTAGCTCATCAGAAGAATTGGAAATGGTATAGTAGTATGGAATTGATTTGGCAGAAAAAGGAACATTTGCCATGATTGACGGCGTGATGCGGATATTATTATCAACCAGTTTGTTGGTTCCCTGAATGGAAGGTGTTGGTACCGCAAATTTGTGCACCATCAATACCAGCTTTTTGAATAGCGCTTTTAACTGACAGGCTGTTTTTTCCTGATCGCTTAAAATTGGTGATGGAATGAAATAATGACGGTAATTGCTACGATCCAGTTTTGTGTCCGGTATGGCCATATCGAGCAACAGGTGTCTCGGAAAAAGATCTTCAGGGGAACACATTCCAATGAATTCATTTCCTTTTTCCCTGAATTCATTATACGCCAGAATCAGGTCGGAGAACAAATCGTAATAATATTGCATGAAGATTAACTGGTCAGAAGTCATGCTTCCATCATTCAGAAATTTAAAGTCGCCAGCCAGGGATGCGAATGGATTTGTTGAATATTCAATAGCCAGTAAAGGCTTTAAAACTTCGTACGACTTTGATAATGCTGCCTCAACCTCGTTAAGGAAACTGGTGTTTAGAATTTTCCGGTAAGCATTAAAAAAGTTCAGGCATTCAAACAGGGGATTGGCAGTAACATCAAACCTTTTCATTGCCAGCTCGGGCAGGGTCAACCATGGACTTGTTTGTGAGCCAGCGCCGGTCAGCAAAGCTTCAGCATTTGCTTTTTCAATTAACAGCGGCCTGAAGTTGACGGTAACCTTAATGCCTTTATCGTCACAGGAGTTCGGATCGCAATTCTTGTTGTTTTCTTCCAGAAGCTCCACAAACATGAGTACAATTTTTTCGCCGGCAGCAAGAAAAGTTTGGGTCAATGCAGTGTTCCCTTCAGCTTCAGCTTCCTGTTTTAATTCCCATAAATCAAACTTTTGTTCTTTCGTTGAGATGTTTACAAACCGGCTGTAGTATTCGGTTTTTACGGCATTAAAAACAGCAGAAGTTCGTTTTGTATAGGTTATTTCGGGCACGGAAACCAGGTATCCGGAACTGGTTACACCAACACCTTTGGTAATGGTGATACTACTTCCGTCGGCCGCAGTTTTAACTTTTAATCCGCACACAATACCAATACCCGATAAATTGGTTCGTGTTATTCTTCCCTGTTCATCCAGGTAGCCGAATAAATCGTTGAGGTTGTCAGATGTTAGCACCTGATCTGCTACAAACTTAGGATAGTCTGAATTGGCTGCTGAAGGTATCATAACTGTATATTTTTTTCGTTTAAGCGGATCGTAAAAAATTAACTCTCTTTTTTCTTCTTTAACTGTTCATCCAGTTCTTCATCGCTGATGATTGCCGTATGGCCCAGTAACACCCGGTTACTGTCATTTCCGTCAATGCAATCGTGAAGAGTTGCCTGCGGATAAACATTGTTCAGATTGGTAAATACTTTAATCAATGCATCAAGCCGGGCGCGCAGCGTCGGGGCATCGGGTTCAGGTTTGGCCAGTTCTGATAGCCATTTACAATACAGGCTGCCAAATTCCTTCAATGATTCCTTACTGACCCAGCATATTTTTAAACCCAGATGTGCCGGTGTTTCCATGCGAATAGTCTGCTCAGCAAAACGGCGGAATTCAATTCCTTTATTGGCCAATCCGTCTTCGCCATTTAAAACCACTGTAATCCGGAATGAATACGGATCGGTTTCATCACAGTCGCTGCAGGAGGGATCGAGACAAACCGAAAGCAACGGATCGCCAATGGCTCGTGGCCGCAATAATACATGCTCCACAATATAAATCTGCTCACTTGTTATGGTTCTTTGGGCAAATGCAATGATTTCCTCACGGGCGCTTTCGGCTTCAGTTTTGGTTTTGAAATGTTGTTTTCGGGTTGCAATCACTTCTCCGGTATCATCAAGCAGATTAAGTACCCAGTTTTTAGATTTTTTTATGGAATAGCTGGCCGGGTTGGTGATGTATTCAAAAACGCGGTCGATTTCATTCCATGCTTTTTGCCCGGCAATGGAAAGATCATCATCCACATATCTGGTACTGCTGCTCAACATGATCTTTTTTGTTTCATCGACCAACCTCCATCTTTGCTCATAAAATTTCCCGTCGGTATCTTTTTCTTCGTAGAGTTCTACCTTTCCTGAATACAACGTACTGTATCCCAAAAGAAGCTTTATCCGGTTTACCAATCCTGCAACATTGTTACTGCTGCAAACCAGATCCGGATTTTTGTAATTGAAAGATTTGGCACGGTTTCGGCTCAACTCCGGAAAGTTTTGTAAAAAGGAAATCTTATTTTCGATCAGCTGGCTGTCAGCAACATCTTTATCTTCGGTATAGGAATAAAGCATCAACGCGTAGTCGCTAAAAGTTTCGGCAAAACGGGCGAGTAAATGATCCAGAAACTTATTGCGCCTTTCCAGAAAAGTATCTTCATTTTCAATCAATCCCTGCAAAGTAGCAGCATCGATTCCGTTGTATAAACTGTCAATTCCAGCCATGTCGCCGGAATTCAGTAAATGTGAAAAGTAGGTTTGTTTTACTGTTTGATCAACCGCAAACAATTCTTGTGTATGTGCCAGCTGAGCCAGATAGTTTACAAGCAATTGCTCGAAGAACAGCAGGTATGCTTTTAACTGTTTGGCCTGTGCTTTGCGAAAATCGGACGCAGAATCGGATAATCCGGCTGAACCTACGCCATAGGTCAATGGCAATGAATCTTGTACAGGAAAATAGGATTCCAGTTCGTAATAACCGCCGTGAGGAACAGGTAAGTCATTTTCGAGAACCGAATATTTGGGTTGAGTATTTTTTCCTTTTATAACCTGAAGGGTATCGTTTAATTCGTTGGCATCAGCCAAAAAGGGCAATCCATTTTTAAATACCAAAACTTTGCTTCCTTCAATGTATAATCGGGGTTGTCGGTTTGTTGTTACAGGTAAACTCCATGTCTGGCTTTCCACCAGTCTTCCGAAATCGTCATAGCGCGCAAAAACCAGATTCGTAATAGATTTGACACCCGGAATTTCCATGATCAGATTGATTACATCCGAAGTGTACAGGATTTTTCTCAATGAAGCCTGAGCCAGTTCGTCATTATCAATGAAACCATTGCTCAATGCTGGTCCTTCAAAAATTTCATCCACAGGTTTTTTCGCGTCAAGCAATTGTTGCAGCGAATAAAATTTAATATCGGGGCTCATGTATTGGTCGATGAGGTAATACGCCTCGGCCAATACTGCTTCAATATCAGCTGAAGGCTCAACTTCCATATCGGCGCAAATGGCAATGTCCTCCACTTCGATGGCTTTGATGCTGCAGTAATCTTCGGCTAAATTGCGGTGATTGTGCAATACTTGAATCGTTTCCGCGATTACCGCATCGGCTCTTTTTATCTTCTCCAGATATTTCGGGAAAATTCCGGCAGATGTTTTGTCGGTTATAGCAGTCTTTAAATGTGTCAGTTCGAGCGCCCTTCGTTCATCATTATTCCTAAACCAGACGTTAACAGGTACATTTTCAAAAACCAATACTTCAGTAGCCACATTGTTTTTATCGGGTTTAAACGAAACTTCAACAATAGCAAAAACCGGTTTACGCAGTGCATTGTCGAGCACCTGTTCAGGAGACGATGGAATATCGGCGGTAACAGGCATTGAACCTGAGATATGTTTAACTACCACATCGGTAATGATGCTGTTGGGGTTACGGAATTTTTTGTATTTGGCTTTTTCGGATTCCAGCTTCGCCCACGAAGGCAACCGCATTTCAATGGTGGCAAGCCCATACTGAAGGCCGTTTGGGAAACTGAATTTGTATTTAATTTTTCCACTGTTCAGGTTACCGCTTTTCTCTTCTTCCTCAAATTCAAGCAAAATATCGTAAAGCCCTCTTACAATAACTTTATGATCGGTTGGATTGATTGGTGCATATTGCAAAATGCTTTTAACACAGTTGGCATAGATATAAATATCATCGCAAGGACACTTTTTACAGTTGAGCCAGCCATTTTTAATACCATCGATGTTGATGAGCAATTTGCGAAAATCATCACTGGTCCAAGGATTTACAGTGAGAATGTTACGTGCTGTGTAAAGAGCCTGTCGCTTATCGGCCGGGTATTGTCCATCAGCATCTGCAGTTTCAGGAGCGGGAAGTGCGAGCAGGTCTTTGATATCGAGCGATGTACGGAATCCTATATCAGTCAGGGCATAAGCCAAAGCTTCCAGCATCGTAATTCCGGGATCGTGAATATTGTAATCGGTCCATAACCTGCTCCCCAGTTTTTCAATGTATTCCAGTCCTTTCTTCCTCAATAGCTCGTAATTAGTGCTATCGGTTAAAGTCTGAGTTTTTTGTATGGTTATACTTTTAGCCATTTGCCGGCATTATTTTACATTGTTTTTATCAATACAAATCTCTTCCAACGTATTTTCGGTTGTTGTGTATGGAATTATTGTGTGCTTCGAAGCCGGAACAGATACCAATATGCTTCGGGCTGTGGATGCACTTATCTCTTCCATATTCGCACTTTCACTGGTGGTTTCGTCAACTGTCACAAACATTTTTACATCAGTAATGAAATCCACATAATATCTTTCTTCAATGAAATTGATTAGGACCGATTTGTAAATTTTTCCGCCGAAATCGATTGATTTAGTATTTCCAAAAGCCCAGGGGGAAAGGAACTGAGTTATTTCTTCTTTCAACTGTTCGGAGTAGAAAGTAAAGTCTTTATACTGATCGTACAGTTTAAGCGAAAACTCCAGCCGGATTTCTTCAAACTGAGGCTGACAGGCATGCAGATTCACAAAACAGGAGGTTCGTTTTTGCAGAAATTCTTCAATTTTGGTTAGTGTGCTTTGCTGCGTATACGGTTTTAACGGATTCGTATCGTTGTGATTTTGCTGCGACGGAATGGTAATGATGCTCACATGACCCGGTTTAACTTCGTGATAAACTGCATCTTCAATCTGCGTGTGGTTCAAACATTTTACCTTATAGATTTCAGGAAAAGCTTCCAAAACAAGGTGTTCGTAATCCCATACCGTAATGGCACGTGCTTTATGCCGCAATCTTTCACTAATCCTGATATAAAAATGGTCATCGTTTTCTTTTGGCCGTCCACCGAAAGAGGAATAGGGCTGTGTCATTTTCTTTACCGAAACGTCCGGAATTTTCAGTTTGGTAACCGTACCTGCCGGTAGCGCAGTATTTAAAAAGTCATCGGCATTTTCGTTATTTACAAAAGTGGCAACTGATGCCTGAGCATCAACAGAAATCAGGTCGCAAACGGCTTCGGCAGCTTCTGTAATTGCTGCTCTGAGCCAGATGTATCCGGTTGGTAAAATGGTATTGGCGATTGTGGCGGCATCAGGAATGGCAAAAGAAATAATTCCCGATTGTACCAGTTGCAAGGTATTATCGCTGTAATCAGAAGAAACAAATTCTATCCATTTGTTATTGCTCAAAAAAGCCCAGTAAATATGCTGATCCTTAGGTTTTTTGATTTTAGGGTTTGTTGTTCCCTCCATCACCTGAAACAAAATATTGACAGCTTCACCAGGATTTAAATTTTCGATTCCGATATAAAATTCTCCGATGTGAGGGAAACTTTCACTTTTGATTGTGTGCCTGAACTGCGGCAACAGGAAAACTTGACTGGCAGAATTTAAATATAGATGTTGTTCGCCATCTCCAAACGGGTAAATGTGAAAGAAACTGATATCACGGCTATCGAAAGCCTCGGCAGTCGCATTCGTTAAATCGTTTATGGCATAAGCTGAATAGCTGGCATAAATGGATTTAATTTTTGGTGTATAAGGTTCGGTAGGTTGAACTCCAACTTCCTTTGGATATAAAATACTATTATTCTTTTCTAATAAGTACTTTGATAAATCCATTAGATATTTTGAAAAACCAAAATCGTCCTTTAATACCAGTTTTGAAAATCCATTGGTGGATTTTGCAGTAAGTTGATAATCAATATCACCATATTTTACAATTGCATCAGCGGGGATATTTTGTCCGGAGGAAAATACCTGTACGTTCTGATCGGTATAATTGAAAATGTCTGTTTCATTTATCGGATATACCATTTGTCCATCAGCAATAAGACTATTCCAAATACCTGACTGTAAAAAATAAGGTTGAACTTTAGGGTAATATGGACTTGCAGATGAATTCTTTGAATAGGAATACTGGCTTGTAGTTGAATTTTTAGTAGACAGATAAGTTGAGTCATATTTAATATCCAGCACACTGGAAGGAAGTTCAGCCCATTCAATATTTAATTTTATTGAGGTATTTTTCTTACTGAAAATTTCTTTATGTCCGATTACAAAGCCCGTATCTTTTTTGGGTTGAGAACCAAATGGCATAAAGGGTTTTGAAGCATCAATCACACCAAAATCGTTTGACAACTGCAGATTTTTCAGGCCATTCTGGTTATATCCGTTTGCCATGCCGACTTCAACCCTGATTTCTGTTTTGGTAATGGTAATGTCCTTTAATGAATCGTATTCGTAAACGCTGGTATCGTCGTTTGCCAGATAAATTTTTAGCATCGGCAAAGCCACATTGAACGTGCCACCATGTTTGGCTGCATTGTAATTCACAATTGCTGGTGCCGATCCGGGTATGGTAAAAGAAATTTCAACACAATTTGTATTGCCATCAGAAAGTTTTTTGTCTGATGCAGAGATAGTCAGTGAATCTACTTTATACCATTCTTTTTCGGCGGTGAGATAGCATTCAAATTGTTTGGTACTGAAAGCCGGGTTATTGCTTGTGGCCAGTCGGACAAAAACATTACGCTCGCCTTCAGTCAGGTATAAATAGTGTGAAGCCAATGCAAAACCAAGCGAAGCCTTTGGCATGGCAATTTTCTCGAGCGCTGCCTCTCTATAAACTTTGTGAACAAAGGGTTGCCATTCCTTATTGGCACTGGTTAATTTGGCTTCGATACCATCGTCGGTATTTGTGGCGGGCGAAGCAAACACACGACCGGTATTGTTTTGCTGATTGATTCCGGAAACTATAATACTATCTTTTTCAGAGGCTTTATAGAATGTTTTTAACTGGGCAACCTTAGCCTTATTAAAGACTGTATCAGCATCGAGCTGGTAATTCACATCCTTTTTCAGGCTGTCTTTTCCGGCTTTTAAAAGCGTACCTTGTTTCAGCAGATAACTGTCAACCTGTTTGGCAAGTTCTCCCAAAATATGAACCTTGTTGGCTTCAGCAGCGCGAGGTTGCAACCGCAATACTTCTTTGTAATAAAAATCAAGGTGTCGCTGGGTAAGGGTGTTGATGTGCTTCTGAGTGAACCGGAATAACATTAAAAAACTAAGGAACAGAGCATAATGCGGAGTGTGTGAATCAAAGCTTTCCAAAGTCTTTAGTAATTCTGTTTCAGCATCCTGAATAATTTTAGTATAGGTAGATAAGTATGTATCGAAAATGCCTGTAAACAAGTTATGATTGGCGGCATGTTCAATACTTAAAAACTGATCGCTAAAGGCTGATAATGGATCGTTAAAAATGCTATCATCCGGATCAATATCATTTTTATAGGCTGTCCAGTCGGAATACACCGTATCATCGAACCAGTTTTTGCTTAATCCATCCGTATTAATGATTTGTCCGGCATCAGTGAGTTGTTTATTTAAAATTTTCCAGGAGCTTAAGAATGAATGATCAAGGTAATTCAATGGATAACTATCGGCTGCCAAATGATAGGCAATAAGCTTTTTTAGTGTCGGACCTAATTTTGTTTTAGCAAGGTTTTGAATCGAAGATTTTAAACTCGTTTCTTCAGGGAGTTTCAGTATTGTATCATCAAGCGCCTTGCTTAAAGTGAGAACTGCGCTAAACAATTCATTCAGTTTAATTTTAATTGTCTCTGCAGAGTCTTTGTTGTCGTCATCTCTGATGTAATCCAATCGTTCTTTTATCTCAATCCGGTAGCGTTCAATGTCCTGAATGGCGATTACACCGAGTTGTGCCGAAATATCACTGGAAAAGAATGCCTGCCAATTGCCTGTTATTTTATTGGAGTTATTGTAAAAATTAATATACGCAGCAAATTCATTGGCAAAAACGATCCAGTCGGCAATATCTTTTTCGTCAACAAGGGCAAATTGATTTTTATCCAGACCAGCTAAAAGTCGTTGAATTTGACTGGTTCCGTGATTAATCAGTGGGTTTTTATGTTTGCTGCAGTTTGCCATTATTCTTTAACTGATTTATTGGTTGTTAAAAAACTCAGTTCTGTTCCTTCATTAATGTAATAAGGGAAAACAAAGTTGAACCGGCTGTTGGTTGCTCTGACGATGTATTCTATTTCAACCAGCACTTCTCCTTCCAATTCGTTCTGCATATTCAATGAAATTTTCTTAGCGTCAATTCGTGGTTCGAAAAACAGAATAGCTGTTTTTATTTTGTCAATCATGATGGTTTTCACGGTGGTATTCAGTGGTTCAAACAAGAGGGTATTCATGTTGCAACCGTATTTGGGTTGCATCACCCTTTCACCAATGGTAGTTGAAAGCAGTATTTGCAAACTCCGGTCAATATCAGTTTCTTTTTCGGTCATTTCAACTGCTTTGGTCTGAGCATTAAATGTTGGCGGAAAACTCCAGCCTACTCCCAGAAAATCATTACTTGTAAATTCGTCGCTCATTATTGTAATTCTAAAAGAATGTTATCAATGTCACATTTATTATTGATCTGAAATCTTGACTCACCCCATCGCATCTGCGATGCTCTGCCCCTCTCTACTCGTAGAGAGGGGTGAAGACCGAGCCTTCGGTCTTCGAGGTGAGTGCATTATAAAACAGAACAATAAATTGATTCAACCACCTCATTTTTCTCTATCAACCTCCAATGTTAACTGTAGGTGCGCCAATAATAATAGAGCCACCATGTGCGGTGCTGTCGCCCATTCTGGCTGCCGGTGC
>Ga0209261_10000269_pt1 | contig 14087 bp, 7 predicted proteins | sample DOMMetBare1Fresh_FD_187470 | JGI IMG/M metagenome (GOLD analysis project Ga0209261, IMG submission 187470) | Wetland sediment microbial communities from St. Louis River estuary, USA, under dissolved organic matter induced mercury methylation -... | ecosystem: Environmental > Aquatic > Freshwater...
GGAGGAAAAGAGAAGAAAGTCAAAGAATATATTGAAAACGAGATTGCAAATGCTGGTCTCCAGGAGTTTGTTTCACAAGTTCTAATTCCTACGGAGAAAGTTTATCAGATTCGCAACGGAAAAAAAATCAGTAAAGACAGAAATTTCTTTCCTGGTTATGTTTTGGTTGAAGCTTGTCTGGTTGGAGAGATCCCTCACATGCTAAAAAATATTCCCAACGTCATTGGCTTCCTTGGGGATACAAAAAGTGGTGAGCCTGTTCCAATGCGTCAGTCTGAAGTATACCGGATTTTAGGTCGGGTAGACGAGATGGCTGAGTCAGGTGAAGAAATGAACATTCCATTTGTAGTTGGAGAAACTGTGAAAGTTATTGACGGGCCATTCAACGGCTTCAACGGAATCATTGAAAAAATCAATGAGGAAAAGAAGAAGTTAGAAGTAATGGTCAAAATTTTTGGACGGAAAACTCCTTTGGAGCTTAGCTTTATGCAAGTAGAAAAGGAGTAATAAATCTTTTATCGATTTTATTATGGCTAAAGAAATTGCTGGATTAATTAAATTGCAAGTAAAGGGGGGTGCTGCTAACCCTTCACCTCCGATAGGCCCAGCATTAGGTTCTAAAGGGGTAAATATTATGCAGTTTTGCAAACAGTTTAATGCCCGTACACAAGACCTTTCAGGAAAAGTGTTACCGGTGGTAATTACTGTTTATGCAGATAAATCGTTTGATTTTGTAATTAAACAACCCCCAGTAGCCGTGCAACTTATTGAAGCGGCGAAAGTGAAAAAAGGTTCCTCAGAGCCACATGTTAACAAAGTTGGTTCTGTAAGCTGGGAACAAGTAAAGGCGATTGCTGAAATCAAACTGGAAGACCTTAACTGTTTCACACTTGATGCAGCTATAAGCATGGTAGCTGGTACTGCCAGAAGTATGGGTATCACCGTAGAAGGCGATCGCCCATCAACAAACTAATTAAAATTATTAAAATGGGCAGAATTACAAAGAATAAAAAGCTTGCTCTGGAAAAACTCGAAAAGGGGAAACTCTATACGCTAAAAGAAGCTTCGACACTTGTAAAAGAAATCACTTTTACCAAGTTCGATTCATCTGTAGATATTGACGTTCGTCTGGGAGTTGATCCAAGAAAAGCTAATCAAATGGTTAGAGGCGTGGTTACTTTACCGCATGGAACTGGTAAAGAAGTACGCGTATTGGCCCTGGTTACTCCTGACAAAGAGCAGGAAGCCAAAGATGCTGGAGCTGATTATGTTGGTCTGGATGACTTTGTTGAAAAAATCAAAGGAGGCTGGACTGATGTAGATGTGATTATCACTATGCCACCCGTAATGGGTAAGGTTGGAGCCCTTGGACGTATTTTAGGTCCACGCGGTTTGATGCCAAATCCAAAGAGTGGTACTGTAACAATGGATATCGGAAAAGCTGTTGCTGAAGTAAAAGCTGGTAAAATTGACTTCAAGGTTGATAAATTTGGTATTGTTCACACCTCTGTTGGAAAAGTTTCTTTTGATCCACAGAAATTAGTTGAAAATGCTACTGAGTTTGTTAATACGTTAATTAAACTGAAACCTTCTGCCGCAAAAGGAACATACGTTAAAAGTATCTACCTTTCAAGTACTATGAGTCCTGGAATACAAGTTGAACCTAAGTCTGTCTCTGAAAAGTAAAGGATATGAAAAGATCAGAAAAATTTGAAATCATTGGTAGCCTTACAGAGCAGATCAATTCATCAACTCATTTTTATTTGACTGATATTGAAGGTCTGGATGCTGCAAAGACTAGTAATTTGCGACGTTTATGCGACAAACAGCAAGTAGAACTGGTGGTTGTGAAGAATACCCTCTTGCGTAAAGCGCTTGAAGCATCAAATAAAAATGCGGAAGAACTTTATGATGTACTAAAAGGTAATACATCGGTTATGTTTTGTGAGGATGCAAATGTTCCTGCAAAATTGATCAAAGACTTCAAGAAGAAAAACAAGATGCCGATTTTAAAAGGCGCCTATGTTCAGGAGTCGGTTTATATTGGTGAAGATCAATTGGATGTATTAGTTTCTATTAAGTCTAAGAATGAATTACTTGGTGAAGTTATCGGATTACTGCAATCTCCAATGAAGAATGTATTGGGGGCTTTGCAATCCGGAGGAAATATCATCCATGGAGTTTTGAAGACATTGGGAGAAAGAGAATCAAATTAGTTTTAAAATTATATTAAAAATTATTATCGAAATGGCAGATTTAAAAAAACTTGCGGAAGAGTTGGTTAACTTAACTGTAAAAGAAGTAAATGAATTAGCCGGAATTTTAAAATCGGAATATGGTATTGAACCTGCTGCTGCTGCAGTAGCTGTGGCTGCTGGCCCTGCTGCTTCTGGCGAAGAAGCAGAAGAAAAAGTTCAAACCGAATTCGATGTTATTCTGAAAGCAGCTGGTCAGTCAAAATTGGCTGTAGTTAAATTAGTGAAAGAGTTAACAGGTCTAGGTCTGAAAGAAGCTAAAGAAGTCGTTGATGCTGCTCCAAAAGCAGTAAAAGAAAAAGTTTCTAAAGACGAAGCTGAAGCGTTAAAATCTCAATTAGAAGAAGCTGGAGCTGAAGTTGAACTTAAATAAAAGTCTTACGACCTTATTTTTAGGTTGATATGGTTTAGAACCTCACATTCGTGGGGTTCTATCCCTTTTTGTATATTTATCTTTTAAGTTCAATTAATTCATTTAGATAGATGTCAGTAAATATTGAAAACCAGAGGATTAGCTTTTCTTCAACTAAAACCGTCTTTGACTATCCGGATTTTCTGGAAGTTCAGATTAAATCTTTCATCGAATTTTTTCAGTTAGGAACCACTCCTGATCAGCGAAAAGATGAAGGATTATACAAAGTTTTTGAAGAAAATTTTCCAATCACCGATACCAGAAACAACTTTGTTCTCGAATATGTGGACTATTCGGTTGATCCGCCACGTTATTCCATTGATGAATGTATTGAGCGCGGTTTAACTTTCAGTGTTCCGCTTAAAGCTAAATTGAAATTGTATTGTACCGATCCCGAACACGAAGATTTCGATACCGTAGTTCAGGATGTTTATTTAGGTACTGTACCATATATGACCCCTCGGGGTACATTTGTTATTAATGGCGCTGAGCGTGTTGTTGTTTCGCAGTTGCATCGTTCTCCGGGGGTATTCTTCGGACAGAGTATGCATGCCAATGGAACAAAACTCTATTCAGCCAGAATCATTCCTTTTAAAGGATCATGGATCGAATTCGCGACCGACATTAACAGTGTCATGTTTGCGTATATCGATCGGAAGAAAAAATTACCTGTTACCACTTTACTTCGCGCAATTGGTTTTGAAAGCGACAAGGATATTCTTGAAATTTTCGACCTTGCTGATGAAATTAAAGTATCAAAATCAGGTTTAAAGAAAATTGTTGGCCGTAAACTGGCTGCCCGTGTTTTGAAAACCTGGGTAGAAGACTTCGTTGATGAAGATACTGGTGAAGTTGTATCGATTGAACGTAACGAAGTGGTAATCGACCGTGAAACAATCATTGAAAATGATCATATTGATGAAATCGTAGATTCAGGAGCTAAGACTATTCTTTTGCATAAAGAAGACCAGAATCTCCAGGATTTTGCCATTATATATAATACACTTCAGAAGGACCCGTGTAACTCGGAAAAAGAAGCAGTGCTGCATATCTACCGTCAGTTGCGTAATGCTGAACCACCAGATGATGCAACAGCTCGCGATGTAATCGACAAGCTGTTCTTTTCTGAAAAAAGATATGACCTTGGAGAAGTTGGCCGTTACCGGATCAATAAAAAACTAGGCCTGAATATTGAAATGGGCGTTCAGGTTTTGACCAAGGAAGATATTATTGAAATTATCAAATATTTGATCAAGCTGGTAAATTCAAAGACTGATGTCGATGATATTGACCACTTGAGCAACCGTCGTGTTCGTACCGTTGGCGAGCAGATGTATAATCAGTTTGGTGTTGGTTTGGCTCGTATGGCCCGTACAATTCGTGAGCGTATGAATGTACGCGATAACGAAGTATTTACGCCTATCGATCTGATTAATTCCAAAACATTATCATCGGTAATTAATTCATTCTTCGGAACGAATGCCTTGTCGCAGTTCATGGATCAAACCAATCCGTTGGCTGAAATGACTCATAAACGTCGTATGTCAGCTTTGGGGCCGGGCGGTCTTTCACGTGAAAGAGCCGGATTCGAGGTGCGTGACGTTCATTATACACATTATGGTCGTCTTTGTCCGATTGAAACTCCGGAAGGACCAAATATCGGACTGATTTCTTCACTTTGCGTTTTTGCTAAAGTGACCGATTTGGGCTTCATTTCCACTCCATACCGTAAAGTAGAAAATGGAAAAGTTGATTTATCGGCTGAAGGAGTTGTTTATTTAACTGCTGAAGAAGAAGAAGGAAGAATTATTGCGCAGGCCAATGCGAAAATTGACTCTGAAGGATTATTTATCAATCCAAGGGTTAAATCCCGTTTGGATGGTGACTATCCGATCGTTCCAAAACTGGATGTTAACCTGATGGACGTTGGTCCTAATCAGATTGCGTCTGTAGCAGCTTCATTAATTACTTTCCTTGAACATGATGATGCGAACCGTGCATTGATGGGTTCGAACATGATGCGTCAGGCAGTTCCGCTGCTCAGACCTGAAGCTCCTATCGTTGGAACTGGTTTGGAAGCTCGTGCTGCAATTGACTCAAGGGTTTTGATTGTTGCTGAAGATCATGGTGTAGTCGAATTTGTTGATGCCGACGAAATCCATATTCGGTACGATAAAAGCGAAGAAGAACGTTTTGTAAGCTTTGATCCTGAAATAGTAGTTTATCGCATTTCCAAATTTCAGAAAACAAACCAGGGAACTGTGGTCGACCTGAAACCTATAGTTTCCAAGGGTGACCGTGTTACCAAAGGCCAGGTATTGACTGAAGGTTATGCCACACAGGGTGGTGAACTTGCTTTGGGAAGAAATCTGAAAGTTGCATTCATGCCATGGCAGGGATATAACTATGAGGATGCGATTGTAATTTCGGAACGTGTAGTTCGTGAGGATGTATTTACTTCCATTCACGTTGACGAATACGCATTAGAAGTTCGCGACACCAAACGTGGAGTTGAAGAATTCACTTCTGATATTCCTAACGTAAGTGAAGAAGCTACCAAAAATCTGGATGAAAACGGATTGATTCGTATCGGTGCAGTTGTAAAACCTGGCGATATCTTGATTGGTAAGATTACTCCAAAAGGTGAATCTGATCCTTCTCCGGAAGAAAAACTGCTTCGTGCAATCTTCGGTGATAAAGCCGGTGATGTGAAGGATGCTTCTCTAAAAGCTTCTCCATCACTAAACGGAACAATAATCGATAAAAAACTATTCTCAAGAGTAGTAAAAGATAAAAAAGGCAAGATGGCCACTAAACCGCTTCTCGATTCAATCGACGAAGAGTTTGACCGTCATGCTTCAGCTTTGCGTTCCAAACTGGAAGATAAATTATTCACTTTGGTGAATGGTAAAACCAGTCAAGGCGTAAAAGATTACTATGGTGGCGACATCATTGGTAAAGGAATCAAGTTTACTTTAAAACAACTTCAGGAAATTGATTATCTGACGATTAATCCAACTAAATGGACAACAGATAAAGATAAGAACGACATGATTTTCGCGCTTATCAACAATTTCATCATGAAGCACAAGGAACTTGAAGCTGTATCCAAACGGAAACGCTACAATGTGACCATTGGTGATGAACTTCCAGCAGGAATTATTCAACTGGCTAAGGTTTATGTGGCTAAGAAACGTAAACTGCAGATTGGTGATAAGATGGCCGGACGTCACGGAAACAAGGGTATCGTTTCGCGTATTGTTCGCGACGAAGATATGCCATTCCTTGAAGACGGAACACCGGTAGATATCGTGTTGAATCCGTTGGGCGTACCATCACGTATGAACCTTGGACAGATTTACGAAACTGTTTTGGCCTGGGCCGGAAAAGAACTGGGTTTGAAATTTGCAACTCCAATTTTCGATGGTGCAACGCTAGACCAGGTTTGTGAATATACCGATCAGGCTGGTATCCCACGTTATGGTAAAACTTACCTGCGCGACGGAGGAACCGGTGAACCATTTGATCAGCCAGCTACTGTTGGTGTAATCTATATGTTGAAACTCGGTCACATGGTTGAAGATAAAATGCATGCCCGTTCAATCGGACCATATTCTTTGATTACACAGCAACCATTGGGTGGTAAAGCTCAGTTCGGAGGCCAGCGTTTCGGGGAAATGGAAGTTTGGGCGCTTGAAGCATTTGGAGCATCCAATATTCTCCAGGAAATTCTGACTGTAAAATCAGATGACGTTTTGGGCAGAGCAAAAGCGTACGAAGCCATTGTAAAGGGAGAACCAATGCCAGCGGCAGGTATTCCTGAATCACTGAACGTATTGCTTCACGAATTACGTGGTCTTGGTTTGAGTGTGAACCTTGATTAGTTTAAGGGAAATTGATTTGATTTTCCTGATATAAATTTGTTAAAATAACAATCGATATATGGCATTCAGAAAAGACAATAAAGTTAAAAGTAGCTTTGCCAAAATTGGTATCAGTCTGGCTTCACCTGAGGAAGTTCTTGAACGTTCGCATGGAGAAGTATTGAAACCTGAAACGATAAATTACCGGACTTATAAACCTGAACGCGATGGCTTGTTCTGTGAACGAATCTTCGGACCAGTTAAGGATTATGAGTGTCATTGCGGCAAATACAAACGAATTCGCTACAAAGGAATTGTTTGTGACCGTTGTGGTGTTGAAGTAACCGAGAAAAAAGTGCGTCGCGAACGCATGGGACATATTTCATTGGTTGTTCCGGTAGCACACATTTGGTACTTTAAATCGTTACCTAATAAAATCGGGTATTTGTTGGGATTACCTACCAAGAAACTCGATGCAATTATTTATTACGAAAGATATGTGGTTATCCAGGCTGGTATTAAAGCCCAGGATGGTGTTAAATATCTTGATTTCCTTACAGAAGAAGAATATTTGGATATTCTGGACTCTCTGCCAAAGGAAAACCAGTATTTGGATGAAGCAGATCCAAATAAATTTATTGCACGTATGGGGGCCGATGCCTTATACACGCTGCTTCAGCGGCTGGAATTGGACGAAATGTCATTCGACCTTCGTCATAAAGCCAATACCGAAACTTCACAGCAACGTAAAAACGAAGCTTTGAAACGTCTTCAGGTTGTTGAAGCTTTCCGTGCAAGTAAAAACATCAATCGTCCTGAATGGATGATTGTAAAAGTTGTTCCCGTAATTCCACCTGATTTACGTCCGTTGGTTCCACTCGATGGTGGCCGTTTCGCTACTTCCGATTTGAACGACTTGTACCGCAGGGTAATTATCCGCAACAACCGCTTGAAACGACTGATTGAAATCAAAGCTCCGGAAGTAATCTTACGTAACGAAAAACGTATGCTTCAGGAAGCAGTGGATTCATTGTTCGATAATTCAAGAAAATCGAATGCTGTTAAAACAGAAAATAACCGCGCATTAAAATCTCTGTCCGACAGTTTGAAAGGGAAACAAGGTCGTTTCCGTCAGAACTTGTTGGGTAAACGTGTTGACTATTCAGCTCGTTCGGTAATCGTTATCGGGCCAAAACTGAAACTTCACGAATGCGGACTTCCAAAAGATATGGCTGCTGAGCTTTTCAAACCATTTATCATCAGGAAACTGATTGAACGTGGAATTGTAAAAACAGTTAAATCGGCCAAGAAAATCGTTGATCGTAAAGATCCGGTTGTTTGGGATATCCTTGAAAACGTATTGAAAGGACATCCTGTTATGCTAAACCGTGCGCCCACGCTGCACCGTTTATCTATTCAGGCATTCCAGCCGGTTTTGGTTGAAGGAAAAGCTATCCAGTTGCACCCACTCGTTTGTACCGGTTTCAACGCCGACTTCGACGGTGACCAGATGGCTGTTCACGTACCGCTGGGTAATGCCGCAGTTCTGGAAGCACAGATGCTGATGCTTGCCTCACACAACTTGCTGAACCCTGCTAATGGTGCACCTATTACAGTACCTTCTCAGGACATGGTTCTTGGTCTGTATTACATGACCAAACCTCGTGCAGGTGCTCGTGGCGAAGACATGACTTTCTATTCAACTGAAGAAGTTATTATTGCATATAACGAAGGTGTGATTGATTTGCACGCCAATGTGAAGGTAAAAGTGGAAGATGTGGATGAAAATGGCGACATGTTCAAACACATTATTAAAACTACGGTTGGTCGTATTATTTTCAATCAATCGGTACCAAAACAAGTTGGCTATATCGATCAGTTACTTACTAAAAAGTCACTTCGCACCATCATTTCTGATATTTACAAGAAATGTGGTAATGCTGTTACTGTTCATTTCCTTGATGCCATTAAGGATTTGGGTTATATGATGGCTTACCGTGGCGGATTGTCTTTCAACCTGAGTGATGTGGTCGTTCCATTCGACAAAAAGGAAATTGTTGATGCCGGTTATGCTGAAGTTGAAGAAGTAATGATGAACTACAACATGGGTTTCATTACAAACAACGAAAGATACAACCAGGTTATTGATATCTGGACACATGCCAATGCCAAATTGACCAATTCGGTAATGAAAACATTGAGCACCGACCGTCAGGGATTCAACTCGGTTTACATGATGTTGGATTCAGGAGCCCGTGGTTCTAAAGAGCAGATTCGTCAGCTTTGCGGAATGCGTGGATTGATGGCCAAACCTCAGAAATCAGGTTCAACCGGATCTCAGATCATTGAAAACCCGATTTTGGCAAACTTTAAAGAAGGTCTATCGGTTTTGGAATACTTTATTTCAACTCACGGTGCCCGTAAAGGTTTGGCCGATACCGCGCTGAAAACAGCCGATGCTGGATATCTGACCCGTAGGTTAGTTGACGTGGCTCAGGATGTGATCATTCAGGAAGAAGATTGCGGAACTTTACGTGGTCTGTTAGCTTCTGCGATTAAAAATAATGAAGAAGTTGTAGCTTCCCTTTTCGAAAGAATCATTGGACGCTCAACAGTACATGATATTTACAATCCGCTTTCAGGTGAATTGATCGTTGCTTCAGGCGAAATTATTACCGATGAAATTGGTAATAAAATTGAAGAATCACCGATTGAAACCGTTGAAATTCGTTCAGTTTTAACCTGCGAATCAAAAGTAGGTGTTTGTGCCAAATGCTACGGACTAAATCTGGCCGGAAGTACAATGGTTCAGCGAGGCGAGGCTGTAGGGGTTATTGCCGCTCAATCGATTGGTGAACCTGGAACACAGCTTACACTTCGTACTTTCCACGTTGGAGGTATCGCGGGTAACATTTCCACTCAATCAGCCATCGATTCAAAATACGATGGTATTGCCGAAATTGACGAATTGCGTGTTGTTGACCAATTCAACGAGGCTGGTGTTAAAAACTACATGGTAGTTAGTCGTCTGGCTGAATTGCGTATCATCGACAAGAATACAAGAATTCAACTTTCAACTCATAACATTCCTTATGGATCTAAACTGTTTATCGAAAACGGTCAGGAAGTGAAGAAAGGAATGCGAATTTGCGAATGGGATCCATACAACGGGGTTATCATTACCGAGTTCAAAGGAAAGATTGCATTTGACCAGGTCATTGATGGTATTACTTACCGTGAAGAATCGGATGAACAAACCGGTTACAAGGAAAAGGTTATCATTGAAACCAGGGATAAAACCAAAAATCCATCCTTACGGATTTTGGATGAAAGTGGTAGCGTTATCCGTACCTACAACTTGCCGGTGGCAGGTCACATGGCGGTTGAAGATGGCGATATCGTTGAAGCTGGAGCTGTTTTGGTGAAGATTCCGCGTGCTGCTGGTAAAGCTGGTGATATCACTGGTGGTTTGCCACGTGTTACAGAATTGTTTGAAGCCAGAAATCCTTCGAATCCTGCTGTTGTTTCGGAAATCGACGGTGAAATTTCTTTGGGTAAAATCAAACGTGGTAACCGCGAAATTGTGGTGACTTCGAAAACCGGAGAAGTTAAACGCTATTTGGTTCCGCTGTCACGTCAGATTCTGGTTCAGGAAAATGATTATATCCGTGCCGGTACTCCACTTTCTGACGGAGCAATTACTCCATCCGATATTTTAGCAATCAAAGGACCAACTGCTGTTCAGGAATATATTTTGAATGAAGTTCAGGATGTGTACCGTATGCAGGGGGTAAAAATCAACGATAAACATTACGAGGTGATCATTCGCCAAATGATGCGCAAGGTGGAAATTGATGATCCGGGCGATACCCGTTTCCTTGAAAAACAAATTGTCGACAAACACGAATTCCTGCACGAAAACGACTGGATTTACAATAAAAAGGTAGTTATTGAATCAGGAGACTCGGATAGTTTGAAACCTGGACAGATCATTACTTCACGTCGTTTGAGAGATGAAAATTCGAATCTTCGTCGTCGCGATAAGAAACTGGTTGAAGGAAGGGATGCAATTCCTGCTACTTCAAGTCAGATCCTTCAGGGGATTACCCGTGCTGCACTTCAAACACGCAGTTGGCTATCTGCCGCTTCATTCCAGGAAACAACCAAGGTTTTGAACGAAGCAGCTATCCAGGGAAAAGTCGATTACCTCGACGGATTGAAGGAAAATGTAATCTGCGGACATTTGATCCCAGCCGGTACCGGTTTGAAAGAATACAAAAACCTGGTCGTTGGTTCGCGTGATGAGTATGACAAAATGGTTGAAATGAAAGATTCAGATCGTTACTAGTTTATAACCATGGAAGATCAGAATAATACCAATCAGCTACAGATTGAGTTGACCGAAGAAATCGCTCAGGGAATTTATTCCAATCTGGCTATTATTACTCATTCAAGTTCTGAGTTTGTGATGGATTTTGTACGCGTAATGCCAGGAATACCTAAGGCAAACGTAAAATCCAGAATTATTTTAACTCCGGAACATGCAAAAAGATTGATGCATGCCCTACAGGAAAATATTCAGAAATTTGAAAGTGTAAACGGTACCATCAAGAATGTAAGAGGTCATGATCCGATGATATCACCCATGTCGTTTGGTGGTCCGGCCCCAATTGCGTAAGTAAATTTTTACTAAATAGAAGAAAGGGAGTGTCGAAAGATGCTCCCTTTTTTTGTTGGATTTTAGTTTTAAAAGGAAGGTTGATAACAGCAGAAAAGTATAAGTGTATAGTTGCCCTTAAATATCCGGTCACTTTATTTGAATAACTTTGGAGATTATTATCTTTGATTCCGGCATGAAAAAGACAAAAACATATCTGTTGATTCTGGGATGGATGATTATCTCCGGAATTTTTAGTCATGGATATGGCAGTGCTACAAAATCAAATCTTCGTTTTCAGTACCTCACCACCGATGAAGGATTAGCACAGAATACAGTAGATTGTATTTTTCAGGATAGTTATGGATTCATGTGGTTTGGAACCTGGAATGGATTGTGCCGTTACGATGGTTATAACTTTCGGACCTTTCAGAAAAGAGATTCTGAGAAAAGTATTCCGGACAATTTTGTGCGGGCAATAGCCGAGGATAAAGCCCGAAACTTATGGGTTGGAACTTCAAGCGGTGTCATAATCTACAATCTGGAAAAGGAAACATTTTTTTTGCCTGAAAATTTGCGTTCAGAATTGGATAAAATTGCGGTTACCAGTTTGGTCTGTGATCGGGATGGTGGTCTGTGGATTGCAGGTGAAAAAGGAATTTTGTTGTGTGTGAGCACAACAAAATCAGCTAAAGAAGAATATAGTTTTCAGAAAATTAATACTGAAATTCTGCACCGGTCTGATGTAAACGCAGTTCATGTATTGAAGAATGGTCAAGTCATTATTGGTACAGGAACGGGTTTATATGAAATGGAATCCGGGAAACTGAAAAAAATATCCTTTTACAATGGACCTTCAGCACAACTCGAGAATGTAAATATCCGGTGTATTTATGAGTCTTCAAACGGAGATTGGTGGTTCGGAACGGAAATGGGTCTTTATTGGTATAAACTAACTGAAAAGCAACTGACTTTTTTTACCACCCAACCAAACAACAGTAATAGCCTTGACCATGCCATCGTAATGGCCATTGCTGAAGATTCTGCCGGGAATATTTTGGTTGGAACCTTGGGCGGAGTCAATTTTTTAAATCCGAAAACTGCTGAAATTACAGGTATTTCCGGAAGATTGGACGAGCGGGAAACATTGAATAATAAGTTTGTCAACTCGCTTTATACCGATCGAGATGGAAATGTTTGGATTGGCACTGAAAAGGGAGGCGTCAATAAATTCAGTATGTTTCAGAAGCCTTTTTATTCGCTTCGGTATCATCCGGATGAAGCCAACAGTTTAAGCAATAATACGATAAACTCGGTATTGAACGATGGAGATATTTTGTGGATCGGAACAGCCGGTGGGGGATTGAATCGACTTGATCAGCGAACAGGAAAATTCGACCATTTTACCGAATCCCCAAACAATCCACTGGGAATTTCCAGCAATTTTATTTCTTCTATATGTAAGACCAATGACCAGCAACTTTGGGTTAGCTCGTGGGGTGGTGGAATGGGAAGGATGATCTCTGAAAAAGCTAAAACATTCAGGAATTATTTAAATGAACCGGGCAATCCGAATAGTCTGGTGAGCAGTTTCGTTTCAGGAATTTACCCTGATGATCGGGGGTTTTTGGTTATTGGTACTTCAGGCGGATTGGATTTATTTGACCCAAAAACAGACAAGTTCTTTCATTTTCAGCAAAAACTGGATGAAAATATTGAAACGCCTGCAGTCGGTTGTATTCTGAAAGACCGCAATGATTTTTACTGGATTGGTTCGCGAAAGGGACTTTTTCATATTCCGGCAAAACTTCTGGTCCCCACTACTGAAATGCTGAAATCGGACGATTATGATTTTTTCACCACTGCTCCCGGTGATTCGCTTTCACTTCCGGGAAATTATGTGATTTCATTGCTGGAAGACCATCTTGGCACCATCTGGATTGGAACGTACGGGAATGGAATTTGCAAAGCGGTTACTGATGCTGGTGGAAAAATTCGGTTTCAAACTTATTCCTCTTCCGACGGTTTATGCAACGATGTGATTTATGCCATGGAAGAAGATCGCAACGGAAATATCTGGATCAGTACCGACAATGGATTGTCAAAATTTAATCCTGATACACATGCTTTCCAGAATTTTTATACCAAGGATGGATTGTTAAATGACCAGTTTTACTGGACTGCCTCTGATGTTGATCAGCGTGGAAATCTCTATTTTGGTGGTGTAAATGGTCTTAATTATTTCAATCCTGAAAAAATTGAATTTTATCCACGTTTACCCAAAGTTGTTTTTACCGACTTTCAGGTTTTTAACCAGTCAGTTCGTATTGGCCAAAAGTCGCATGGGAATGTCATTCTTGAAAAAACAATAGCTGAAACAAAGACCATTGAATTATCCTATAAAGACAATGTCTTTTCTGTCGAATTCTCGGCACTCGACTATTTTCTTCCTGATAAAGTGATTTATTCCTATAAAATGGAAGGTGTTGACCAGAACTGGGTTAGTGTAAAGGAAGACCGACGGTTTGCCACTTATACCAATTTATCGGGCGGGGAGTATCGTTTCCTGGTAAAAGCCGCAAACAGTGATGGAATTTGGTCGGCTGAACCAACCGTATTGCATATAATTATCAATCCTCCGTTTTGGCAAACCAATTGGTTTAGGTTTATTATTGTGCTGGCACTTGCATTTTCTGTGATGGCTTACATTCGGTACCGAACTCGCTATTTACATGAACAAAAAAGGAAACTGGAAAAACAGGTTCGCGAACGAACCATACAAATCGAGGAGCAAAAGGAAAAACTTGAGGAACAATCGGAAGTGCTGCGAATGTCAAATCGGGAATTGGCTGATCATCAGATTTTAATTGAAGGACAAAAAATTGAACTTGAAAAACAAA
>Ga0209261_10000270_pt1 | contig 14061 bp, 14 predicted proteins | sample DOMMetBare1Fresh_FD_187470 | JGI IMG/M metagenome (GOLD analysis project Ga0209261, IMG submission 187470) | Wetland sediment microbial communities from St. Louis River estuary, USA, under dissolved organic matter induced mercury methylation -... | ecosystem: Environmental > Aquatic >...
ACATCAAGTATGAATCTGTTGCCAAATCAGACGCGCAGCCAACGAAACAGGTTGTGGGACTCGCTGAGCTTCACTCCGCTGTACCTCCGCGAGCGTTTGTGTTTGCCTATGAGCAGACGGGCTGGCGAACCCTCTTTGAGTTCGTAGACAGTCTCAGAGAGGCGGACCGGGAATTTGCAGCCCACATTCATGGCTTGGCTGTGCTCGATTCTGACTGGTACGTGACGCAGGAAGCACACGCTGAGAATCCACCCAAATACCGCCCGATCGAAGGGAATGCGCTTCTAAACTCCATCAACGGGATGCTGCATTCCATTGGCAGCGTCACCATGATGCAGATGTCGATTGACAGGTATTACCGTGGTGACACCTGACGTCTCGGCCGAGTGGCGCGCTCTCCGCGCACTGAGCCAGCTCCGCGCGGTGCCGCAGCACCCGACATATTGTTCAATGCGGACGCCCGCTGGGGCGAGTGTCAACTCGTCATTGAGTCGCTAGAGACTTGCACGACCTCGATGTCGCCAGCGACAGAGACGATAGTCGTCACGCCGGCCCGCGTGCCTTCCCTCTCCTCTCGGTGAGAGGGCTGGGGTGAGGGGCGGCAGTTGACGTTCCGCCTTCGAAGCCGCTGAGCAGCGCAGGGGCGGACGGGAAGTCGGGTGTCGTTGTCTGAGGGCGTGGCTCGGAGCGAAGCGGAGAGATCGCCCGAGTTCACGACACCCGCCGTCTGGCCCGAGCAGCGGAAGGAACCGCCGCAGGCGGCGGCTTCGTAGGCTCGCCTTCTCTTGGTTACTTCTCTTGGCGAGACAAGAGAAGTAATCGCCCGCGCGGCGGAGAGCGCAAGACGTTGAAGAGCGGCGATTACTCATCGCCTTGCGATCCCCGTAACACCCCCCACCTATAATCGACCCAATCAAACGACGCATCGATCGGCATCGAAGGAGTCGCAATGTCCACCACCAAACACGCTCGCGTGCTGATTTTGGGTTCCGGCCCGGCGGGCTACACGGCCGCCGTGTACGCCGCACGCGCGAATCTGAAGCCAATGCTGATCACGGGAATCGCACAGGGCGGGCAGCTGATGACGACGACCGACGTTGACAACTGGCCGGCCGATGCGGATGGCGTGCAGGGACCTGAGCTGATGGAGCGGTTTCTCAAGCACGCGCAGCGTTTCGACACCGACATTGTGTTCGACCAGATCCACACCGTGCACTTGCAGCAGCGCCCATTTCGCCTGATCGGCGACAGCGGCGAGTACACCTGCGACGCATTGATCATCGCCACCGGCGCCTCGGCCAAGTACCTCGGCCTCCCCAGCGAACAGGCGTTCATGGGCAAGGGCGTCAGCGGCTGCGCCACCTGCGATGGGTTCTTCTATCGCAACCAGGACGTGTGCGTGGTCGGCGGCGGCAACACCGCGGTCGAAGAGGCGCTCTATCTGGCCAACATCGCCAAGAAAGTCCACGTCATCCATCGGCGCGACAAGTTCCGCGCCGAGGCAATTCTGATTGACAAACTGCAGGGCAAGGCGAAGGAAGGCAAGGTCGAATTTCACCTCTGGCACGAACTGGACGAAGTGCTCGGCAACGACAGCGGTGTAACCGGCGCGCGCATTCGCGACAGCCGCAGCGGCGCAAAGTCCGAGTTGCTGGTCCAGGGCTGCTTCATCGCAATCGGGCATCAGCCCAATACCGAGATCTTTGCGGGCCAGATCGACATGACCAACGGTTACATCATCACCCGCACCGGCCTCGCCGGGCTGGCGACGATGACCAGTATCGAAGGCGTGTTCGCGGCCGGCGACGTGCAGGACCATGTTTATCGGCAGGCGGTCACTTCGGCTGGTACGGGATGCATGGCCGCGCTCGACGCGCAGCGCTGGCTGGAGCAGCAGGAGGCGCAGCAGCCCGAACCGGCCGTGCGCACAGCGGTCACGGCTTAGGTTCCACTTTCGCCATGTCCGCCCGGTTCAAGCATCTGGGCGATCTCTCGCAGTTGCGTGAACAACTCGCCGAACGCGCGCGCGCGCATGAGCGCGAGGCGCGCGCGATCGTCGCGCGCCAGAAGCACGCCGCGCAGTCGACACACACTTTCAAGCAGGCGATGCAGGAAATCGGCGGCGTGCAGCCGCTTGCGCCGCAGGGACGCCAGCTCCCGATTGCCAGGCATCACTCGCCGCACCCCGAGCAACGATTGCGCGACGAGCGCGAGGTGCTCGAATCCTCGGTGTCGGACGAGATCGATGTCGACTCCCTGCTCGACACTGATGATTCGCTGTCGTTTCGCCGCCCCGGCATCGGTCCCGATACGCTGCGCAAGCTGCGCCGCGGCGAATGGTCGATCCAGGATCGAATCGATCTGCACGGCCATCGAGTCGACGAGGCGCGCGAGGCGCTGGTCGAGTTCCTGCGCGACGCGCTCAAGCGCGGGCTGCGCTGCGTGCGCGTGGTGCACGGCAAGGGCCTTGGATCGAAGGACCGCACACCGGTGCTGAAGGGCAAGGTGCGCGCTTGGCTGGCACAGCGCGACGAGGTGATCGCCTTCTGCCAGGCACGGCCGGCCGAAGGTGGCAGCGGTGCGCTGGTCGTCTTGCTGCGCCCGACGGCGGCGGCGAAACCGGCGTCCTGAAGTGAAGGCTGAGCTGGCGGTTGTCCCCACGATCGAGTTCGTTGCCGTGCTCGCGGCGGCGTTTTCCGGCTTCGCGGAAGCGCGCAAGAAGCAGATGGATCCGGTCGGCGTGTTCACTGTGGCCTTCGTCACCGCCTTCGGCGGCGGCACGCTGCGCGATCTGCTGCTCGACCGGCGCCCGTTCTTCTGGGTGCAGCACGTCGAATACGTGGTCCTGATTCTGGTGCTGACGCTCGCCGCCACACCGCTGCTGCGGCTGGCGCGCCGCGTGGTGCCGGAGACCGCGTTCGTGCTGGCCGATTCGATCGGCCTGGGCTTCTTCTCGATCGCCGGCACCTCGGTATCGCTGATCGCAGGCATGCCGTTTATCGTCGCCGCGATCTTCGGTGTCGTCACCGGCGTATGCGGCGGCCTGCTGCGCGACGTGATCCTGAATGAAGTCCCGCTGGTCCTGCGTGACGGCAAGCCGTACGCGCTGGCCTCGTTCGCGGGCTGCTGGTTCTACCTGCTGATGGTGCAGGCCGGTGCGCCCGACCCGCTCGCGCTTTGGACGTCCGCCGCGCTGATCGTCGCCGTGCGGATGATCGCCTGGCGCGCGCAGTGGACGATCAAGTGATAATTCTTAAACCGCATCGTCGCCGGTTTCACCCGTGCGGATGCGGATCACCTGTTCAACCGCGCGTACGAAGATCTTGCCGTCGCCGATCTTGCCGGTACGCGCCGCTTTCATGATCGCCTCGATCGCGCGCTCCACGATCGCCTCCGGCACCACGGCGTCAATCTTGACCTTGGGCAGAAAATCGACCACGTACTCGGCACCGCGATAGAGCTCCGTGTGGCCTTTCTGACGACCAAAGCCCTTGACCTCGGTAACGGTCAACCCGCTGACGCCCACATCGGCCAGCGCCTCGCGCACTTCGTCGAGCTTGAACGGCTTGATGACTGCGGTGATCTGTTTCATTTGCGGTGCCCCCTCAGTTGCGATCCATTTTAGCCTGCGTTGTCCCCGCGGGATCGGTTCGTGATCGGGTAGCGCCTGTCTTGCCCCCGGGTCGGATGCGAGTCAATTCCTTCCGCCGGAGGCGGCGGGCGCGACCACATGGCTATCCCTTCTCTTCGACGAACCGATTCGTAATCGGGTAGCGCCAGTCGCGCCCGAAGCCTCTGTGAGTGACGCGGATACCGATGGGCGCCTGTCGCCGCTTGTACTCGTTGACGCGGATCATCCGCACCACGCGCCGCACCTCGACCTCGGGATAGCCGGCGGCGATCACCTCGTCGATATCACGGCCCTCTTCCATGTAAAGCTGTATCACGCCGTCGAGAATGTCATACGGCGGCAGGCTGTCCTGATCGAATTGATCGGCCTTCAGCTCCGCGCTCGGCGCGCGCGTGATGATCCGCTCCGGGATCACTTCGGAAATGGAATTCCGATACCGAGACAGCGCGTAGACCAGCGTCTTGCGAATGTCCTTGATCACCGCAAAGCCGCCCGCCATGTCGCCGTACAGCGTCGCGTAGCCGACCGCCATCTCGCTCTTGTTGCCGGTGGTCAGCACGATCGAACCGTACTTGTTCGACAACGTCATCAACAGCGTGCCGCGGATGCGTGCCTGGATGTTCTCCTCAGCGGTCGTCCACGGCAGGCCGCGAAACTCGCGCGCGAGCGTGGCGAGGAAGCCGTCGAACACCGGCTTGATCGGCAACTCGTCGTAACGGACCTTCAATCCTCGTGCCATTTCGCGCGAGTCGAGCCACGAGATGTCGCGCGTGAACTGGGAAGGCATCATCACCGCGCGCACCTTGTCGTGGCCGAGCGCGTCGCAGGCGATTGCGAGCGTCAGCGCCGAGTCGATGCCTCCCGACAGACCAATGATCGCGCCCGGAAAACCGTTCTTGCCGACATAGTCGCGCACACCCAGAACCAGCGCTCGATATGCCTGGCTCTCGAGCGACCCCAGGTCCGCGCATGCGCCGTGTTCCGGCGCGCCGTCCACCAGGTCGGTGACCAGCAGCGCTTCTTCAAACTGAGGGGCCATCCGCGCGACGTGTCCATGTGCGTCGAGCACGAATGACGCGCCGTCGAACACGAGTTCATCCTGCCCGCCAGCCAGATTTGCATAGACAAGGGCCAATCCACTCCGCGAGACGTTGTCCCGCATCACGTCAAGTCTCTGCGCCTGCTTGCCGAGATGAAACGGTGATCCGTTGGGGACGAGCAGTACCTGCGCGCCCGCGGACCGTGCGCACTCTGGTGCGTAGGGGAACCACGTGTCTTCGCAGATGTTGATGCCGAAGCGTGTGCCCTTGACGTCAAACACGAAGGGACGATTATCGGGCGTGAAATAGCGCTGTTCGTCGAAGACGTCGTAGTTGGGCAGATCGTGCTTGCAGTAGGTGCCGTGCACGGCGCCTCCATACAGCAGCGACGCGGCGTTGAAGCGACGCCCTTCGCGCTGCAGCGGATGCCCCAAGACCACGCGCAACTCTGGCCACTGCAACAGTTGCGCAGCCAGCTTTTCAAGCGCATCGTCGCTCGCCGCGTAAAATGCGCGCCGCAGCAGCAGGTCTTCGGGTGGATAGCCGCTGAGTGCGAGCTCAGGGGTCAAAAGAATATCGGCGTGGGCCTCGGCCGCGCGCCGTGCCATGTCGAGAATCCGCCGGCTGTTGCCCTCGAAATCGCCGACCGTGCAATTGATCTGAGCGACGGCGACCCGGACGTGCGAACTCATCGAATGTGTCATTGACGTTGCCCGCGAATTATCGCACGCAGATCATCGGGAGCCTTGCCGCAGTCGGCCGCGACGCATGGGACGCGCTGCTCGTTCAAGACGCGGACGCGAATCCGTTTCTGGGCTACGGGTTTCTGAACGCATTGCATGAAAGCGGCTCCGCCTGCCATGCGAGTGGTTGGACGCCGCGCTATCTCACGCTGCGGCGCGACGATCGACTCGTCGGGGCAGTGCCGCTGTACGCCAAGGCGCACTCCTACGGCGAGTACGTGTTCGACTGGAGCTGGGCCGAGGCCTATCAGCGACACGGCATGACCTATTACCCGAAGTGGCTCGTCGCGGCGCCGTTTACCCCGGTCGGGGGAACACGGTTGATCGCGGTCGACGAGGGGGCGCGCACGGCGCTCGCCGATGCTCTGGTCGCGCACGCTCGCGCCAGCGACCTGTCTTCGTTGCATGTGCTGCTGGCGCCGCCGACACAGATCGAATTGCTCGCCCAGCGCGGCCTGCTGGTGCGCCGGGGCGTCCAGTTTCACTGGACCAATGCCGGTTATGCCGAGTTCGACGAGTTTTTGGCGCGACTGATGCAGCCCAAACGCAAGAAAATCCGCGCCGAACGCAGGAAGGCGGCCGAGCACGGCGTCGAGCTCGTGCGCAAGACCGGGCTCGACATCACCGATGCGGACTGGGAGTTCTTCTATCGCTGTTATTGCGCGACGTACCAGGCCCATTGGTCAACGCCGTACCTGAACCTCGAATTCTTTCAACGCATCGGCCGCGCGATGCCGGAGCAATTGATGATGGTTCTGGCGACGCGCAAGGGTGAGCCGATTGCGTCCGCGCTCGGCGTTTTCGACACGCGTCACTTGTACGGTCGCTATTGGGGTGCGATCGAGCATGTGCCATGCCTGCACTTCGAATGCTGCTACTACCAGATGATCGAGTTCGCCATCGAACGCCGGCTGCAGGTCTTCGAAGGCGGCGCACAAGGCGCGCACAAGGTCGCGCGCGGGCTCGACCCGGTGCCCACGTTCTCGGCCCACTGGCTCGCGCACCCCGGTATGCACGACGCGGTACGGCGCTTTCTCGCGCAGGAATGCGCCAGTGTCGAGCATGCGATCGATGAACTGAACGAACACCGTTCATTCAAGCGCGGCACGGAGGTCGCCTGATACCCCTCTGTTCCATGGCGTCCCTGCTGATGGTGATTGTCCGGGGCAAACCACTGTGCGCCGGCCCCTGCGGGGAAGGTTTACGAAATCCCCTTCCCCTTCGACACGGCTCGGTGACGGCATGAGACCTTGGCACCTGGGCGCCGCTCTGCTGATGGTCACGATCGGGGGCGCGGCGCTGTGCGCCGGCCCCTGCGGGGAAGGTTTACGAAATCCCCTTCCCCTTCGACACGGCTCGGTGACGACATGAGACCTTGGCACCTGGGCGCCGCTCTGCTGATGGTCACGATCTGGGGATTTAACTTCATCGTCATTCGCTGGGGACTGAACGATGTGCCACCCCTGACGTTGACGTTGCTGCGATTCGTGCTCGCCGCATTTCCCGCGCTGCTCTTGGTCGCACGGCCAAGGTCACCCTGGTGGCAGGTCGCCTCATACGGACTGTTCGCCTTTGCGCTGCAGTTCTCGTTCCTGTTCGCCGGTATCGCGGTCGGCATGCCCACCGGGCTTTCATCGCTGGTGATCCAGATGCAGGTGTTCTTCACCATTGGCCTGGCCGTGCTGCTTGCCCATGAGCGACCGCGGGCACCGCAAGTCGCGGGGGCGCTGCTTGCCATCAGTGGCGTGGTGCTGGTCGGGTTTCACCTCCCGGGTGGCGGAACGCGCCTCGGCCTGCTGCTCGTGCTGGCGGCCGCGGCGTCCTGGGCGACCGCGAACATGATCGTCAGGCGCGTGCGCGGTGAGCCGCTCGCAATTGTGATCTGGTCCAGCGCGTTTGCCGCCGCATTGATGCTGCCGGTCGCATTGTTGATCGACGGGCACCGCAGCATTCTGCAGACGATCAGCACGCTCAGCGTGCCGCAATGGATCGGCATCGCATTTCAGGCCTGGCCCACCACGCTGCTCGCGTTTGGAATCTGGGCCTGGCTGCTGCGCCTGTACCCTGCCGCGTTGATCGCGCCGTTCACGCTGCTGGTCCCGATCGTCGGCATGTCGTGCGCCGTGTGGCTGCTCGGCGAACCGGTGCTGTGGTGGAAGCTCGCCGGCGCGGCGCTGGTATTAAGCGGGCTGGCGCTGAATGTGATGAGTTATCGGCGCGGCTGATTCCTGCCGGCCTGACCCCGAGACTGTTTCAAAGATCGATGGCCGCGATGCACTCGACCTCGACACGCCCGCCCAAGGCGAGTCCATTGGCGCCGAATGCGCTACGCGCCGGAAACCGACCGTTGAAGAACGACACATAAACCTCGTTGAACGCCGGCCAGTCCGCCATGTCGGCCAGAGACACGGTGCATTTGACGAGGTGATCCAGCCCGAGTTCATGTGCTTCCAATACGGTCTTGATGTTCTGCATTGTCTGTCGCGCCTCTTCGCGGACACCGCCAGGAACGAGCTTCAGTGTGCCGGGAACAAGGCCCATCTGCCCGGACACGTACAGCGTTTTGCCGTGGCGCACCGCCTCGGAGAACGGCAGACTCTGCGGCAAGACTTCGCCGGAGTTCAGGAATTCGACTTCGTTCATCCGCGGCTCTGCGGTCTTGATGTGTTGTCAGAACGCCGGCTTAGGCGACGCTGCCTTGTACGCGTCCACGCTCGCCAGGATTTCCTTGCGCGCTTCGTCCGGCCCAGCCCAGCCGATGATCTTCACCCACTTGCCCTTCTCGAGATCCTTGTAGTGCTCGAAGAAGTGCGTGATCTGCGTGATGCGTTCGGGCGCGATGTCCTCGGGTTTCTGCCAGTGCTTGTACCAGGGCAGGCACTTGTCGATCGGCACCGCGAGAACCTTCGAGTCGCCGCCGGCTTCATCTTCCATCTTCAGCACACCGAGCGGCCGGCAGCGCACGACGACACCGTGCTGCAGCGGGAACGGCGTGATCACCAGCACGTCGACCGGATCGCCGTCATCGGAGATGGTGTGCGGGACGTAGCCGTAATTGCATGGGTAGTGCATCGCGGTGCCGATGAAGCGATCGACGAACAGCGCGCCGGACTCCTTGTCGACCTCGTACTTGATCGGGTCGGCGTTCATCGGGATTTCAATCACGACATTGAAGTCGTCCGGCAGCGCGCGGCCCGAAGGCACTCGATCCAGGCTCATTGCGGTTCCTCAAGGAAGTGGCGCCGATTCTAGCGGCCGTCGGAATCGTGGCCGATAATCCGCTCACAACGATCCGCAGGGGGCAACCATGGACGGCGGCTGGACACCCACCGAAGGGCGGCATCACTTCATCGGCAATCGCTGGATTGCAACGCAGTCGGGTCAGTCGATTGACGTTGTCGACCCGTCCGACGGCCAGGCGTTCGCGAAGATCGCGCGCGGCAATGCGGCCGATATTGACACAGCGGTGCGCGGTGCGCGCAGGGCTTTCGGCGAATTTGGCGACGGTGACTGGGGTCGCCTGAGTGCGACCGAGCGCGGCCGCCTGCTGCTGAAGCTCGCCGCGCGGGTGACGGGGCTGATCGAAGAACTTGCGCGCCTGGAGTCGCGCACGACCGGCAAGCCGCTCAAGCAAGGTCGCGCCGATGCCACCGCGCTCGCCCGCTACTTCGAGTATTACGCCGGCGCCGCCGACAAACTGCACGGCGAGACGATTCCCTATAGCGCGGGAATGACGGTGCTCACGCTGCGTGAGCCGCACGGAGTCACCGGGCACATCATCCCGTGGAACTATCCGATGCAGATCTTCGGCCGCAGCGTCGGCGCAGCGCTGGCTGCCGGCAATGCGTGCGTGGTGAAGCCGGCTGAGGATGCATGCCTGTCGCTGCTGCGCGTGGCAGAGCTCGCGGCCGAGGTAGGCTTTCCCGACGGAGCGCTGAACATCGTCACCGGCTACGGCCACGAGGCCGGTGCGGCACTTTCGGCACACACGGGGATTGACCACATCTCGTTCACCGGCTCGCCGGTCACGGGCACTGCGGTTGCACAGGCAGCGGCGAAGCATCACTGCCCGGTTACGCTCGAACTCGGGGGCAAGTCGCCCCAGATCGTTTTCGCCGATGCAGACCTGGACGAGGTCGTGCCGGTCGTCGTCAATGCGATCGTGCAGAACGCGGGACAGACCTGCTCGGCCGGCAGCCGGCTGCTCGTCGAGCGTGCCGTCTACGAAGACCTGCTCGCGCGCGTCGGCGATGCGATGTCGCGCTTGCGGGTCGGGCCGGCACTCGCTGATCTCGATGTCGGCCCGTTGATCCGCCGCTCGCAACTGCAGCGCGTCTGGGACTATCTGTCGCAGGCGCAAGTCGATCAGATTCCGATCGCCGCGCAGGGGCATGTTGTCGACGATGCACCGCAGACCGGCTTTTATCAGGCGCCGACGTTGTTGCGTGACGTACCGCCGGCGCACAAGCTGGCGCAGGAAGAGATCTTTGGCCCGGTGCTGGCGGCGATGCCGTTCGACAGCGAAGACGAGGCACTGCGTCTGGCCAACAGCACACAATACGGCCTGGTTGCCGGCGTTTGGACGCGTGACGGGGCGCGCCAGTTGCGCGTCGCGCGCAAGGTGAAGAGCGGCCAGGTCTTCATCAACAATTACGGCGCGGGCGGCGGCGTCGAACTGCCGTTCGGCGGCGTGAAGTCGAGCGGCTACGGGCGCGAAAAAGGGTTCGAGGCGCTGCTCGGCTTCACGACGTTGAAGACGATCGCGATCAAACACGGATAGGGAGAAACCAATGCGCTTGGCGGGCAAGGTTGCGATCGTGACCGGTGCGGCTTCGGGGTTCGGCGAAGGCATTGCGCGCCGCTTTGCGGAAGAAGGTTGCGCCGTGCTCGTCAACGATGTCGCGCGCGATGCCGGCGAGCAGGTGGCGGCGGCAATTCGCGCCGGCGGCGGCAATGCGCAGTTTGCTTACGGCGACGTGTCGAAGAGCGCCGACGTCAAAGCCCTGCTCGACGCCACGCTCGCACACTTCGGCCAGCTCGACATCGTCGTCAACAACGCCGGCACCACGCATCGGAACCAGCCGCTCCTGAACGTCAGCGAAGCGGACTTTGATCGGGTCTACGCGGTCAACGTCAAGAGCCTCTACTGGACGGCGATCCACATGGTGCCTTATTTCCGGTCGCGCCATGGCGGCAGCCTCATCACGATCGCATCGACCGCCGGCGTGCGTCCGCGGCCGGGACTCGTCTGGTACAACGGCTCCAAGGGCGCCGCGATCGTCACCAGCAAGGCGATGGCCGCCGAACTCGGCCCCGACAACATCCGCGTGAACTGCGTGAACCCGGTGATCGGCGAGACCGGAATGCTCGAGCAGTTCATGGGCATGCCTGACACGCCGGAGAACCGCAAGAAGTTCCTCGCCACGATTCCCCTCGGGCGCTTTTCGAAGCCGCTCGACATTGCGAACGCGTGCGTGTTCCTCGCCTCCGACGAAGCCGCGTTCATCACCGGCGCCTGCCTCGAAGTGGATGGGGGGCGGTGCGTCTGATCGGTAAACCCGCTGCGCGCGAGCCTTGAATCACCAGACGCGCCGCTTCTACTTCGAGAATCGCAGCGTGTTGCCTGACTTGGTCTTTCCTTCAAGCTTGTTGCCGGCCACCGTCAGTTCCCAACTGACGCCACAACCCTGCTTCGCCTCTCCCTTCGCGCTATGGAGCAACGTCAGCTTGCTGCCATCAAGCACACCTTGGACTGCGACATCGCCACAGCCGCGTGCCCCCAGTGTGGCGGTGCCTTCGACGATTCCCGCGTCGACCTTGTGAATTACCAGGTAGACCGTGTCATGCCGAGTCGGCCCGCCACTTGCGCGGGCTACCTCCATCATGCCGGTGTACTTACCGACAATGCCGTCCTGCGCGAACGCAGCAGGATATGCACCGAGAAGACCTGCGACGAGTAATGCAGCTGAAACGCGCATGTGCTTCCTCCCTGACGCAAATCGATAGCAACCGTTCCGTGTTCACCCCGCCTGCAAAGTTCACGAAGTGAAGTCGACCACTCCGCACATCCGAAGTAAAGGCGTGCTGAGTCCTTTCGCCCGGCTCATTGAGGCGGGTCAACCAAGCTCGCGCGAGCGCGGGAGGACAGCGACGATGCTCGGGTCCGCCAGGAGCACAGAGGCTGAAGCCCGGATCGTCACCGATACACAAGATTACGCAGCGCCAGCGTCAGCGGCGGGAAATAGGTGATCACCATCAGGCAGGCGAGCACTACGCCCACGAACGGCAGCAGGCGCGTGACGATCTGATCGAGCGAGATCTTCGCCACCGTGCAGGCGGCGAAGAGATTGACGCCGAACGGCGGCGTGATCATGCCGAGCGCAAGATTCACCACCATGATCGTGCCGAAGTGCACCGGGTCGATGCCGAAGTGCACCGCCACCGGTACCAGTATCGGTGCCAGCACGATGATCGAGGCCGATGTCTCGATGAACATGCCGACGACGAACAGCGCCGCGTTCACCCCCAGCAGAAACACGTCCTTGCTCCGCAGCGTGTCCTTCAGAAAGGCGCCGATCTGCTCCGGAATCCCGGCACGAGTGATCAGATACGCGAAGAGGCCTGCGTTGGCGATGATGAACATGATCACCGCCGCGGAAATCACTGACTTCTTCAGCGCCAGCCAGAGTTCGGGCAGCAGCACTTCGCGGTAGACGAACATGCCGACGATCACCGCGTAGAACACGGCCACCACCGACGCCTCGGTCGGCGTGAACACACCGCCATAGATGCCGCCCAGAATGATGACCGGCATCATCAGCGCGAAAGCGGCGCGCTTCAGAAGCGCCTCGCGCAGCCATGGCACGGCCGTCAGCGCGATGAAATATGCGAGGCCACACGCCAATCCGATCAGGTCGGTGAAGCGATCGATCAATTGCGCGGAACCGCTGGCAAACAGGGGGCCGATGACGCGATTTCCAATCCAGAATGCGGCGAGCGCGCCCGCAAGTGCGACGATATCGATCCCCGCGGACGACAAAGGCAGACGGCCGTCGCCGTCGCTTTTGCCCCACCCCTTCCGCTTGCAGTACAGGAAAACGAACAGCATCAGCGCGCCGCCGATCAGGATTCCCGGTCCGAATCCGGAGATGAAGAGTTCACCAATCGACACCTCGGCTGAAACGCCATACAAGATCATCGGGATCGACGGCGGAATGATCACGCCGAGCTCGGCGCTCGACGCCTGCAGCGCCGCGGCCCAGTTGCGCGGATAACCGTGCTTGATCAGCGCCGGAATCAGGATCGCGCCGATCGCGAACGTCGTCGCAACCGAAGAGCCCGAAACCGCCGCAAAGATCATGCAGGTCAGCACGCAGGTCATCGGCAACCCACCCTGCACGCCGCCGACGATCGACTTGGCGAAGTCCACCAACCGGCGCGAGATACCGCCCGTTTCCATCAGATTGCCAGCCAGGATGAAGAATGGCACCGCAGCGAGCGGAAACCGGTCGATCGCGGTGAACATCTCCTTCGGCATCGCCAGCCACGGCAAGTCGGTGAATCCCGCGATGCCGACCCACGCCGCAAAGCCGATCGACACCGCGACGGAGATGCTGAACGCGAAGCACAACAACATGGTGATCAACAGCGCGGATGACATCGACGTGTACCGATGCGTTGGTTACTGCTGGGCTTCCAGCTCGCGGTTGATCGGATCGAGATAATTGGCAATCACCGCCAGCAGTGAAAGCGTGGCGCCGACCGGAAACGCGAGATAGGCCCAGGTGATCGAAATCGGCAGGCTGGCGAAAGTCTGGAAACGAATGCGCCAGGCGAGGTCGTAACCAACCCAGGCCAGCAGAGCGAGAAACGCGAGCGTCACCGCAAGGATGACCAGCCGGACGAGGCGCCGCCAGGCGCCGCGCGACAGCCGCAGCATCACATCGACCGATACCAGCGCGCCCTGGCGAAATGCCGCAACGATGCCGAGCGCGACCATCCAGATCAACAGACGCCCGATCACTTCCTCCGTCCACGGACTCGGCTGGTTGAAGACGAAGCGCACCAGCACCTGGTAGAGGCCGAGGAACGCGATCGCACCAAGCAATCCCGCGGCGATCGCCCAGATCGCATTGGTGACAACGCGATCGATACCGAGAATCCACCGGGACATCAGAACCCCGCAAAGAAAAAGCCCCGAAGCGTTGCCGCCTCGGGGCCCGATCGTAACGTGTGAATGAAAGCGCGCCTACTTCTACTTCACATCCTGAATCCGCTTGATCGCATCGGCACCGTACTGTTTGGCAAACTCCGACCACACGGGTGTCATCGCGCGCCGGAACGCATTGCCGTCGACATTGGTGACCACCTGCATTCCGGCCTTGCGCAGTTCATCGATGCCGGTCGCTTCGTCATCATTGACCTTCTTGCGCTGCGCAGCGCCGCCGGCTTTGCCAGCCTCAGCAAAAGCCTTCTTGTCAGCGTCCGACAGCCTGTTCCATAGCGCGGGCGCCATGATGATCAGCGCCGGCGAGTACACGTGACCGGTCAGTGACAGGTGCTTCTGCACCTGCGCGAACTTGGCCGACAGGATCACCGGAATCGGATTCTCCTGGCCGTCGACCGTGCCTTGCTGAAGCGCGGTGAA
>Ga0209261_10000272_pt1 | contig 14040 bp, 13 predicted proteins | sample DOMMetBare1Fresh_FD_187470 | JGI IMG/M metagenome (GOLD analysis project Ga0209261, IMG submission 187470) | Wetland sediment microbial communities from St. Louis River estuary, USA, under dissolved organic matter induced mercury methylation -... | ecosystem: Environmental > Aquatic >...
AATTAGTGACCATCGGAATTTCCATATCTTCACCTGATTGCGGATTTTTCATTTTAATTTTCATGTTAAACAGTTGATTCAGATCGGAAGAAAGAATCCATCCATCCAAGGTATTAATCGTCATTTTACCGTTTTGTGTACCATTAATTTTTACGTTCATTTTCATGCCCATTTGCTCAACTGGAGTTTCAGAGTCGACAATGGATTTGAAATTCAGATTAACCTGATCATTTTCAATGGCTGTGACTTCAAAAGCCATGGTTATTCCGACATCCATCAACTCAGGCATTTTAACAACCGACTGCCACTGGTCGCCAACCGTAATTTCCTTTTCAGGGATGTAATTAAATATTTGGGCAAAAAATGCCTTGAAACTGTTTTCGTCGGCAAACATTTTCATTGCCTGCGCCAGTTGCTGGTTTCCCGAAAGCTTTTTGGTGTATTCTTCCAGTCCTTCCACTTTAACAATCTCGCCTTTCGGATTAACCGTTAATTTCAGTTTTTGTAAGAGAAGGTTTTTTATAGCAGAATTCACCGGATTCCCATCTGAACTTTCTGAATCCATGTTCATTTCCTGTCCGTTCATATTCATGTGCATCTTCATGCTCTGAAAGGAATATTCGATCAGCGCATTTTTATCGGCCAAAACATCCAATATCACATAGTTGAAAACCATATCAATTTTCTGATTGATATTTACTTTTTGACCCATCATTTCCTGATCAATCTGGTTAGCCGAACTCATTTTCATTTCATAGGATCTGCCTTTCTGAAGATTAAGACGCAGATTTACTTTGTTAGCAGCTCCGGCGCTCAGTGAGGCAACCAGAAAGGTGATAATACACAGGGCAATTAGTTTTGTTTTCATTTGGTTGTAAAATTTTGATTTTGGAATTTTATTTTATGTTATCAAATATAGTCAATTTTGAAAATGCAATCCTTCTTTAAATGAAATAAACCGTCACAACTATTAAAAATAGTAGTGACGGTTTTCCAATGTATTTTAGGTAATAAAACTATATGACAAATCCGTTTGGAAGTACGGAACCTTTTTTGACAACAACGATACCTTCTTTTACCGAATATAATTCGTTATTTGAATCTGCCAAATGTTTCCCGCCGTTGATCCTTACATCGTTTCCGATGTACACATTTTTATCGACAATGCAATTGTTCAGATGGCACCTTTCACCAATTCCGAGTACCGTGCCGTTGTTATAATTGGTGTCAATCTCGCCGAGGTTCTGATAGTGGTCATTTCCCATAATATAGGAATGAGCGATCGTCGTTCCTTTGCCAATTCGCGAACGAATTCCGATTACAGAATGCTCAATGCGGCTGGCATGTATAATACAACCCTCTGAAACGACAGTTTTTTCAAGTTGTGTTCCTGAAATTTTGGAAGGAGGAAGCAGGCGTGCACGTGTATAAACAAATTTCGAATTATCAAAAAGATTGAACTTCGGAATATCGTCGGTCAGGCCAAGATTGGCTTCATAAAATGAATCGATGTTACCGATATCAGTCCAGTAACCTTCGTAAGGAAAGCTCAGTACTTTCTGCGATTTAATGGCCTGTGGAATGATTTCCTTGCCAAAATCCTTGGTTTCTTTATCCTTCATCAGTTCAACCAGCAGATCGCGGTTAAACACATATATTCCCATGGAAGCCAGGTAGATTTTTCCTTCGCGCTGCATCTCTTCGCTTACTTCTGAAGTCCAGTCAGGAAGCAAATCAGGGGCTGGTTTTTCAATAAATTCGGTGATAATATTGTCTGAATCAGCTTTCAGAATTCCAAATTCCGACGCTTCTTTGGCAACTACCGGTAGGCTGGCTATGGTTATGGCGGCTCCTGCTTTTTTGTGAGCTTCTATCATCTGGTTGAAATCCATCTGGTAAAGCTGGTCGCCCGAAAGAATCAGGGCGTATTCAAAATCGTAATTCAGAAAATGTTGCATACACTGTCTTACAGCATCCGCAGTTCCCTGAAACCAATGTTTATTATCCGGAGTTTGTTCAGCAGCCAGAATGTCGACAAACGAATTACTGAAAAAGCTGAACTGATAGGTATTTTTGATGTGTTTGTTCAGCGATGCTGAGTTAAACTGGGTCAGTACAAAAATACGGTCGATATCGGAATTGATGCAATTCGAGATGGGAATATCAACCAACCGATACTTTCCGGCAATGGGTACGGCAGGTTTCGATCTGTTTTCAGTCAACGGGGATAACCTTGATCCCTGACCACCTCCCAGAATAATGGCTAATGTTGTTTTTTTCATTTTATTTATAATTTGAGTGATTCATATAGTTCAATGTATTCCATGGCAGCTTTGTTCCATGAATGATCGATTTCCATTATTTGTTTCCGAATCTTTTTAAAGATTCTTTTTTGATGATACAATTCTTTGGCCCGGTGGACGGCATGACTGACGTCAGTGGTGCTGCACTGATCGTGGCAAATTCCAAATCCCTGGTCGCCAATGTCGGTGACTGTATCACGTAAACCGCCTGTTCGCCGAACAACCGGAATTGTACCATAACGTAAGGCATACATCTGATTTAAACCGCAGGGTTCAACCCGTGAAGGCATCAGCAGAAAATCGGCCCCGGCATAAATGAGATGTGACAGTTTTTCGTTGTATCCGATGTATGAGCAATAATTTCCTTTGTAATGGTCTTCCATCTGAAGAAGTGCATGTTCAATGACTTTTTCACCGGAACCTAAAATGAGAATATTTTGTTCGCCGGGCTTGTAATGCATGACATCGTATATGATCGAAGGTAACACATCGGCTCCTTTTTCGCCAACTAACCGGCCAATAAATGTAAAAAGCGGTTTGGTAGGATCTAATCCAAACTGGGAGCACAACATTTCTTTATTCGCTTTTTTCCCTTCTTCCAATGTTTTGGTATTGAAGTTTTTTTCAAGCATGGGATCAGTTTCCGGATTCCAGACATCCGCATCAATGCCGTTCAGGATGCCGAGCGATTTGCCTCTTTCTGTACGGAGTAATTCTTCCATACCGTTCATAGAGTAACTTATTTCATCCAGATAACTCGGAGAAACGGTGGTGACACGCCATGCACATTTGATGGCTGAAGCCAGTGGATTGATCAGGTTGTGCCATTCGATCAGTCCATTAAAATAAGAATGAAATGGTGGAAGATAGTAGAGTTTATCAAATCCGAACTGACCCTGATACTGGCCATTATGAATGGTAAATACCGTTGGTACTTGTTCAAACCGTTGATATTCCCTGACTTTCGACATCATAAAAGGGATGAATCCTGTTTGCTGATCGTGGCAATGCACCACATCAGGAGTTTTTTCACGTTCCCTCAGCCAGTTTAATGTGGCAATCTGAAAAGTTATAAACCGTTCGGTGTCATCGTGGTAGGAGTAAACATTCTCACGGTCGAACAATCCCGGAATATCAATCATCATCAACTCATATCCTAAATTGTTATCCTCCACTTTTAAAACATTAAAAGCCAGATTGGAATGTCCTAACCTTGCAAAACCAGATGAAACTATGGTAAATTTATTCTGAGCCTTATATTTACTATGATAGAAAGGCATGATTACGGTTGCCGAATGTCCCATTAAAGCCTGATATTTGGGCAATGCGCCCACAACATCTGCCAACCCCCCTACTTTCGCTGCAGGGTAACACTCTGCACTAATGTGAATTATATCCATAAGCTTATTGTTACAATTTCTAATCTGATTGCCCGGTCACGTTCTGATAAATTTAAAAAAAATATTCAGTATTGAACAACAAGGTACTTTCAAACATGTTGCAAATAATCGCAGAAGTTAATCAGGATTAGAAATACGCAAATTACAGGCAATGTCCAATCATACCAAATCCGGAATGGCTTCCCCGGATATTTAAAATCAGAAATTGTTCTGCTTACTTGCGTTGCGAACCTTTTCTTATTTTTTCGAAATTGAAAATAAAAACTCAAGTCCGCCTTCAGCTTTATTTCGGACTGAAATCTCTCCTTTATGAAGGAATATGGCATTTTTCACGATTGACAGGCCAAGTCCTGTACCACCATATTCGCGCGACCGGCCATAATCGACCCGGTAAAACCGTTCAAAAATCCGTGGAAGGTGTTCTTCCAAAATGCCTATGCCTGTATCAGTATACTGGAAGTAGTAGAATTGATCGTCTTCAAGATATTTTCGAATGGAAATGGTGGTGTTATCGCCGGCATAATTGATTGAATTCTCTACCAAATTCTGAAAGACAGAAAAAAGCAACGACTCATTTCCATTTACAACGACATTCTTTTCGATATCATGAATACATTCCATGTTCTTACTGATAAGCCTGCTTTTCAGGTTTTCAATGACATCGCGGATGACTGATTGAAGAACTACCGGTTTGAATTCAAATAAGCCACCGGCATCTTCAATGTTGTTGAGTAACGAAATGTCGTTAAGCAAATCAGTAAGCCGTTCCGATTGGGCAAATGCTTTTTCAAGGAAATAGCGTTGTTTGTCAACCGGAATACTCTGGTTATTAATGAGTGTTTCGAGGTAGCCTTTGATGGAAGACAATGGTGTTTTCAACTCGTGGGCAATGTTTGATGTGAGTTGTTGTTTCAATAATCGCTGCTTTTCAGGACGGGTTACATCGCTGATCAATACCTCGAAGCTTTTATCAACAAAAATGATGCATCGGAGCTGAAAGAATTTTTCGCTTTTCTCGATTGTATATTCCAGCTGTGGAAGCTCTTTGGCTGGGATTTGATTTTCCTGTTCCCGAACCTGATCAACAAATTCAACGATTTTATTAAATTCAGGAATACTGAAAATATGCTCAGCCGAAATGGTCGACCTGTCCGAAATCATGTTTATGAATTGAATAAAATGACTGTTGGCCAATATTTTTTGTTTTTCAGGAGAAAAAATTGAAATGCCCTCCTTCAGGACCTGCAGGTGACCATATAATTTTTCTTTTTCGCTGGTTAACTCGTCTTTGGCAGTTTTAAGATTGTCGTATATTTGAATTATCTGTCTTCGGATTACGCCCAATTCATCGTCTTTAAAATTAATATCCATCTTCGAAATGTCTTCATTTTGCCCGGCTTTGAGGGCGAAGTCTTTCAATTTGGTAATAAATTCGCTCAAACGGCGGGTGGTGAAATGAAGCAAAAACCACATCAGCAAGAAAAGGAAAGCAATAAAAACCAAAAATATACGACTGGCAGTAAGAAATTTGGCGGTGTCGACGTTGTAAACTGCAGCAGTTCGTATGTAATATTGTTTAAAGTCTTTGGCGTAATAATAGAATTTCTGGTTGGTTGTGTTCGAAAGCCTGATACTTGAGCCTTTTCCTAAACGTTTGGCTTTCATTATTTCCGGACGGTCGAGATGGTTTTCAATCTTGCTGGTATCAGAAACAAAGCTGTCATAAACAACCTTACCGCTGTTATCAATAATTGTAATCCGAGTATTTGGATCAGGCAAAAGGAGTTTTAAAGTATCAAGAACCTTAAAATCGCCTGATTCAAAAAGTTTTTTATGCTGAATAAAGTTATTGGTTATTTCTGTTGTATGATCAAGAATACTTTCGAGTTCATTAACCCGGTAACTTTTTTCGCGGTCATACTGAAATCCAAGAATAGCAAGTATGAAAATTGAAAAAAGTACAAAAAAGTAAATAAAAATTCGTTGACGAAAAGTACGCTGAATGACCATAAACCTATAGATAAAAATGTTTGTTAAATATTTATTAGATAGGAAAAAGGAAATAGAAATGAGGGAAAAGTAAAAAGTGCGATGAATATATCTTTCCTTTTTCCACTTTCCTTTTTTCTAATTTTCAAAACAATACCCATATCCGGTGCGGCCTTTTATGGAATTGCCATATTCACCAATTTTTTTCCTCAAACGGGCAATATTGACGTCCACATTTCGCTCAGTCACGATCACGTCATCGCTCCATATACGGTCGAGAATTTCATGTCGGCTAAGGTATTTTCCTTTGTGAGAGACCAGCATGGTCAATATTTCAAATTCCTTGCGTGTTAACAGAATGGATTCATTTGCAATAGTTACCGATTTTCGGTTTAAATCGAGTTCCATGCGGTCAATGGTAATTACTTTGGGTATGATTACCACATTTTTACCACGCCGAAGTACTGCCTTGATGCGTGCCACCAGCTCTTTAATGGAAAAGGGTTTTGACAGATAATCGTCGCCGCCAACATTAAAACCGGTAAGCATATCGTTTTCAGTTTCGCGTGCAGTCAGAAAAATAATTGGAACCGAAAGCCCAAGTTCTTTTCTGATTTTATCGGCCAACTTAAATCCAGACATGCCGCCCATCATCACATCGAGCAACAGCAGATCAAAGCGCTCAATTGATTTTGAAAGAGCCTCTTCTCCCGAATAGGCCACTTCAATCTCGAATCCTTCGCTGGCAAGGTTGAACTGAAGGATCTCACAAAGATCCTTTTCATCGTCAACCACTAAAATTTTATTGTTCTGATTCATATTTGAGTATACTTCATATCAGTATCAATGTCGCTTATGGCGAATGTCTTTTCCTTCATACGAATAATAGGATGCTTCAGCTATATTCGCTGAATGATCGGCAATACGCTCGATAGCTGCAACCATTTCTTTTATCTTGATAAAGCTCAGCAGAATATTTTTGTCTTCGCCAACCATATTGGCCCGTTCAACAACTTTTTTCAGCATTTTGTGATTAAACTCATCAACGATAGTTTCCGACTTAATGGTCCACAAGGCCAATTCCATATCCTGATTGATAAAAGACAACATCGAACGGCGCGCCATTTCGCAACTCAAATCCATCATCTTAGTTATGAATCCTGAAAGTAAAGAATAGACTTCCTGGGTGCCAATATCAATTCGAAGTTTGGTAATGCTTATGGCGAGATCCCCGATTCGTTCAAGACTTATTACAATACGGTAACAGGCAATCAATTTTCGAATTTCTGAAGCTACCGGCTGATAAAGGGCGATAGAATTAATAATATTTTCGCTAACCTTAACCTCGAGCTTATTTATTTTGCTTTCATTGTCTTTTAAGGCATTTAGTCTTGAGTCATCAAAAGGCAATTCTTCTGATGAAATCAGTTTCTTAACTTCATCAAGCTGATAAAGAACTTTATTTGCAAGTTTCTCATAATCAGATAAAATATCCTGAATGGCTTCGTCTTTTTTTAGTGTCATTTTAAAATTTCTATTGCTGGTTTACTCAAATCTGTTCTACTCATGCTAATTTCCGGAACAGTTTTACTAAGATAGGAATTATTCAGCATTGAGCAGATTATCTGGTCATTGTTTTTGAGCTTATGCTTTTCAACGACTACAAAATTGAGTTTATTAAATTAAAATGCTGTTACAGAATTGTTGCAGCAAAATTAATTTATCAAGTCTTTTTATGAACGAATCTGCACCTGTTTGTCTATGACGTTGAATTTCTGAGAAATGTGGTTGAAGGCTAAGTAATTCTTTTGTGAGAATTATTGCAGAACGGTAACTTTGTTAATTTTCCGGAAACTGAATTTTAATCTGAAACTGTTTGAATTTATATCATCAAAAGTAAGGCTGAAATAGCCGTAATTAATATAACCACCCCTCGGTAAGCATGTTCAGGAATGATTTTAACCACTTTGAATCCCAGAAATGCACCTGCAGCAATAGCAGGTAAAGTCATCAGGTCAATCATTAATGTTTCTGCGTTAATATTATCCCAAACAAATAGTTGCAGCGGAAATTTGGTAAAGTTGATGATCATGAAAAACCAGGCGCTGGTGCCGATGAAATTGTTTTTTGGAAGGTGCATGGCCAGCAGATAAATGGCAAAAACTGGTCCGGCCACATTTCCGATCATGGTTGCAAAGCCTCCCAAAATACCCATTGTTGCTGCAAACCACCATTTGTTAGGGAAAAGGTGAGTTCCCTTTCGTTTATCCTGCCAAAGCATTAATCCGATACTGAGAAAAACAAGAATCGCAATAAGATTTTTGAATTGTTTGTCGTTAACCAACTCGCCAACCCACAAAGCCAGTAAAAGGCCTACCACTGCCCATGGAATAACTTTAATCAGATGATTCCAGTTGGCATGGCGGCGGTAATAAGCCACGCCGAAAATATCGGCCATCATCAAAATGGGAAGAAGTACACCGGTTGATTGTTTGGCTCCAAAAATAAAAGCCAGTGCGGGAACCACAATCATTGAAACTCCGGGAACGCCAACCTTCGACATTCCGATCAGCATCCCGCATACCATAATGATGGCCCATTCCAGTGCATTGATATGGAGAGAAGAAAGAAGTTCCATTTAGTGGATTTATGATCAGGTGTTAAAAGTAAAACAATGGCAGTAGAAAAAGTAACAGATTGAATTTTTACACGGAATATTCTTTGTCGAGCACATCCAATTGCGAATCGGTAATGTCGTCAAACCATTTATGGAGATGGGTACGTGCATTTTTCCTGATTTCAGGAGTGATATAAACTGCCATTTGGCGGATGATTAAAAGCAAAACGCCTAAATCGTCAGTAAAACCAAGCAATGGGGCAATATCAGGAATAAAGTCGATTGGCAAAATAAAATAACCAAGTGCGGCAGATAAAATCAATTTGGCCTTTAGAGGAACATCGTCTGATTTCATCATGTACTGAAGCAATAGTGCGGGATAAACCACTTTCATGCCTGCAATTTTTGCATATCTTTTCAACTTGTCCCAATAGGAAGCATCTGAATAATGTTTCCTGTATTTGGCTGATTTTATTTCATCAGCAAACAAGGTGTACAGATTGGCTCCAAATTGTATGGCACGTATTTTTTTCATTCGGTTCCACTTTACTTTTTCTAATTTCTTCCTTCAATGCGCTTCTCTGACTTCGTGTGAGCTCCCTTCGACAAGCTTCGCTACTCAGGGAGCGGCGTTCTGACTTTAGAGTTCAGACACCGGACCTCTGACTTCCAATTATTTCAAACTCACATTTTCATAATCAACCCGGACATCTCCGTATAATTTCTCAATCAGATTGAGCGATTCCTGAACGTTTTCAAGTGTTTCAGCCTGCAAAAGCCTTATCCTGTGTTCGCGAAAGTTAGGCAGCGTCGGAAAATATTTGGCAAAATGACGACGCATCATCAAAATGCCACTACGAACATTGTCCTTCCATTCTATCGACATATTCAACTGGTCACGTACATTCTGAACCACATCTGAAACGGTTGGGGGAGGAAGTAGTTCACCGGTTTTCAGGTAATGTTTTACTTCTTTGAAAATCCATGGACGCCCAATCGATCCGCGGCCAATCATCAGGGCATCTACTCCGGTCTGATCAAGAAATCCTTTGGCTTTTACCGGGCCATTGATGTCACCATTTCCGATAATCGGAATTTTCATGCGCGGATTGTTTTTCACATCGGCAATAAGCGACCAGTCTGCCTCGCCGGTATACAACATGCTCCGGGTCCGGCCATGAATTGCCAGAGCTGCTATTCCGGCATCCTGCAAGCGTTCGGCAACATCAACAATTATTTTGCTGTTTTCATCCCAACCCAAACGGGTTTTAGCGGTGACCGGGATTTTCACTGCCTTCACAATTTCGGCGGTCATTCGCTGCATTTTATCCGGATCGAGCAACAGGCCTGCACCGGCTCCGTGGCGGATGATTTTCTTCATTGGGCAGCCATAGTTGATGTCGATAAAATCGGGCTGCGATTCTTCAGCTACTTTAGCGGCTTCAACCATCGAATTGATGTCGTGCCCATAAATCTGGATAGCAACCGGACGGTCGAAATCAAATAAAGTCATTTTTTGTTTTGTCTTCTGAATGTCGCGAATCAGCGCTTCCGACGAAACAAACTCGGTATACATTACATCGGCACCGTACTTTTTGCACATGTACCGAAACGATTTGTACGTCACATCTTCCATTGGTGCCAGAAACAGCGGCATCTCACCCAAATCAATTGATCCGATTTTCACAGTTCTTTATCTTTTATCGATTTTGCAAAGTAAGTAACAAAGTACCAAAGTGGCAAAGAGCCTGCGTTATAATTCGCAAGTGCTGAAGTCAACCGATTTTCATAATAATCTGTTCCGGAAATCAGGAACGGTGGCGCTAAAGTTTTCACTAACTTCACGCAACTAAAAAATGATATCATCCGTCTTAGTTAAAACAAAACACATCAAAAATGAAAACACTTTCTGTCATCAAATATCTGCTGATTTTCTTCGTGCTTGCCGGAATGGGCTGCGAAGAAACAGTCATAGACCCGGCATTTAACCTGGGGAAAGAATCTGCATTTCAGATCAATCAGCCTTATTCATCAACTGATGGGCAGTATACTTTGCTGATTAAAGAGATAAGCGATTCGCGCTGCCCGGAAGGTGTAGTTTGTATTTGGTCGGGCGAAGTAACTGTAAAAGGCGAATGGACTACTGGCAAAATCAAATCTGCTTTTGAAATCCATTCAGTGCTCGATCAGGAAAATAAAGTGCCTGATGGATTTACGATGAAAATTGTGGATGCCAAGCCATACCCGAAATTTGGCACCGATTCGAAGCCTGAAGATTTGGTGATAACACTTCTTATTAAGAAGAAATAGATTTTACAACAATGAGGCTTTCTCAAAAGTCAAAATACTCGCGAACTTAGTCATCCCGAATTTATTTCGGGATCTGATATACAATGCGTTGGGATCCTGAAACAAGTTCAGGATGACGGAATCAATGACTTTTGTGACAGCCTTATTGTTTTTACAGCAAATGAATACTACCTGTTATCCACTTTCTCAGGATACAAATCGTGATTCATCATCCGGTATTCGGCCATTTGTACGTATTTGGTTCCGGGTTTTCCGTAATTGCAAAACGGGTCGATACTCAGGCCACCGCGGGGCAGGAATTTTCCCCAGACTTCGATGTATTTCGGATCCATCAGGGCAATCAGGTCTTTCATAATGATGTTCATGCAATCTTCGTGAAAGGCGCCATGGTTGCGGAAACTGAACAGGTAAAGTTTCAGGCTTTTACTTTCCACCAGCTTCTGATCGGGAATATAGCTCAGGTAAATGGTTGCAAAATCAGGCTGACCGGTAATGGGGCACAGACTGGTAAATTCAGGACAATTGAATTTCACCATCGTATCGTTCTCCGGATGTTTGTTGTCAAAGTTTTCGAGCATTTCCGAAGAGTATTCGAACAAGTATTTGCTTTCGTTTCCGAGACTTTTTAATGTATCCATAATAGAGTTTCAAGTTTAAGGTTCCAGGTTTAATAAGAAAAAGAAATATATTTCCTCATTCCTTTTTCTTTTTTCCTAATGACTAATGTCCATTTTCTAAATAACTTTCCAATCCATTTCGCCGCAATTGACAAGCAGGACAGTGCCCACAGCCATCGCCTTTAATTCCGTTGTAACAGGTCACAGTTTGGGTGCGAACTAAATCGAATACTCCAAGCTGATCCGATAATGCCCAAATGTCAGCTTTTGTTTTCCACATCAGCGGTGTGTGGATGATAAATTCATAATCCATTGATAGGTTGAGTGTTTGATTGAGCGAACGGATAAATTCATCGCGGCAATCGGGATAACCACTGTAATCGGCCTGACCAACACCGGTAACCAGATTGGGGATGTCTTTTCCTTTGGCAAAAATAGCCGCGAAGGTAAGGAACAACATATTTCGTCCTTCTACCAGAGTGTTTGGCGGACGATTATCCGGTTTGTTTTCTTCCACTTCAATGGCTGAGTCTGTCAGGGAATTATGTGTGATTTGTTTCAGTAAATCCAGGTTCAGCAAGGTAAACGGAACTCCGGCATTTTCTGCAACCGAGCGTGCCGCTTCCTCTTCAATCCGGTGCCGCTGACCATAATCGAAACAAAGTGTTTCCACTTCATCAAAGTTTTTCAATGCCCAGAACAGACAAGTTGTTGAGTCCTGTCCTCCGGAAAATACAACCAGTGCTTTTGTATTCATTTTTGTCATTCACAATTCATTTTTGAAGGTAATTGCAATTCCGTCTGTAAAGTGTTCGTTGTGTTGAATATTATTTCGCCGCGTACGGTTTTATCCTTCCTTCGTTTTCCCCGGGTTGAAACCCGGGCTTACTAATATTTTGCTCCTCCAGAGCTATAACGATTGGTTATCGCGATTCAAAATTTCCCTTTGGGGGAATTATAAGGGGACTTAGATTTCTTTTACCCTGAAAAGATTGTAAGACAAGTTGGTGTCAAATGCATCAACTCCTTCAACGCGTTTCACAAAATTGACTACCCAGATGGTGACTGGCAAAATCAGGATTTCGTATACTGTTTTCAGCATGGCCTGAGTAAAAATCATGGTGATAAGTACGCCAATCGGGAATACTCCGGCAAAAGCGATGCTAATAAATATCAGCGAATCGGCGCTTTCACCAGCCAATGTTGAAACAATGGCCCTTCCTGAGAAACCTTTCCCGTTAGTCATTACTTTCATCCGGCTCATCACAAAGGCATTCAGAAAAGAACCAATCAGGTAGGCACTTAAACTGGCAGCCACAATTCGCGGAGTATTGCCTAAAATGGTGGCAAAAGCTTCCTGGTTCTGCCAGAAAGGAGCGCCGGGAATGGCAATTCCAGCTGTGAAAAATAAAACCGCCAGAATATTCACTGCAAAGCCGGTCCAAATAATCAATCGCGCTTTCCCAAATCCCCAAACTTCGGTAATCACATCGTTCAGGATATAGGCAACAGGGAAAATAATTACTCCGGCAGGAGCCGACCATGGACCGATCATTAAAATTTTTGTGGCTAGGATATTGGAAATCAACAAACAGGTGGCAAATAAAATGCCCGCAAGCATAAACAATACAGATACTTCTTTTTTCATTTCTTGTTTTTTACGTGGTTACCAAGTACACGGCTTTCATCTGAAAGCTCGGCGCAAAAGTATAAATTTTTTGACATTTACAGTTTTACGATCTACAATTTACTATTTTGCAGGTGCTTTACCGTTTTTCTTCACTTATAAAAGTATAAGATTATGAATCCATTTGAAACCTCCTGTTTGAACCTGATTCACTTGCTTGAAGTTTGGGAACCTCGTCTTCTGGCTCTTTCAGAAGAAGTAATCAGTGACCGGAAGAACAGCCAGAACAGAAGTATCAGGCAAATTCTGGGACATTTGTTCGATTCGGTCTCGAACAATACGCATCGGATTGTTCATATGCAGTATCGCGAAAATCCCATGTCATTCCCGAATTACGCTACGTTTGGGAACAACGACCGCTGGATTGCCATTCAGGATTATCAGCACGAAAACTGGCACAATCTGGTTCAATTGTGGAAATATGCCAATCTCCATCTGATTCATGTTATCCGTAATGTAGACCTGACCAAACTCGAAAACCAATGGATCAGTGGTGAGGACAAACTGATTTCGCTCCGTGAAAATATTGAGTACTATCCGCAACACTTCGATTTGCACCTAAAGGAAATGGAAGAGCTGATTCAAAGCGCCTGATTACCTGAGTGATTTGAATACATTATTCAATACTTAGGTGCTTTGGAACTTAGTTACTATGGTACTATTTTTAACGTATCTTTGCGCCTGAATTAATAGAAACATTATGGCTACTGCTGCTTTCCGCGGGATGAAACCCTTTCCACAACTGATGTTTGCTCTTTTTGTCATGGTCGCTTCGGTACTGGCGTTTATGATTGTTGGGATGCTTATCGCTATGCCTTTTTTTGGAATGAATGGAATGATGGATAGCATTTCAGTTACCGCCAGTACACCGGAGAGTATCCATTTTCTGAAATATTTCCAGGTTATTCAGTCTGTAGGATTGTTTGTGGTTCCTCCATTTATTTTGGCATTGTTATATCATGGGAATATCTCCGAGTATCTTCTGATTGACCGTTCTGCACCAGGAGTTAGCTATTGGCTTGCTGCGGTTTCTCTTTTATTTATCGTTCCGTTTATCAATTATTTGGGGGCGCTCAATAGTCAAATGTCATTTCCGGAGTCACTTTCTGGCATTGAA
>Ga0209261_10000274_pt1 | contig 14024 bp, 11 predicted proteins | sample DOMMetBare1Fresh_FD_187470 | JGI IMG/M metagenome (GOLD analysis project Ga0209261, IMG submission 187470) | Wetland sediment microbial communities from St. Louis River estuary, USA, under dissolved organic matter induced mercury methylation -... | ecosystem: Environmental > Aquatic >...
GACGGGCTGCGCGACACCCTCGACCCGAAGATGGCCAAACGCGTATGAGCGGCAGCACATCCGGCCCGATCCTCGAGGTCAGCGACCTGACGATCGCGCTGCCCTCGGGCGGCGACCGCTCGACCGCCGTGCGCCACGTGTCGTTCAGCGTCGGCCGCGGCGAGATCGTCTGCCTGGTCGGCGAATCGGGTTCGGGCAAGTCGGTGATCGCGCAGGGCGTGATGGGCCTGCTGCCGAAGGCGCTGCCGGTCACCGGCGGGCAGATCCTGCTACAGGGCGAGGACATCACGCATGCACCCTTGAGCCGCCTGCGCGAGCTGCGCGCGACGCGCATGTCGATGATCTTCCAGGAGCCGATGACGGCGCTGAACCCGGTGATGACCTGCGGCGACCAGATCGACGAGGTGCTGCGCCAGCACACGGCGTTGTCGCCAGACGAACGCCGGCAGAAGGTGCTCGGCATCGTGCGCGAGGTGCTGCTGCCAGACCCCGAGCGCATGGTGGCCAGCTACCCGCACCAGCTGTCGGGCGGCCAGCGCCAGCGCATCATGATCGCGATGGCGCTGGTGCTAGAACCGGTGCTGCTGATCGCCGATGAGCCGACCACCGCGCTGGATGTCACCACGCAGGCGCAGATCCTGAAACTCGTGCTCGAGCTGCAGGCCAAGCACGGCACCGGCGTGCTGTTCATCACCCACGACTTTGGCGTCGTCGCCGAGGTGGCGCAGCGTGTTGCCGTTCTGCGGCTGGGCGACCTGGTCGAAGTGGGCCCTAAGCACGACGTGCTGCAGCGCCCGCGGCACGACTACACCCGCATGCTGATCGGTGCCGTGCCGACGCTGCACCTGGTGGAACGACCGGTCGACAGGTCGGCGCCGATCGTGCTGCGCACGCGCAGGCTCGAGAAGACCTATCACGACCGCAGCTGGTTCGGCAAGCACCGCACCGTGCACGCGGCGCAGGACGTCAACCTCGAAATCCGCCGCGGCCAGACGCTGGGCATCGTCGGCGAATCCGGCTCGGGCAAGAGCACGGTGGCGCGCTGCATCGTGCGGCTCATCGACCCGAGCGGCGGCGAGGTGATGCTCGGCAGCGACGACATCGCGATGATGCCGGCGCGCCAGCTGCGCCCGCTGCGCAAGCGCGTGCAGATCGTGTTCCAGGATCCGTATCGCTCGCTCAACCCGCGGCGCAACGTCGGCGAGGCGCTGATCGAAGGGCCGGTCAACTACGGCATGGCGCGCAACGCGGCGCTCGTCCGCGCCAAGGACCTGCTGGCCATGGTGCGCATGGATGCCGGAGCGATGGACCGCTACCCGCACCAGTTCTCCGGTGGCCAGCGCCAGCGCATCTGCATTGCGCGCGCGCTGATGATGGAGCCCGAGCTGCTGATCGCCGACGAGGCCGTCTCCGCACTCGACGTGTCGGTGCAGGCCCAGGTGCTGCAGCTGTTCGAGGAGATCCGCTCACGACTGAACCTGGCGATGCTGTTCATCACCCACGACCTGCGCGTCGCGTCGCAGGTGTGCGACCAGCTGGCGGTGATGTCCAAGGGTCAGGTGGTCGAGTACGGCCCGGCGCACCAGGTGTTCGGCTCACCGCAGCACGAGTACACGCGCGCGCTGTTCGCCGCGGCGCCCGGGCGCGACTTCGCGTTCGGTACCCACTGAGGCGCCACGCGATGGACGCCTGGTACACAGGCCATCACCTCGCCCACCGTGGCCACGCCGAGCTGTTCGTCTTCGAAGGCGGCTGCGCGACCGACGGGGTCGGCGCCAACGCAGTGGCCGTGCTGCTCGGCTTCGAGCGGGACTGACTCTTTGCGGCCGTGGCTCATTCCTCCGATCCTCGCGCTCGCCTGGGGCTTCAACTGGCCGGCGGTGAAGATCCTGCTGACGACCGTGCCGCCGTTCACGCTGCGCGCGCTCGGGCTCGGCGCGGCGGCGTTGCTGCTGGCCGCCGTGGCGGCCGCCCGCGGCCTCGCGCTGGTGCCGCCGCGTGCGTTGTGGCGCGTGCTGCTGCTGGGCGGGCTGCTCAACATCGCCGCGTTCAACCTATGCACCGCGATCGCGCAGTTGCACACCACCACCTCGCGCGCCGCGGTGCTGACCTACACGATGCCGATGATGTCGGCGCTGCTCGCATGGTGGCTGCTCGGCGAGCGGCTCACGCGCCGGGGCCTGCTGGCGCTGGCGCTCGGGTCGGCCGGGCTCGCGCTGCTGGCCTGGCCGGCGCTGCGCGGGCTGGGCGATCCGGCGCTGCCCTCGGCCTGGCTCGGCATAACCATGCCACTGCTGGCGGCGCTGGGCTGGGCGCTGGGCACGATCGTCACCAAGCGCTGGCCGCTGCGGGGCGACCGCCTGGTGCACACCGCCTGGCAACTGGCCATCGGCGCGCTGTGCGGCACCTTCGGTGCGCTCGTCGTCGGCGAATCGTTGCCGTCATCCTGGCCGCTGGCGGTGAGCCTGGCGATGGGCTATCACGTGATCGTCGCGATGGCGATGGCCTACGTGCTGTGGTTCATGCTGTTGCAGCGGCAAGGCGCCGCGGTCTCGGCGCTCACCACGCTGGCGGTGCCGGTGGTCGGCGTGCTCGGCGCGATGGTGCTGGTGGGCGACCGGCCCAGCGCAGCCGACTGGACCGGCTTCGGGCTGGTGCTGTCCGGCGCGGCGCTGATCCTGCTGCCGTCGCGGCGGATCGCCTGAGCATCGCACTGCACTTCGGGCGCTAGCCATGACCCGCATCCTGATCGCCGGCTATCAGCACGAGACCAACACGTTTGCGCCCAGCCTGGCGGACTGGACGGCCTTCACGCGCGGCGACTCGTTTCCCGCGTTCGTGCGTGGGCCCGAGTTGATCGAGCGGCTGTCCGGCATCAACATCCCGGTGGCCGGGTTCATCGACTTCGCGCGCACGCGGGGCTGGACGCTGTTGCCGTCGTGCTGGGCCGGCGCGATCCCGTCGTCGTACGTGACGCGCGATGCGTTCGAGCGCATCGCCGGTGCGATCGCCGACGATGTGCGCCAGGCCGGCGGCCTGGACGGCATCTACCTCGACCTGCACGGCGCGGCGGTGGCCGAGCACGCGCTCGACAGCGAGGGCGAACTGCTGGCGCGGCTGCGTGCCATCGTCGGACCCAACGTGCCGATCGTCGCCAGCCTGGACCTGCACGCCAACGTGACGCAGCGCATGCTGCGCGAGACCGATGCGCTGGTGGCCTACCGCACCTATCCGCACGTCGACATGGCCCGCACCGGCGAGCGTGCCGGCGAGTTGCTGGTGCGGCGCCTGAAGGCCGGGCGCAAGGAGCCGATGCACGCGCGGCGGCTGCCGTTCCTGATTCCGCTGAACGCGCAGAGCACCTGGATGGAGCCGGCGCGAGCGCTGTTCGACGAACTCGAGGCCATCGACCGTGAACACGGCACGTGCCTGAGCTTCTGCATGGGATTCCCGGCGTCGGACTTCGACGAATGCGCGCCGATGGTCTGGGGCCACGGGTCGCGGGCCGAAGCCGCCGCCGAGCGGCTGTTCGCGCTGGCGGGCGAGCCCGCACAGTGGCACCTCGAGTGCCTGCCGGCCCGCGAAGCCGTGCAGCAGGCGCTCGCGCTGGCCGAGCGTGCGGCCAAACCGGTGGTGATCGCCGACACGCAGGACAACCCCGGCGCCGGCGGCGACAGCAACACCACCGGCATGCTGCATGCGCTGCTCGCACAAGGCGCGGGCCGCAGGTTCCCAGGTCAGGTGGCGCTCGGCTTGTTGTACGACCCGGCCGCCGGCCGCGCGGCGCTGGAGGCCGGCGTCGGTGCCGAGCTCGAGCTCGCGCTCGGCACCGCAGTGCCCACCTTCACCGGTCGGCCGAGCGATCCCCCGCTGAAGGGTCGCTTCAAGGTGCTGGCCGTGGCCGACGGGGTTTGCACGCTCACCGGCCCGATGATGACCGGCCTGACCGTCAAGCTCGGCCCCAGCGCGTGCCTGGAGATCGACGGCATCCGCATTGCGGTGGTCAGCGGCAAGAAGCAGCTGCTCGACCGCCAGCTGCTGCGCATGGTGGGCATCCACACCGAGCAACAGCGCATCGTGGTCGTGAAGAGCTCGAACCACTTCCGCGCCGATTTCCAGCCCCACGCGTCGCACGTGCTGGTGGCCAAGGCCGCAGGGCCGATGGCCGCCGACCCGGCCGACCTGCCGTGGACCCGATTGCCTGCCACCATCCGACGGAGGCCCTGATGAAGACCCCAGACGATCTCGCCGACTGCACCGCCACCGAGCTGCTCGCGCTTTACCGCAGCGGCCAGGCCTCACCGACCGAGGCCACGCAGGCCGTGCTCGCGCGCATCGACCGCCTGAATCCCAAGCTGAACGCCTATTGCCTGGTCGCGCACGACGAGGCGCTGGCCAGCGCGGCGCAGAGCACCGAGCGCTGGCGCCGGCAGGCGCCGATCGGACCGCTCGACGGCGTGCCGGCATCGATCAAGGACCTGATCCTCACGCGCGGCTGGCCCACGCTGCGCGGCAGCCGCACGGTCGACCCGAAACAAGCCTGGGACATCGACGCGCCGGCCACCGCGCGCCTGCGCGAGGCCGGCGCGGTGCTGCTGGGCAAGACCACGACGCCGGAGTTCGGCTGCAAGGGCGAGACCAACTCGCCGCTCACCGGCATCAGCCGCAATCCGTGGAACCTGAGCAAGACCCCGGGCGGTTCGTCCGGCGGCACCGCGGCGGCGGTGGCCGCGGGCCTGGGGCCGGTGAGCGTGGGCACCGACGGCGCGGGCAGCGTGCGCATCCCGGCGGCGTTCTGCGGCAACTTCGGCCTCAAACCCAGCTTCGGCCGTGTGCCCGCCTACCCGCTGTCGCCGATGGGCACCGTGGCGCACCTCGGGCCGCACACGATGAGCGTGCGCGACGCCGCGCTGATGCTCAGCGTGCTGGCCCAACCCGACGCGCGCGACTGGACCTCGCTGCCGCCAGACAGCCGCGACTACCGTGTCGGCCTGGACGATGGTGTGCGCGGCCTGCGCATCGCGTGGTCGCCAGCACTCGGCTACGCGAAGAACGTGCACCCCGAGGTCGCCGCCGCGTGCGCGACGGCGGTGCGGTCGTTCAGCGAACTGGGCGCGCAGGTCGACGCGATCGACCCGGGCATCGACGATCCGCTCGACATCTGCACCGGTTTGTGGTTCAGCGGTGTGTGGGCCGTGTGGAACACGCTGACACCGGCGCAGCAACAACTGGCCGACCCGGACTTCCGGGCCGAGGCCGAGGCCGGCTCGGCAATCGGCGCGTTGCAGCTGCAGCAATTGACCGCCCGGCGCGGCATGCTCGGCTCGCACATGCGCCAGTTCATGCAGCGGGTGGACCTGATCGTGACGCCCGCCACCGCGGTGCCGGCCTTCGACGCCCGGCCCGCCGGGCACAGCCCGCTGACACCGGAAAACATGCTCGGCTGGACGCCGTTCTCGTACCCGTTCAATCTGACGCAGCAGCCGGCGTGCACGATCCCCTGCGGGCTCACGAAGTCAGGCCTGCCGATCGGCCTGCAGATCGTCGGCCCGATGTTCGGCGACGCGCTGGTGCTGCGCGCCGCGCGCGCGTTCGAATCGCTGCACCCGATCCCGCGGCCCGACCTGGGAAGACCATCATGAGACAACCCTGGTTCAGCGGCGACGCGACCGCGCTCGCAGCCGCGATCGTGCGCGGCGAATTCAGCGCGATGCAGGCGCTCGAGCGCACGCTGGCCGCGGTGGAGACACTCAACCCGAGGCTGAACGCGGTGTGCCTGCAGCGGCCCGAACTCGCACGCACCGCGGCGGCAGCCTGCGACGCCGCGCTCGCGGCATGCCGCGACGATGCCGCCCGCGCGCAGCTGCTGCGCGCCAGGCCCTTCTTCGGGGTGCCGTTGCTGCTGAAGGATGTGGGCCCTGCCACCGCGCACCCGGACTTTCCGTCGCGCCTGGGCTCGCGCGTCCTTGGGCCGAAGGGTCAGGACTGGCCGGTGATGGGCGCGCTGGCCGAGCGCTACCTCGCCGCCGGCTTCGTGGTCTTCGGCCGCAGCACCTCGCCCGAGATGGGCATCAGCGCCAGCACCGAAGCCGTGGCCTACGGCGGGCCCACGCGCAACCCCTGGAACATCGACCACTCGGCCGGCGGCTCCAGCGGCGGCGCTGCCAGCGCCACCGCGTCGGGCATGGTGGCGATCGCACATGCCAACGACGGCGCCGGCTCGATCCGCATTCCCGCGTCGGCCTGCGGGCTCGTCGGCCTGAAGCCGTCGCGCGGGCTGGTGCCGGTGGGCCCGCTGGCCGGCGAGGGCTGGGGTGGCCTCGCCATCGACCATGTGGTGTCGCGCAGCGTGCGCGACTGCGCGCTGGCGCTCGACATCTCGGCCGGCGCCGACCCGGGCGCGCCGTACGCGGCGCCCGAACGCCCGGCGAGTTATGCCGCCGCATTGGACGCCGCGCCCGGCGGCCTTCGCATCGGACTGTGCAACAGCTTCTTCGACGGCGACCCGGTGCACGGCGATGTCGCCGCCGCGGTGGCCGCGTTCGCCGCGACGCTGCAACGCCTGGGCCACCATGTCGAGGAGACCCGCCTGGGCTTCAGCACGTTGGACGTGGTGCGGCCGGTGATGCAGGTGGTGGCCGCCGGCACCGCGATGGGGCTGGAGGCGATCGCCGCGCAACGCGGGCGGCCGATCACGCCCGACGAGGTGGAGCCGGTGGTGTGGGGCGCGCTGCAGGTGGGTCGCAGCTGCACCGGCCCCGACTACCTGCGTGCGCTCCATGCGCTGCACGCGCTGGGGCGGCGGATGGCGGCGTTTCATCAACGATTCGACCTGCTGCTGACGCCGACGCTGGCCGAGCCACCGGCGCGCATCGGGCGCTTCGCGATGAGCAACCCGGACTTCATCGACTATCGCCTCGGCCCCGAGGGGCTGTGGCGCTACACGCCGTTCACGCCGCTGGCCAACGCCACCGGCGCACCGTCGATCTCGCTGCCGGTGGGTCTGTCGTCGAACGGTCTGCCGATCGGCGCGATGCTGGGTGCCGCGCTCGGCGAGGACGCGCTGCTGCTGCGGGTGGCGGCGCAGTGGGAGGCCGCGACGCCACAGCGCAGGACCATCGCACCGGCCATCGGAAGCTGACGCATGAACACCGACGCGATCACCGACCTCGATGCGCTGTCGCTGTCGCATGCGATCCATGCGCGCGAGTTCTCCTGTGTGGAGGTGATGCGCGCGTACTTGGCGCGCATCCACCGTCTGAACCCGCGCTTCACCGCGATCGTCAACCTGGCACCCGACGACGTGCTGCTGGCACAGGCCGCCGCCTGCGACGGCGAACTGGCGCGCGGCTCGAGCCGCGGCTGGATGCACGGCATGCCGCAGGCGATCAAGGACACCGGCGCGGCAGCGGGTTTTCCCACCACGTTCGGCAGCCCGCTGCTGAAAGACGCGATGGCGCGGGTCGACAACGTGATGGTCGAGCGCATGCGCGCCGCCGGATGCATCGTGATCGCCAAGACCAACATGCCCGAATTCGGGCTCGGCTCGCACACCTTCAACCCTCTCTTTGGCACCACCGGCAATGCCTGGGATACCGCGGTGAGCGCGGGGGGCTCGAGCGGCGGTGCGGCCGTCTGCCTCGCGCAGCGCTTGCTGCCGGTGGCCGATGGATCCGACTTCATGGGCAGCCTGCGCAACCCGGCCGGCTGGAACCACGTGTTCGGCATGCGGCCGAGCCAGGGTCGCGTGCCGTACTGGCCGGCGGCGGACGTGTGGGTGCGCCAGCTGGGCACCGAGGGGCCGATGGGCCGGACGGTGCGCGACGTCGCGCAGCTGCTGTCGACGCAATCCGGCTATGACGCCCGCGCGCCGCTGTCGATCGCGCAGGGGCCGCAGAGCTTCGTGCCCGACCCCGGCGCCAGCGTGCGCGGCCGCCGCATCGCGTGGCTCGGCGACCTGGGCGGCCACCTGGCCACCGAGCCCGGTGTGCTCGATGTCTGCGAGCAGGCGCTGCGGCGCTTTGCCGACGACGGCGCGGCGGTCGAGCCACTGCGCTCGATCGGCGTCGACCTCGACCGCGTGTGGCAGGCCTGGTTGTTGTGGCGTCGCGCGCTGGTCGCGCCGTCGGTCGGCGCGGCGCTGCTGACGCCGCAGGCGCGCGAGCAGGTCAAGCCCGAGGCGCTTTGGGAGTACGACCAGGCGCAGAACCTCAGCATGGTGGACTTCACGCGTGCCAGCGAGATGCGCACGCGGTTCCATGCCGCGCTGCTCGAGCTGTTCGAAGGCTTCGACGCACTGGCTCTGCCGGTGGCGCAGGTGTGGCCGTTCCCGGTGGCCGAGCACTGGCCAAGAGAGATCGCCGGCCGCACGATGGACACCTACCACCGCTGGATGGAGACCACGATCTACGCCACCTTCGCGGGGCTGCCGGCGATCAGCGTGCCGGCGGGCTTCGACGCCTCCGGGCGCTGGCCGATGGGGCTGCAGCTGATCGGCCGGCCGCAGGGCGACGCGGCCCTGCTGGAGCTGGCCGCGGGTTACGAAACGACGATCGGCGCGCTGTTGGCACGCCGGCCGCCCGAACCTGTCGCCGTGCAATAAGCCGGTCGGTGCACTCGGTGCAGACCTTGCGCGCCGCTCACACGTCCTCGGGCACCATGTCGATCGCGCCGCAGGGGCATTCGGCCACGCAGACGCCGCAGCCCTTGCAGTAGTCGTAGTTGAACTGGAAGCGCTGGCCCGGGCCGAGCTTGATGACCGCGTTGTCGGGGCACACGCCGTAGCAGTTGTCGCACTCGAAGCAGTTGCCGCAGCTGAGGCATCGGCGCGCCTCGAACAGCGCGTTGTCTTCGGTCAGACCGCCTTGCACCTCGTCGAAGCTGCTGGTGCGGCGCGCGATGTCCAGCTGCGGGCGCAGCGTCTTCGGTGCGTCGCTGTAGTACCAGGGGTTCAGGCGTTCGAAGGTGGCCGACGCATGCTTCGGCGCTGCCTCGACCTTGGCACCGCGCAGCCACGCATCGATGTGCTTCGCGGCCTTCTTGCCGTGGCCCACCGCCACCGTGACGTTGCGCTCGGCCGGCACCATGTCGCCGCCGGCGAACAGCCCCGGGTGGCCGGTCATCATCGTTTCAGGGTCGACCTGCACGACGCCGTCCTTGATCGCCAGGCCCGACACGTCGTCCAGCAGCGACAGGTCCACGTCCTGCCCGAGCGCCAGCACCAGGCTGTCGGCCTCCAGCGTCTCGTATTCACCGGTCGGCTGCGGATTGCCCTTGGCGTCGAGCACCATCTTCTCGATCGTCAGCGAATGCTCGCCGTACTCGTTGCCGGACTGCTTGATGGTCGACAGCCACTTGACCATCACGCCTTCCTGCAGCGCCTCTTCGACCTCGAAGTCGTGCGCGGGCATCTTCTCGCGGGTGCGGCGGTAGACGATGATCGCCTCGGTGGCGCCCAGCCGCTTGGCGGTGCGCGCCATGTCGATGGCCGTATTGCCGCCGCCGTAGACCACGACGCGACGCCCCAGCATCGGCTTGTCCTCGCCTTCCATGCTGCGCAGCACGGCGACCGCGTCGAGGATCCGCGACGAATCCTTGGCCGGAATGAAGGCCCGCTTGGCGATGTGCGCGCCGACAGCCAGGAAGGCGGCGTCGAAACCGCCGTCCTTCATCGTGGGCTCGAGGTCGAAGACCTTCGTGTTCAGCTGCACCGTCACGCCCATCGCGACGATGCGCTGCATCTCGGTATCGAGCACGTCGCGCGGCAGCCGGTACTTCGGAATGCCGAAACGCATCATGCCGCCCATCATCGGGCCGGCCTCGCGCACCGTGACCTGATGGCCCTTGCGACGCAGTTGGTAGGCGGCCGACATCCCCGATGGCCCGGCGCCGACGATCAGCACATGCTTGCCGGTCTGCTGGGCTGGTGGCTCGAAATGCCAGCCCCGCTTGAGCGCCTCGTCGCCGAGGAAACGCTCGACCGAGTTGATGCCGACGGCCGCATCGAGCCGGGCTCGATTGCAGACACCTTCACACGAGTGGTAGCACACCCGCCCCATGATGGCCGGGAACGGGTTGTCGCGCGTCAGGTGGCGCCACGCGGCTTCGTAGGCGCCGCTTTCGGCATGGAAAAGCCAGCCCTGGATGTCTTCGCCAGCGGGGCATTGCGCATTGCATGGCGGCAACCGGTCGACATAGACCGGGCGCTGCGTGCGCCAGGACCCGGTCTTGTTGGCCAGCGACGAGCCGGGGTCGAGCGTGATCGCGAAGGGCTTGTCCATCTCACACCTCGGCTTCGTCGAGCAAGTCAAAGCGCCGGATGTTGCGGTCGGCGTCGGCCTGGATCTTGGCGAGCATTTCAGGGTGACCCGGCGTGCCGAACAGGTGCGCGAATCGCTTCTGCGGCCTGAGGTATTCCTCCACCGGCACGCGACGGCGGATCTTCGTCGCATGGGTCACCTCGCCGTGCTCGGCCTCGAACACCGGGAAGATGCCGGTCTCGCGCGCGAGCCGCGCCAGACGAATCGTGTCGTGGCTGGCCGAGCCCCAGCCCAGCGGGCACGGCACCAGGATGTGCAGGTAGCGTGCGCCGTGCAGGCTCATCGCCTTCTCGACCTTGGCCTCCAGGTCGCGCAGGTCGGCCACGGTGGCGGTGGCGACATACGGTATCTCGTGCGCCATCGCGATCAGCGGCAGGTTCTTGCCCTTGCCGAGCTCGGCACCCGGCTGGCTGCCGACGGCCATCGTGGTCGCAGTGCGCGCCGCGTAGGGCGTGGCCGAACTGCGCTGCACCCCGGTGTTCATGTAGGCCTCGTTGTCGTAGCAGATGTAGAGCACGTCGTCGTTGCGCTCGAACATGCCCGACAGGCAGCCGAAACCGATGTCGGTGGTGCCGCCGTCGCCGCCCTGCGCGATGACACGCACATTCTTGTTGCCGCCTTTTTGGCCCTTCACCTTCAACGCCGCGGCGATGCCGGTGCCCACCGCGGCGGCATTGCCGAACAGCGAGTGGATCCACGGCAGCTGCCAGCTCGTCTCGGGGTACGGCGTGGAGAAGACCTCCAGGCAGCCGGTGGCGTTGGCGGCGATCAGCTGGTTGTCGGTGGCGCGCATCGCGGCGTCGACCGCGTAGCGCGCGCCCAGCGCCTCGCCGCAGCCCTGACAGGCGCGGTGCCCGCTGTTCAGCGAGTTGCTGCGCTCGGCCGACGACTGCACGCTTCGCTGCTCGGGCGCCAGCAGCCGGTTGCCGACGGTGAAGGTGCCGGTCTGGTAGAACTTGACGGGTGCGTTCATGCGACCTCCTCAGCTCACCTTCGATGCGACGGCGCCCACGTCGCGCAACAGGTTCTCGGCGATCGGCCCGCTGCGTCGCATCGCGGCTTCACGTTCGAGCTGGCGGTTGACGATGCGCCAGTCCAGGTCCATGAAGGTCAGCGGTTGCAACGTGCCGGCGATGGCCTCGCGCAGCGTGCGGTGCAGCGAGGCCTTGGTGATCGCGCGGCCGCCCAGGCCGGCTATGACCGTATATCCCTGCAGGTGCAGGCCCGACAGCGCCAGCCGCACGTCGGTGGACACCACGCCGCCCAGGCCAACCGAGAAACTCTTCTCCAGCACCACCACGCGTTTCGCATGACTGTGCGCGGCGCGCACCGCCGCCAGCGGGAACGGGCGGAACGAGTGGATGCCCAGCACACCGATCTTGATGCCGCTTTCGCGCATCTCGTCGATGGTGTCCTTCAGCGTGCCGAGCACCGAGCCGAGTGCGACGACGATGGTCTCGGCGTCCTCGCATCGATACGGTCGCACCAGGCCGCCGGTGGTGCGGCCGAAGGCTTCGGCGAACTCGGCCGCGATCTGCGGGATGCGGTCCAGCGCCATCAGCTGCTTGGCATGCGCCAGGTAGCGCACTTCCATGAAGGCCTCGGGGCCGACCATCGCCCCGATCGACACCGGCTCGTTCACGTCGAGCACCTGGCGCGGCTCGTAGGGCGGCAGGAACGCGTCCACCTGCGCCTGCGTAGGCATGTCCACGCGTTCGTAGGCATGGGTGAGGATGAAGCCGTCCATGCACACCATCACCGGCATGCTCAGCTCCTCGGCCAGCTTGAAGGCCTGGATGTGCAGGTCCAGCGCCTCCTGGTTGTGGGCGGCGAAGAGCTGGATCCAGCCGCAGTCGCGCTGGCTCATGCTGTCGCTGTGGTCGTTCCAGATGTTGATCGGTGCACCGATCGCGCGGTTGGCCACCGTCATCACGATCGGCAGGCCCAGGCCGGACGCGTTGTACACGGCCTCGGCCATGAACAGCAGGCCCTGGCTGGCGGTGGCGGTATAGCTGCGCGCGCCGGCGGCACTGCTGCCGATGGCCACGCTCATCGCCGCGAATTCACTCTCGACGTTGATGAACTCGCAGGGCTGCAGCGCGCCGCTCTTCACCAGCTCGCCCAGGCCTTCGACGATGTGCGTCTGCGGCGAGATCGGGTAGGCGCAGATCACCTCGGGCCGGCACAGCGCCACAGCCTCGGCGACGGCGTGCGAGCCTTCACATTGCTTGAGCATGGGATGTATCCTGCATCTGTTTCTTGACGAACTCGTAGGCTTCGGCGGCCGCGGCCACATTGCCATCGGCCACCTTGCCGCTGAACTTGGTCGAGATCGCGTGCGACACGGCGTCCAGCGCGATCAGGCCCGACAACGCCGCGAAGCCGCCCAGCAGCACCGCGTTCGGCAGCGGTCGACCAAGGTGCTTGATCGCGATCTCCGTGGCGGGCACCGTGACCAGGCGCTCGCGACGGAACTGCTGCGCCACGTCATCCAGGCCCAGTTCGGCGAAGCTGCGCCGGCTGTTGATGAGCACGTAGCCGTCGCTGCGCAGGCCCTGGAAGACGTCGACCTGGTGCAGCAGCGTCGGATCCTGCACGATCAGCACGTCGGGCGCGAGGATCGGCTCGCGCAGGCGAATCTCGCGATCATCGATGCGGCAGAACGCAACCACCGGCGCGCCGGTGCGCTCCGAGCCGAAGCTGGGAAAGGCCTGTGCGTGGCGGCCCTGTTCGAACGCGGCGACCGACAGCATCTCGGCCGCCGTCACGACGCCCTGGCCGCCGCGGCCGTGAAAACGAACCTGCAGCATGGAGCCGGCCTCCTGAACCGGTGTGGGCCCCGATTCTGGCCCGTCTCACAGCGAAAAAACAGCAACTGGCCCGGTCATCGTCACGTCCTCGACGCCGGCCCGCGCGATTTGACCAGAATCACGGTAGTGAGAAACGTCCGCCTTGTGCTTGCGCCAGCGCATCGCCGAGGCGGTGCCCGGTGCCTCCGAACGCATCGGCCGCGGATGGTCCGGGCGCCGGCAGCGCGCAATCGGCCTCAGGCGTCGTCGCGCACCAGCGACCAGACCCCGGTTTGCTCGCGCGCCCGCCCGTCGGCGCGCAGCTTCAGCAGGTGCGCGTGCAGCGACCTGGCCGCCATCGCGTGCAGGCGAGCCGGCACCTCCTGGTAGACCACCGGCAACAGCGCGTCGACGTCGCACGGTCCTCGGGCGCGCATCGCATCGACCACTTTCGCCTCACGCTGCAGGCGGTGCGCGACGGTGCGGCGCACGACGTCGTGCGGGCGGTCGATCAGGAAGCCATGCCCGGGCGCCAGCCAGTCGATGTCGAGCGCCAGCAGGGCGTTCAGCGAATCCAGATAGGCCTGCATGTCGCCATCGGGCGGGTTGATGACGACGGTGGAGCCTTGCATCAGGTGATCGCCGGTGAAGAGCAGCCTCTCCTGCTCGAGCAGATAGCACAGGTGGTTGGACGCGTGGCCAGGCGTGTGAACCACGCGCAACGTGCAATCGGCGCCGATCTCGATGCCGTTGCCGTCGGCCAGCACGGTGTCAGGCCGGAAGCTGGCGTCCTGCCACTGCGGATGCGTTGCCACACGGCCGAGCAGCGGTGCGCCGGTGGCCGCGTGCATCGCCCGTGCGGCAGGCGAATGGTCCTTGTGGGTGTGGGTGACGATGATGCGGGTGATCGGCCCCG
>Ga0209261_10000276_pt1 | contig 13978 bp, 13 predicted proteins | sample DOMMetBare1Fresh_FD_187470 | JGI IMG/M metagenome (GOLD analysis project Ga0209261, IMG submission 187470) | Wetland sediment microbial communities from St. Louis River estuary, USA, under dissolved organic matter induced mercury methylation -... | ecosystem: Environmental > Aquatic >...
ATGCTCATGGAAGACGGTACGTACGACGACGCCTGGCTGTGGGGCACGCCGCTCGACGAGGAGTTGCTGGACTGGTCCCAGGGGATCTTCGGCACCAGGGCCGAGCGCTCCCGTTGAGGTGGCTCGATGCCGAACAGTCGGCCACGCTCCAACGAGAGTCCGGCCTCGGCGAGGAAGAGAAGCCCGAGCCGCACTGAATGGCCAGTCGGCGCCATGAGCGTTTGCCGCGCCACTCGCCATGGTCGGGCGATCCGCTCACCCGGCGATGCCGGTCGAGCGATCCGCAGGATGCGCTCGTCGTACGGCTGTGCGTCCTGTGGAAAGCCCCGATCGAGCGCTGGAGCTCGTCTGCGGCCTGCGACAAGCAAGACCGGTCGAGTTCGGAGAGCGACCCAGCACGGGTTGCCCAGCCGTAGATGTCGGCACCGATCATGACGGCGTCCACTTCGCCGAAGCACAGGCCCTTCTCCACGGAATCGGGGAAGGGCTCTGCCACGTGAAGTCGCATCTCCGTTGCCAGGGTTTCCGCCACAGAGTGCAGGATAGGAGGCCGCCGGAGCCGAGACACCACTGGCTCTCAGTGACGAGGCTGACCGCGAACCTGACGGCCCCGGGCGAGACTGCTTACGTCCTGGGAGCGGCACGAGCGCAAAGGTCACGGCAGAAGCGTGCGTTCCGGCGCCGACAATGACGGACGTGATCTCCATTGCGCGACGATTGTGCCGTGTGGACGCCCTGCTGGAGCATGCTGGGTGCGAGACCCGCTCTCCATGATCGTGGTCGATGCGGTCAAGGTTCCGGACGCCATGTTGGCGGCGAGAGACGAACCATGATCACGCTCGCGCTGCCGCCGTCCTGAGAGCCCGATGGGCGTCCCGGGGTGGTGCTCTTCTGCGGTGTCGGTCTCGACGACCGACCGCCCGCCATCTCGCGCGCTACGGTCCTGCCATGGACCTCGCCGGTGTCCGAGGCAGGAGCGCGCCGCGCGATGTGCCAGGCGGCGGCCTGTTGCTGCACGGGTTCGACCAGCTGGTCAAGCGTGGGCTGCGCGGCGTCTGGCTGCGCGGGGAGGCGCCTCCGGGTGGCTTCGTCTGGGCGGCTCCGCACCATAGCTGGTGGGACCCGTTCGTCGCGGCGGCGGCGCTGAAGGGCGCGGGCCGGATTCCGGCGCTCGTCATGGACCAGGACAACCTGGCTGACTTCCGGTTCCTTCGTCGTGTCGGCGTCTTCGGGACGGGCGAACTGCGCCGGGGCCTGGACCACCTGGGTGCCGGCCACGTACTGATTGTCTTCCCCGAGGGCGAGTTGGTGCCGGTGGGGCCACTGCGACCGCTGGCAGCGGGTGCCGCCTGGTTCGCGCTCCGAAGTGGACTGCCGCTTGTGGCAGCGGCGGTGCGGGTCGCGGCGCGCGGGCACCAGGCGAGCGAGGCCTACATCGATCTGGCAGAGGTCACGCTGCCGGCAAGACGGTCACGGCCGGACGTGACCGCAGCCACGGCAGCGCTGTCCCGCGTCCTGGGCGAACGGCTCGCCGGGATCGACAGGGCGATCTCGACGACGCACCCACGCGAGCCGCTGCCGGGCTTCGACGAGGTCGTACACGGAAGGCGCAGCATGGACGAGAGGTTGCAGCGGTGGGCAGCGTTCTTCGGGGACTGAGGGCCGGCGTCCTGGCCTTCCACGCGGTCAAGACTGCGTCCATGGTGGCGAACGCGGTCGCCTTCCCGCGCCTGCGCAGCGCCGCATCCACCCCGCTGCCGCTCGTGTCGTTGCTGGTACCCGCCCGGGACGAGGCCGGGAACCTGCCGCGTACGCTGCCGACCTGGCTCGGGCAGCCGGTGGCCGAGATCCTGCTGCTCGACGACGGGTCCTCGGACGGGACGGCCGAGCTTGCGCGCCACCTGGCGGGGCCCGACGACCGGCTGCGTGTCATCACCGGTGCGGAACTGCCGGACGGCTGGCTCGGGAAGGCGTGGGCCTGCCATCAGCTGGGGAAGGCCGCCAGCGGGGACCTGCTTGTCTTCTGCGACGCCGACGTCGAGTTGCACCCCGGTGCGGTCGAGTCGATCGTGGCGGCGGCACGGCAGCAGAATGCCGACATGTTGTCGGTGTTCCCCCGTCAGCTCACTCACAGCGTCGGGGAGCGCCTGATCGTCCCACTGATCGACGACGTGCTGCTGGCGTTTCTGCCGCACCGGCTGCTCAGCATGCCGGTACCCGCTGCTGCCACGGCCAATGGGCAGCTGATCGCCTTTACGCACGAGGCGTACGACGCGATCGGCGGCCACGCCGCCGTCCGCACTGCCGTCGTCGAGGACGTGCGGTTGGCCTACACGGCACGCAAGGCCGGTCTACGTCTCGGGCTGGCGCTCGGAGCCGGCCTGGTCTGTTCCCGGATGTATGACGGCTACCGCGAGACCGTCCGGGGGTTCGGCAAGTCGCTGCGTGCGGCCCACGGCGGGTCGCGCACGCTGATGGCGGTGACCGCGGCCGGGCACCTGGTCGCCTACACGCTGCCCTGGGTATTGGCCAGAGGTGACCGCGGCTGGGCCGTGGCGGCCGCCGCGGGCCCGGTGCAGCGTCTCGTCCTCAACGCATCGACCGGGCGGAGGGCGCCGTGGGAGGCTCTGCTGGTGCCGGCCACCCCGCTCGCCGCCGTGCCCCTCTACCTCGTCGCGGCCCGCCGTCGCCGGACGTGGAAGGGCAGGACCGTGCCGTGACACGGCCTCCGCAGACCGGCTCGCGGCGCTTTCCCTCACCGCGCGGCCGGCGACTGGCCGGGCACCTCGGCCGGTTCGGGACCGAGCCGCTGACCCTGATCGAGGAGGGCGCCCGCCTCGGCCCGGTGTTCGAGCTGCGGCTGTGGCGGCGTGCCATCGTGGGATACAGCCCCGGCTGGAACCGGCTCGTGCTCAAGGACATCGAGACGTTCCGTAGTGGCGGCAGCCTGAGCGAGCGCACCCCCTACCTCGCCGGTGGCGTTGTCCTTACCGACGCGCCCGAGCATCGGTCTCGTCGGGCGGCCCTCAACCCGGCCTTCCACGCCCGATCGCTCGACGGACTGCGCGAGGGACTGAGGGCAGTGGTCGCAGCACGAGTGCCTTCGGGCGACTTCGAGGCATCGGCCTGGGCGTCCGGCACCGTCCAGGCGATGCTGCAGCGCGCGTTCTTCGGCGCCGGACCCGCGATCGACCCTGCGCTGCTGTCTCGATTCGTGCACCCTTTGGACCTGCCGATGCCCGCCCCCCTACTGCCCAGGCCTCTGCTGTTCCGACGGATGACCCGGGCGATGGCCCAGGCCGTGGCGACCGCTCCGACAGGCAGCCTCGCCGCCCACGTGCGGGACTCGGTCGACCGCGCTGCCGAGGAGGTGCAGGTCTCGTTCGCGGCGGGCTACGACACCACCACCCACACGCTGGCCTGGGCGCTGTGGCACCTCGCCGCCTCACCCGCCTGGGCCGATCTGCAGATCCTCCCCCGGGTGGTCGACGAGACCCTGCGGATGTACCCGGTCGGATGGCTCGGCAGCCGCGAGACCACCCGAGCCGTGCAACACGACGGTGTCGACATCCCCTCGGGCACCCTGGTGTTCTACTCGCCGTGGCTTACCCATCACGACCCCGAGCTATGGCCCGACCCCCACCGCTTCGACCCCTCACGGTTCGCCGCGTGCACTCTCCCGGCATGGGGCTTCATCCCGTTCTCGGCCGGCCAGCGCACCTGCCTCGGTGCCCACTTGGCGCGACTGATGCTCACCACGGCTCTCGAGCCGTTCTGCGACGGGCGATTGCGTGTTCTCCGCGGCGCACCGGAGGTTCGGACGGGGTTGACGCTGCTCCAACGAGGCGAGATGCACCTGACCCGGAGATGACGATTCTCGACATCTCCGACCGTGGCGCAGCGGTCGCCCGGGTCGGTCGCCCTTGGGCACCGGTGGCAGAACACAGCCGAGCACGTCGGCGATGAAGGTGGCCGCTCGCCGGTACGTCGATGAGCACTTCGCGATCGCCACTATGGATCTGGCGGGCCGTGGGACGGCGCTGGGCGCCTTGGTCGCAGCGATGGACGCTCCCCGTGGTACGGACGGCGATCCGCGATCTCATGTCGGGGAGCCAGCACTCAGCCGTCTTCCCTCGAGACGCCACCCACCTCTGGGGCAAGATCAAGAACGACTTCACCATGACCTAGGGTTGGAGAACACCATGTGCTGACGTGTCGTGGGTCGGTCGTCAAACCCTGGGTCAAACGCGACCGTGGTTGCCTGGCGTCGTCGGACCGGACGAGACAGGAGCAGTGATGGGACTCTTCATGGATGTGCACACGATCGAGGGTGGTGTGTCGGTGAGCGACGTGGCGGCCGCCCACGAGAAGGACCTGGCCACCCAGGGCGGGCATGGGGTGAGCTACCGGCGGTACTGGGTGGACGAGGCGACGGGAAAGATCTTCTGTCTGGTCGAGGCGCCCAACGCGGAAGCGGCGAACACCGTCCACCGACAGGCGCATGGGCTGGTGGCCGACGAGATCTACCCGGTGAGCGAGCACTCGTAGGCTGAGCCGGTGCTCGCCGTTCACCTGCTGGGTCGTCCCCGGGTCGATCGCGGCGGCGCGCAGACCTATCAGTTCCGGAGTCGTAAGAGCTGGGCCCTGTTGGCGTACCTGGTACTCAGCGAGCGGTCGCCGACCCGCAACCGGCTCGCGACCCTGCTGTTCGCAGACGCCGCCGACCCGCTACGCGCCCTGCGGTGGAGCCTCACCGAGATCCGGCGCTCGCTCGGCGACGACGGCTGGGTCGACGGCGACCCGGTGACGCTGAGGCTCGCCGCCGACGCGCTCGTCGACGCAACAGTGGTGACCCGTGGGGCGTGGGGGGATGCCGTCGAGCTACCCGGCCTCGGTGAAGAGCTGCTCGACGGCATCACCATCCGGGGCGCAGCGACCTTCGAGACGTGGCTGCTCTCCGAGCGGCGGCGCCTGGCCGCCGCCACCGAGGCGGTCCTGCACGAGGCCGCGCTCGGCTGGCTCTCGCGCGGGGACGTGGAGACCGCGCGTGGCTTCGCGGTGCGAGCGGCCGCCCTCAGCCCGCTCGACGAGAACCATCAAGCGCTGCTCATCCGGCTGTACCGGTTGACCGGCGACGACCAGCGGGCCCGGGCGCAATACGCGACGTGCGTCAGGCTGTTCGCGGCCGAGTTCGGGGCCGCGCCCGGCCCGGCGGTGGAAGCCGCCATGCGGGAACCGTCCGACCGGGGCGAGCCGGTGGCCGGCGCGGTCTCGATCGAGACGGTGGTCGAGGCCGGCGCGGCTGCGATCTCGGCGGGCGCGGTCCAGGCCGGGGTGCAGTCGATCCGGACCGCGGTCCGATTGGCCGACCGAGCCGAGCACGCGCGCCTCCAGGTGGCCTCACGTCTGGCGCTGGCCGAGGCCCTGATCCATTCTGTGGGCGGGTTCGACGAGGAAGGCCAGGCCATCCTGCACGAGGCCGACCGCGTCGCCACCGCCGCCGGTGACGTGGCCGCCGCGGCCCAGGCCCGGGCCGAGCTTGGCTACGTCGACTACCTGCGTGCCCGCTATGACCGAGCCGAGCTGTGGCTGGCCCAGGCGTTGCGGATGGCATCCGGATCGCCGTCCCTTGTGGCCAAAGCCACCACCTACCTCGGCGTGGTCGAGTCCGACCGGGCCAACTACCCGCGCGCACAGCAGCTACTGGACAAGGCGATCCGCCAGTCCCGGGCCGCCGACGAACCGCGGCGGGAGGTCTACGCGTTGTCCGCGCTGGGTCGCATCAGCCTGCTCCGCGGTGACCTCGACCGCGCCCAGCACCAGCTCGGCGCCTCGATCGACCTGGCCCAGCGCCATCACTGGCTGGCGTTCCTACCCTGGCCGCAGTCGCTGCTCGGCGAAGTGCACCTTCTGGCCGGCGACACCGCCGCTGCTGTCGAAACAACGCAGCAAGCCTTCGCCCGCGCCTGCCAGGTCGGCGACCCGTGCTGGGAGGGCATCTCCACCCGCGGGCTCGGGCTGCTTGCCGAGCACGCCGGCGAGCCCGACCGGGCCTTCGACCTCCTCACCGACGCCCGGGCCCGGTGCACCCGCCTGACCCCGTACACCTGGCTCGACGTCTACATCCTCGACGCCCTGTGCACCCTCGGCCACCGCTACGACCATCCGTCCACCGAGGGATGGATCGACACCATGAGTGAACGTGCGTCCCGGACCGCGATGCGGGAGCTGGTCGTGCGATCACTCCTACACCGAGCCGCCCGAGGCGACGACGGCGCTGCGCAGGCCGCCGTGCTCCTGGCCGGCGCCATCGACAACCCGCGACTACAGCCCCTGCTCCCCTCGTCATGAACCGGCATCGGCAGGCCATACGGAGGGCCGTCATCCCACCACCGCCGCAGACACCACCCGATCGGCTCGGCCCCACGCAACCGGCCCATTCGCCACTCGCTGTCGGCGGCAGAGAAAGACGTTGTGCGTGTCGTTCGAGGAAGTGGGAACGTCCTCCTGATGCGCTGTGGGGCGTCGGGCGAGAGGGGTATTGGCCCGGCCACCGCCCCTGCGCGTACCGTCGCAGCCATGACCCCGAAGGAACTCGCCGACCTGGCGCACCTGCGCCGAGCGCGGGACCTCATGGACCGCGCCTACGCCGAGCCCCTCGACGTCCCGGCGATGGCGCGCGCGGCACTCATGTCGCCCGCGCATTTCTCACGCACGTTCCGCGCGGCATACGGCGAAACGCCCTATTCCTATCTGATGACCCGACGCATCGAGCGGGCGAAGGCGCTGCTGCGCCAGGGGATGTCGGTCACCGATACCTGCGTCACCGTCGGGTGTACCTCGCTCGGCTCGTTCAGCTCGCGGTTCACCGAGATCGTCGGCGAGACGCCCTCGGCCTACCGGGCGCACGACCATCGCCACCTCGAGGCCGTGCCGTCCTGCGTGAGCAAGGTGGCCACCCGCCCGAAGCGCACCCGGGCCACCAGCGCCGCCGAGGCCGGCGTCCGAGCCGCCGCGCCGAGCAGGATCGAAGAAGCATCCGACGGATCGGTGCGCCTACGGTCGTCGCATGACAGTCACCGTGACCACGATGTTCATCCCCGTCCACGACCCCGACCAGGCCCTCGGCTTCTACCGTGACGCACTCGGCCTCGAGGTCCGCATGGACGTCGCCTCGGAAGGCTTCCGCTGGGTCACCGTCGGCGCTCCCGGGCAGGACGTCGGAATCGTCTTGTTCCAGCCGCAGTCCGGCCGCTCCCAGGTGGAAGGCGAGGAGTACCTCTCATTGATGGCGAAGGGCTCGATCCAGGCGGCGATCTTCAGCTCCGACGACCTCGACGCCACGTTCGAGAAGGTCCGCGCCTCCGGCGCCGAGGTGCTCCAGGAGCCGGCGTCGCAGCCCTGGGGGGCACGCGACTGTGCGTTCCGCGACCCCTCGGGCAACCTTGTCCGTATCGCGCAGGCCTGACTGCACCAGGCACCAGCGCGCCGATCCCAGCCGATCGACGGAGGCCCGATGAGCGTCGCCACGAGGACGGACCCGAAGGCACCGGCAACCCATGTCGCCGACCGCCACGATCTGATCCGCGTTCACGGCGCTCGCGAGAACAACCTCCGGGACGTCAGCGTCGAGATCCCGAAACGCCGGCTGACCGTGTTCACCGGCGTCTCGGGCTCGGGCAAGAGCTCGCTGGTGTTCGACACCATCGCCGCGGAGTCGCAGCGGCTGATCAACGAGACCTACAGCGCCTTCGTCCAGGGCTTCATGCCCACGCTCGCCCGGCCGGACGTCGACGTCCTCGACGGGCTGACCACGGCGATCATCGTCGACCAGCAGCGGATGGGCACCGACCCTCGCTCCACGGTGGGCACGGCGACCGACACCGGCGCGATGCTCCGCATCCTGTTCAGCCGGCTCGGCTCGCCGCACATCGGCTCCGCCCAGGCGTTCTCCTTCAACATCGCCTCGGTCAGTGGGGCGGGCGCGGTCACCATGGAACGGGCCGGACGGACCGTCAAGGAGCGCCGCAGCTTCAGCATCACCGGGGGCATGTGTCTGCGCTGCGAGGGACGGGGCGCCGTCAACGACATCGACCTGACCCAGCTCTACGACGACAGCAAGTCGCTCAACCAGGGTGCATTGACGATCCCCGGCTACAGCATGGAGGGCTGGTACGGCCGGATCTACCGCGGGTGCGGGTTCTTCGATCCCGACAAGCCGGTCATCAAGTACACCAAGCGCGAACTGAACGACCTGCTCTACAAGGAGCCGACCAAGATCAAGGTCGACGGGATCAACCTGACCTACGAGGGCCTGGTTCCCCGGATCCAGAAGTCGATGCTGTCCAAGGACGTCGACTCGCTGCAGCCGCACATCCGGGCCTTCGTCGAGCGAGCGGTCACCTTCACCACCTGCCCCGAGTGCGCCGGCACCCGGCTCAGCGAGTTGGCGCGGTCGTCGAGGATCAAGGGGATCAACATCGCCGACGCCTGCGCGATGCAGATCAGTGACCTCGCCGCCTGGGTCCGCGACCTGCACGAGCCGTCGGTGGCGCCCCTGCTGGCCTCGCTGCGGGCCACCCTCGACTCCTTCGCCCGGATCGGGCTCGGCTATCTCTCGCTCGACCGCCCCTCGGGCACGTTGTCGGGCGGCGAGGCGCAGCGCACCAAGATGATCCGCCACCTCGGCTCCTCGCTGACGGACGTGACCTACGTTTTCGACGAGCCGACGATCGGGCTGCATCCCCACGACATCCAGCGGATGAACGGCCTGCTGATCCAGCTGCGCGACAAGGGCAACACGGTGCTCGTCGTCGAGCACAAGCCCGAGGTGATCACGATCGGCGACCATGTCGTCGATCTCGGCCCCGGTGCCGGGAGTGCCGGCGGCAGGGTCGTCTTCGAGGGAACCGTCGAGGGGTTGCGGGCCAGCGGCACCCTGACCGGGCGACACCTGGACGACCGGGCCCGCCTGAAACCGTCGGTGCGGACGCCGTCCGGGGCGCTCCAGGTGCGCGGCGCCAGCACCCACAACCTGAGGGACGTCGACGTCGACATACCGCTCGGCGTCCTGGTGGTGCTGACGGGAGTGGCCGGATCGGGCAAGAGCTCGCTGATCGACGGCTCGGTGGCCGGCCGGGACGGGGTGTTGTCGGTCGACCAGACCGCGATCCGTGGCTCGCGGCGCAGCAATCCCGCCACCTACACCGGGCTGCTCGAGCCGATCCGCAAGGCGTTCGCGAAGGCCAACGGCGTCAAGCCCGCGCTGTTCAGCCCCAACTCCGAGGGCGCCTGCCCCGTCTGCAACGGCGCCGGTGTGATCTACACCGACCTGGCCATGATGGCGGGCGTCTCGACCACCTGCGAGGAGTGCGAGGGCCGGCGGTTCGAGGCCTCGGTGCTCGACTACCACCTGGGCGGACGCGACATCAGCGAGGTCCTCGCGATGTCCGTGACGGAGGCGGAGGCGTTCTTCGGCACCGGCGAGGCGCGCACCCCGGCCGCGCACGCCGTCCTCGATCGGCTCGCCGACGTCGGCCTGGGATATCTCACCATCGGCCAGCCGCTCACCACCCTGTCCGGCGGCGAACGGCAGCGGCTCAGGCTGGCCACCCACCTGGGCGGGAGGGGCGACGTCTACGTCCTGGACGAGCCGACCAGCGGCCTGCACCTCGCCGACGTCGAGCAGCTGCTCGCCCTCCTCGACCGGCTGGTCGATGCCGGGAAGTCGGTCATCGTCATCGAGCACCACCAGGCGGTCATGCCGCACGCCGACTGGATCATCGACCTCGGTCCCGGCGCCGGTCACGACGGCGGCCGGATCGTCTTCGAGGGCACCCCGGCCGACCTCGTCGCGTCCCGATCGACCCTCACCGGCCAGCATCTCGCGGCCTACGTCGGAGCCTGACCGGTATGTCCCCGGACGCGGCGTCGTGATCGGCTCAGCGCGGCGGGAACCGGGTGGCGCCGTCCAGCCGGATCGTCTCGCCGTTGAGCATCGGGTTCTCCACGATGTGGCACACCAGCGAACCGAACTCGGCCGGATCACCGAGCCGGGACGGGTGGGGCACCTGGGCCTCCAGCCCAGCGATCACCTCCGGGGTGAGCGAGGCGATCATCGGCGTCCGGAACATGCCGGGCGCGATGCTCACCACGCGGATCCGGTGCTGGGCCAGGTCACGGGCGAGCGGGAGGGTCATCCCGGCGACGCCGGCCTTGGACGCTGCGTAGGCGGCCTGCCCGATCTGACCGTCGAAGGCGGCGATCGAGGCGGTGGTCACGATCACCCCGCGCTCCTCGCCGTTGCCCGGCTCGGCGGCCATGGCCGCCGCGACGAGCCGGATCACGTTGAAGGTGCCGACCAGGTTCACCCGGACCACACGCTCGAAGGCGTCGAGCGGGAAGGGTGAGCCGTCCCGGGCGACCACCCGGACGGCGTTGACGATGCCGGCGCAGGTGACGGCCACGGACAACCTGCCGAGCAGCGCTGCCGCGGCGATCGTCGCCTGCACCTGGTCGGCGTCGGTGACGTCGGTCGGCACGAAGACGGCCCGCTCCCCGAGCTGGGCGGCCACTCCTTCGCCGTCGGAGGTCGGCAGGTCGGCGAGCACCACCGCCGCACCCCGGGCGCGCAACGCCTTCGCCGCGGCCAGTCCCAGACCGGAGGCCCCGCCGGTGACCAGGGCGACGGAATCGGCGATGTTCATGGGGTGCCTTTCGTCCGTGGGGACCACACCGGAACGTCTGCGCGGACATCGAGCGCACCCGCCGGACCCTACGCGCCCGCGGGAACGGCGTCCCGGGTTCCGCTGTGGGCAAGCCTGCGTCACAGTGGACGGCTCGGGCCACGGCAGGCATGGCGAGCACCGGCAGGCACGCACGGTCGGGCGGAGAGGTGGCGGTCGATGTTCAGCGTCACGGTCAGCGATCACATGATGATCGCGCACAGCCTGCGCGGGGAGGTGTTCGGTCCGGCGCAGGCCCTGCACGGTGCGACCTTCGTGGTCGAGGCCACGTTCCGCCGTGCCGAGCTGAACGCCGACGGGATCGTGCTCGACATCGGCCGCGCCATGGAGGTCCTGCACGAGGTCCTGGCCGACCTCACCTATCGCAACCTGGACGAGCACCCTGCCTTGGCCGGCCGCAACACCACCACCGAGGTGCTCGCCAAGGTGATCGCGGACCGACTCGCGAGCCGGCTGCGGGCCGGCGAGCTCGGGGTGCTCGCCGCTGACCTGAGCTCGATCGGCGTCGTGCTGCGCGAGAACCCCCTCGCCTGGGCCCGGTACGAGCTGGCCCTCCGCCCGAGCTGAGCGATCCCCGCCCGTGAGCCGCGTCGTCCACCTGGTGGTGCCGGAGGCGGTCGACGATCTGCGCCGGCCCAGCGGGGGGAACACCTACGACCGCCGGCTCTCCCGCGGCCTGGGCGAGCTCGGCTGGACCGTCCACGAGCACCCGCTCGCCGGCAGCTGGCCCCGTCCGGCAGCCGCGGATCTCGACGCGCTGGCCGCCGTGCTCGATCGGGTACCCGAGAACTACCCGGTGATCCTCGACGGGTTGATCGCCTCGGCGGCGTCCGGCGTCCTCCTCCCCCGGTCCGGGACCGTCCGCATCGTCGTCCTCGTGCACATGCTGTTCGGACCGGTCGAACCGGCGTGCGCGGGCGAGGCCGACGTCCTGCGGTCCGTCCACGCCGTGGTGGTGACCAGCGATTGGACCCGCCGCCGCCTGCGGGAGACCCTCGGGGAGGCGGATCGGGTGCACGTCGTGCCACCGGGAACGGACCGCGCCCCCGCGACGACGCCGCACTCCGATGGCGAGCGACTGCTGTGCGTCGCCGCGGTCACCCCGGTGAAGGGTCACGACCTCCTGCTCGCCGCGCTGGAGCAGCTGGACCACGCGGGCTGGCGGTGCCGGTGCATCGGCTCGACCGGGATCGACCCCGGCTTCGCCACGACCCTGCGGGAGCGGATCCACCGCGCCGGCCTGGCGGATCGGATGGAGCTGACCGGTCCCCTCACCGGCGCTGACCTCGACCTGGCCTACGCCGACAGCGATCTGCTCGTGCTGCCGTCGCGCCAGGAGAGCTACGGGATGGTGGTGACCGAGGCGCTCGCCCGCGGCCTGCCGGTGATCGCCGCCGACGTCGGCGGGGTCCCCGAAGCGCTCGGACACGACCCGGCGGGCGAGCGACCGGGGATCCTCGTCCCGGCAGACGACGTGGACGCCCTCGCGGCGGCGCTACGGGCCTGGCTCGACGACGAGCTGCTGCGGCGACAGCTGCGGTCGGCCGCCCGCGGACGGCGGGCGAGCCTGCCGGGCTGGGACGAGGCAGCCGCCCGGATCGCCCGCCTCCTCACGGCCCTGCTCCCCCACCCTTGCCCTTACCAACGCCCCGAACGGCGCCCTCACCAAGGGTGATCACGCCATTCGAGCAGCTCACATTGCATGATCACCGTGGAGTGGTCAGCTTCCGAAAGCGGCCAGGTGATGCCGGGAGGCGGCGACGAGCATCGTGTAGACCCGGGTCACATCGGGTGCGGCGAGGCCCTGGACGGCGCCGGTCAGGTCGGCGATGTCCTGCTGCTCGATGGTGCGTCCCACGCCCAGTGCCCGCGCGAGCGATCCCTTGCCCTGCGCGACGAGCGCGTCGTACAGCTTCTGGGTCGATGCGGTGGCGAAGACCCCGTCTGCCTTTCCCACGGTCGGATCGGCAACACCGTAATGCTGCAGCAGCGTGCGCAGCATGGTCAGGTGCTGTGTCTCCGCGGCCGCGATGCGGGTGAACCGGGCATCGCCGGTGGCCGTGGCCAGCGCGACGTACACGTCGTGTGCCAGCTTCTCCTCCTCGGCCATCGCGGCCAGGGTGGTCCTCTGCTGCGACGTCAGGGTGCCCGATGCCGGCAGATCGGCGCAGGTGCCCACTGCGGAGCGGGTGCCCATCCCGGCACCCCTGCCCACGCCCCCGCGCCCGGACCCCATCCCGTATCCCATCCCGTACGGCCGACCCTCGTCATCGTCGACGGCTCCCGGACCGGCGCCGGGGCACCCCGCCGCACACGTCGTCGACGTGGGGTCCGGCGCTGCCGTCCCGTCGGTGCCGGCAACGGCCGCCGTCCCGGCCAGCACCGCGGCCAGGGCACCCGCACCCAGGGCCATGAGGACGTTCGTGTGACGCATTCTCGATCACTCCCGAGGTCGAGGCTCGGCGCAGGTGGTCGAGCCGTTCGTGGTGTCTCGATCCCGAGCATCGCCAGGTGCCGTGGACCCGCTGCGCAGTCCCTGTGGAGACGATGTGGAGACCTGCGCGCACGCCGACACCCGAGGCCACGGAGCGGGCGCGGGAACGCCAAGATGTCCTCATGGCCAGCGTGCTCGTCGTCGACGACGACCGGGACATCCGCGAGGTGCTGCGCCATCACCTGGAACGCGCCGGCCACGCCATGCTCTCCACCGCGTCCGGCGCGGAGGCCCTGCGCCTGATCGGCGCCGGGGGCATCGACCTCGTCCTGCTCGATCTGGGTCTGCCCGACGTGGACGGGCTCGACGTCCTGCGTACCGCGCACGACGATCATCGCCTGCCGGTGCTGGTGCTCACCACACGCAGCGAGCTCACCGGGGCGAGGTGGTCCAGGCCCCGGTGGTCGTAGCCGGACGGCCTGTGGGGCAGCTCACCCTTCGCTTCCCGCAGAGGGTGGTCGCCGGACGCCCGGTGGCCTGCCTGGTCGTGGGTGCTCTGGGCAGCCGCGGCGGCGCTCGGGCTGGCCCTGGCAAGCGGCGTGGCGGCAGCCCGGGCCCTCACTCGTCCGGTGCTCGCCCTCACCGCGGCCACCCGGTCCTTCGCCCGTGGTGACCGCAGCGCCCGGCCGGCTGTACGGGGGCCGGGCGAACTCGGCGAGCTTGCCGACGCCTTCGACGAGGCCGCCACGGCCACCGCCGCCGCCGAGACCGCCCGCCGTCAGCTCGCCGCGGACGTCGC
>Ga0209261_10000277_pt1 | contig 13966 bp, 10 predicted proteins | sample DOMMetBare1Fresh_FD_187470 | JGI IMG/M metagenome (GOLD analysis project Ga0209261, IMG submission 187470) | Wetland sediment microbial communities from St. Louis River estuary, USA, under dissolved organic matter induced mercury methylation -... | ecosystem: Environmental > Aquatic >...
GGTCGTGGTTACGCCTGGGGCGTGGCCATGGACAAGCCCGCGCTCGGCGTGATGAAGCCCTTTGACGGCAAGGCGGCCAGCGCCGGCAACGGGACGATGGTGGCCATCGTGGTGGACAGCCGCGACAAGGTCGATCGCCTGTACCGCAAGGCGCTCGAGCTCGGCGGCAAGGACGAAGGCGCCGCCGGCCCGCGAGGCGAGGGCTTCTACGCCGGGTACTTTCGCGATCTCGACGGCAACAAGCTGAACGCGTTTTGCGTCGGGTGAATCCGCCGCCCTAGACCCTCGCCAACGGCGCCAGCGGCGCGAATTCGCCCGGCCGCTTATCCTTCCACGCGCCGATCGCGCGCTGCATCTCGTCGACGTCGAAGATCGCGCTTTGCAGCAGCGCCATCTGCGTCAGCGCATCGGCCGTGCCGTGGTCGCGCGCATGGTTCAGCGCCAGCTTGCTGCCGGCAATGGCCAGCGGGCTCTTCTCCGCGATCTGCTGCGCCAGCTGCAGCGCATGGGCACGCAGTGCGTCGGCGTCGGGCAGGACGGCGTTGACCAGGCCGCCCGCCAGCGCGCGCGCCGCATCCAGGCGTTCGCCGGTGAAGGCCATCTGGCGCGCCAGACCCTGCGGCACCACCTTCGGCAGGCGCTGCAACGATCCCAGGTCAGCCGCCATGCCGATGTGGATTTCCTGCACGGTGAAGAACGCATCGGCCGAGCAGACGCGCAGGTCGCAGGCCAGCGCCAGGTCGAAGCCACCGCCGATGCAGCCACCCTGCACCGCGCAGATGACGGGGAAGCGCACCGTCTCGAGCACGTCGAAGCAGCCCATCAGGCGGCGCAGCCCCTCCTGAAAAGCCAGACGGGCGCGGGCGTCGTGGGTCCGCAGCAGCTCGAAACCACCGCCAAAGACGTCCAGCGCCATGCCGGCGCAAAAGTGCTTGCCGGTCGAGCGGATCACCAGCGCACGCGTCTCGCCGGTCTGGTCGAGCGCCTGCACGGCGTCGCGCAGTGCGGGAAAGAATGCCGGGCTCATCGTGTTCAGCCGGGCCGGCTGGTTGAGCACCAGCTCGGCGACGCCGCGCTGCGCGCCGTGTGTCAAGTCGAAGAACTCGCTCATCGTCGTGGCTCCAGTCGCTGCGGCAACCGTTTGTTGCCACTACGCGTAGCGTACCCCGGGCAAGCCCGAGCCGGGGCGGCCGGACGACGTGCCTACACTGCCTCGCATGCAAGCGCTGCACACCATCGACGAGTTGCCGCTGCATCTGCGCCGATGGTCGATTCGTGGCGTGGGGCGTGGCACGGTGTTGCTGGTGCACGGGCTGGGCGAGCACATCGGGCGCTACGAGCACCTCGCCGAGCGCTTGAATGCCGCCGGCTGGCACGTGGCGGGCTACGACCAACGTGGCCACGGCGCCTCCGCCGGGGCGCGCGGCGCCATCGCGCAGCCCGACAGCCTGTTGTCGGACCTGGCCTGCGTGATCGACGCGCTGCGCAGCGAACCGCCGCAGCCGCTGGTGCTGCTCGGCCACAGCATGGGCGGTCTGGTGGTGGCGCGTTTCGTCGCCGAGGGCCTGGCCGAGAGACCGGCGTCGTGGTGGCGTTCGGTCGACGCGTTGGTGTTGTCGTCCCCCGCGCTCGACCCGGGCATGAACGGCGCGCAGCGCGCGTTGCTGGCCTTGCTCGGGCCGCTGGCGCCGCGGCTGGCGGTGAGCAACGGGCTGAAGCCGGAATGGATCTCGCGCGACCCGGCCATCGTCAAGGCCTACGTCGACGATCCGTTGGTGCACGACCGCATCACGCCCCGGCTGGCGCGTTTCATCGTCGACTGCGGGCGCGAGGTGCTGGCCGCGGCACCTCGGTGGCAGGTGCCCACGCTGCTGCTGTGGGCCGGCGCCGACCGTTGCGTCGATCCGCACGGCAGCGCCGCCTTCGCGGCTGCCGCGCCGCCGGCGATCGTGCGCCACCGTCGGTACGCGCCGTTGGCGCACGAAATCTTCAACGAACCCGAGCGCGAAGAGGTCATGGGCGACCTGGTGCGCTGGCTGCAGGCGAGTCGGGCCACGCTGCAGCCGGAACAAGTCCCGATCTTGGAGTGAACGATGAACGCGCGCGATCCGCAATCACGAAGCGCCGTCGAGCCCGCCGCCGCACTGGCGGCCTTTGCCGATCGGGCGTGGGACGAGCGCATCGTTCCTGCGCTGCGGCAATACATCGAGGTACCCGCCAAGAGCCCGATGTTCGATGCGCAATGGCAGGCGCATGGCTACATCGATCGCGTGGTGCGCGATGCCGCCTCCTGGGTCGAGTCGCGCCGGGTGTCCGGGCTGAAGCTGGAGCTGATCCGCATCGAAGGCCGCACGCCGCTGATCCTGTTCGAGGTGCCGGCCACCCGCATCGACAGCACCGACACGGTGGTGATGTACGGCCACCTCGACAAGCAGCCGGAGTTCAACGGCTGGCGTTCCGATCTGGGCCCCTGGACGCCCAAGCTCGACAACGGCCTGCTCTACGGCCGTGGTGGTGCCGACGACGGCTATGCGGTGTACGCGGCGATCACCGCGATCGAGGCGCTCGACGCACAGGGCATCAAGCGGCCGCGCGTGGTCGGGTTGATCGAAAGCTGCGAGGAGAGCGGCTCGTTCGACCTGCCGGTCTACCTCGACAAGCTGAAACCGCGGCTGGGCAACGTGGCGCTGGTGGTGTGCCTGGACAGCGGCGCCGGCAACTACGACCAGCTGTGGCTCACGACGTCGCTGCGCGGCATGGTGTCGGGCGTACTGAAGGTCGAGATCCTGACCGAGGGCGTGCACTCGGGCGATGCCAGCGGCCTGGTGCCGTCGAGCTTTCGAATCCTGCGCCAGCTGCTCGATCGACTGGAAGACGCCAAGACCGGGCAGTTGCTGCCGCAGAGTTTCCACTGCGAGGTGCCGGCCGAGCGCGTGGCGCAGGCGCGAGCCGCCGCGGCGGCGCTGGGCGACGAGGTCTGGCGCCGTTTTCCCTGGGCCTGCGGCGCCGATGGCGGTGCATCGCTGCCGACCACGACGGACCCTGTGAACGCGCTGCTCAACCGCACCTGGCGGCCGACGCTGTCGGTCACCGGCGTGGACGGCATGCCCGAGCTTGGCAATGCGGGCAACGTGCTGCGACCCTACACCGCCTTCAAGCTCAGTCTGCGACTGCCGCCGCTGGTGCCCGCGCACGAGGCGGCCCAGCAGCTCAAGTCATTGCTGGAAGACAACGCGCCCTACAACGCGCGCGTCACCTTTGCCCCCGACGGCCGCGCCGGCGCGCTCGGAGCCACCGGCTGGAACGCCCCGACACTCTCGAACTGGTTGGAGACGGCGCTGAACCAGGCTTCGATGGCGCACTACGGCGCCCCGCTGGGTTTCATCGGGCAGGGCGGCACGATACCGTTGATGAACATGCTGGCCGAAGGTTTCCCGCGGGCGCAAATGATGGTCTGCGGCGTGCTCGGCCCGAAGAGCAACGCCCACGGTCCGAACGAGTTCCTGCACATTGCGTACGCCAAACGCCTCACCGCCGCGGTGGCCCAGGTGATGGCGGCCTGCCACTAGAACGTGTAGCCCGCGCGCACCGCCTGGCCCGACAGCGGCTCGAGCAGCGGCAACAACGGCTTCAGCGGCGCGTAACGTGTCGCCACGCGCGTCGCGTAGTCGAAGAAGCGCGGCAGATCCGCGCTGTACTTCGGCTTGCCGTCGCGGTGCTTCAGCCGGCAGAAGATGCCCAGCACCTTGAGGTGTCGTTGCAGGCCCATCCATTCGATGGCGCGCCAGCACTCACCGAAGTCGTCGGCGAAGGCGTGGCCGGCCATCGCATCGATGCCGCGCGCCCCTTGCCACCAGCGCACGGCCCAGTCGAGTTCGCGCTCCTCGTCCCAGGAGATGAACGCGTCGCGCAGCATGCACGCGATGTCGTAGGTGACGGGTCCGCGCACGGCATCCTGGAAATCGAGGATGCCCGGGTTGGGGTTGGCAATCATCAGATTGCGCGGCATCCAGTCGCGGTGCACCGCCACCAACGGCTGAGCCAGGGCGCTGCCCACCAGCAGGTCGCACACGCGCTGCCAGACGGCCTGCTGCGAATCCGACCAGCTCTGGCCGAATTCGGTCTGCACGCACCATTGGGGAAACAGCGCCAGTTCGCGGCGCAGCAGCGCATCGTCGTAGTCGGGCAGGCCGCCTGCGTCGACCTGCGATTGCCACTTCACCAACGCAGCGATGGCCTCGCGCATCAGGTGGTCGGCCTCGACCGGGGTGGCCTCGCGCAGCGCATCGAGGTACAGCCGGTTGCCCAGGTCGCTGAGCAGCAGAAAGCCGTGCGCCTCGTCGGCGGCGAGCACCTCGGGTGCGTGCAAGCCGGCGGCGGCGATGCGCCGCGCGATGTTCACGAAGGGACGCACGTCCTCCTGCGGCGGCGGGGCGTCCATGACGATGAAGCTGCCGCGCGTGCCGCGGACTCGCAGGTAGCGGCGAAAGCTGGCGTCGGCCGATGCCGCAGCCAGGGAGCGCAGGTCGAGCCCGAGCTCGCCCGCCAATGGCGCGAGCCAGGCCTCGAAGGCAGCGCGCCGACCGGCGTCAGGCCACTCGACGGCCGCGGCGTCCGCGCTGGGTGATGAGAGCGACATCGCGTTCGATCCGATCGCGCATGGATAATCCGCCGCATTCTACGAACGCGCCTGTTGGCGACGCCGACGGTTCGCCGGCATGACGCGGCATGCCGTCGCTGGATGCTCCATTCACCCCGCCGCTGCCGAACGTCACCGTGCCGACCCGAACCTCCTGCGACAGCCTGGTGCTGGCGTTGATCGCGACGCTGGCGGCGGCACACGGCGCGCGGGCGCAGTCCGGGCCCTTGGTCACGACAGACGATGCGCCGCTGGATCTGCGGCCCAGCACGCAGCTGGCGCCGCCCGCGCGCAGCGATCAGAACCGCCGCTCGACGGTGCTGCGCGCGCAGCGCTTGCGCGCTCGACCGGATCTGGACGCGGTCGCAGAGGGCGACGTGGAGTTTCGCCATGCCGGCACCGTGATCCGTGCCGATCGATTCGTCTACGACAGCGCCGATGATCTCGCCACCGCCCGCGGCCACGTGCGGGTCAGCCGCGACGGCAACGTCTACCAGGGGCCCGAGCTTCAACTGCATGTGCAGCAATTCGAAGGCTTCTTCCTCAAGCCGGAATTCGAACTCGGTCGCAACGGCGCGGGCGGCCGGGCCGAACGGGTGGACTTCGTCGACGCATCGCGATCGATTGCCTGGGGTGCCACCTACACCAGCTGTCCGCGCGACGGGTCGGGCGACCCGGACTGGCTGCTCAGTGCCGACCGGGTGCGCATCGATGTCGAGGCCAACGAGGGCATCGCCGAGGGTGCCGTGCTGCGGTTTCTGGGCTGGCCGATCCTGGCGATGCCGGTGCTGAGCTTCCCGCTGAGCGACGACCGCAAGTCGGGCTGGCTGCCGCCCAGCGTCAACCTCGACTCGCGCAGCGGTTTCGAACTCGCGGTGCCGTATTACTGGAACATCGCCCCCAACCGTGATGCCACCATCACGCCGACGGTTTCGACCCGGCGCGGGGCCGGCGCGGGCACCGAGTTCCGCTATCTCGAGCGGCGCGACAGCGGCCGCGTGGATCTGAATCTGCTGCCGCACGACCGGATCGAAGGGCGCAGCCGATCGCTCAGTGTGTTCGAGCACGACGGCACGGCCTCGCAAGGCCTGCACTACTCGGCGCAGCTGGTCCGCGTCTCGGATGACAACTACTGGAAGGACTTCCCGCGCTTGATTCCGACCCTGACGCCGCGGCTGTTGCCGCTGAATCTGCGCGTCGACCAGAACGGCAACACCTACGGAATCGAGCATCGCTGGTATGCCGGATTGCAGCGCTGGCAGGTCCTGCAGGCGACCGATCCCGGCAGCGCCATCGTCGCCCCGTATGACCGCCTGTGGCAACTCGGCGCACGCGCCAATGCCACCGCAACCGCGGGCCTGCGCGTGGCGTTCGAGTCCGAGATCAACCGTTTCGTGAGGCCCGAAAGTGACATCTCTTCCACGCTGCCCAACGGCACCCGGTGGCACGCGCTGGCCAATGTGTCGAAGTCATGGGATTCGCCGGGCTGGTGGCTGCGTCCGAAGCTGTCGGTCAACGCTGCCGCCTATTCGCTCGACCAGCCCATGAGCGACGGACGCACCAGCGCGTCGCGGGTCATTCCCACGTTGAGCGTCGATGCCGGCGCGGTGTTCGAGCGCGACAGCCTGTGGTTCGGCCGGGTGCAGCGACAGACGCTCGAGCCGCGAATCCTCTACGTCAACACGCCGCTTCGAGCCCAGTCGACGCTGCCCACGTTCGATACCGGCGCCTATGACTTCAACGCGATCTCGATCTACTCGGAAAACGCTTTTGCCGGCATCGATCGAGTCGCGGACGCGCACCAACTGACGGCTGGCGCCAGCACGCGCCTGCTCGACCCCGCCACCGGCGCCGAGACGCTGCGCCTCGGCGTGGCGCAGCGCTACTTGTTTCGCGACCAGCAGATCACGCCGGACGGCGTGCCACTGACACAGCGCTTCTCGGACCTGCTGATCGAAGGGTCGTCGTCGCTGGTGACGAACTGGCGTTTCGACGCGGCGTTGCAGTACAGCGCGGAGATCGCGCGCCCGGTGCGTTCGATCATCGGCGTGCGCTATCAGCCGGCGCCGTTCCAGGCTTTGAGTGCGACCTACCGCCTGGCGCGCGGCCTGTCCGAACAGGTCGAGCTCGGCTGGCAATGGCCCGTATACCGCGGCAATGCCGCGGCGTCGACCGACTCGCGCTGCCAGGGCAAGCTGTATGCGGTTGGCCGCGTCAACTACAGCATGCGCGACAGCCGCATCACCGATTCGATCGCCGGGCTCGAATACGACGCGGGGTGCTGGATCGCGCGCGTCGTGGGTGAGCGCCTGTCCACGGGTCGCAGCGAGGCCACCACCCGGTTGTTGCTGCAATTGGAACTGGTGGGGCTGTCCAGACTCGGATCCAACCCGTTGCAGGTGTTGAAGGACAATATCCCTGGCTACCAGCTGCTGCGCGAACAGCGCAGCGGACCCTACCAACCCACCGTCAATGACTGACATCACCTCTGGACGGATCCGAATTCGCGCCGCCGTCGCTGCGCTGGCCCTGGTGGGGCTTGCGACCGCGGCCTCGGCGCAGACCACGGCGCGTGCGCTTCGCATCGGCGACTACATCGTGGCCGTCGTCAACAGCGAACTCGTGACCGCCATCGAAGTCGAGCAGCGGCTGAACCGCGCACGAGAGGAGGCGCGGCGCGGCGGCGCGCGCGTGCCGCCCGCCGACGAGTTGCGCAAGCAAGTCGTCGACGCGCTGATCGACGAGCGCGTGTTGGTGACCTATGCGCGCGACAGCGGTCAGAAGGTCGACGATGTCGAGCTGGACCGCGCGGTCAACAGCGTCGCGTCGCAGAACAAGTTGAACCTGCGGCAGCTGCGCGAACGTCTGGCCAGCGAAGGCATGGATTTCGCCCGCTTTCGCAATGGCCTGCGCGACCAGATCATGGTCGAACGCGTGCGCGAACGCGAGGTGCAGGGACGCATTCGCATCAGCGATGCCGACGTGGACCGGTTCGTCGACCAGCAGCGTGGTGCCGCCGCGTCCGAAGTCGAGCTGAACCTGGCGCAGATCCTGGTCACCGTGCCGGAAGGTTCCAACGAGGCTCAGGTGGCCGAGCGCCGGGCGCGCATCGACCAGGCGTTCGCCAAACTGCGCGGCGGCGCGGATTTCGCGAGCGTGGCGCGCGAGTTCTCTGAAGACGGCAACCGCGCGAAGGGCGGCGAGATCGGATTGCGGCCGACGTCGCGACTGCCCGACTTGTTCGTCGAGTCAACGCGCGCGCTCAAGGTCGGCGACATCAGCGAGGCGCCGGTGCGCAGCGGCGCCGGGTTTCACCTGCTCAAGGTGCTCGAGCGTCGCGACGCTGCAGCATTCCGGGTGACCCAGACTCGGGCTCGACACATTCTGCTGCGCACCTCCGCCCAGGCCAGCGTGCAGGACGCCACCCGCCGGCTGGAGGAACACAAGCGGACGATCGAAACCGGTCAGCGGCGCTTCGAGGACGTCGCGCGCGAGGTGTCCGAGGATGGCAGCGCCAGCGCCGGTGGCGACCTCGGATGGGCATCGCCGGGGGGCTTCGTGCCCGAATTCGAGGAAGCCATGAACCGTCTGGCGCCGGGGAACATCTCGCCGCCGGTGGTGTCGCGCTTCGGTGTGCACCTGATCCAGGTGGTGGAGCGGCGCGACATGCAGCTGAGCGACAAGGAGGTTCGCGAGCAGGCGCGCGCCGCGCTGCGCGAGCAGAAATTCGAGTCGGCCTATCAGGAGTGGGCCAGGGACCTGCGCGCGCGCGCCTACATTGAAATGCGAGAGCCGCCGCAGTGACGCAATCCCCTCACGCCGTCCGCTTCGGCCTGGCAGTTCACCGGCCGCAGTGATGCGGCATCAGGCGCGCAAGCGCTTCGGTCAGCACTTCCTCATCGACACCGGCATCACCGAGGCGATCGTTCGCGCCGTCAACCCGCGGCCGGACGAAGCGCTGGTCGAGATCGGTCCCGGACTGGGCGCATTGACCCGCCCACTGCTGCAACGCGGCGCGCGCCTGACGGTGATCGAGCTCGACCGCGACCTGGCCGCACGCTGGCGCGACGTGCCGAACGTCCGGGTGGTCGAGGCCGATGTGCTGGGTGTGGACTTCGTGGCGCTGGCGCGCGAGGCCGGGCGACCGCTGCGCGTGGTCGGCAACCTGCCGTACAACATCTCCACGCCGATCCTGTTTCGGCTGCTGGGGGCGGTGGCCTCGATCGAGGACCAGCACCTGATGCTGCAAAAAGAGGTTGTCGATCGCATGGCGGCGTCACCGGGACGCAAGGACTATGGGCGCCTGACCGTGATGCTGCAGTGGCGTTATGACATCGAACCGTTGTTCGACGTCCCGCCAGGCTCGTTCGACCCGCCGCCGCGCGTGCAGTCGACGGTGTTGCGCATGACCCCGCTGCCGGCGCCGCCGTCACTGGACGCCGCATTGCTGGGCGAATTGGTTGGCGTGGCCTTCTCGCAGCGCCGCAAGCTGTTGCGCCACACGTTGGGCCAATGGCTCGCGAGCACGCGGCTCGACATCGAGTTCAACCTGCAGCGTCGGGCCGAGGAGGTGCCGGTCGCCGAGTATGTGGCGCTGGCTCAGGAACTCGAGCGCCGCGGCTGGCGCGCCGCGACGTCCGGCTGACGCCACGTGGCGGCGCGCCTCGAGGTCTGGACCAAGGGCCTGGCGCTGCTGATTACGCCGCGTTGAGCCACATGGCGGTGTCGAAGGCGCTGCTCATCAGCGGCATGTTCATCCCGAAGTTGGGATTCACGCCGTTTTTCGGCACGTTTTTCGGCGTCGGCTTCTCGGGTGCCGGTGCCACGGTCTCGCCCGGCCGATCCCAGCCGCCGGTTTCAGCCGCGCGCGCCACCGCGAAGGAGTAGAAACAGCGGAACGCGATCTTGCGTTCGGCCCAGAAGTCGGCCGCGTCGCGGAAGACGTCGAGCAACTGCTCACGCGCCTCGCGGTCGAAACGCGGGTTGTCGGGCAATTGCTCGAGCACCACCACGAAGCCCGGCTGGGCGCCCGCTTTGTGAACGAGATCGGTCATGCAGTCGAACAAGGCATCGAGGTTCTTGCCGAAGTGGGTCGGGAACAGGAACGATTCGGCGATCTTGTCCAGCACTTCCTGTTTCGACTGCGCATTGGACAGGTCCGCATACAGGAAGTGCTGCCCGGCGGATTCGGCAGCTTGCATCAGATCCTCCACGCGGTACGCGCGAATGGATTGGACGATATTGGGACGGACTGTCTGGAGCAGCATGGTCTCGGTCCTTTGACGGGCGGGGTCGAACAATCGATATGTGGGCGGTCACTGCACGATTCGGCGAAAGCTCGCGTAGTGATCGTCGGTGTAATAACAAGTCTCGGGTTCACGAACCTGAACGCCGCCGCACACGATGCGGCGCGCGCCCCGGTTGCGCGCTCCCGGCGTAGGAACGGTGTACTCGCGGTAATAGCCGCGCTCGCGCCTCGGGAGCTGCCGTTCGCGATTGCCAAACGCCAAGCCATCCTTGGTGTGTGGAAACGGACCGCCGGCTCGAATCAGCTTTTCGGTCTGCTGTGCCTCGCGGGGCAACTCCGTCAGTGCCACCGAGTCACTCGCCGTGACCGGACCCCTGGCAAGAATCGGTTGGCCGAACGTCGACATAGCGACGATCGCTGTAGCAAGCCCTAACTTTCGCCAAGACCCCGACAGCGGTGACCAACCGGTCCAATCCACGGGTTAACCCTGAACTTTGAATGCATTATGTTATCGGAACAGGCAAAAAAGCTCAAGACCAATGCCCCAAGACCGGGCAAAGTATTGTTAAACAGAGTGACCGCTGGCTCTCCAATCGAGCTCGACGTTGCGACGTGCATCTGACCAAGCTGTCAGGCAGCGGGCTCAGGGAAATGTATTGGCGCCTACTCAGGCGCGGGCGGCATTGGCGTCGGCCACTGTCACCGCAGTCATGTTGACGATGCGCCTCACGGTGGCCGAAGGCGTCAGGATCTGCACCGGCTTGGCGGCGCCCAGCAGCACCGGCCCGATCGCGATGCCGCCACCGGCGGCGGTCTTCAACAAGTTGTAGGAGATGTTGGCGCTGTCGATGTCCGGCAACACCAGCAGATTGGCCTCCCCCGTGAGGGTAGAACGCGGCATCAGCTCCTTTCGGTACGCGGCATCGAGCGCCGCGTCGCCATGCATCTCGCCGTCGACCTCGAGCCAGGGCGCGGTGGCCCGGATCAGCGCCAGCGCCTCACGCATCTTCTGCGCCGAAGGCAGGTTGCTCGAGCCGAAGTTGGAGTGTGACAGCAGCGCCGCCTTCGGCTGCAACCCGAAGCGCCGCATTTCCTCGGCCGCCAGCACGGTGATCTCGGCCAGCTCGGCGGCCGTCGGGTTGGCGTTGACGTGGGTGTCGACCATGAACAGCTGGCGCCCGGGCAGGATCAGGCCGTTCATGCAGGCGAAGGTCTTGACGCCGGGGCGGCGGCCGATCACCTGGTCGACGAACACCAGGTGAGTGGCCGTCGAGCCCCAGGTTCCGCAAATCATGCCGTCAACCTGGTCCTTGTGCAGCAGCATCGCACCGATCAGCGTCAGGCGGCGCCGCATTTCGATCTTGGCCAACTGTTGCGTCACACCTTTGCGTTCGGTGAGGCGGTGGTAGGTTTGCCAATAGTCGCGGTAGCGTTCATCGTGATCGATGTTCACGACGTCGTAGTCCCGATCCTGCAGCAAGCGCAGGCCGAACTTCTCGCAGCGCTGCGCGATGATCGGCGGCCGGCCGATCAAGGTTGGCCGCGCCAGTCCTTCGTCGACGACCACCTGCACGGCGCGCAGCACGCGTTCTTCCTCGCCCTCGCAAAAGACCACCCGTTTGCGCGTCGCCCGCTTGGCCAGCGTGAAGATCGGTTTCATCGTCGTGCCGGACGCGTACACGAAGGTCTGCAGCTTCTCGCGGTAAGCCTCCAGATCGCGAATCGGTCGCTGCGCCACCCCGGACTCCTCGGCCGCCCGGGCGACTGCCGGTGCGATGCGCATCATCAGCCGGGGGTCGAACGGCTTGGGAATCAGGTATTCCGGCCCGAAGGTCAGCGTGGTGCCGGCATAGGCGGCGGCCACCACGTCGCTTTGCTCGACCTGCGCCAGTTCGGCGATGGCATGCACCGCGGCCACCTCCATCGCGTCGGTGATGGTGGTGGCTCCGCAGTCGAGTGCACCGCGGAAGATGTAGGGGAAGCACAGGACGTTGTTGACCTGGTTCGGGTAGTCGGTGCGTCCGGTGGCCATGATCGCATCGTCGCGCACCGCCTTCACCTCTTCGGGCATGATCTCGGGCGTCGGGTTCGCCAGCGCAAAGATCAGCGGCCGGCCGGCCATGGCCTTGACCATCGCCGGCTTGAGCACCCCGCCCGCGGACAGTCCGAGAAACACGTCGGCGCCGGTGATCACCTCGCCCAGTGTGCGCATCGGCGTGTCCTGTGCGAATTCCGCCTTGTCGGGGTCCATCAACTCGGCGCGTCCTTTCCACACCACGCCGGCCAGATCGGTGACCCAGATGTGTTCGCGCGGCAGCCCGAGCTTCATCAGCAGCGTCAAACAGGCCAGCGCCGCTGCGCCGGCGCCGGAGGCCACCAGCTTCACCTCGCGTATGTTCTTGCCCACCACCTTCAGGCCGTTCAGCAGCGCGGCGCCGACGACGATCGCCGTGCCGTGCTGGTCGTCGTGGAACACGGGAATCTTCAGGCGTTCGCGCAGCCGGCGCTCGACATAGAAGCAGTCCGGCGCCTTGATGTCCTCGAGGTTGATGCCGCCGAAACTCGGCTCGAGCGCGGCGATGATGTCCACCAGCTTGTCGACGTTCTTCTCATTGATCTCGATGTCGAACACATCGATTCCGGCAAACTTCTTGAACAGGACGGCCTTGCCCTCCATCACCGGTTTGGCGGCGAGCGGTCCGATGTCGCCCAAGCCGAGCACGGCGGTGCCGTTGGTCACCACCGCGACCAGGTTGCCTCGCGCGGTGTAGCGATGGGCATTGACCGGGTCGGCGACGATCTCCTCGCAGGCCGCTGCCACGCCGGGTGAATAGGCCAATGCCAGGTCGCGCTGGTTGATCAGCTGTTTGGTCGGCGCGATGGCCACCTTGCCGGGAATCGGAAACTCGTGGTACTCGAGTGCAGCGCGGCGCAGTTCGGCACGCTTGGCTTCGTAGCTAGACATGGTGGTCCGGTTCTTGGCAGGAGGGGTCGGCGATTGTAGGAGTGGCGCCGCTCCATGCGGCAGTGTCGCCCGCGCTGCGGCGCCTGGCGATGCGCGAAACTGCTTAGTGGCTTGAGCTGCGCCACAATCGGCCGATGCCGCTGGGTGAATTCGAGCTGATCGCCAGCTATTTCTCGCGTCCGGTTCGGCGCGCCGTGCTGGGTGGCGGCGACGATTGCGCGCTGATTGCACCTACCGCCGGCATGCAGTTGGCGGTGACCAGCGACATGTTGGTCGAGGGCCGGCATTTCCTGTCCACCGTGTCGCCCGACTCGCTGGGCCACAAGGCCCTGGCCGTCAATCTGAGCGACCTGGCTGCCTGCGGTGCGCGACCTCTGGCCTTCACGCTGGCCCTGTCGCTGCCGCGAGCGAGCGAGGCCTTTCTGGGGCCGTTCGCGCAGGGCCTGTACGCACTGGCCGATCTGCACGACGTGGAGTTGGTTGGTGGTGACACCACGGCAGGGCCCCTGACCATCTGCATCACGGCATTCGGCGAGGTCGAGCCGGGCCAGGCCCTGCGACGCGACGGCGCGCGCGTCGGCGATGAGCTGTGGGTCAGTCATCCCGCGGGTGGCGGGCTGGGCGACGCGCGGTTGGCCCTCGAGGTGTTTCGCGATCGCATCAGGCTGTCCTCCGACGACTTCGCGCTCGCGCGGCGCGCGATGGAGCGGCCATCTCCGCGTGTCGCGCTGGGTCGCGCGTTGCGCGGCATCGCGCGCAGCGCCATCGACCTGAGCGATGGACTGGTCGGCGACCTGGGCCACATTCTGGAGCGCTCGAACGTCGGCGCGCGCCTGAACCTGGCCGCGCTACCGCGTTCGACGATGCTGGCCGCGCAGGATCCCGGTCTGCAGCGCCTGTGCCTGCTGCATGGCGGTGACGACTACGAGCTGTTGTTCAGCGCCCCGCCGGCGCGATGCGAAGCGGTAGGGCGCGCCGCGGCCGAGGCCGGTGTAGCGGTCTCGCGCATCGGCGAGATCGAATCGATGCCGGGGCTGAGGCTGGTCGAATCGGACGGCGCAGTCACCGCGCCCTCGTCGACCACTGGGTTCGATCACTTCCGCGACGGCTTGGG
>Ga0209261_10000278_pt1 | contig 13955 bp, 22 predicted proteins | sample DOMMetBare1Fresh_FD_187470 | JGI IMG/M metagenome (GOLD analysis project Ga0209261, IMG submission 187470) | Wetland sediment microbial communities from St. Louis River estuary, USA, under dissolved organic matter induced mercury methylation -... | ecosystem: Environmental > Aquatic >...
TCGCCCAGACTCTCAGGCCCCTCCTCACCTTCAGGTGAGAAGCTTGAAGGCGTGAACCCAGTCGTTGCGGAGAAAGCCCGGGATGCACCAGAGCATGCACAGCGGCTCGATCGCGCGGGCGGCCTCGGCTTTACCCATGTCAGCCGTTTCCCAGCCGAACTGATCGAGAACTCCACGCACGGTCTTCTTTGCGGCCTCGTCGTTCCCGCAAATGAACATGGTGGGTGTGCCACCCTTGAACTGCGGGTTCACCATGCAGGCATTGCCGACCGAGCTGAAGGCCTTGACAAAGTGCGCGTCGGAAAATTCCTTCTGCAGGCGTTCCATCAGTGACTCATCCAGATCAGTGAAGAATCTGAGCACGCCATTGACGGGCGGCGCCTCGGCAATCGGATTGGTCGCATCGATGACCGCCTTGCCTGCCAGATTGCGTTCCCCCGCCAACTGCAACGCCTCGCGTGCAGCGGTGCCCTTAACCGCCAGGACGATCAGTTCGCCGAATTGCGCGGCGGCGGCGAAGGTGCCGGTCGCAGCCTTGGGATTGCTGGAGGCCCACTCCGCCAGTTTCGCCGGCGTGCGACTGCCGATCATCACTTGATGACCATGCTTGACGAATCCACCAGCAAGAACTTTGGCGACATCGCCCGAGCCCAGAACGCCCACTTTCATATTGGTCCCTCCTGTTAACTGGGTAGTTTGGCTAACGCTCGACATAGGCAGCCCGCACCGGACCGCCAGCGCGGACCCGATCGATGCAAGTGCCGGGGCTGCGCTTCAATCTACGTCGTGATTTCGATGCGGTTTCCATCCGGGTCCAGCGCGACGCTCTCGTAGTACCCATCTCCGGTTCGGCGTGGACCATCCAGGATGGGGAAGCCATCGTCCTTGAGCCTTTGCGTGAGTGCATCGACAAGTTGCTCCGAGCCAACGGAGAAGGCGATATGCGTAAGGCCCATGCGCTGCGCGCCGGGTTCGATGGCCACCGGACCGAGCGTCGTCGTCTTCATCGCCTCGATGCGCGCGCCGTCCGCGAAACTGAGAAAGCAGGATTCGAATCCCTTGGCCGGATTCACATAACCGGCGCCAGCGACGGCGTCGAAGTAGGAGACATAGAACCGCTTGCACCGCTCGAGATCGGTAGTCCAAAGGGCAACGTGTTCGATGCGCATGGCCGTATACCTGATGTTTGAAATGAGCGGACCTCGACGGATGGCGAACGCTGCTGTTGTGGCTCCGTTCGATCAACAGGCTAGGCGTTTGCTCCGCCTGAGGAAACTTCAAGTACCTGTTCGAAACCCTCATCCGTGCTGGGCGCTTCAACCGCCGCGACCACATTGCGCACAGCTTGCTCCGCCACGACTTCGTCTGCGGGCCGCGAGACATTGCGCGCAAGGCAGATCTCAAGGGGTGTCTTGAACCATACCGCAATCACCCCTACAGAGTGCCGCCGGGCAGTGACAAGAATTGGCTGGCGCTCGGACTTCTTGACCAATATCGCGTCGAAGCATATCGCGGTCGGCAGGTCAGGCGACTGCGACTTTGCTCGCTATCCCGGTGGACGACCGCGAACGGCCCAGGCACGCGCGATCAGAGCGATGGAGCCGTCACTCGCGAATGGAAGCCTGGCGCGGATTCGGTCGCGCAAGGCGCCGCGCCGCTCTTCGCTGAGTGACATCGCGTATCCGGGTGCAGGTCCCTGGCCGCCAAGAAACGGCGTCCAGTAGTCGTCGAAATCGTTGAATCTCGTGGGGACGTCGATCGATTGGACCTCGACGTCACCGAGTCCGGCCTGCGTGAACAACTCGGTCAAGGGATCAGGCTGACAAAGCGGGAAGCGGCGCCCTTCGTCCAACTCGAAAGCCGCTTGATCCAGCTCCGCTGCCGCGTCCCAGAAATGGCGCATCAGTTCCATCTTCCCGGCGTAGTCCCAGACGTAGGAGGCCACCACGCCACCGGGCCGTACCGTCCGCGTCATTTCATGCACCGCGAGAGACGGCTTTGGCACGAAGTTCAGGACCAGCCCCGAGACGGCAGCACCAAAACACGCCGACTCCAACGGCAGCGACTGGGCGTCGGCAACGTCAAACGTCGCGCGCGGATCGGTAACGTGGGCCCTGGCATGCCCGACAAAACCCGCCGACGGATCCAAGCCCTTCACGGAGCTGGGCTTGGCATGCTGCAGGATGGCGTCGGTCAGCGCGCCCGTCCCGCACCCGACATCCAGCCAGTCCAGGTTCGGTGGCGCCTCAAGCCATGCGAGAAATTCCTTCGCGACGAGCCGGCTCCAGCGCCCCACGTAGGGTTCGTAATGTTTACCCGCTGCCCAGGTGTCCTTACTTTCGACCGTCATCGTCGTCCCGCACTTTGCGTCCCAACGTTTGAGCTCGGCCGCGTGTGGAGGCCGCGGGCCGGAGCGAAGGGTTGGGCGTCATCCGCATCGAGGCTGCCAAGGCTGCGAGACTCGTGACCTAAGCACCGGCTAGAACATGGTGTTGCCGTTGGCCGACTGGTCGGGCACGACTTGCAGTACATCCCAGTGCTCCACGATTTTTCCATTTTCATCGAAACGGAAGATGTCGATGCCCGCCCAGTCCTTGTTCGAATCGGTCGGCCACTCCTGGTGGCAATGCAGTACGACCAGGTTCGCTTCTGCGACCGAGCGCTTGAAGCGCACTTGTTTACCCGGGTATTCCTTGGTCATGCGTTCGAAGTACTCGATGAATGCCTGCTTCCCATCCGCCACATGCGGGTTGTGTTGAATGTAGGTGTCGCCAGCGTAGTACTCGATCGCCTCCGCAGGCCGGCATTGATTGAACATGAGGTCGTAGAACGCCATCGCGTTCTGTCGGTTGCGTTCGAGCGCTTCGTTCATGAGCGAACCTCCATGGGCAAGCGCGGATTCTGGTTGCCGCGGCCAAGTGTGACGCCCAACGGCACAGTCAACCGATGGCCCGTTTGCGTGACGCCTGGCCGAAGGCCGGGCTGGCCGACGTCAGCGCCGCTCGAATGCCAGCCGTACGCCAAGGCCGACCAGGATTGCGCCCGACGAACGAAACACCCACGTGAGAATGCTCGGCCGAGAGCGCAGCCAGGCCGAGAGCCGGCCAGCGAAGACGCCAACCGGCGCCTTGACGAGAAACGTGAGGCCCGCAAATGCAAGCCCGAGGACAAACACCGTAAGCGTCGGATACTGCGCCGACGGCGAGACGAACTGCGGCAGAAAGGCAAAGTAGAAGATTGCGATCTTGGGATTGGACAGATTGGAAACCGCGCCGTCCACAAAAAGCTTGCCCAGAGTACGTGCCGCCTGTGCCCCGAGCGGCAGACTGCTTTGCCTGGTACGCAACAGACCAATTCCAAGATAGATCAGGTAAGCCGCGCCAACGAGCTTCAGCGCAATGAACAACCACTCGGACGTCCGCAGGATTGCGCCCAGTCCGAGCGTGGCCAGGACAGTATGGCCAATGAGGCCGACGCTGACGCCGCCCGCGGTGACCACACCGGCCGCGGCACCCTGTGCAACGGATCGCGACATGACAAGGATCATGTCCTGGCCCGGCGTGGCGATAAGCACGAGCGATGCAACGATGAACACGAACCACGAAGCGTCAATCACAGGCAGATCCTATGTCGGCTGACGTTTGAGTTCAGGCTGCACCCCGCCAGGGACGTCGGCCGGCAACGAAGTTGAGAGAGCTCACGCGGACCGAGCCGACGACTTCAGCCCAGGCTCTGGGGATTGAGTTGCCAGACCGCATAGTTCAGTGCCAAGGCGAAGCTCACCCACAGCAGATAAGGAATCAGCAACGCACCGGCCAGCGCACGCACGCGCCAGAAGGCGATCAGGGTCACGACGATCAAGACCCACAGGAGCACGATGTCAGCGAACGCCAGCGCACCGCGATGCCAGCCGAAGAAAAGCCAGCTCCACAGCGCATTCAGCGCAAGCTGGACGACATACAGCGTTAGCGCGCCACGCGCCGCACGAAAACCGTCAGCGCGCCAGACCAGCCACGCAGCAACGCCCATCAAAGCGTAGAGCACAGTCCAAACGGGGCCGAACACCCAGGGTGGCGGTGCCCATTGCGGCAGCACAAGCCGCGTGTAGAACGAACCGGCGTTGACTGACGCGGCGCCGCCGATCGCCGCAGCAATGAACGTGATGATGAGCCATCCAGCGAGACCAGGAATCTGTTTAGAGACGGGAAGATGAGCCACAAACACTCCGTTGGTGCCTAATGGTTGAGCCAACCCAGCCGCCGTGCGCACCCTGGGTTGCGCGAAAAGTCAGGTCGCATTCTGCGCTCGGGCTGACCAGCAGTACTTGACGTCATCAAGCTGCCACATCGGCTCGAAACCGCGTGCCACGGCGACAAAGCCGTTACGCTCGTAGAAAGCGCAAGCACCCAGGTTGCGTGCGAAGGTGAATAGCCAAAGGCGCCCGGCCGACTGCGCCTTCGCCCATTCGAGCAGCTTCGAGCCGATGCCACTGCGCTGAAACCCAACGCGAACGTAGAGCTGCGCGACCGACTCATGCGACGCTGCCACAAACCCGACAAGAGCAGCTTCGAGGATGGCGAGGCGAACCGCATTGCGCGGGAGGACTTCGGTCAGGAAATACTGCCGTTGCTCGGAAAGCGGGTGGGGATCTTTGATGCCGACCCCAGCCTCGAAGCTCGCGCGCCACATCGGGACAAGCTCATCGAGACATTCGTCGCGGAATACAGCCAGGGTGACAAGTTCGCGATAGTTCACTGCGACTTAACGTTTGAGGTGAGGCGCCCACAACGGCGCAGGGCCGTGAGGCCGCGGGTAGACAACCACGCCTTGCGGCACCACGCCGTTGTGAGTCGCCTCGACGACGGGTTAGGCACCTGATTGACGAAGGCGTTGCAGAACGCGTTTGACTTCCGGAATGTCTGGCGCGTCGAGTTCGGCACGCGCTACTGCGCACCACGGATACGGAAGCGCCTGAACCCAGTTCATGACGCGGCCAAGTGCCGCAGCAGGCAGCACTTCCATGGCAGAGATCGTGATGGCCAGGGAATCGACGCGACTGTCGGTTGACGAGAACGACCAGTCATAGCGCCCGCAGCCGACGCGGACCGCGCCCGCTTGCTTCTCTGACATGGCGACCAGCCACCCGCAGCTTAGTGCACGATCTCCTTGCAGGGGGCGCGCACAGAGGCAGAAGGTATAGATGTTCTCGTAGGTTTGACCGAAGCGCCGGACGAGCGTATCGGCCACTGCTTCGCGCCCGATCACCGATGGCGGAAAGGTGATGGCGTCAGTTTGCACGTTCATGTTGAGGCTTACATCCTTCGTGAACGCGCGCTCCAGCAGGTGTGGACGGTTGCTGTCCTTTGCGCTGATGTAGTTCGCGATTGAGTCGGCGGGGCTGTTCACTTCCGGTGCACCTTCGCTCGGGGAATCTCAGGCGCCCGGCAATCGAGTCGAAGTGGGGCCAGCAGATCGGCGCCGCTGTTCATTGACCAACCGGCGGTTCCCACAGCTCGACCTTGTTTCCCTCGGGATCCATGACCCAGGCGAATTTCCCATACTCGGACTCCTCGATCTTCTCGAGCACATTGCAGCCTTCCGCCTTGAGGGCCGCAACGAGCGCATGAACGTCGGCGACGCGATAGTTGACCATGAAGGATGCCGTGCTCGGCGCAAAGTAATTGCCTTTGGCGTCGCCGATCGTCCAGATGGTTGTTCCCGTAGTCGGCTTGCCTTCTGCGTCTGTCCAGGTGAACGCAGCGCCTCCCCACTCCTGCACGTCGATGCCCAGGTGCTTCTGGTACCAGGATCGCAGGGTTACAGGGTCGCGCGCGTTGAAGAATATTCCGCCGATGCCAGTGACTCTTTTCATTTACGCCTCCGCAGCAGGGGTGAGGTCAAAGGTGCATTCTTATCTATGCTTTCCTGCCAAATCGAGAGTTTCAGAGTGCAGTTTGCGATGCGATCAGTGCTCCAGTGACTCGCCGCTGGCACTTCCTGACTGCAATGAATCACCAGGATGTGTTTCAGTTCATGCGCTGGAAAAGATCAAGGTAAGCATTGCTGAAGAACACGCGATCAAACCGCTCCGATTGGAAGTTGATTTCATGATGTCTTTCAAGCATTTCCTTATTCCAGGACATCCAGTAGTTGGACATGCCAACCCAACTGAGCCGGACAGGAGGTTTCTCCTTATGAATAAACGTAATCTCAAGAGTGCGCGAGGGTTGATGGCGCTGCCGACCTATGTTGAAGTGGTCCTGCAGGATGATCTCTCTCAATCCTGAGCAGATGAAAATGATTGTCTTCTGATCTCTTATCGTTCCTTTCTTCTCGCTTTTTCCATCCGTCAACTTCAGATCGATACGAACGATCGATCCAGCAGGTACAAGCAGATTTGGAACATTCTGCTTGATCCGCAATTTCGCCGCCGCATCACCGTCGTTGGCCCACGCGACCGCAAGAAGAGAAAGGACAAATTCCGATAGCAGCAAAAACAGAAGCGGTCCTCGCAATTGGTTCACCTTCATCCGGCGTAGCGCAGGACGGCAAGCGGTGCGAGGACATTGACCACCACGGCAAGACATGGAAGCCAGAAGGGTGTTTCCCGGCGCACACAGGCGATGACTCCGAGGGTCAGGCCGACAACGACCAGACACAACCCGATTGCTCCATAGAATCCGAGCATGAGTAACGCACCGAGCGTGTAGTAGCGCGCAAACAGCTGTTCGTTGAAAGCACGGCCTTGCGGTGTCTCCAGGAAGAAGATCATGCCAACAAGCAGTACTGGGCAGCAGAGGGCAATTACGCTGCGCATCGTGCGCTTCCGGTGACCTTCCACGGATACGTCGACTGGCTCGAGCATCGGTTCAGCGACCCTTTGGACGCCTGGCGTTTGACATGAGCGTACCGCAACGCATGTCCTCGCCAGCCGTCGTCGGTCCGCGCGACGCAAGGCTTAACCGTCATGAGCGAGCACTTCCGACACCCGGGTTCGCAGGACGGGAATGAGTTCCGCCTCGAACCATGAATTGCGCTTGAGCCAGGGATGGTTGCGTGGGCTCGGATGAGACAGGGGAACCGTGTGGGGCCAGTTCCTTCGCCATGAATGAACCGCATCGGTGAGTGACGCACCGTCGTTCGGAAGGTGATACGCCAGCGCGTACTGGCCGATGACAAGCGTCAGTCGTAGGTTCTTCAGGCGTGACAGCAATGCGGCTCGCCATGCCGGCGCGCACGCCGGCCGCGGAGGCCGGTCGCCGGATCTGCCAGTTCCGGGGAAGCAGAAACCCATGGGCAGGATGGCCACTTTCTTGGCGTCGTAGAAGACTTCGCGCGAGATTCCCAGCCAGGCGCGCAGCCTGTCGCCGCTCGCGTCGTTGAACGGCATGCCCGTTTCGTGAACCTTTCTGCCTGGCGCTTGACCCGCAATCAGGATGCGAGCCGACGGATGCACTTGAACGATCGGGCGCGGGCCAAGCGGCAGGTATTCAGCGCAAAGCACGCAGGCGCGGACTTCGGTGAGCAGCGCCGCGATTGAAGTCATGGGGGAGCGATTCCGACGGCTGACGCCTGACTTCAGCGGCGACCGTAGGCTGCGTTTCGATAACGAAGCCTCCGCCGTTCCTGTCGAACTGAAACGAGAGCAAGTCGATTCCCTCTTTGACAAGTCGACGGAATTTCGGAAATGAACCGTTGAGCGATGCGGCTCGCAACTGCGGAACAAAAACGGACTTCAGCTCTGCCTCCATCGACTCGCGCAATGCGGACATGGCGTGCCTGGCGTATTCGCTCAGCCGCGTGCGCAGACCGCAGGCCGTGGCACGTCGGCCGGAGCGAAGGGTCACGCGCCACATCTTTCCTAATGGGGTTGAAATACTCGATCCAAGATCAATTCGTGCGGGAACGCGGCGCCGGGATCCACCTTGCGCCGCTGCGTTCTGTCGCACGGCAGTAGCGCGTGGTCGAGTTCGGAATGACGCCTGATGCCATCGCGCGTGATGCCACGGCGCTGCTTGATGTCGCGGAGCAACTTCACCAACGACGTCAGTTGCGCGTCGGGAAATGGGTCGAGGCCGTCCCCATCGTTAATGAGTTCGATGGCGATGGAGCGACCGCTGAGGCGAAAGACGTGATGTGCCACCTGGTCTTCCGGCACGCTGGCGCGCAACGCCCCGTCCCGGTCGATCATGTAGTGGATGCCGAGTTTGGGATGGGCTTCAATCTGTCGAATGCTTTCTTCGAGAGTGCCGGCTCGCACCCAGATGGGCCTGCCTGTCCTGGCATCGCAGGTAGGGCCGCCCGTCGAATGGATTACGACCATGTCGATCACTTCCCTGCGAACGTTGCCGGTGCGACGCGCTTCGGTATCACTGGCCGTAACGGCGAGCGCCGTGAAAACCAACCCGATCATGGCCGATTTTCTATTCATGTTGCCGACTGTGCGCCCTTCCGCGCAACTGTCGGCACTCTGTGGCGCCTGACGTCTTCCATCAGCGGCGCTGACCAGTGCGGTCCGCTGCGTGCCCGTGTCGGGCGGCAGCGTGACCTGCATTGATTGAGCACAACGCGCCTCGCGACGGATCGATGCCGGTGTCCCGCAGCCTGGCGATCATGGGCGCCGGCCGTTCAAGCTAACTCGGCCCGCGCGGTTGGAAGAGTTCGACGGGATTGCCCGATGGATCCTCGACGAGCACTTGCTGGCCTCCTGGTCCCTTGATGGGCTTGCTTCGGAAGACCGCACCTTGGGCGGTAAGTTCGACGACCGTGGCTTCGATGTCCCGGACCTCGACCACGAGTCGATTCCAGCCCCCGGGTTCTGGTGTGGCCCCATTCTTCAGCTTCTTCCTTGCTGACGTGCCGGGTCCGCTGAGCCAAAGAGAAAGACCTTTGCGTTTGAGGATGGCGAAGGGTGGGCCCCATCGGTCCGTAAGCCTGAAGCCCAACGCTCTATAGAACGGTAGCGCTGCATCGACATCATTGACCAAGTAGCGGACGGCCGGCATGTGGCGCTCCTCTTCGGCGACTGTTCCTGGCGCTTCACTTTGCGCTGCGAGTTTTTAGACGATTGCCTTGTAAGGCCCAACGTTTGTGCTCAGCGCCCGGAGCGGCCAGCGGGTGGAGATGCACTTGAGCGAAGCCCGCATTGTCTGTTCCGCGGCCCATGCCGTTGCGGGTCGGCTCGAGCGACAGGTCAGGCGCCACCTGTTAACCCGGGATTTCGGCCTCTACGAGCCTGGCAAGTAGCGCGAGGGACTCTTGCCACCCGAGATAGCACGTTTCGAGGGGAATGACGTCGGGTATTCCCTCCTGCACGACGTTCAATTCGGTTCCGCAAGGCACCTTCCTGAAGGACACGGTGACCTGCAACGTGCCGGGCAAGTTGGGGTCATCGAACCTGTCCGTGTGACGGATGCGTTCATGTGGCACCAGTTCAAGGTACTCCCCGCCGAAGGAGTGGCTGTTGCCTGTCGTGAAGTTCGTGAATGACATCCTGAAAGTGCCGCCGACTTTGGCGTCCAAGTGGTGGACCTTCCCGGTGAAGCCATTCGGCGGAAGCCACTTGACCATGGCGTCAGCGTCGAGGAACGCGCGATAGACCCTTTCTGGGGGCGCACGAAGCACGCGATGAATCCGGACTGTGTTGGTGGGCATGACGGCTGCGCCTTTCATTACTGGTTGGTCAACGATGGACGAGTTGGGACGCCTGACGTCCGGCTTCGGACACGTGCCGCTTGCGACACGTCGCAATGCAAGCCGTTCCTGGGTGGCACGAACCCTGACTCGCAGTGCGATTCCATCCGAGCAGCATGTTTCACCTCAATCCAGGGCATGTCGCTGGCGCCTTGAAGCTAGTCGGGCGCAATGCCCTTCACGGCCCATGCGAACGCCGCATAGGAGCGCGGGCCATCCGGTTCTCCATCGACATACGCCAACCTCACGGCGTCACGAAGTCTGGCCCGCTCGGCATCGCTGAGCGTGGCGACGTACTCGGCGTTTGGGCCGTCCTTGCCCGCGTAGGGGGCCCAGTAGTCATTGAATGACGCGAACTCCATCCGGATGCTCAGCGTGGTTTCGGCCACATCGCTGAATCCAGCCGCCCGCCAGGCGTTCGCTAATTCGCCCGGTCGGGTCATCGGGCGCGTGTAGTTGCGTGCCCGGCGCTCGTTTGCCTTGGGATCCAGCACCGCTGCCGTATCGAAGAAGATCCGGTTGGCAACGAAGCCTTCGCGGGCGTCCCACACGGTTGCGCCGACTACGGCGCCCGGCCGGGCGATGCGTCGCATCTCGGCGATGGCCTCGTCCGCCTTTGGAACGAAGTGCAGCACGAGTAACGACAGCACGCGGTCGAAACTGTGATCCGGAAAGGCCAACGCGCAGGCGTCTCCGACCTCGAACACGATCCTCGGATCAAGATTGCGGCGCGTGGCATGTTCAATGTAGGCGGGCGAGAAATCGACGCCGCGCAACTGCTTCACCTGGCATCTCTGCGCCAGGGCAAAGGCGAGGCGGCCCGTGCCGCAGCCCACGTCGAGAACGCATTCGCCGCTCGAAGTGCCGACGAAGTCAAGGAACGGTTCTGCAAGACGCTGGCTCCAGCGTCCCATCTGCAGTTCGTATCCGTCGCCGTCAGCGGCAAGGAATGTCGAGGAAACATTCAAAGGTCACCTCATTTATCTATCTTGCCCCGAGCGGCTTGACGGTGTTGCGACGCGCCAGTGAACGACTGAGGTAAGCGGCCCGCCATGGGAAAGTCCGCCTGACCGCCGGGTCGACCGCACTTGGCCTTGCGAGCTACTGCGCACCTTCCCGCTTGGTCATCTGCAGCGCCAAGGCGCGCCATTGCCCTCCGCGCTTGATGTAGATCGCTGTGTACCGCAACTTCGACTTACTGTCTTGCTTGCCCTCAGACGCGAACTCCAGCTCCGTCGTACCGAAGGTCACTGCCATATCGCCTTCAACCAGGACCGTTCGCTCGCTGATCGTTTGCCCCGTCAACTTCCAGCCAAGAACATTCTTGATCAGGGCGGCTTTGCCCGAGGTCTTTCCGTTGTTGGAGTTAAAGACGAAACGATCGTCTATGACTCGACGAAGTGTCGCCTCATCTCTATTGATCTCGGCGGCAATCCACTCGTCTTCCACAGCCAGGACGCGTCGCCCTTCTTCTTCGACTTGTTCGTTCGCTATCGCGGCAGAGGCTCCTTTCGCCGGCAGGGTGAGAACGCAGGCGATCATTGCAAGGACTAGAGACTTGTACATGCACTGCCTCCATAGGACGACCCCGGGTTTCGGGCACGGAGCGAACCGGCGTGAAGCGTAGAGCTCCTGCATGGCCTGACGCTTGACATGAGGGACGACCGAGGGCGCCAGCCGTTGGACGTCCCCTTCGATGGAAGGGTCACACCGCACATGGGCGGCGGCGTTACTTGCGCCGGAATCAATCGAACTCTCAGGCATAGTTAGGCGTCGGCGGCGTCATTGACCACGATGACTTCATCGAAGCCTTCGTCAATACTTGGCGCCTCGAGTAGGCCAAATACGCTTCGAACGGCGAACTCGGGCACGACTTCGTCAGGGAGCCGCTGGGCGTTCTGAGTCAGAGCCCGCTCAAGTGGTGTGTTGATCCAGACTGCGGCTGTCCGAACGCCAAAGCGCTTGGCCAGAGCAAGCGCACGAGCTCGATGGCGCCTCGCGGGTACCGCGGCGTCCATGACTATGGCCGCAGGACCAAGCGCTTCGAAGTTGTTTCGTATCCAGGTCGTCTTTCCGCCGCCCTGAACTCCCATCACGACGAAGAAGCTGGCTTCCGCCCCAACTGTGCTGAAGAGTGCATCGAGGTCCGCGTAAAGCTGCTCCCACGCCGCCGCATTGCGCTCGTCTGTATACACCCGTCCCTCCGGCGTCCGAAGATAGTCATCCGGGTTGAGGACGCGCGGTGTGGGCATTCGACGCCGAACGTGGTGATCAGCGGCAGGCGCGCGAGGTGGTCAACGAGAACATCATGGCCGCTTTCGCCTGTCCGCTGCATCCAGAGTTGGACACACACAATCAGATGACTGCATCAGGCGTGAGGTGGCCGATGCAGGAATAGCTCAATGGTTCGAACAAAAATGAATCCAAAGACGCAAAGAGCCCATGTCAGGGCTACGGCGTAGGGGCCTACACCCGGTGGGAACGGGACACCTGCAACGTTGAACCAGAGACCTGCAACCGCGACGGTCGAAAGGGCGTAGATGACGACGACCCATGGGGGCAATCGGCCCGGTTCGATCGCACGGCGTCGACGGAATTGGATCAGGAGAACGAGGGTAAAGATCGAACCAGCAGTTGCGCTGGACAGCGGCCAAGTGACGTTGCCAGGGACATGAAGGAGGTTAAGAAGTGTGGGAACCAAAGCAAGGGCGGTGACCAGAAGGCCACCTTCAATGTAGAGGCGCACGAGGCGGAGGTGCCGGTCGGAAAGCTCGCCTCCCAGCGCACCTCGGAGAGTAACAACCACTGCCGAAAAACCGACAAATGACAACGAGAGGGCTGCGAGGCGAAGAAGATAGTCAGATTCTGCCGATGTCACGATCGCATCCTGATAAGTAGGTGTCTAACGCCTGCGTTAAGTCGCCGCCGAGCAGAAGCAGGCGGTCGAAGCCATGCATGTCGCCAGCGGTCGGCTTGAACGCATGGTTAGGTTGCAGCCCGCATGCGACCGGTCTTGAGCAACCACGCCAAGTACGCAGCTGCAGTTACATCGTACGTCAGGCAGAACGCTGGCCACCAACTTGGTACGCCTGGATTAGATATGACTCTGCCGTGCGCGAGATCGAAAGCGCCGTGGGCCGCTAGCGCGACCACGACAACCCAAAGCGACGACCGGAAGCCAAGTACTGCAACCACGAGGAAAACTGTGCCCACCACCGACTCCAGCACGACTGCGTGCGTGGATGCTCCCATGACCGCGAATAATGCATAGTAAGACGCGATGACGATTGTCACGGTGGAATAGAAGGCACGGTCACGGTCCAACCCAATAGCGGTGGCAAACAGTCCTACCGCGAATGCAAGGAGTGCTCCCACAAGTAGTGCCACGATGCGCCTCCTTGCTCGACCTGCGACCTAACGTTCGAGCTGAGCCGGCCGCGCAGGCAACCGCCAGCTTGCCGCAGAAGGCCGATTTGCACCTTGGCCGGGAGCGGCCAGGCGCCAAGTGCCGTAGCGGGGCGGCTTGAGCGAGGGGTTAGGCCGCAGTTTCATAGCTGAAGCGTTGTACGACACCCTGCCACCAACCTTCCGTGACTTGCACCTCGGTGAAACGACCGCCGGTGAGCGAAGCGATGACCTTGCGCCAAAAGGCTTGAGCGGGAAGGTTGCGGGGCATCTCACCAACCTCCCACGGCCCGGGATGGCTTTGGAAGACATGGCGCGCTAAGGCGGTACCCAAGTCTGCGCGGCGGTATTTCTTGAGAATGAAGAACTGTTCCATCCAGAAGCCGTCCTTCTGAGTGACGATGGCAGGCGCGACGAGTGCGAAACCAGCAAAGTGTTGATTCACCAGGACGACGTGGGCGAAGAAGCGCTTGCCCTCCGCATGGCGTGTGAGGTCGTATCCATATTCCCCGCGCGTATCGAGTTCCTGATCCCAGATGTCGGAGAGCTCGTACTGGTAAAGCTCAAGCATGCGGCTGACAGCCGCGAAGTCTTCGGTTCGGGCTAATCGAAACTCGTGGACCACCACGCACGCTCCCTTCTGCGACCTGACGTTTGAGCTGAGCGGGCCACGACGGCGGGACGCCAGGCCCGGGCTGGCGAAAATGTACCGTGTACCGTCAGCTCTGGCCTGTTGGCCTGCCGTTGGCGCTCCGCTTGAGCGAATACGAGGGACTTCCCCGTCCCGAAGCGACGCGGTAGTCGCACGGCATCGAAGTGCCACGATTGAGATTCGTCATCATCAATCCGAAACGGGA
>Ga0209261_10000279_pt1 | contig 13945 bp, 8 predicted proteins | sample DOMMetBare1Fresh_FD_187470 | JGI IMG/M metagenome (GOLD analysis project Ga0209261, IMG submission 187470) | Wetland sediment microbial communities from St. Louis River estuary, USA, under dissolved organic matter induced mercury methylation -... | ecosystem: Environmental > Aquatic > Freshwater...
TCCCCGCGCGAGGGTGCCGACGAGCGGACGGCGCACGACGCGGCGATGGCGGTGGCCGGTGAACTGCGCCGGCTGCTGATCGCGCCCGGTCCCGACCCGGCGCTCGAGGTGGACGCCGACCTGCGCCCGGAGGGCCGCAACGGACCGCTGGTGCGCACCCTGGACTCCTACGCCGAGTACTACCGCCGGTGGTCGGTCACCTGGGAGGCGCAGGCGTTGACCCGGGCCGCACCGATCGCCGGCGACACGGGGCTGGCCGCGGCGTTCGTCGAGCTGATCGATCCGTTGCGCTGGCCGGCCGGCGGTCTGGACGACGCCGCGGTGCGGGAGATCCGTCGGATCAAGGCCCGGGTCGAGTCCGAGCGGCTGCCCCGCGGTGCAGACCCGTTGCGGCACCTCAAGCTCGGCCGCGGTGGCCTGGCCGACGTCGAGTGGACAGCGCAACTGATCCAGCTGCGGCACGCGGGCGAGTACCCCGGACTGCGCACCACCTCCACCGTGCGGGCGCTGGAGGCGGCGGTGGACGCCGGACTGCTCGACCCCCACGACGGTGAGGTCCTGCTCGCCGCGTGGCGCCTGGCCTCGCGGGTGCGCAACGCGACCGTGCTGTGGCGCGGCCGACCGTCGGATGCCCTGCCCACCAAGCGGATCGAGCTGGAAGGCGTGGCCCGGATCGTCGGCTACCCGCCCGGCTCGATCGCCCAGCTGGACGAGGACTACCAACGAGCCACGCGGCGCGCCCGAGCGGTCGTGGAGCGCGTTTTCTACGGATGAGCTGCCGCGCGTCGGCACCAGGACGGAGGATGGGGACATGGCCACGGACGACCTCGACCGCGAGCCGGTGTGGCTGAACGAGCCCGCGCGCTGGCGACGCGTCGGGGCCGAGTTGGTGATCACCACGGACGCCCACACCGACTTCTGGCGGCACACCCACTACGGCTTCGTCCGGGACAACGGCCACCTCTACGGTGTCCGCGTGCTGGGCGGGTTCACCGCGGAGGTGACCATCGAGGCGACCTACGCCGAGCAGTACGACCAGGCCGGTCTGATGGTCCGGATGGACGCCGAGCGCTGGGTGAAGTGCGGGATCGAGCGGGTCGACGGGGCGCTGCTGATGAGCGCCGTGGTCACCCACGCCGTCTCGGACTGGAGCACGGTGCCGCTGGCCGTCCCGAGCGACGAGCCCGCGCGCCTCGGTGTGCGGCTGACCCGGGCCGGCGACGCCCTGACCATCGCCTGTCGCACCGGCGAGGGACCCTGGCGGGTGCACCGTGTGGCGTTCCTGCCGCCCGGCCTGCCGGTCTCGGTCGGACCCATGGCGGCCTCGCCCACCGGGGACGGGTTCGAGGTGCGGTTCCTCGACTTCACCCTCGTCGAGGGGTGACCTCGGGCCGTTCACTGGCCCTACCGTTGCGCCATGCGCAGGCGTCGTCACCGTCGGGGACTGACCGTGCAGGCGATCGCCGGGACGCACACGGTGCTGCTCGGCCTGGATCTCGCCGATCCCCGCGGATGTCTGGGCTTCGCCGTCCGCCGGGTCGATCACACCGAGGGTGAGACCAGCTGGCTGCGCGGGATGAAGACCTTTGCGACGCTGGTGCCGGAGCCGCCACCCGGCTCGGAGTACAGCACGGCCGAGCACCCGATCCAGGGCTTCCAATGGGGCGACTACAGCGCCAAGCCCGACCACGAGTACACCTACGAGGTCTCGGCGATGGGCGGTGCACCCGGCGCGTTGGTCCCGTCGGCGACGGTCGCGGTGCGGGTGCGGACCGAGACCGAGGACGACGGGGTGCACGGGGTCTGGTTCAACCGCGGGGTGGCCGGATCCCAGGCCTTCGTGCGTCGTTTCCCCGGCTTCGAGCCGAGTCGCGACCTGGACGAGCGACACCCGGCCATGGTGTGGCTCTCACGCGGACTGGCCGAGGCGTTCCTCGGCTTCTGCGCCGAGGCGACGGGTCCGGAATGGGGGCTGCACGGGGCGTTCTACGAGTTCACCTGGGATGCCGGCCTGGCCGCCCTCGCCGCGGCGCGTGACCGCGGGGTCGACCTCGCGCTGGTCGTCCATGGCCGGGACCGCGACACCGCCGACGGCGAGGGCGGCGACGTCACGGCGGAGCAGGCCCGGGCCGCGGCCACCCGGCACGGCCTGGACTCCGCGATCCACTGGCGGACGGCGCCGTTGAAGAGCGCTCTGCAACACCACAAGTTCCTCGTGCTGGAGCACCGGGGTGAGCCGGTCGCGGTGTGGACCGGCTCGACGAACCTGACCCGGGGCGGGGTGTACGGGCACTCCAACGTGGGACACCTGATCCGTGATCGCGTGATCGCCCGGGCTTTCGCGACCGAGTGGCGCCGGATGGCCGACCAGCTCTCCACGGCGGACCTGCGCGCCGTCCACGAGAACGCCGAGCCGGTCGCGCAGGTGGTGCCGGCGCAGGGTGGGGCCCAGGTCGTCTTCTCGCCGCGCTCGACGTCCTCGACCCTGCTCACCTGGTACGCGGACCTGTTCGCTGCGGCCACGTCGTCCGCGCACCTCACCGGTGCCTTCGGGCTGCACCAGGTCTTCCGCGACCGGCTCGGGGTCGTCCGACCACAGCTGATGCGGACCGTGTTGCTGGACAAGGTGCCGCCGCGGCGCTCGGCTGTGCCGCGGACCGACCCCAACGTGCGCATCTCCACCGGCAGCCACCTGGCCGCCGGCCTGCTCGACCAGTGGGCGGCGGAGCACCTGACCGGGTTCAACACCCACGTCAAGTACATCCACACCAAGATCATTCTGATCGACCCGCTGACCGACGACCCCACCGTGCTGACCGGATCGGCCAACTACAGCGACGCCTCGACCGAGAAGAACGAGGAGCACACAGTGGTGCTGCGGGCGGGCAGCACCCGCGCGTCGTCCCGGCCGGCGCTGCGCCGGCTCGCGGACATCTACCTGACCGAGTATCACCGGCTGTTCATGCACTTCGCCTTCCGGGCCATGGTGCAGGGTCGCACCCTGAACGACGGCGCGCGCCAGGCGATGGGGCATCTCGACGAGACCGACGGGTGGACCGTCCGGCACTACGAACCGGACTCCTGGCGCGCCCTGCAGCGCGCCCGGTTCTCCGGCACCCCCGTCTCCCCGTGATCATGCAATTCGAGCAGATCGGATTGCATGATCACGGGGAGAGGGGTCAGGGGCGACCGCGGAGGGTGCGGTATCGCCGGATCAGCGCGTTGGTCGAGGAGTCGTGTGCCAGCTGGGGTGCGGCGTCCGCGGTCAGCTCGGGGGCGATCCGGCCGGCCAGCACCTTGCCGAGCTGGACACCCCACTGGTCGAACGAGTTCAAGCCCCAGACGATGCCCTGGGTGAACACCTTGTGCTCGTAGACGGCGATCAGCGCGCCCAGGGTGAACGGGGTCAGCTTCTCGCCCAGGATCGTGGTCGACGGCCGGTTGCCCTCGAACGTCTTGTGCGCCACCAGCGCTCCGGTAGCGCCCTCGGCGGCCACCTCCTCCGGCGCCTTGCCGAACGCCAGCGCCTCCGTCTGGGCGAAGAAGTTGGCCATCAACAGGTCGTGATGCTCGCCGACCTCGGTGCCCGGGTGAGCAAAACCGATGAAGTCCGCCGGGATCAGCTTCGTGCCCTGGTGCAGCAACTGGTAGTACGCGTGCTGCCCGTTCGTGCCGGGCGTGCCCCAGACCACCGTGCCGGTCTCATAGTCGACCCGGGCGCCGTCGATCGTCACCGACTTGCCGTTGGACTCCATGTCGAGCTGCTGTAGGTAGTCGGCGAACGAGTCCAGGTACTGCGCATAGGGCAGGACGACGTGGCTCTGCGTGCCGAAGAAGTTGCCGTACCAGATGCCGAGCAGGCCCATCAACGCGGGGACGTTCTGGCGGTAGGGCGCGGTGGCGAAGTGCTCGTCGACGGCCCGGAACCCGGCGAGCATCTCTCGGAACGCGGGTGGACCGATCGCGATCATCAGAGACAGTCCGACCGCGGAGTCCATCGAGTAGCGACCGCCGACCCAGTCCCAGAACCCGAACATGTTGGCGGTGTCGATGCCGAACGCGGCCACCTCGTCGGCCGCGGTGGAGACCGCGACGAAGTGTCGAGCAACGGCGGTCTCGGCTGCCAGTCGCTCCACCAGCCAGGCACGCGCGGTTGCGGCGTTGGCCATCGTCTCCTGGGTGGTGAAGGTCTTGCTGGCGACGATGAACAGCGTGGTCTCGGCGTCCAGGCCCGCTGTCTTGTACGCGATGTCGTCGCCGTCGACGTTGGAAACGAAACGCAGGTCGAGGTCGCCTGCCGCATACGGTGAGAGCGCGAAGGTGGCCATCGCGGGCCCGAGGTCCGAGCCGCCGATGCCGATGTTCACCACGGTGCGGATCGCCTTGCCGGTGTGGCCCCTCCACGCACCCGAGCGCACCTGGTCGGCGAAGCCGGACATCTGGTCGAGCACCCGGTGCACCTCGGGGACGACGTTCACGCCGTCCACCTCGACCACCGTGCCGACCGGGGCGCGCAGTGCGGTGTGGAGGACGGCGCGGCCCTCGGTGACGTTGATCTTCTCCCCGCCGAACATCCGCCGGGTCGCACCGCGCAGATCGACCGCCTCGGCCAGGGCGACCAGCAGGTCCAGGGTCTCCTCGGTGATCCGGTGCTTGGCGACGTCGACGTGCAGGCCGGCGACCTCGACGGTGAACCGCTCGGCGCGGGTCGGGTCGGTGGCGAACAGCTCGCGCAGGTGGAGGGTGCGAACGGTGTCGGCGTGCGCGGCGAGGGCCGCCCACTCGGGGCGGCTGCTGACCAAGGCAGTGGGCATGCGCCCTACCCTGCCGCGTTCCCCGGCGCCGGGCCAGCAGATGACCCGTGTCCTCTCCCACGAGCCTCCGATCGACGGTGATCGGACCGTTCCACGTGGTTTGTGGTGATATGTGTCGTGGAATGTGTCCAGGCACGAGATCTGACCGGCGAGCGGACGGCGAGGGCGCCGGACGGGAGGACGACGATGCGTGTGCCGGGAACCCTGGCCACCTGGCAGAGCGCACTGAAGACCTGGGGGACGCGGTCGCTGGGCCAGGCCCTGAAGCCGGCAACGGTGCTCGCCCGGGACGGGTTCGTCGTCGACCAGACCTTCCGGAAGCAGACGGTTGACAACGCGGCGCGTTTCTCCGCGTTCCCGGCGACCCGGCACCTGACGGTGGCCGACCGGTGGGGAAACGTCGTGGCCTACACGCTGACCATCGAACAGACCGGCGGCAGCGGGATCGTCGTCCCCGGTCGCGGCTTCCTGCTGAACAACGAACTGACCGACTTCAACGTCACCGACACCCAGGGCGGCCACGACCCGAACCTGCCCGCGCCGGGCAAGCGCCCGCGCAGCTCGATGGCGCCGACGATCGTGCCGAGGGACGGCCGGCCGTGGCTGGCGGTCGGATCGCCCCGGGTGGCGCGACGATCATCACCACGGTGCTGCAGACCCTGGTGAACCGGATCGACTTCGCCCTGACCCTGCCGGAGGCGATCGCCGCTCCGCGGGCCAGCGAGCGCAACGGAGCCTCCACCCAGGCCGAGCCGGCGTTCCCGGTCCCGGGGCTGCAGGGGCTGGGGCACACGTTCGCCCCGGTGCCCGGGATCGGCGCGGCCACCGGGATCGAGTTCCTCGGCCGGGGACGGCTGCTGGCCGCCGCCGAACCGGCCCGCCGCGGCGGGGGGAGTGCCCTGGTGGTCTGGCCCTGACCGCCTGCCTTCCGCCGACATCGCCACGGCGGTGATCATCAGGCCCGGATCGGCGCCGCCACGGCGATGTCGGCGTGCAAGGCCCAGGTCAGGCCAGGTCAGGTCAGGTCAGGTCAGGTCAGGTCACGGCGCCGGTGCGGATGTCCCAGTCGACAGTGACCGGCGTGCCGAGCGATCCCGTGGCGTCCTGCGGTCGGTAGGCGACCTGGATCTCGCCGTAGGCGAGCGACGCCGTCTCGACGATCTCGCCCGCCCCGTCGTCGTTGACGGTGACCGAGGTGACCTGGATCCCGCTCAGCGTGACGGTGAGGAAGTCGTGGGCCCCGAGGCGGCGCATGCTCAGTACCCCGGTTGTCAGGTGCGTGCCCTTGGCGCAGTGCTTGACCAGCAGCGGTGAGGCCTTGTCGTAGCGGTGGGTGAAGACCAGGTCGGTGGGGCGGGGCCTGCCCACGCCCGCACCCGAGCCACCGGAACTGGTCGCCGCGCGCGACACTCCCCACGACCAGGTCAGGACGTCGATCTCATCACGATGGTGGGCGTCCTTGCTCTCGCCGGGGACCTGGTCCAGGCGCAGGAACGTGTCGACAGCCATGGGTCATCGTGGCGCGCCGGGAGACGGCCGTCCACAGCGCGGCGCGACCGCCGGGTTCGGTCGGTGGGACCGGTTAGGGTCGGCTCGTGCTGTACCTGCACCGCGCCGAGGACGCCGAGGCGTTGGTGGGACCGCTTGCCGCCGTGCTGGCCGCGCCGCGTGAGGATCCCTTCGCTCCCGAGGTGGTCTGCGTCCCGACCCGGGGGGTGGAGCGCTGGCTGGCGCAACGCCTGTCCCACCATCTCGGAGCTGGGCCGGACGGCGAGGCGGGCGTGTGCGCAGGCGTGGTGTTCGAGTCCCCGTCCCGGCTGTTGGCCCGGGTCCGCGCCGGACTGGACGCCGACCCGGAGGGCGAGCTCGCGCGCGGCGCCGAGGAAGATCCGTGGGCGTCGGAGCGGGCGCTCTGGCCGGTGTTGGAGCTGATCGAGGAGTGCCTGTCCGAGCCGTGGGCGGGGCCGCTGGCCCACCATGTCGGTGTCGGTGTCGGTGCCGGTGTCGGTGTCGAAACCCGTGCCGACGACCGGTCGGGCCGGCGGTTGGCCCTCGCCGCGCAGCTGGCCTGGCGTTGGACCTCCTACGGCGTGCAGCGACCATCGCTGCTCCTGGACTGGGCCGGCCCGCAGGAGGCCCGGGAGGTGCTGCCGTCGTCCGCTGTGGACCTGGACTGGCAGGTCGAACTGTGGCGGCGACTGCGCGCTCGGCTGGGCGAGCCGAGCCCCGCCGAGCGCCTGGGCGGGGCCGTTCGCCGGCTCGTCGCCGAGCCGCGGACGGTGGCCCTGCCGTCACGGCTGTCGGTCTTCGGGGCCACCCGGTTGCCCCGGGCGCAGCTGGACCTGCTGGCTGCCCTGGCCCGACGGCGCGACGTCCATCTCTGGTTGCCCCACCCCAGCCCCGCACTGTGGGAGACGGTCCGGCACCGGCCGCTGCTCTCGCCGCGACGGGCGGACGCCGAGCTCCTCGCCCGCCACCCGATGCTCGCCTCGATGGCCCGGGACAGCATCGAGCTGCAGCAGCGCCTGCTCGCCCTGGCCGATCACGCCGCAGACCCGGACGCCGTCCGCCTCGTGGTCGAGGACGTCCGGCACGAGCCACCGGCCGACCCCCGGGAGCCCTCGCTGCTGGCCGGACTGCACCGGGCACTGCGCGAGGACGACCCGTCCCCGGGCCGGCACCGGTTCCGCATCGGTGACCGCAGCATCCAGGTGCACGCCTGCCACGGCCGCGCCCGCCAGGTCGAGGTGCTGCGCGAGGTGATCCTCGGACTGCTCGGCGACGACCCCACCCTGCACCTGCGCGACATCCTCGTGATGTGTCCGGACGTGGAGCACCTGGCTCCTCTGGTCACCGCGACGTTCGGGCTGGTCGCCGCGGAGGATGCGACGGCCTGGCACCCGGGTCAGGGCCTGCCCCTGCGCCTGGCCGACCGCGCCCTGCGCCAGACCAATGACCACCTCGCCCTGCTCGCCACGCTGCTCGACCTGGGCGCTGCCCGGCTGACCGCCGGGGAACTGCTCGACCTGGCCGCCGCCCCCGCCGTCCGGAGCCGGTTCGCGTTCACCGACGAGGACCTGCTGCGGCTGCGCGAGTGGGTCATTGCCGCCGGGATCCGCTGGGGGGAGGGGATCGACCGTCGTGGACGGTTCGGGTTGCCCCACGTGGCCCAGGGCACGTGGCAGTTCGGTCTGGACCGGCTGCTCGCCGGCGCCGCCGTCGGGGGAGACGATCCGCACCGCTACCTGGGGACTGCTCTTCCGCTGGACGACGTGGAGAGCACCGATCTCGACCTGGCCGGGAGGTTCGCCGAGCTCGTGGACCGGGTGGTGCTCGTGCTGGAGAGCTTCGCGGGCCGGCATCCGGTCGCCGGCTGGTGGCGCCGGCTGGAGGAGGCGCTCGACCTGCTCGCGGGTGAGGACCCCGGCGCCCTCTGGCACGGGGTCGAGGCCCGCCGGATGCTGGCCGAGCTGGCCACCGCGGCCCAGGGACACGCCGCCGCGGCCGGGCTGGAGGACATCCGGGCCCTGCTCGCCGGGCGGCTGGCGGGCCGGCCCACCCGCGCCGGGTTCCGCACCGGGGCGCTGACAGTGTGCTCGCTGGAGCCGATGCGGGCGGTACCGCACCGGGTCGTCGTCCTGATCGGGCTGGACGACGGGACCTTCCCGCGGAGCGCCGCCGACGACGGGGACGACGTCCTGCTCCGCGACCCGTGGGTCGGTGAGCGCGACCGGCGCAGCGAGGACCGGCAGTTGTTCCTCGACGCGGTGACCTCGGCGCGCGAGCACCTGATCGTGCTCTACAGCGGCGCCGACGAGCGGCTCGGTACCCCGCGCCCACCCGCCGTCCCGGTCGGTGAGCTGCTCGATGCCCTGGACCGGCTCGCCGTGACGCCCGACGGCCGCTTGGTCCGCGCCCACCTCACCGTGCACCACCCGCTGCACCCGGTGGACCGGCGCAACTTCACCCCCGCCGCGTTGGGGCGCCCCGGCCCGTTCAGTCACGACCGGCACGCCCACCAGGCCGCCGTCCGGCTCGCCGAGCACGGCCTGCCGGTCCCGGCCGCCGGCCCGCAACCGCTGCTGCCGGTCCCGCTGCCGGTCCGCCCGGTGGCCGTGCAGGAGGAGGCGATCGACCTCGACGACCTCGTCGCGCTGCTCGAGCACCCCGCGAGGTGGTTCGCGCGCCGGCAGCTGGGGGTCTGGCTGCCGGGGGAGGACGACGAGCTCGCCGACGCCCTGCCCTTGGACGTCGACCCGCTCACCGCCTGGCAGATCGGGGATCGTCTGCTACAGGCCTGCCTGAGCGGAGTGGAGCGGGACCGGGCCCGCGGCGCGGAGAACCGCCGGGGTCTGTTGCCGCCCCGCCGGCTCGGCCAGGACGCCCTGGACGACATCGATCGTCGGGTCGGACCGATCGCCCGGGCCGCGCTGGACCACCTCGGCAGTGCGCGCGACCCGCTGGTCGAACCGCTCGACCGGGACGTCGCCGTCGACCTGCCGGACGGTGGCCGGCTCACCGGCACGGTCGGCGTCGTCCGCCGGCTCGACGGCTCCGGTGACGCGATCGTCCGGGCCACCTACTCCCGGCTCGGTGCCAAGCACCGGCTGCGAGCCTGGGTGCAGGTGCTCGCCCTGGCCGCGGCGGGCGAAGGATCGCTCCGGCACGCAGTGACCATCGGTCGGGCGCCAGGGGGCCGGCCCGCCGCGGCCGTGTCCACCCTGCGGCCACCGGCGGAACCCGTTGCGCTGAAACAACTCTCCGAGCTCGTCCGGCTGCGTCGGCGGGCGCTGCGCGAGCCCCTGCCGATGCCGGTGGATGCCGCGGCCGCCTACGCCCGCAGCCGCCAGGCGGGCGAGCTCGAGGAGCAGGCCCTGGACGCCGCCCGGCGCGCCTGGAGCCGACCAGGCACCGCCGACGACCCCTACCACGTGCTCTGCTGGGGCTCGCAGCTGCCGTTCGAGGCGCTGTGTGCGCCGCCCTCGCGGGAGGAACAGGCCTGGGCGGTGCAGGAGGGCACCCGGCTGGGCGTGTACGCGCGCCGGGTCTGGGACGCCCTGCTCGCCCACGAGGAGGTGCGAACCCGGTGACCCTGCCGCTGTGGCGTCCCGAGGCCCTGGCCCGGTTCGACCTGCTCGGGGACCTGCCACGGGGCACCACCCTGCTCGAGGCGAGCGCCGGGACGGGCAAGACCTACACCATCGCCGCCCTGGCCACCCGCTACGTCGCCGAGGGCCTGGCCGAACTGCCCGAGCTGCTCATGGTCACCTTCGGCCGGGCCGCCACCTCCGAGCTGCGGGACCGGGTCCGCGAGCGCCTGGTCGGGGTGCACGCGGCGCTCGCGGCACCCGCTGGTCCCGACAGCAGCGACCCGTTGGTGGCCCACCTGGTCGGGGCCGGCGAGGCGGAGATGAGCGCGCGGCGCGCCCGGCTGGCGCGCGCCCTGGCGACCTTCGACCAGGCGACCATCGCCACCACGCACGGATTCTGCCAGCAGATGCTCACCCGGCTGGGGATCCTGGCCGACCTCGACGCGGACGCCGTGATGGTCGGCGACGTCGCTGACCTGGTCACCGAGGTGGTCCAGGACGTCTACCTGCAGCGCTACGCCACGGCCGATCGCGCTGTCCTCTCCCCGACGCAGGTGGCCGACCTCGGCCGGGCCGCCGTCGGTAACCCGCTGGCCCGCCTGGAACCCGCTGCGGCGCACCCGGAATCGCTGCCGGGGCACCGGTATGCGACCGCCCGGGCGGTGCTGCGCGAGGTGGTGCGGCGCAAACGGGAGCGCCGGTTGCTCGACTACGACGACCTGCTCGACCGGCTGGCTGCGGCGCTGCGCCACCCGACCCTCGGACCGCGTGCCGCCGGGCGGATCCGGGAGCGCTACCGAGTGGTGCTGGTGGACGAGTTCCAGGACACCGACCCGGTGCAGTGGGAGATCCTGCGCACCGCCTTCCACGGTCATCGGACCATGGTGCTGATCGGGGACCCCAAGCAGGCGATCTACGCCTTCCGCGGCGGCGACGTGGTGACCTACCTCAGCGCCGCCGACGCGGCCGATGCCACGGCCACCCTCGACCGCAACCGGCGCAGTGACGCCCCCTTGCTCGAGGCGGTACACCACCTGCTGGGCGAGGCCGCCCTCGGCGACCCGCGGATCGTCGTCCGTCCGGCCAGCGCCCACCACCAGACCGCGCGCTGCGACGCGCCGGCCGCCCTGCGGCTGCGGCATGTGCACCGCGGGGTGTTCGGCGTCCGCGGCACGGCCACCCCGCTTGTCGGCGACGTCCGGGACCTGATCGCCGAGGACGTCGCCGTCGACCTGGTCGGCGCCCTCGCGCAGCGCCGTCTGGCCACCGCCGGGGGCTGGCGTCCGCTGGAGCCGGGGGATGTTGCGGTGCTCACCCGGACCAATGCCGAGGCGCTGCGGGTGCAGGCCGCGCTGGTGGGCTCCGGGGTACCGGCGGTCGTCTCCGGGGTGAGCAGCGTCTTCGGCAGCGAGGCGGCCCGGATGTGGCTCACCCTGCTCGACGCGCTGGAGCACCCCGGCCACTCCGGGCGAGCGGCCGCGCTGGCGCTGACCGACATCGTCGGCTGGGACGCCGCCCGGCTGGCAGGCGCCGACGAGCGGGGACGGGACGAGCTCGCCGACCTGGCCCGCGGCTGGGCGCGGCTGCTCGCCGCCCGCGGCGTGGGGGCGCTGCTGGAGGCGGTGACCGCGACCGGGCTGCTGGAGCGGCTCGCCGCCCGGCCGGACGGGGAGCGTCGGCTCACCGATCTGCGCCATGTGGCCCGGGTGCTGCACGAGGTGTCGGCGCGCCGGCAGGCCGCGGTGTCCGCCCTGGCGGTCTTCCTGCGAGCCCGGATCGCCGAGGCCTCCGGCGACTATGCCGAGGAGCGCAGCCGCCGGCTGGAAACCGACCGGGCGGCGGTCCAGGTGCTCACCGTGCACGCCAGCAAGGGGCTCGAGTTCCCTGTGGTGTACGTGCCGTTCGCCTGGGACCGGTTCGAGCCGGACGAGCCGGAGGTGCTGCGGTTCCACGACGGCGCGGGGAACCGGGTACTGCACGTCGGCGGGCCGACGTCCGACCACTACGCGCCGGCCCGGGACCGCCACCGCGGGGAGGAACGCGGCGAGGACCTGCGTCTGCTCTACGTCGCGCTCACCCGCGCCTGCAGCCAGGTGGTGTTGTGGTGGGCTCCCTCGCGCAACAGCATCGGCGGCGCGCTCAGCCGGGTCCTGCTCGGCGGTCACGGCCCGGGTGAGCAGCCGCCGGCGACGGTCCGGCTGGGGCGCGACGAGGAGATCGCCGCGGCGTTCGAGGCGGTCGCGGCGGGCTCGGGCGGGACGGTCGTGGTCGAATCGGTCGCGGATCGGCCCGTCCCCGCGCGTCGGGCGGGGGGTGCGGCGCCGTCCGCCGACCTGGTCGCCGCTCGGTGGGACCGGGTGGCGGACGACGGGTGGCGGCGGCTGTCGTTCACCGCGCTGACCGCCGCCTCGACGGCGCACGGCACCGATCCCCGGCCGTCCAGCGAGCCCGAGGACGCCGGGGTGCTCGACGAGCAGGACACCGCCGCGCCGGTGACGGGCGAGGCCGACTCCTCGCCGGCCGACCAGCCTCGGTGCCTGTTGGGCGACCTGCCCGCCGGGGCCGGGTTCGGCACCCTGGTGCACAAGGTGCTGGAACTGCTCGACCCGACCGCCGGCGATCTCGCGGGGCAGGTGCGCCGGCTCGCCGTCCAGCGCGGTGCCTCGTCGGTGCTGGGCGTGGGATCGGGGCCGGGATCGGGGCCGGGATCGGGATCGGGGTCAGGCATCGACGACGCGCTGGCCGCGCTCGGCGACGGGACGGCGGCGGCGCTGGCCACGCCGCTCGGCCCGCTCGCCGCCGGCCTGCCGTTGGCCGCGTTCGGGCCGGTCGACCGGTTGACCGAGGTGGAGTTCGAGCTGCCACTGGCCGGTGGTGATCTGGCCGGCGGGCGGCCGGACGATGCCTGGTCGGCGCGGGTGGGCGACGTCGCCGACCTGCTGGCGCGGCACCTGCCCGAGAAGCACCCGCTGACCGCCTATCCCCCCGTCCTGTCGGCGGGAACGGACGACGGCCCGCTGCGGGGGTACCTCACCGGCAGCCTGGACGCCGTCCTGCGCGTGCGCGGGCCGGACGGGCCGCGCTACCTCGTGGTCGACTACAAGACCAACCGGCTCGCCCCACCGGGAGAGCCGTTGACCGCCGCGCACTACCGTCCGGCGGCGCTGGCCGAGGCCATGATCGCCGCGCACTACCCGCTGCAGGCCTTGCTCTATCTCGTTGCGCTGCATCGGTTCCTGCGTTGGCGTCAGGTGGACTACGACCCTGGACGGCAGCTCGGGGGCGCGGTGTACGCGTTCCTGCGCGGAATGTGCGGTCCGCAGACCCCGGTGGCCGCCGACGGCACTCCCTACGGGGTGTTCGGCTGGAGGCCGCCCGCCGAGCTGGTGATCGAGCTGTCCGCGCTGCTGGACGGGCGTCGACCCCGCCGGCCGCGGGACGCCGCATGACCGCGCCGCGGATCGCCGTACGGGCCGGTGGCGTGCTGGCCCGGTTCAACGCCGAAGGCGTGCTCGCGGCGGCCGACGTCCACGTGGCCCGACGGTTGGGGGCGCTGACCGGGGAGAGCGACGAGCGGGTGCTGCTCGCGGTCGCCCTGCTGGTCCGGGCCGTGCGCGGCGGGTCGGTCTGCCTGTTCCTCGACGACCGGGCGGCCATGCTGCTGCCCGAGGGCGAGGACGCCCCCGCCCGCACCGAGTCCGTCCCGACGATCGGGCCGGAGGGACCGGCCACGGAACGGGTGACCGAGCCGGCGACGGACCTGGCGACCGGACTCGAGACCGGGATGGGCCTGCCCGAGCCGGGGGAGTGGCTGGCGGCGCTGGCGGTGAGTCCGTTGCTGGCGTCCGGGGCGGTGCGCCTGGTCGAGGGGCGGCTCTACCTCGAGCGGTACTGGCGCGACGAGACCATCGTCCGCGCCCAGATCGACGCCCGGCTCACGGCCGGCCCGTCCGACGACGTCGACCGGCTGCGGCTGCAAGCGGCCGTCCGGCGGCTCTTCCCGGGCGAGGGCGACGACCCGCAGCGTCAGGCGGCCACCCT
>Ga0209261_10000280_pt1 | contig 13939 bp, 9 predicted proteins | sample DOMMetBare1Fresh_FD_187470 | JGI IMG/M metagenome (GOLD analysis project Ga0209261, IMG submission 187470) | Wetland sediment microbial communities from St. Louis River estuary, USA, under dissolved organic matter induced mercury methylation -... | ecosystem: Environmental > Aquatic > Freshwater...
TCTACCTGACCTTCTACTACCTGGGCGGGACGCTCGGCTCGGTGCTGCCCGGGCTGGCCTGGCAGGCGGCCGGCTGGACAGGGGTGGTGGCGCTCTGCGGCGCGGCGGTGCTGGTCGGCCTGGCGGCCAACGCGCTCCTCTGCCGGCGGCCGTGACGCCGCACCCCGGGGTGCCGGCGCTCAGCGGCGGCGGCGCCCGCGCAGATCCCTCGGATCGCGGACGCCGCCCTGGCCGGTGCCGTGGCCCTGGCCGCGGTGAGGGTGGGGCGAGCCTGGCGGCTGGGGCGGCCGCGGCGTACCGCCCGGCTGTGGTGCTGGGCCCGCCGGGGGCACCAGCCGCTGCACGCGCACCACCTCGGGCAGCGGCCCATCGCGCCGGGGCGGGCGCTCGGTCCGCCGCTCGTCGCGCTGACGCTCGGGCCCCTGGGCGGGGCCGCGGGCGTCGCGGCGCTGGCCGCGGTCGCCGTGCTGGCGCCGCTCGCGCGGATCCGGCCGCCCCGGATCCTGCCGGCCGCCGCGCGCCGGCCCCTGGCCGTGAGGCGCCGGCTGCCGCGGCGGTTCCTGGTGCGATCGGGCCTCGCCGCCGCGGGCCTCGGGGGGCCGGACGTCGCTGGTCCGTCCGGCTGCTGGCCGGCCCTGGTGCTGCCGGCCATCCCGCGGCCGCTCGTCGCCGGTCTGGTGGGGACGGGAACGGTCGCCCTGCGGCCGGTCGTTGCGCGGCCGGTCGGTGCGCGGCCGGTCGTTGGGCGGCCGGTCGTTGGGCGGCCGGTCGTTGCGCGGCCGGTCGTCATGCGGTCGGTCGCCTCGCGGCCGGTCGTCATGCGGTCGGTCGCCTCGCGGCCGACCGTCGCCCGGCCGACCATCGCCCGGACGACTCTCCCTCGGCCGGTCGCCCCGCGGCCGACCGTCCCGCGACCGGTCCTGGCGCGACCGGTCCTCGCCCTCCCCGGGCGGCTGCTCCTGGGGCACGAACTCGGGGGTGAGCTCCCGCCGGAGGTAGGCCCTCCAGATCTGGCGGCCGTCGCCGGCCCGGGCGCGGAGGGCAGGTGCCAGCCCCGCCAGATGGAGCCGCAGGTTCTCGAGGTCGCGCAGGTAGAAGCGCTCGGCCTGGCTGTTGTGCGCGGCGCCGACCACCTGCGGGAAGTCGATGATCACCGGCCCGTCCCGGCCCATGAGCACGTTGTAGGGCGAGAGGTCGCCGTGGATCCGGTCGGTGCAGAGCATCCGCACCGTCTGGGCCCGCAGGTCGGCGTAGACCTCCGCCGCCTGGGCGGCGTCGAGCGTCGCGTCCACCAGGCGAGGGGCCGCCTGCCCGGCGGCGTCCACCACGAGCTCCATGAGGAGCACCCCCTCGTAGTAGAGGACCGGGCGCGGCACCCGCACCCCGGCGGCGTGGAGGGCGTGGAGCGCGTCGGCTTCGCGGACCTTCCAGTCCTCCTCGGCGGCGGCCTTGCCGAACCGGCTGCCGCGGTCCATGGCCCGCTGCGTGCGGCTGTTGCGGACCTGGCGCCCCTCCCGGTAGACCGCGTCGTTCTTGAAGCTGCGGGTGTCGCGCGCCTTGTAGACCTTGGCCGCCACGATCTCGGCGCCGTGCCGGACCAGCCAGAGGTCGGCCTCCTTGCCGCTCTTCAGGCGTGCCACCACCTCGTCGATGACGCCGTCGGCGAGGAGTGGGGCGAGCGGGTCGTGCATGAGGACGGTCCTTTATAGCCGGCCGGCGCGTCGCGATGTGCCGGATCAGCCGGCCAGGGCGCGGTCGATCCCTTCGAGGCCGGCGAGGGCGCCGCAGGCGAAGGAGAGGCCGGGCCGGGCGATCTCCGGCTCGCGGGGGTTGACGCGGATGCCCAGGGCGCCGGGCCGGGCCGCCAGGCGCTCGGTGAGCCGGCGAATGGTCGGGATGGCGGTGCCGGCGCCCAGCTCGATGGCCACCAGCGGCCCGCCGCCGGCCTCGTCGAGGAAGGCCTCGAACCGCTCGTGCTGCCCCTGGCTCCGGTCCGGGAGCCAGGCGGAGTCGCCGAACATGAGGATGTTGGGGCGCGCCGGCTCGCCGCAGCGCGGACAGGCGGGGACGTGGAGGGCGCGCATGGACGCCTCGTCCACCGGCACCCGCTCGCCGTTCGGCCAGATGTCCTGGCTGCACGGCCCGGTGCACTGGAGGTGGTGGATGGAGCCGTGGACCTCCTCGATGCAGGCCTCGTCGAAGCCGGCCCGCTGGAACTGGCCGTCCACGTTGGAGGTCACCACGAAGGCCCGGAGGCCGAGCCGGTCGATCCAGCCGCGCAGGAGCGTGAAGCCCTGGTGCGGCACGGTGGCCCGGTAGAGCTCGAGCCGGTGGCCGTAGAAGCCCCAGCCGAAGGCCGGATCGCCCTCGAAGCGGGCCGGGTTGGCCGCCTCCTCGAAGGAGAGGCCGAGCCGACGGTAGGGCGGGTAGGCGTTCCAGAACCCCTCGGTGCCCCGGAAGTCGGGGAGGCCGGAGTCGACGCCCATGCCGGCGCCGGCGGTCACCACCAGCGTGCGCGCGGCGCGGAGGGCCGTGGCGGCCTGCTCGGCGAGGGCGGTGAGGTCCATTCGGCCCGGAGTGTAGCGCGGGGCCGGGTCGGGCGGGACGGGTTCGCGCCGTCGCCCGGGTGGGGCAGGGCGGGCAGGGTCATGAAGGTGGTCGCGGCGCCGGTGAGCGGATCGACCGAGAGCCCCCTGGACGCGCCGCCGAAGCCGGCCACGTGGACGTTCCCGGCGGGATGGCCCTCACGCCAGCGCCGCCTCGACGCGCCGCACCGTCTCCTCGTCGAGCCGGATCCCCGAGGCGGCCGCGTTCTCGCGCACCTGGTCCGGCCGCGAGGCGCCGATGATGGCGGAGCTCACCTCGGGGCGGCGCAGCACCCAGGCCAGCGCGAGCTGGGACATGGTGAGGCGCAGCGACTCGGCGATGGGGCGGAGCCGCTGCACCTTCTCCAGCACCTCGGCGTCGAGCTTCTCCAGCAGGAAGGCGTTCATGGCCTGGCTGGCGGCCCGCGATCCGGCCGGCGGCGCGGCGCCGGGCCGGTACTTGCCGGAGAGGATCCCCTGGCGCAGCGGCGACCAGACGATCTGGCCGATGCCCTCGCGCGCGCAGAGCGGGAAGAGCTCGGCCTCCGGCCCGCGCCAGAGGAGGGAGTACTGCGGCTGGGAGGAGACGAAGCGGGTGAAGGGGAGGGCCAGCGCGGCCCGCACCTGCGCCGGCGTCCACTCGGAGAAGCCGAGCCACCGCACCTTCCCCGCCCGGACCGCACGGTCCAGCGCCAGCATCGTCTCCTCGAGCGGCGTGGCGCCGTCGTAGCGGTGGCACTGGTAGAGGTCGACGTGGTCGACCCGCAGCCGCAGGAGCGAGGCGTCGAGCTGCTTCTCGATCTGGGCGGCCGAGAGCCCCTGGTCCACCTCCGACATCGGGAAGTAGACCTTGGTGGCGAGCAGGTAGCGCTGCCGCGGCACGCCGGCCAGCGCCTCGCCGAGGAAGCTCTCGGCGGCGCCGCGCCCGTAGACGTTGGCGGTGTCGATGAGGTTGATGCCGGCGTCGAAGGCGGCCCGCACGCAGGCGGCCGCCTCGGCGGAGGAGACGCCGCCGCCGAAGGTGAGCCAGGAGCCGAGCGAGATCTCCGAGACGCGCAGATCGCTCCGGCCGAGGGTCCGGTAGTTCATGGACCCCATATAAGACGACGCGGAGCCGGGGGCGAGCGCCCACCAGGCTCCGCGCGTCGCGGCGGATGAGCCCCGCCGGTCCTCGAGGGGGCTTACGCCTCCATCTTCACGATGCAGTCGGTCGGGCAGACCGCGACGCAGGCCATCTCGTCCTTGCCGGCGCACTCGTCGCACTTGGCCGGGTCGATCACGTAGGCGTCGTCGCCCTCGGCGATGGCGCTGTTCGGGCACTCCGGCTCGCAGGCGCCGCAGCTCGTGCAGTCGTCGGTCACGATCTTGTTGGCCACGTTCGTCTTCTCCTGGCCCGGCCGCCGAGGCGGTCCTGGGCTCCATGTTGGTTCGCGCCGCGGCCCTGGTCGGTCCGCCACCGTCGGTATCCCTGGCCCGCGCCGGCGCGAAAAGTGGAGCGAGGCAGTCCAGAAACGCTGGACTTCCGCAGGGTTGCACGTGGCGAGCCAGCCGGTCTCCAGGTTTGAATCGTAGGATCGACGCACCCATGGGCGGGGGTCGGTGCCGGACATGGCCGGGGAGGGCCGCGCGACCTGCGCGGCGGCCGGCAGGATCCGCAAGAAATGCGAGGACTGGAGGCGTCCAGATTGGTTGGGGGACAGCCCTCTCAACCCGCCGCCTGGCCCAGCTTCCGGTAGAGCGTGGTGCGCCCCACGCCGAGCCGGCGCGCCGCCTCGCTCAGGTTGCCGCCGCACTCGGCGACCACCTGGTGGATGAGCGCCTCCTCCTGCTCCCGGCGCGCGGCGCGGAGGCCGGCGGCGCTGCGGTGCGGCGGCGCCACGCGGGGAGCCGTGACGGCGGGCTGGGGCGCGTGGGCGCCGAGGCCGAAGGGCGACCCGGCGCCGCCGAGCTGCGCCGCCAGCTCCGGCAGCACCGCCTGGAGCGCCGCCCCGTCCACCGGCGCGCGCCCGCCGTCGTCCGCGAAGAGGAGCGCCACCCGCTCCACCACGTTCTCGAGCTCCCGGACGTTGCCTGGCCAGCCGTACCCGGCCAGGCGCGGCAGGAGGAGCGCCAGCGCCCTCGGCTGGGCGACGGCGGCGCCGTGGCGGACCAGCGCCCGCCTGAGGAGCTCGGCGCAGAGGGCCGGCACGTCCTCCGACCGCTCCCGGAGCGGCGGCAGCTGGAGCGGCAGGATGTGGAGCCGGTAGTAGAGGTCCTGCCGGAACTCGCCGCGGGCGATGGCGGCCGGGAGGTCCTTGTGGGTGGCGGCGATCACCCGCACGTCGATGGGGGTCGGGTCGTTCGACCCGAGCCGGAGCACCTGCCGCTCCTGCAGCACGCGCAGGAGGCGGGTCTGCAGCGTCACCGGCACGTCCCCCACCTCGTCGAGGAACAGGGTGCCGTGGTGGGCCGCCTCGAACAGGCCGGGCCGGCCGCCGCGCCGCGCCCCGGTGAAGGCCCCCTCCTCGTGGCCGAACAGCTCGGCCTCCAGCAGGGTCTCGGGGAAGGCGGCGCAGTTGACGGCCACGAAGGGCTGGTCGCGCCGCCGGCTGGCGGCGTGGATCCCCTGGGCCACCAGCTCCTTGCCGGTGCCGCTCTCGCCCGTCACCAGCACGGTGGCGTCGCTGCGGGCGTAGCGCTCGGCCAGCCTCCGCACCCGCTCCAGCGCCGGCGAGGGGCCGGTCAGGCCGGAGAGGGCGTGGCGGGTCACGAAGCGGCGCGGCCGGTGCTGCGAGCGGAGGCTCCGCTCCATGCGCTGCACCACCGCCGCGTCCTGGCAGGTGAGCAGGGCGCCCTTCACCACCCCGCGCTCGGTGAGCGGGGTGCGGCTCACCACCAGGGTGTGGCCCCCGTGCTGGACCACGTCGTCCAGATCGGCGCGGCCGGTCTCCATGGTGCGGGCCAGGCGGAGCTCGCCGGCCACCGAGGTGATGCGCTTGCCCAGGAGCTCCTCCGCCCCGGCGCCGAGCAGCCGCTCCATGGCCGGGTTGAGCGAGACCAGCCGCTCCTCCCCGTCCACCACCGCCACCCCGGCCTCCAGCTCGGCCAGCGCCCGCTGCAAGAGCTCGCGCCGCCCCGCCTCGGCCCGCGCCAGCCCGGCGATCTCGGCGGCGCGCCGGATGGCCTCGACGAGCGAGTCCTGGCCGTAGAGCAGCACCGCCCGAAGGCCGGCCTGCTCCGCCACCGCGCAGACCGGGCCGGGGCCGATGATCACCTCGAAGCCGCGGGCCGCCAGTTCCTCCACCTGGACCCGCGCGTCCTCCGGGGTGAGGTAGGTGCGCTGCTCCAGGGTGAGGCCGTCGGCGAGCCGCCGCACCTCCTCCAGGCCGGGGATGCCGCGCCGGAAGTCGACCACCCCGATGCGGTGGCCGAGCTTTCCGGCCTGGATGACGGCCGCCAGGGCGTCCACCGTGGTGGCCCGCACCACCACCACCGGCACGTCGGCGTGGTCGCGCAGGTAGGCGCCGTTGGCGCCGGCGGCCACCAGCGCGTCCACCCGCTCGCCGGCCTGGCGGAGCGCCCGGGCCACGCCGAGCGCCTCCTCGAACCCCTTGTCGAAGACGCGGACCTCGGCCTGGTCGGCGAGGAGCGGCGCCACGCTCTCGAAGACGTGGCGGAGGCGGCTGGTGGAGAAGGCGAGGATGACCGGGCGATCGGGGTGGAGGGCCATGGCTGTCCGGGCGGTTGTGCCGAGTTGTTCCAGATTCAATACATATCAGGACAGGACGCCGCAGGCCATCCCGGCAGGTGCCCACGAAATCAGGTGCTTGGATGGGGCCCATCCGGTCATTTGACCCGGTGCGTCGATTGCACAATCGATCCCGGACAGTGAACAGGAACCGGCCGGGCCTGCGCCGCCGGCCTCCGGAAGTGACGGGGCGCCAGCCGCCCAAAGGACGCCGCATGACGACCTCCACCGCCCGCCAGGCCAACCTGACCCTCGAGCAGGTCGCCGTGCTCGGCTCCGGCGTCATGGGCGCCACCATCGCCGCCCACCTCGTCAACGCCGGGATGAAGGTGCTGCTCCTCGACATCGTGCCGAAGGCGCTGGCGCCCGAGGAGGCGGCGGCCGGGCTCACGCTGGCCGACCGCAAGGTGCGCGACCGGCTGGCCGCCGCGGCGGTGGCCGGCCTGGAGAAGGCCCGTCCCGCGCCGGCCTACCGCGCCGAGGACCTGGCCTCCATCGAGGTCGGCAACCTGGAGGACGACCTCGGCAGGCTGGAGGCCTGCGACTGGGTCATCGAGGTGGTGGTCGAGAACATGGCCATCAAGAAGGCGCTGCTGGCCGACCGGGTGGCGCCGCACCTGAAGCCGGGCGCCATCCTGACCAGCAACACCTCCGGCCTCTCGGTCAACGCGCTGGCCGAGATCCTCCCCGAGGCGCTCCGGCCGCGCTTCCTGGTGACCCACTTCTTCAACCCGCCGCGCTACATGCGGCTCCTGGAGATCGTCCCCTCGCGCTTCACCGATCCCGAGCTGAGCCGCCGCCTCTCCGATCTGCTGTCGCGCCGGCTGGGCAAGGGGATCGTCCACGGCAAGGACACCCCCAACTTCGTGGCCAACCGCATCGGCGTCTTCGCCATGGCCAACGCCATGCACCAGATGGTCGAGCTCGGGCTCACCGTGGAGGAGGTGGACGCGGTCTCCGGCCCGGCCACCGCCCGGCCCAAGAGCGCCTGCTTCCGCACCGCGGATCTGGTCGGCATCGACACCCTGGCCCACGTGGCCAGGAACTCCTGGGAGCTCCTCCCGGGCGACGAGCGGCGCGACACCTTCAAGCTGCCGGCCTTCGTTGACGAGATGGTGGCGAAGGGGCTGCTCGGCAACAAGGCCAAGCAGGGCTTCTTCAAGAAGACCAAGGGGCCCAAGCCGGAGACCGCCTACCTGGACGTCAAGACCGGCGAGTACGTGCCGTCCAAGCGGCCGCGCTTCCCCTCGGTGGAGGCCGGCAAGGCCATCGACGACCCGGCGGCGCGCCTGAAGGCGGTGCTCCTCGGCAAGGACCCGGCCGCCCAGTTCGCCTGGCGCAACCTGCGCGACACGCTCCTCTACGCCTTCGCCCGCATCCCGGAGATCGCCGACGACGTGGTCCAGGTGGACCGGGCCATGCGCTGGGGCTTCTCCTGGGAGCTCGGCCCCTTCGAGATGCTCGACGCCATCGGGGTGCAGGCGTTCGTGGCCCGCGCCGAGGCCGACGGGGTGGCGGTGCCGGCGGCGCTCAAGAAGGTGGAGCGGTTCTACGGGTTCGAGAACGGCCGCCGCCGCTACCTGGACCTCGCCTCGGGCGCCATGAAGGACGTGGTGGAGCCTGCCGGCACGGTCGACCTCACCCTGCTCAAGCGGGCCGGCGCCGAGGTGGAGCGGAACGGCGGCGCCTCGGTGCTGGACCTCGGCGACGGGGTCTTCTGCCTGGAGTTCCACTCCAAGATGAACGCCATCGGCGGCGACACGCTGGCCATGGTCCACAAGGCCATCCACCGCGCCGAGCGCGAGGGGGTGGGGCTGGTGGTGGGCAACCAGGGGCCCCAGTTCTCCGCCGGCGCCAACCTGGCGCTGCTGGTCATGGCCATCGCCGAGGGGGCCTTCGACGAGGTGGCGCTCACGGTGAGCGCCTTCCAGAAGGCCATGATGGCCATGAAGTACGCCCGGGTGCCGGTGGTGGCGGCGCCGCACGGCCTGGCGCTGGGCGGCGGCTGCGAGACCTGCCTCCACGCCGACGCCGTCACCGCCCTCGGCGAGACCTACATGGGCCTGGTCGAGCTCGGGGTGGGGCTGCTGCCGGCCGGCGGCGGCACCAAGGAGCTGGCGCTCCGGGCCATCCGGCTCTCGCAGGCCTACCAGACCGACGTCTCGCCCTTCCTCTTCAAGAACTTCACCACCATCGCCATGGCCAAGGTCTCCACCTCGGCGCTGGAGCTGTTCGACCTGGGGCTCATGCGCCGCGGCGACACGGTGACGCTGGGGGCCGATCGGCAGCTCGCCGACGCCAAGCAGCGGGTGCTGGCCCTGGCGGCCAACTACCGGCCGGCCCAGCCGGCCACCGGGCTCCCGGCGCCGGGGCGGAGCGTGGCGGCCAGCCTGATCACCCAGCTCTGGAACATGCGCCAGGGCGGCTTCATCACCGAGTACGAGGAGCAGCTCGGCCAGACCGTGGCCCGGGTCATCACCGGCGGCGACCTGCCGGGCGGCACCCCGGTCACCGAGCAGTGGTTCCTCGACCTGGAGCGCGAGGCCTTCCTCTCGCTCTGCGGCCAGAAGAAGACCCTGGAGCGCATCCAGCACATGCTCAAGAAGGGGAAGCCGCTCCGCAACTGACGCGCCCCGGGCGCCGCCGCACCGGGTGCCCCACACGAACCTCGAAGCAGCCGAAGAGGAGGAGCACCATGGCAGCCGCGTACATCCTGGAGGCGGTCCGCACGCCCGGGGGGAAGGCCAAGAAGGGGGCCTTGAAGGACGCCCGCCCCGACGACCTGGCGGCGCTGGTGCTGAAGGCGGTGCTGGCCCGCGCCCGCGTCGAGCCGGGGGAGGTGGAGGACGTCATCCTCGGCTGCGCCTTCCCGGAGGGGGAGGCCGGCATGAACGTGGCCCGGGTGGCGGCCATGAAGGCCGGGCTCCCGGTCTCGGTGCCCGGCCAGACCGTCAACCGCTTCTGCGCCTCGGGGCTGCAGACCATCGCCACCGCCGCCGAGCGGATCATGGCCGGCCAGGCCGACTGCCTGCTGGCCGGCGGCACCGAGTCGATGAGCCTCATCCCCATGGGCGGCGCCAAGTTCAGCGCCAACCCGGGGCTGGCCTCGAGCTGGCCGGAGTCCTACGCGGCCATGGGCGTGACCGCCGAGCTGGTGGCGGCCCGGCACGGGGTGAGCCGGCAGGACCAGGACGCCTTCGCGGCCGAGAGCCACCGCCGCGCCGCCGCCGCCCAGGACGCCGGCCTGTTCCAGGCCGAGCTGGTGCCGGTGGAGTACGAGCAGGTGGCGCTGGTGGGCGGCAAGCTCCAGCGGCGCACCGCCACGCTCGCGGCCGACGAGGGGGTGCGGCGCGACACCACCGCCGAGGGGCTCGGCAAGCTCAAGCCGGCCTTCAAGGTGGACGGCTCGGTGACCGCCGGCAACGCCTCGCAGATGACCGACGGCGCGGCGGCGGCCCTGGTGGTCTCGGAGGCGTTCCTCGCGCGGACCGGCCTCACCCCGCGCGCCCGCTTCGCCGGCTTCTCGGCCCGCGGCGTGGCGCCCGAGGTCATGGGGATCGGCCCCATCGAGGCCATCCCGGCGGTGCTGAAGCGCGCCGGCCTGCGGCTCGACGAGGTGGCCTCCATCGAGCTCAACGAGGCCTTCGCGGCCCAGGCGCTGGCGGTGGTGCGGGCGCTCGGCCTCGACCCGGCCCGGGTCAACCCGTCCGGCGGGGCCATCGCGCTCGGCCACCCGCTCGGCTGCACCGGCGCCAAGCTGACCGCCACGCTGCTCGGCACGCTGGGGCGGACCGGCGGGCGCTACGGGATGGTCTCGATGTGCGTGGGCGGCGGCATGGGGGCGGCGGCCCTCTTCGAGCGGATCTGAAGGAGGACGACATGGCGAAGCGACTCTTCAAGGGTGCGGAGTACCTCATCAGCGCGGCCGGGCCGGACGACGTCTTCACCCCGGAGGACTTCACCGAGGAGCACCGGGCCATCGCCGAGACCACCACCTCGTTCGTCAAGGACGAGGTGCTGCCGGTCTACGAGCGGCTGGAGCACCAGGAGAAGGGGCTGGCCGCCTCGCTCCTCAGGAAGGCCGGCGAGGCCGGGCTCCTCATGATCGACGCCCCCCAGGCCTACGGCGGCCTGGAGCTCGACAAGGTGACCAGCGTGCTGGCGGCCGACCGGATGGGGCCGGCCGGCGCCTTCGCGGTCTCCTACTCGGCCCACAGCGGCATCGGCACCCTGCCGCTCGTCTACTACGGGACCGAGGCCCAGAAGCAGCAGTACCTCGGCAAGATCATCACCGGCGAGTGGGCCGCCGCCTACTGCCTCACCGAGCCGGGCGCCGGCAGCGACGCCATGGGCGGCACCGCCACGGCCCGCCTCTCGCCCGACGGGAAGCACTACCTCCTCGACGGCACCAAGCAGTTCATCACCAACGGCGGCTTCGCCGACCTCTTCACGGTCTTCGCCAAGATCGACCGCAAGCACTTCACCGCCTTCCTGGTGGAGCGCACCTTCCCCGGGGTCACCATCGGCCCGGAGGAGAAGAAGATGGGCATCAAGGGCTCGTCCACCACCTCGGTGATCCTCGAGGAGGCGCGGGTCCCGGTGGAGAACGTGCTCGGCGAGATCGGCAAGGGGCACAAGATCGCCTTCAACGTCCTGAACGTGGGGCGCTTCAAGCTGGGGGCCAACGTCAACGGCGCGGCCCGCGGGGCCCTGGCGGTGGGGGCGGCCTACGCCAACCAGCGCAAGCAGTTCGGCGTGCCCATCTCGAGCTTCGGGGCGATGCGCGAGAAGCTGGCCGACCGGACGGCCGACCTCTACGCCTCGGAGTCGCTGGTCTTCCGCCTGGCCGGGATGATCGACGACCGGCTGGCCACCCTCGAGAAGGACCAGCCGAGGTACTACGAGGCCTACCAGGCGGGCATCGAGGAGTACGCCATCGAGTGCGCCATCGCCAAGGTCTACTGCAGCGAGATGCTGGCGGACATGGTGGACGACGTGGTGCAGATCCACGGCGGCTACGGCTTCACCCAGGAGTACGCCGCCGAGCGGTTCTACCGCGACGAGCGGATCAACCGGATCTTCGAGGGGACCAACGAGATCAACCGGCTCCTCATCCCCGGCACCATCCTGCGCCGGGCCCTGAAGGGCGAGCTGCCGCTCCAGGCCGAGGGGAAGAAGGCGCTCGAGGCCATGATGACGCCCTCGCTCGACGAGCTCGACCCGGGCGACGCGCTGGCGGCCGAGAAGGCGACGCTCGCCAACATGAAGAAGGCCTTCCTGGTGGTCTCCGGCGCGGCGGTGCAGCGCTGGGGCGAGAAGCTCAAGGACGAGCAGGAGGTCCTGCTGGCGCTGGCCGACGTGGCCATCCAGATCTTCGCCATGGAGAGCGCGGTGCTGCGGGCGGCCCGCACGCTGGCGAGCGGCACCGAGCAGGCGAAGGCGCTGGCGCTGGCGGCCGTGAAGGTCAACGCCTTCGGGGCCACCGAGAAGGTCGCCTCGGCGGCGCGGCGGGCGGTCTTCTTCGCCGCGGAGGGGGACGCCGCCACCATGCTGCTCGGCGGCATCCGCCGCTTCACCCGCTACGACGCGTCGGGGCTGCTGGAGGCCAAGCGGCGGCTGGCCGACGCGGTGGTGGCGGTGGAGAAATACCCGTTCTGAGGGGGCTTTCCCGGAGTCCTGCGACTGCCGGTCACATGTTCGGCGGCCCCGGGACTACCGGTCATGGGCCGCTCCCCACATGGCCACGGGCCGGCCGGCTGGCTCGACCTCCCGGGACAGCCAGCCACCGCCCGGCCCGGGCTCGATCCCCGCGACGCCGCCGCGGCGCTGGGCCTGCCACCCGAGGCGCTGGAGGACGGCCGGGAGCCGCTCCCGGCCGAGGAGCTGGCCGCCGCGGGGCTGGTCCGGCTCCACGCCGAGGCGGCCGGCCGGGCCGAGCCGCCGGCGTCCGCCGCGCGCCTCGTCGCCCTGGCCGCCGAGGGAGACCCGCCCGCCGGCCCGCTCGCCCGGGCCATCCTGGCCGACCGGCTGGCCGCCGCGGCGGTGCTGGCCCGCGCCGGCGCCTCGGGGAGCCCGGACCTGCCGCTCCAGGCGGCGGTGCGCGGCCAGGTGATGACCGCGGTGGCCAGGCTCGGGCGCGCCGAGGCGGCGCGCGTCGCGGCGGCCTGGGCGGTCAAGCCGCTGGCCAGCCGCGGCTCCGGCGAGGCGCCCGAGGCGCTGGCGCCGCTCTGGCCGGAGCTCTTCCGGCGCGCCGCGGTGACGGCCCGCCTGGGCGGGGCGCTCGCCTCCGCCGCCAGGCTCGAGGCGGGCGGCCAGGCCTACGCCGCCGGGCTGGTGGGGGCCCTGGGCGGCGCGGCGGCGCTCCGCTCGTTCGCCGCCCTGGTCCGCGACGGCACGCTGGTGCCCCGCCCCGGACCCTGGGCGCTGCGCGTGGTCCGGCAAGCCCAGGTCGCCCTCGAGCCCGAGCACTGGCGCGCCTGGGGGGTCGGCCTGGCGGCGGAGCCCGGCTGGTCGGCCGGGGCGGGGGAGGGGCGCTGGCAGCCCGTCGCGCCGCTCCTCCAGCTCGCCGCGGCGCTCGACGACCTGGCGTCGGGGCCCGGGATCGACGCGCGGGCCGCCTGGCGCGCGGCGGCGGCGGCCGGGCGCCTGGGGCTCTCTCCGGCCGCGCTGGCCGCTGCGACGGTGCGTCAACGCGACGCCGCGGCCTGGGTCAGGGCCTGGATCCTGCCAGGCTGATGGCGCACTGCGGCACGGAAATACGCGTCGGCTGAGGCAAAAAGCGCCAGCCGCTCACCCGAAACGCTTGCCTCCTCTCCCCGCGCTTGTCAGGATGCTCGCCCCAACGGCGAGACACGAGAGGTTGCACAAGCACGCGGGTTGATTGACCTATCCGCTCGACATTCAACCTCTGCATCCAAGAGTCAACGCCGGGTCACCGTCGGCACGCTGCGAACACGGAACTCCACCGCTTTCAGAGGATCGAGCCCATGTCCACCAAGGCCATCACCCCGACCCTGACCAACCCGCTCGATCCCCTCGAGAAGGTCGAGTTCACCATCCCGGGTGAGATCTCCCGCGCCACCGGCCCGTACGAGGAGGCGATGAAGGAGGGGTACCACCTCATCCAGCGCCCCATCCGCTCGGTCTCCATCGACCAGATCGAGAAGCAGCACGCCAAGAAGCGCATGACGGTCTGGGAGCGGCTCCGGGTGCTCTCGCCCCAGCAGCCGAACGTGCTCTACCAGAACTGGGGCAAGAACCTGGACGGCGCCTCGCTGGTCACCGCCATCCTCGACATCGGCGGCCGCGACGTGGCGGTCTACGGCCACGACTTCACGGTGCGCGCCGGCTCGATGGACGCCACCAACGGCTCCAAGCTGGCCCGGCTCTTCCGCATGGCCGGCGAGAAGGGGATGCCGCTCATCGGCATGAACGACTCGGCCGGCGCCTTCGTCCCGGCCGGCGTCGGCGGCCTGGACGGCTACGCCGAGGCCTTCACCGCGCTGCGCAAGATCAGCGGCGTGGTCCCCTCCATCATGTGCATGTTCGGCTTCAACGCCGGCGGCGGCTCCTACCTGCCGCGCCAGGGCAGCTTCGTCATCCAGCCGGCCGACACCTTCTTCGGCCT